>JAABUQ010003952.1_pt1 | contig 26204 bp, 21 predicted proteins | sample 5560001 | NCBI WGS metagenome assembly JAABUQ01 (sample SAMN10711888, study PRJNA513371) | rock metagenome | isolation source: Antarctica rocks | place: Antarctica: Victoria Land, Finger Mt nord | collected 2015-12-18 | reverse complement strand
CCGTCTTGCCGAGATCAATGCCGATCGTGTGTATTTGCATGGGAACCTCCTCCGTGCATCTCTTATATCCCCAGACCGATCAGGGCGGAAGCGGCGGACCATTCCATTAGCTCTGCCGCAAGGCCGGAGGCGATCTCGAACAGATCAAGTTCCTGCTCGGACACTCGTCTATCCAAACCACGGAACGATATCTCGGGTCAGAGCAGGAGATCGCCGTGGCGGTGAATGATGCGATCGGATTCTAATCTCGCGTAAAGGCGTCTAAAGTTCATGAGTCCACGACCCGAGCACATTTATCACCCCTTTAGCCGCCCGGGGCTCGTGGAGGCATTATGTTCTTGAGGGATCTTGGCAAGGTAGTCCTAACGGTTAGTGGCGTAATCTTGGTCCTTGTCTTTGTGCGGCTGGCATGGCTGGCTAAGTCATACCCTCTGGGCTTTGACTTGCTCGGCATATGGAACATGTGGGGAGGCTGGATTCTCCTCTGGCTACTCATCACGGGCGGCGGCTTTATTCTGTTCACTGTGAAACGTTCCTGATCCGTCTGCTCTAAGTGAGCTTAATGCGCGCCTTGCCGCAGATGTTGGCTTGGTCATGGGGCATACTCGTAGTGCTTGCGCGTTCTGCATTGGCCTGCGTGGAGCGCGGCAGCAGGTTTGTGTGGGGGTTGTTTCATGCAGCCGCACCCAACCCGCGGCCCTTAATCCGCCGCCCTTGCACAAAGAAGTCCTGCACCTTCATAGCGACCGCAGCTCCGACGCGGGCGAAGGCATTAGACCAACAGGGCAATCAACGTGATCGCGCAGGCCGGGAGGGGAAGTGGTGTCGATCACGTCGATCAAGGTACGGGCTCGTCCACATTGAGGACCGGGGTCTTGCCTTTCGTCTGCGTGTGCTTCGGCCCGCGCACCGCTCGGCTGAGTTCACGGCGAGAATCTGGCCCACTACCATCCAATCGAACAGCATCCGAACGCGGCCAGCCGTTGCTTGACCGCGGGCTGCCCTGCACAGTTAGATCGCTGCAAGTTCACGCTAGACCTGCATTCATGAGCGGTGCACCCGGCGAAGCGCACGCTCGATGCGACTCCTAACGTTGTCCCAGAAACCCGGGAATACTGAGCGTTCTCGATGTCCCGTCAAGGATCATCCACCAACTTGGCCGCGAATGCTGTGAGAACTTCATGGAAATCCTTCTTCTTCGCGGCAACGGCTATGGACACGCGGCTTGGAGGGAACTGAGGTCTATGTACTAAAAGGCGGTCACGGCTAACCACCTGATCCAGCGTCCCCAGGACGCTTCACGGTTCCAGGACTGGCACAAAGTCACGAAGCGCAAGGTCCTGCAGGTCATGAAGTCAACCGACTACCCAATCAACCTTATGCCCAGTATCGAGGATCAGGAAAAGATTGAGGCGGAGTCCCTCGCCGTGAAGGAGCAGTTCATGATGACGGACTGTAAGAAGTGCGGATCGAAGCGGATGGCGATCAGTTGGTCCAAGAAGCCCTTCCCTGACATGGCTAAAGACGCTGGCGCTCTGGCGTCGACGCTTGTTCCCGCTTATTACGAGGCGCTCCTCTATAGCCATCCAAGTTTTTTTGGCGTTCTAGAAAGACTGGACGGTAGCCCCGAAGGATACGATCTCAATTATGGCCCGCAGAACGAGCAAGGCGACAGGGCGCTCAAGACCGCTCACGGCGTGGTGCTTGGAGTATGCGCTCAGCAAATCAACCACTTCGGCATTCCAGATGCCGAGACGCTGGTCTCAGAAGCCGCCAGCAACTTCAACGCCATGTGGTCCTGAGAAACGCGCAATCGGTAGTGACCCTGCAGCGAAAATACAAGCATGCTAACGTGCATTATCCTATTTACAATGGCAGCGGAATGCGGCGGGAAACCCAGTGTACGAGAAGCACAGTTAGCGGCCACTTGGTCTCAGAGGCATTTCCCAGCTTCCAACACAGCCGCGCCGATGTCCAATTCCGCTGCGGTCTGAGCATCTCTAGCGTGGCTGCGCCATCTCTGCCGGAAGCACAAGAGTGTGCCCCAACTCAGTCGAACGAGTGACGCTCCTTTGAGCGTCCGCCAACACAGCCTTACGCGCGGCCAGTCCGATGGCATATGCGCGACCGTACACACCTCAATCGCCAGCTTCGAGCCTTCTACGACCGTCTGTCCTTCGGGCAGCAAACGAAGGCTCTGGTTAGGATTCATCAAGCCATGCAAGCTCAGACATCGCCCCTGCACCTGCCGCATCACCATATTCCGCTCCTGCAGTGATAGCGCCATATATGGTCTTGTCAAAGGCTTCCATCCATTCCCCTCCGCCCACGGTTTGACTAGCTGATCCAGCACAAGTTACAGCGTGACCCTCACACCCTCCGCCCACAGCGCCGTCACACCCAGCCCCATAACCAGTCCACCGAACGCCACTCGTAACCCAGTCATCGCACCTCTCCTGGGACCTAACTTCGCGAACCTGGATACAGTTCGCCACGACTCCCACATGATCGCAGCACCTGACATGTCCGTGTAGTCGTCGCACCTGCGCCACACTCTGCCGCAAAGCGGGCGGCGATCTCGAGCAGATCAAGTTCCTGCTGGGACAATCCTCCAACCAGACCACCGAACGGTATCTCGGGTCCGAGCAGGAGATCGCCTTCGCGGTCGATGATGTGATTCGGTCCTTAAAGTCCAGCCCAACATTGCTGACCGGGGGCAACCTGTCTCGCCGTCTCTAGCTTTATGCCTGCCCAATCACCGGGCTCTCTCCCACGCCGCCTCAAGAATAGGAAACGAGACTTGCTCCGCACCGTTGACATCGAGTAACGGCGCCTTGCTTGCGACCGCACTAATCGAGAAGCTGCGGGAGGGCGGTCCTTCTTCCCCGATTGGAATGCAATCGAACGTATCTGCGCAGAGGCCATTACACGGTCAAGCTGGCGACCTTCTAAGCTGTTGACGGATGGCTACGGAGGTCACCGGGCACCCTCTGGACGAGTTGCTGGGACGCAAGGAGGGGAGCTTTCGACGCCAGCAACACTATGTCCCCTACATTTACCTTCATTTAACACACGCGCTGAAGGAGCAGGACTATGGTACCCACCTATAGCTTACTTCCGCGTGACCTTCCTCGACATGTGTAGCGATCGGCACTAGATCGGAGTGAATACCATCCCAACCTATCTCATAATGCTTGCGTGCATAATCTTTTTGATTAGCTCTGCTGATTTGAACGGACAATGCTCCGAACCATCTTCTAACGAGCGCGCCACTCTGGTTGACTACGTTGGGAAGCTATCGCATGTAGCGCCTGGGAATCTGGAACTTATCAAGGTTGAACGGGTTCAAGAAACCTGCTTTTGGTCTCTGCAATTCAAAGCTGCTAAGCCGGTTCGTTACATGCAACTTTTTCTTACTCCAGACCACGGCTATCTCGTACCCTCCTTTTCCTCTCTTGGCGTAGATCCACTAGAACATGAGAGGGCTGTAAACCTCATACATTCGAAAGCGCTTAAGACGTTTGAACATCCGACGCACAAAGCAAACAGTCCGACCGTGGATATCGTGGGTCTTTTCTGATTTCCAATGCCCTTTTTGTAAAAGCGTCGCACAGCTTCTACAAGACTTAGGCAGCAGTGCGGCATTCTCCGACGTCAGTGTCTCGTTTGTCGATTTTCCCCTGCCCATGCATTCGTGGGCGATACAAGCAGCACTGCTTGCTCAATGTGTCTATGCGATGCAAGCACCATTATTCTGGCCCACACAAGAGTTCTTATTCTCTCACCAGAATGAACTACGCGATGATTCGATTGTAGGGGAAACAACAGCCTTCTTATCGTCACATGGGTTAACTGATTCTTCAGCACTGCGCGACTGCGTAAAAGCGCCCGCTACACGGTCTCTCATCACCAAGGAGATTAATTTAGGCAACGCACTCGGCGTTACAGCAACGCCAACCCTGTTTATCAATGGTGAGCGACTCGAAGGAAGTCCAAGCAAGAATCAGCTAGTCACACGGATCAATGCCGCTCGTTCTGCGGCTTCTTCAACGATTTCGCAACAATCAGCCCTTCCGATTCCAGCGCACTGATTTTCTGACTTCCGGGTTGTGAGTGCTACGACTTGCATCTTGGATCACAGTCCCCCTCACGTTCCCACATGGACCCCCTCGAACGCACAGAGCGCAGTGTACCGAACAGCAGATCGCCGAACTTGAAGCTCAGATCGCCCGCCTCCGCGAGAGGAAAGCGGACCGAAGAAAATGGCCAGAAGATCATCCTCGGCGGGATGCTCCTCGCCTCCGCTCGCCACGATCCCAAGATGGCCACCTGGGTCATCGAAGAAGCCAAGAAAGGTGTGACCCGCGATATCGACAAGAAGCGGCTTGCGCCCCTGCTTCGGGAGCTGGAGACTCATCATGCCAAGCGAAGCTGAGCCAAACAAGAACGGGGAAACTCCTGCCGCTGAGCCTGGGTCGCTTACTGCCCAGTACGATCGCATGCTCTGGAATCTGAATAATCATGACGCTCTTCAAACGCGAAGCCGACCGTCGCGATCTCGAACTGAAAGCCTGGAGCCGGATTCTTCGGTCAGATACGCTCCTTGCAATGTTTGTGCCCCGCTGGAAACAGTGAAGAGCCGGCCGAAGCAGAAACCGGCTCCTGACCGGACCGGCCCTCTCCGCATCGTGTGTATCAGCGACACCCACGGCTTCCACCGCAAGCTGGTTCTGCCTGCCGGCGACATCCTGATCCACTCCGGGGATTTCATGGTTGACGGGCGGTCGGTCGAAGAGATTGACAACTTCAATCTCTGGCTGGGCTCGCTTCCCTTCCGCCACAAGCTCGTCATCGCCGGCAACCATGACACCCTGTTCGATCAAGATGCAAAGCTCGCACAGGCTCGCCTCACCGAAGCGACTTACCTCCAGGACTCCGGCGTTCGTTTGGAGGGCCTGAACTTCTGGGGATCGCCCGTCAACTCGGTGATGGGCGAAGACTGGGCCTTCTCGGTCGAGCGTGGCGCCGCCATCCGCAAGCACTGGGACCGCATCCCCGCCGACACCGACGTGCTCATCACCCATGAGGCTCCGTATGGAACTCTGGACAAGAGCCACGTTCTGGCCAGGCACGGGGGATGCCAGAATCTGCTCGGCGCTCTTCTCAGGGTCAAGCCGCGGCTGCACGTCTTCGGGCATATCCACGGCGGCTACGGCCGGGAGTCGGCCCGTACAGGGACCACCTTGGTCAACTGTGCCGTCGTCAATCAGGAACGAAAGCTCGCCAATCAGCCGACTGTCGTTGAACTCAGTTTGTGATCAGGGGAGATTAGAGCGCAGCTGCTAGCTGGGGATATCGTCCGGCGTGACTTGTCTGGTACAGCGCGAGAAGGCGCTCTCTCATCAGGTAGTAGGCACTGGCGGCTTCCTGAACGCTGAAGGGTCCTTCTGTCTTTCCATGCCCGAAGAGCAGTCCCACAGAGACTCTACGGGCCGCGCGGCGCAGGGCCAGACCGTCGCGTCGCATCCGCTCCCCCACGATCACGCTCTCTTGGAAGTTCCACTGCTGGGCGAAACCAGCCAACGCGATAAGGACGTCCGCGTTCGCTTGCATCCGGCGGAGACCGTCATCGCCACCAACCAGCATCCACATCTCGTCCGTTTCGATCGCTAGCTGCCCCTTGCGCGGCTGCAGGTAGTCGATTGCAACTCTGGTGATTCCCTCTATCGGAACCGCCTCCAGTTTGCCGATGAGATCGTCCCAACTCACGCCGGCGAGTTGAGTTTTCTTTCGTGAAGCTAAAAGAAAGGCGACCGGACCCAAAACAGCAATCGAGAGAAACAACAACGTAAAGGTCATGGTCGAGGCCAGTCAGCGCTGCTTTGATCGTATTCGAGGCGTTTCGCGGCGGCAACAAGATAAGCGCGGATCTCCGGAGAAAGTTCGGCGCGTTCCTTTTCGGGAAGCCAGAACGTCACGCCCCAGAACACCACCACACCCAGATACGTGAACATCTGGACGTGATCGAACACGATAAACTCACGATTCCAGCCGAGTGCGGTATGTGCCACGTCTCCGAGGAGTGCGATGGAAGACCATAGGAAAAGACCTTGCCCAACCGCATACACCTGACTTCGCCAGCGCAGCCCAAGCCGATTTGCAGCCGTCATCATTGCCAGGAACAAGCCGCAGGTCATCAGGGCGGTAAAGACTGTGATTCGGGTATCCCAAAGATTGAGTCCCTTTGATTGCGAAGGACCCATCTCATAAGCCACGATTGCCGCCACACCTAAGCCCACGGCCGCCCAAATCAGAAACGATTTGCGCGCCTCCAGAACCCACCGTCCAGTTGGACGCAGGACGTTCCTCCCAATCTCGAGGATCAAGGCTATCTGAAACGAGTAATTGGCAAACCCTGTCGTCCAGTACGCCAGGAAATACTGGTGTTTCGTTCCAAACCGCGACACGAAAAACAGCAGAATTGTTCCGAGAGCTGAGAACGCTATGAACGTGAAGAAGACAGGAAAGCCGCGCACTTTGCGACGCAATACCAGAACCAGCACCAGGGCGACGTGGCCGATCAGCGACGCCGCCCATAGTGCATTGTCCAAAGTGGAAAGATTCATCTTTGAGTGCTTCCGGCCAGCGGATTAGAGTCCGAGATAGCTTAGAACAGCGTAGGCCACCAACGACAATGTGCTGGACTGCGCTACTGCTTGGGGATGTGGATCGCAGCCTGTCCGGTTCGCATACATGGCTGGTGATGCGGTGAGGGCGAGGACGGCAACGAGAGCAACGGAACGAATCGACTTCTTCATGGGTTGGATCTCCTTTGAGCGGATTCCACTCAAGAGAAGCCTAGCCCGATAACGCTCATATCAGAAGATCGAAAATATCTCAATAGCTGCTTTGGGAGGTCATCTGACCTAAGTTTCGGAAGAGTTACGGGGGAGGTTTTACCCTGTTTCCAGCTGTCCCCCGCCACATCCCGCCCACCATCTGCAGCTCCACCACTTCGGCGTTTCCGATGGCCGGCGGATCTCCCTTACGCCAGAACTTCTTCATCTTCTCCTGATCGCTCATGCCGGCATCGACCACCAGCGATCGGACCGCCTGTTCTGTCAGCGTAAATCAGTTCTCCGGCGAGCAGCTCGGGGTATTCCTCGAGCAAGCGCTAAATTCACCCTGCGCCGGTTTAGCCTCCGCATTGGGAGTAAGGGAAGCTTCTGCGGCTGAACACACCTACGCCAAAGGTCGGGAAGGCCGGGCACTGCTCGTTAACTTTTCGGTTTAGCTGGACCAACTGGAGTCAGGCCGCCAGATCTGAAATCCGACTTGCCGTGCAGCTTCCAGAAGCTGGGTGTCGCCGGAGATAAAAACGTAGTTCTGGGGATTACCCGAACACCAGACCCACGCAGCGGCGAGTTGAAGCGCATCGGCAGCTTTGAGCGGGTAGCTCATCAGAAAAGTCTCTGCCTGGGATCGGAGTGCTTCACTCGGTTGCAGCTCCCGCCATCCGCGTCGAAGCTTCTCGAGCCGCACTCCAGCCGCCGCGTGTTCCGGGACGGTCAGCTGACCCATCCTCAAAAGCCGCTCGAAGGCGCTGCGCATCTCGACCGGCGTAGCCCACCATACCGCAATCTCATGCTGCTCAAGCAGCTGCCTGACCGCTGGGCTTGGCTGTTGCTGAACGCACAAAGGCACTAGGGCGCTTGTGTCCCAAAAGGCAGGGTTCACCGGTCTCCCCGGCTCTCGATCGCGACTTCAACGGCAATCTCTCGCGGGACATTGCCTGCAGGAGCAAGAAAGAACTGATTCCAGTCCATCTGCTCTTCCGGCATCTTCAGCGCTCCGGAAGCGACGAGCTGCGCTTCCTGGTCCCATCCTGTGCCGTGTCGAAAGGGCAAAATCCGAGCCACTGGAACACTACGATCCCGGATTACGATCTCCTCTCCGTTCTTCACGTATTGGAGATAGCCGCTCAGCTGATTCTTCAATTCCCCAATGTTCACTGTTCTCATAGGTAGAGGATACTCCTACTTGGCTAACTTAGCTATAAAGATTTCCGGTTCAGCAAGAGCTCAACGTCGCACGACTCTTCAGACCTTTTGCTCCCGATGCGAAGCAGCGCTCGTCTTTGGGATCTTGGCACTTCAGCGGCGTTGATGCGTCCTCGGCGGCTAAGTGGAGAGCAGCCTGGCCCCGAACTCTGCGGGGTCGCCAAGCGCCATACCTGCGGCACACAGCGGACATTCCCCTGGCGTCCACAGCGTGTTAAGCTGCCGCGCCAGTGTCTCCAGCGCAATATCTTCATGCGCGGCGAACTCATATGCTGAGGTTCCGAGTACGAGCAGCGTACCGATGGCAACCACGGTCGCGCCGCACTGCTGCAAATCGACATAGGTGCCGCGCACTGCCGAGCCTGCGTTGATCACGTCATTCACGATCGCCACCGCTTACCGCGTACACTCTCCCGCAACGCTTCCGGGATGCGATATCCGGCGGGGAACAAACCATCACTCGATGGTCGCGCGAAATGCTCGGCGTATGAGTATTCAAGGTTCAATTCCGGTGCGACAGTGAGCGCAACGAATGCTCCTTCAATGAGAGGTCCGCACACTGCGTCGATGGATAAGGAAGCGATGCGCCTGACTAATTCCGAACACAGCGGCTCGACACGCCGGGGTCGCCGGTAGAGCAACTCCAGGTTCAGCCACAGTTCGCCATGGTGCCCTGATTCGAGCAGGAAATGCCCTCGCCGGGCAGCAAGCAAACTCAGAACAAGCTCCTGAGTGGGTTCGGCAGTCACGGGCACGGCTTTTCTGATCGCTGATGCACCCTGGAAAGACTCTCCGCCAGACATGAATTGCCTGGTATTTTTTTCCACTCCACCGCCCTTGGTGCTTGGTTTGGACCTGCGGGCCAACCTCCCGAAAGCATCCGTCCGTCGGCTGAAAGTTTTGCAGTAAACGGGTGGGAGCAGCACGCCGCCGTATACGCTCTCAGTTCAGCGGTGATCTGGTCGGGTGCGTCGAGTTGTACTTTTGCAATCTCTCCATAATGCTCCCACGTTTGCGCCGGAGGATGGAGGCCGTTTGCATAGCGGATGCGTCCGGGAACCATGATGTCGTCGGACCACGCGGTCAATGTCCCATCCTGTTGCTGCGCGATATGCGATTCTTACGTGGACATCTGGTATGGAGTACCCACCAATCGATGCAGGTGCTTTGCCTCCACCCAATATCGGCCGGCAGCATTGATCTCGTGATGGAAGTTCAGGAGGAAGCGGCTGGTTTGTTTATGGCCGGATAGGAGAGGCTCCAACTGAGCTAAAGGACCGTCTTCGATGCAAGCCTCTACTCCGGGGCACAACGTAGTCGAAGGTGGATCATTGGAAACGGAGATGACATGGCCCGAGCAGAAGGGTTGTTCAGGATCGGCGGCTGTGAGGACCATTGCTGTGGTTGGTCCGTGGTTCACAAGCTCAAAATAGAGGAAGACCGGCTCTCCTACTGAGAATGTAGTCTTGTCCAAGCGAAAATTAGCGGTGAGCTGTGCGTCGGCAGCGAGGGTCCACAATGCGCAAATAGCCGCAAGAAGCAATGAAAGTTTCACGCGCACATCCTACGCTTGTCCATAAGGAGCAGCTCAACGACGGCGCGTCAGCTCTACCGCGCGCTCCGGCGTAGGACAGGCCTGGTGGGCGCTCACCCCTTCCCCCTTTTGGGGCATATCTATGCGCCGTCAGAGGCTGTGAGTAGGGCCGGCATGATGCGAATCAGCCTTCACGCCCGGTCGACACTACCCCTCACTCAGCCGCGAACCAGCAACGTCCCGCTCTCGGTGCTGATCAGGCCGTCCAACCACGTTGAGGGCAGCTTTGAGTATCAGACCGACCGGGAATCGCTGCTGAAGCTACTTCGCGAAAAGATTGATTTGAGCGGATATGTGCTCGATACCTTTCGCCGGGATCTGCCTGCAGTCGGCGCAAGGCCGGCTGCAGGCAGTAAAGGTCGAGGACGAGGTCCTCAAGCAAATCGGCTACTTATCAATTGAATCGGTTTGCTTTAGGGTGGCTTCAGGCGTGTTTGGAGGATGTCTTCCCTGCCCCGATCACTTGTGGGGCCGCCACGGTCCAGTCAGCAGCTCTAGCCTATGCCACGATGTAGCCCGAGGCTCTCACCTCAGGAGCTCACCCCACCCAACCCTCAACAGGTAGGTTTTTGCTTTTGTTGCGTCTTTGCGAGGGGGAGGTTTGGAGGGGCGCAGCGCCCTCAAAGGAAGAGGCGAGCGAATGCGAGCTTGTTTGCCCCGTAAGGGGCGCTCTATTTAGTTTTTTGTTGGGGAGTTCTTAATATTTGTGCGTTGAGTAAATCCTGCTACCTTCCTGTCTCTTCCTGTAACTTCTTGCTTCTTATTAAGGAAGCCCGGAGGTACGACAGATCGTGCCCGGAGGTACGAAAAGAACAGCCCGGAAGTACGATTTTGTAGCCCGGAGGTACGAAATGACGGAGGATTTTTTCCTGCTGTGAATCAATCCGCAAACCCCTTGTTTTCATCTAGTATAGCCCCTCAAGCAGCCCGGAGGTACGAGGGTTTTATTCACACTTGATCTCCAGAAAGCTGCTTCTTCGCCATTTTCGACTAAATGCTCTCTTTTCAAAAAGAAGACCTAATTTCTTGCCCGGAGGTACGACGTTGTTGAGGTTTGCCTCCACCTCTGAAGGGTGCGTACCTTTAAAACTGCAATAAACCTTCTCTTTTCAATAACTACACCTCTAATTTGGCCCGGAGGTACGATGGCTCCTGTACGCATGTAAAACCCCGCAAACGCGGGGTTTTACGGGCCAAAGATCTCATCGAAGTAGCCTGTTAGTACGATCAGGAAAGGGTTTTAGTGCTTCTTGGGGTATGAACTGCTCCGGTAATGAGGTGTCGATTCCCTCTTGGTGGGGCGATCCATAGTCCGTCTGATCGAGCATCTCCCTGAAACTCAGGCCAAACGGTCTTGAGCATGCGGATGGCGTCAGCAAAGCGAACCCGAATGCGAGATGAAGTCTTATCGTCCTGCCAGAGCTGCTCCCGTAGAGCTGCCCATGGAATCAGGCTAGGTCTGTTGGCAGAAAAGCTGCGCCAATGAAGGAAGAGGATGTAATCCTGCATTTGGGGCTTCCTGTCGAGAGCTCGCAGGATCTCCCAAGGGAACGGAACGTGGTTGCGATTGATCTCTTCGAAGAAAGCCTCACCAAAGCGCACTCCTTGAGTGGCAGGCGTCCCTGGAAATTCAACGAACTTGGGTGCCACGCTCCGGGGAAGACGTGCTCCCTGGATGATGGGCATGATAGCGATGTCTTCAAAAGCAGCGTCCTGTTGCTCGACAACGATTGCGACTGAGGAGAGCCGCTTGAAGCTATCCCGCACCCTTTGATAGTTCTTCCCTCCCCTGCTGTAGCCCATGTCCTCCATGAACTGTGACGCGGTAGACCAAGGCACAAAGGGATCCTTGCGTTTGATTGCCTGGTCAATCAGCCAGTGAAGAAGCGTACGATCCGTTCCGTAAGGCATGGCCACATCGGTCCCAAGCGCATGAAAGGTGACGGTAATTGTGGTTCCGTCTGCCTTACGGGATCGGCGCACATGCTGCCGCGATTCAGTCTGCCGGTAAGGAAGACCACAGATGATGAGCGCGTGCGCGATCTGAACAAGTGCAGGAACAACGCCGGAGTGTCTTTGAAACCGGTAGTCCTGCAAATCGTCAAAAAGAGCCCCCTGCGCGGCGAGTTCCTCTTGCTTATGATTCCGCTTCACCAAGGCTCCGTCTATGCTCTTCATTTGTAGTCCCGCCTCACTGCGAGGACGATTCGACACTGCCTTCCTGGGTGAGTGTCGCTTAGAGCACACCGGGACGTCGACTTGAAGGCTTTGGCTCTCTGTTTTGATTGCGCAAGCCTAGATGAATACTGGAATGGTCGCCCCTGTTGATTTCGGGTCAAATTCTCGCCTTCCTTGCCTTAGCAGTTTTCCTTCATTCGTTTTTTCGTTATTTCTACCCTCGATGTTCCCGGAGGACTTTGAAGCCTTCCTGCAGCAAATCCAGCATGCTTATGCCCTGCTGGGAGGCGTAGACCTTGAAGTCCCGGTGAAAATCGGCTGGCACTTTGAAATTGAGGGGTTTAAGGCTTCCCGGCTCGGTCTTCTCGAGGTTTCCTACCGTCATCTCTACAGCAGGCGGAGGCCCCTTGCGTGATCTCTTGGTAGGTGGAGGTACGTTTGCCATGTTAGGCCGCCCTTTCCTTCTGCATGAAGGTGACGAGGTCAATGATCCCCTGTACGAGCTCATCACTCCGCTTATTTAGGGATGGGAAACGGGTCTCTGTAAGCGATCGGCCCTCATCCGACGCTCTTCGATAGGCTGTCTTCTCGGGCAGGCTTCCGGCAAGAACACGGTATCCCGCTTCGGCGACATACTCACGCGCCTCTTGGATCTCCGATTCACTATCACCAACGCGTGAGAGAGCGAAGGCGAGGTTGGCCGTCCTAATTCCTCGCTTCCGCAGCTCGTGTGCGAGCAAAACGGAAGGCTCCAGGTCATCGAGCGAAAGGCCGGTCGGAAGCACTGTGAGTAAGGATGCCTCGGCTATCTTCAGGGTGCCGGCCGTGGAATGAGGTGGTCCGTCGAGAATCACGAGGTCGTAGTGCTCACCTATTTTGAGCGCTTGCTCCACTGTCCCAAAGCGTTCTACCGCAATCACCGGTTCGATACCGGCCTGGAGGCGGCGAGATTGCCAGTTGAAGCTCGTGCCCTGAGACACATCTAGGTCGGCGATTTTGACGGTCCAACCGGCGAGCGCATACTCTCGCGCAACCAGTCTCGCCAGAGTGCTCTTGCCTACGCCGCCCTTCTGCGACACCATCCCAACGATAAGCATCATGCTATGACGATATGACGAAAGGACGTCTTCGTTCTTTCTTATCCACTCCTTTCTTCCGTAAGAATCAAGGTAGATATCGTTCTAGCGCCTTTCGTATTTTCGTAATTGCCCAAGGACGGCTAGCCGTTCACTGCGTTTGCTGCGGAGCAGAACGAAAAACGATTTCGTTCTTTCGTCGAGCACGCTTGTTTACCAGTAGCTGATCTGCCTCTTTTTGCCGCCCACTCTGATGAGGACTGAGCAGGGAAGGGAAGTGCGTCGACAGCCCGGCCATATGTAACGAAAGCGTTCTTTCTTTCTTTCTTTATCTCCATATTCAACTGCTCTCTCATTGACAGGCTACGCATATTGCGTAATAATCAACGCAGAATGCGTAGATCCCCCATTCTCGATGCACTCTTTCCCGATATCAGGGCGAAGATTTTGGCCGCGACTCTCTCGCGACCTGACAAAGATTGGTATCTTACGGAGCTTGCAATGCACTTGGGAACGCAGCCCTCTAGCCTCCAGCGGGAAATCGATGCACTGAGCAAGGCGGGAATCCTCGAGCAAAGGCGGGACGGACGGAGGGTTTACTTCAAGGCAGACACTCGTTCGCCGGTGTATCCCGATCTCAGAGATCTCTTCGCCAAGACGGCTGGCCTTGTGCCTCTTCTGCAGCATGAGCTTGAAGTGTTTGGAGAACGCATTCAACTGGCCTTTCTCTACGGCTCGATCGCCCGCTCCGAGGAGGATGCGGGGAGCGACGTCGACCTCATGATCGTGGGCACTGTAGGTCTCTCCGATCTCATACCATCACTGCGGCTTGCGGAGCGAAGTGTAGGGCGTGCGGTAAATCCAACCGTCTATTCCTCCACTGAATTTGGCCAGAAAGCGCGAGGTCTCGACCACTTCCTGAGTACGGTCTTAAGAGGTGCACGGCAGTTCGTGAAGGGAAGTGAGAATGAGCTGGAAGCAATTCTTAGCCAAGAATGAAATAAGAGCTCACCAAACCAGCAAACAGGAGCTAAATAACATTCGGGCCCTGATCGCACGCGACTTAGCTGATGCTGCCCTGGACGGCCTCTCGGCCGATCGCCGCTTCGCTACCGCGTACAACGCTGCGTTACAAGCGGGAACGATGGCGGTCGCCTGTTCTGGGTATCGCGTGAGTGCTCGCGCAGGACATCATGCAGTCACGTTTGAGGCCGCACATCTTGCAATCGGAGCGGAAGCCGCTACGCTGGCTGACTACTTCGACGTTTGTCGGCGCAAGCGGAACGTTATCGACTACATGAACTCTTCCGTGGCTACCGAGACCGAAGCTAGAGAGCTACTTCATAGGGCAGAAGAGTTCCGCAAATTGGTCGAGACTTGGATCAGAGCGGTCCATCCGGTTTTTGCTGGAAAAGACGTAATAACGAAATGAAGAAATCGCCCCAACGCTCCCTCCACTGTCCCTGCGGACGCGCCCGCGTCTTGGCGCGGGGCCTGTGCGCGGTCTGCTACACGCTGCGGCGGCAAGATGAGGCGTACTTCGGCGGGCTACGGGAAGCGGTCCTGGCGCGGGACGGCTATGCCTGCCGGGTCTGCGGAGCATCCGGGCGAGGGAAGCGCTTGATCACGGTGCACCACCGGGTGCCGGGCCGGTCGGTCCTCGGGCTGATGATCTCGCTCTGCCCGGGGTGCCATGCTAAGGTGCACCGGACCCGGGTGGGACGCGCCCTGATGGCGCCGTTGCTGCTTGAACTGTGGCGCGAGCAGCATCCCCGCGGCCATGAGCAGACGGCACTAGACTTTCAGAAATCAAATGAAGACCAAAGTCAGTCATCGTTAGGGTATGGGGATTACGGAATTTCGTTGCCAGGTTATGTCGTAATGACGCTGCTCACGAAGTCAGGTCTACTCGACCTTTCTCCATCGATTTGCCGATGCGGCACACAACATCGAGAGGTTTGAACTACTCTACCGTGGCAATCAGTGCCGACTCGGGAGCGATGTGCAGGGTAAGTATGGGACCGGTGAGGAGGACGCTATTTGAACCGCCGACAAGGGCGCTTGCGCTGTGGGCATCCTCTAAGTCCGTTCCTGTAATGTCCAGCGAATAAATCCTAGCTTGGGTGCTCTTGTTGACAGCGATAAGGACTCGCTGCATCGCACCCGAGGTGTGATTGTTGCGGACATAAATGATGGAGTCGCGGTCAGTATGCAGGATTTGTTGGTCTCCGGTCAGCAGTGCGGGATTGGAGCGCCGAAAGGTGAGAAGCGCCTTGACAGTGGCAAAAGTCTGCTGCTCCTCTTGAGTGCAGGTTGTCGGAAAAGACTTGACCGAGGAGTTCCCCGGCTCAGAGGAAAAGCCTCCAGGGAAATCTCTCCGATTATCCGGGTCTTCACCGCCGCGCATGGCGATCTCGTCTCCGGAGTAGAGCTGCGGCATGCCGCGCATTGTGGCGAGAAGCGTGAAAGCGAGTTGAAGCTTCTGTGGAGTTGCGGTGGGAGCGTCGAGAAAACGGGTGGTGTCGTGATTGCCTATGAAGGGAACAAGGCGTTCAGGATGGGGATAGAGAGCATCGAGACGGAGAACTTCGGCGAGCTTCGTCATGGGTGCATCGTGGAGGAAGATGTCGCGCAGAGCATCATAAACGGGGAAGTCGAACGGAGTATAAAGTCCAGTATCTAAACCGTTTCGCGTAACTCCGCCAGAGAACGTGGAGGTGATGGTGGGGTTTGGATTGAAGATCTCGCCAACAGTGGTGAGGTGGGGATAGAGGGTATGGAGTTGGGCGTGGAAGTTGTGCCAGAAGGGGCGGGCGATGTAGGGGAAGGTGTCGAGGCGGAGGCCGTCGAGTCCGGCCTGTTCGGTCCACCAGATCGCGTTCTGAATGAGGTACTTAGAAACAGCTAGGTTCTCCTGGTTGAGGTCGGGAAGGACGTTGGCGAACCAGCCTTCGGTAACGTTCTTCTGGTCGCGCCACGAGGCGTGGGGGTCGGTGAGGGGGCTGAAGTTACCTTGGGCGATGGTGTGGTGGGCGGCTGTGCCGTGGAACCAGGCGGGTTCGGGCGGGTCGTAAACCCATTCGTGTGTTGTACCTACATGGTTGGGGACGGTGTCCAGGACGAGCTTCATGTTGTGGGCGTGGAGAGCGGCGGAGAGGGATTTGAGGTCGTCCAAGGTGCCGTAGTGCTCGTCGACGGCGTACATGTCGGTGGCTCCGTAGCCGTGGTAGCTTTCGGGGCCGTGGTTTTGGTAGACGGGGGTAATCCATACGGTGGTGATGCCGAGGTCTTGTAAGTAGTTGATGTGCTGCTCGATACCTCGGAGGTCGCCGCCGTGCCAACCGCGCGGTTTTGCTAGTTCGGCAGCGTGTTCGGCGGGGGTTCCATCATTGGTGAGGTCGCCGTCGGCGAAGCGGTCGGTCATGATGAGGTACATGACATCGGCGGAGTTGAAGCCGGCGAAACCGTCGCTTTCCGTGCGCTTTTTGTGGAATTTATATGGTGCGGACGTGGTTCCGTGTGACGTTTTGACGGTAATGGTGACGGTCTCCGGCGAGAGGGGAGACTGGCTGAGCCAGAGCTCGGCCCAGTGGCCGTTTTCGGAGATTCTGGTGGAGGTTATGTGGAGGTGGCGATCGGTGAGGGAGACGGTGGCCCCGGTAAGGTTTTCGCCACGGATGAGGAGCATGGGGGCAGGCATTCGGGCCCACCAGTCTGGGGGGTCGACTTTGAGGATCTTTGGGGAGGACTGCTGGGCGGCGGCTGAGAGGGTGAGGAGGAGCAGGGTGACAGCGAGGCGGAGGATCATACGTGGGAGCCTACTGGTGAGATCAGGATGGGCGGCAAGGGCAACGGGCAACGAGGTAGAAGCGAATAGTAGATTTCTTTGCCTCGTTTCTGAAGGACAAGCAAAGGCAAGGCAAATCAAATACTGAGATCCTTCGCTGCGCTCAGGATTACGACAACCGCAACGGCAACAGCAAGGGCAAAGGCGAGATGCAGGTATCCTTCGACTTCGCCCTTTGGCGAGCTCAGGGGTTCGGTCATGACAGGGTCGTGGAGGTGGCGCGGATGGCCCACCCATGGCGATGACACTGTAATGAATGGGGCACCCGGGCCGGGAGAGAGGTTCACCGCCTTGAGCAAGTTAGGTTAGAAGAGGAAGCGGACGGCCATCTGCATCTGGCGTTCGGAGGCGAGGCGGGTTGCGCTGACACGTCCGAAGTTTCCGTCGCTCGGGTTGCCGCTTGGGTTGGTGAATTGCGGAGTGTTGGTGACGTTGTAGACCTCGGCGCGGAGTTCGGTGCCGAAGCGATCGGTGAAGTGGAGCGTCTTGAAGAGGGAGACGTCGCCGGTGGCGAAGCCGGGGCCGTAGAGCGAGTTGCGAGCTACGTTGCCGTCGCTTCCGGCGGCGGGCTGGGAGAAGTTGCCGGTGAAGTACTGACCGCGGATGCTGTGCGGCTGGAGGATGGGGCCGGTGACGTTGGCGCGGAGGCTGTAGGTGCCGCCGTAGGAGGGATAGACGATCGAGAAGGGCGAGCCTGTCTGGGCCGTGACGATAGTGTTCATCTGCCAGCCGCCGACGACGAGGTCGAGGCTGCGGTTCATGTTGGAGCCGAACATGCGGTCGCGACCAATGGGGAGGTCGGCCAGGGCGCTGACGACGAAGTTGTGACGGATGTCGAGCGACGAGTTGCCCTTGTTAAGGCGGCTGTCGTAGGGGTAGAGGGAGCTGACGGCGTAGAAGCCGAGGTAGCCGTCTGCATCGTCGATGTTGCGCGCCCAGGTGTAGGACGTGGTGAGCGTGAGGCCCCTGGAGGCGCGATAGTTGAACTGCGTCTGGAGGCTGTTGTAGCGGGAGACGCCGTTGTTTATGTTGTAGACGACCTGGCCGAGCGTGGGGAAGGCGTTGAGCTGGTTGGCGGGGGCACCGAGCGGCTTGGTGTTGTAGTTATAGCCGCTGGAAAGGTGTGTTCCCTTATCGCCGACGTAGCCGATGGTGAAGACGCCGCGGGGGCCCATCTGCTGCTGGACCTGGAGGTTGTACTCCTCGACCGAGGGAGTCTTCTCGGCGCGGTTGACGGCGAAGACGTTGATGCCGGGAGGGGGTACGGCGGGGTTGAAGTTGGGGTACCCGGGCTGGGGCAGAGCCTGCGTGGCGACTGGCGCTCCGTTAACGGTGTTGGCGAGGGTATTCTGCGGCGCCTGGCCAGTGAAGGCGATGCGGTAACCCTGCGAGGCGGCGTAGGTGACGGAGCCGCCGAAGGGTACCTGCTGGCCGAGCTGGTTGTCGATGCCGCCGCGATCCTGGAAATAGAAGATGCCGTAGCCGCCGCGCAGGACGGTCTTTCCGGTTCCGTAGAGGTCGTAGGCGAAGCCGACGCGCGGCGCGAAGTTGGCAAAGTTGTTGTTGATGATGCTGCGGGGGACTCCGGCGACGCCGGCGAGCTGGAGGGTGCCGTCGAGCGGGTTCAGAGCGGCCTGGCGGTTGTGCTCTTCGGTGGGGAAGGTGAAGAGATCGTAGCGGAAGCCGAGATTGAGGGTGAGGCGGTTGTTAAGTTTCCAGTCGTCTTGGACGAAGCCGCCGATCTCGTAGTTGCGGGTTCCAAAGAAACCGCTCTGCGCGCCGAGGCTGTAGTTATCGACGAAGCCGGCGAGCAGCTCGGAAGGCTGGTACCCGGTGAAGTCGCCGTTAGCGATCTGGAAGAAGCCCTTGCCGGCGATGGGGCGGAAGAAGGAGACGTCACGTCGGATGCCGCTGCCGCCGAACTTGAAGGCGTGGTGGCCGTGGATGTAGCTGACCGCGTCGTTGATCTGGTAGGTGTTTTCGGGGACGGCGTAGAGGCCGTAGTCGCCGGTGTACTCAAGCTGGTTGTTGTAGCCGCCAATGAGTGCGCCGCCACCGAGCGCGGAGGTGCGGTTGGCGTTGACTATGCCGAGGTTGGCGGAGATGGGGAGGTTCGTAAAGACGGGAGCGTTGGTGAGGGTGTAGCGGTTATAGCCGATACGGAACTCATTGAGGATGTTGGCGGTGAAGGTGTGGGTTTCGCCAATGTCATAGCCGCGGGCGTGGACGTTGTTGGAGCCAGAGGCGAAGCCGGCAGGCAGCAGCGGCAGGCGCGAGGTGCGAATGAAGGCGCTGTTGTCGTAAGACGAGCGGAGGAAGATCTGGTCGGACGAACGGAGGCGGTAGTCGAGCCGGACATCAAAGGCGTTGGAGTGGCGGATATCGCTGCGAATGGTGCGGAAGTTGTTCTGGGTTCCGTTGACCAAGCCGGGGAGATTGGTTCCGGGATAGGCGTTAAGATACTTGGCGGCAGCGGGGTTCTGGCGGGAGGCGGGGATGACATTGCCGGGGAACTGGGCGCAGGTCAGCGGATCGAAGATGGCGCCACTATCGGGGAGCAAGGGCCCGGTCCCGGCGTTATTGCCGTAGTTCAGCTGGTTGTTGGAGGTGACGACGCGTCCAGAAGAGAGGGTATAGGCGCGGCAACCAGTGGGGCTGACCGAGGTCGCGGTGGTGACGGCAGGAACCTGGGTAGTTCCCTGGCCGATCAGCTCAGAGAAGTCTCCGGTCTTCATGCGGGTGGTGGGAACGGTGATGAGCTCGGGGTTGAGGGGCTGATTTTCGCGGAGTCCCTGGTAGTCGCCGAAGATGAAGAGGCGATCTTTTAGGATCGGACCGCCGAGCGAGCCGCCGAAGGTGTTGCGCTTGAAGGGAAGAACGGGGGCCGCGCCTGCGCCCTGGAACTGGTAGTTGGGACTGGCGTCGAAGAGGCTGGAGCGGGCGAACTCAAAGGCCGAACCGTGGATGGCGTTGGTGCCGGACTTAATGGAGGACTGGACGATAGCTCCACCGGCGCGGCCGAACTCAGCCGGAGCGACGGAGGTGTTGATGCGGAACTCCTCGGTGCCTTCGATATTGGGGAAGAAGACGAGGGTGTTGACGAGTGCCTCGTTGTTGTCGATGCCGTCGAGGATGAAGTTGTTGGCCTGGGGGCGGACGCCGTTGGTAGTGAGGGAGCCACCGCCACTGGTGTTGTTTCGGAAGGTCTCGGCATCGCCGCCGACGCCCGAGGCTCCGTTACCGTAGTTGCCGCGGGTGACGCCGGGGGCAAGGAGGGCGAGCTGGGTGAAGTTGCGGCCGTTGAGGGGGAGCTCGGTGATCTGGCGACCCTGGATGACCTCCCCGATGGAAGATGTCGCGGAGTCGACGAGCGGGGCGGCGCTGGTGACGTCGACGACGGTGTCGGCGGCGCCGGCGGAGAGCTTGAAGTTGAGAGCCTGGACCTGGGAGACGGCGAGGATGAAGTTCTGGGTCTGGGACGCGAAGCCCTGGGCCTTGACCTCGGCCTTGTAGTTGCCGCGCTGGAGGGCGGCGATCGAGAAGCTTCCGCTGCCGTCGGAGACGGCGGCCTGGACGGCGTTGGTGTCGGTGTTGGTGACAGTAATGGTGGCGCCGGGGATGAGGGCACCGGTCTGGTCGGCTACTGAGCCCTGGATGCGGCCGGTGTCGGTCTGGGCGAGAAGGTGAGTGCCTGCGCTGAAGAGCAGGCAGAGGAGCGCGACGGTGGTGCAGAAGGCGGCTCTACAGCCTGGGCCGAGGTGTTTCAACATGGGTGAAGCCTCCGAAAGTGTGCAATCAGGGGAGCTGATGGGGATGCGTTCTCTTCTGATGTCGAGGAGAAGCCTGAGGCTTCGATCAGGATCACCGCAATACTTCCGGAGTCGTTTGTCCGTCACTTTTCTTTCCACAGGCAAGTGGTTTCCTTTGTTGGTGTTTGTTGCTAAGGGTCAATTCCGCTACGAGCTCCTGCCGCGACGGAAATCCAAAGTGTTAGAGTTTTTGCTGAAGGATTTCCGGCTTATGTCGTCCACGGCTGAAGGGGTATTGCGGGTTGGGTTCGGGCTGTTTGAGGCCGATCTGCAGACGGGTGAGCTTTGGAAGGCGGGGCGCAGGGTGAAGTTGCAGAGCCAGCCGTTTAAAATATTGGCGATGCTGCTGGAGCATCCTGGCGAGGTGGTGAGCCGGGAGGAGCTGCAGCTGCGACTGTGGGGCAGGGATACGGTGGTGGACTTCGACCACTCGCTCGGAACGGCGATCAATAAGATTCGGGAGGCGCTGGGGGATTCAGCGGACAATCCGCGGTTTGTGGAGACGCTGGCGCGGCGAGGATACCGGTTTCTGGCTCCGGTGACGGTGCTGGCGGAACGACCAGCGTCGATGGCTGCGGCGGAGAGAGCTGCGGGTGTCCGGGAAGGAGCAGTGACGACGGCTGCTGAGGTTTTGCCTGCCGCTGCGGTGATGGTTCCGGAGACGCCTGCGGCGGTGTTTTCGACGATCGAGGCCGCGGGTTCGCAGGGCAGGACGACGGGGTGGATTGGCAGAAGGTGGTTGGCTGCGGGGGTGGCGGTGCTTGCGGTGGCTGTGGCTGCGGGGGTGGGTTTCTTCGTTGGTTCGAGCCGATCCACTGCGGTGGCACCGAGAATCGATCAGCTGACGACGAGCGGCCGGATTGCACCGGGGACACCGGCGATGGAGAGCCTGCCGGCTTCGGCGACGGATGGGCTGCGGATCTATACGCCGGTGATCGCGGGCGGGCGGCCAGCGCTATCGCAGGTGGATATCCATACGGGCGGGGTGCAGGAGCTGCCGGTGCCGAGCGAGATTGCATCGCCGACGCTGGGGGACATCTCGCCGGACGGGTCGAAATTGCTGGTGCGGAGCCATCTGTCGCCGGAGTCGGAGCAGCCGCTGTGGATTGTGCCGACGGGCGGAGGTAGCGCGCTGCGGGTGGCGAACGTGGTGGCGCATGATGCGACGTGGATGCCGGATGGCAACAGCATCCTGTATGCGGCGGGGAATCAGCTGCTTGCTGGGCACCTGGCGGATGGGACGTCGACGCTGTTCGCGACGCTTCCGGGGCGGGCGTTCTGGATGCGGTGGTCTCCGGATGGTCGGCTGCTGCGGTTTACGCTGACCGATCCGATACGGCATACGTTGCGGCTGTGGGAGGTAGGGGCCGATGGGCGTGGCGCTCGGCCGATTTTGGCTGAATGGGTCAAATGGGCGGTGGTGTGCTGCGGGGTGTGGACGGGGGACGGACGCGACTATGTGTTTCAGGCGTCGGCGGAGCAGACGAGCGATCTCTGGCGGCTGCGCGGGGTGAGCACGGGGACGCCGGTGCGGGTGACGAATGGGCCGCTGAGCTTTGAGGCTCCGGTGGTGTCGCGAATTGGGCACCGGATCTATTTTCTGGGGCTGGATGCGCAATCGGAGCTGCAGCGGTATGACGCGGGCCGGCGGGAGTTTGTGCCGGAGCGAGGCTTTCTGGCGGCGGCGAACCGGGTGGACTATTCGCGCGATGGACGGTGGGTGGCGTGGACGGATGCGCAGGGTAGGCTTTGGCGGGCACGGGCGGATGGGTCGGAGACGATTCAGCTAACGCCGGACTCGCTGCAGGTGTTTCTGGCGCACTGGTCGCCGGATGGGTCACGGCTGGCGCTGATGGCGCGGGAGCCGGGGAGAGCCTGGCAGATCTATGTGATTGCGGGTGCCGGCGGGGCTCCGCAAAAATTATTACGAGAGAGCCGGAACGAGGCGGATCCTTCATGGTCAGCGGACGGACAGGAGATTGTGTTTGGACGGGTGACGGACCTTATGGGTAAGGAGGAGGGGGAGCGGGCGCTGGAGGTGCTGGATTTGAAGATGGGTGCGGTGACGGCGGTACCCGGGTCGGAGGGGCTGTTCAGTCCGCGGTGGTCGCCGGACGGGCGATGGATTGCGGCAATTACGCTTGACCAGCGGCGGCTGATGCTGTTCGACACGGCGACGAAGACGTGGAGAACGCTGGCGGAGACGTCGGTGGCGGACCCGGTGTGGTCAGGGGACTCGCGGGCACTCTATATCCATGCGTCACTCAAGGAAATGCAACCGATCTATCGGGTGTCGATTCCGGAGGGGCACCTAGACCAAGTGGCGAGTCTGGCGAGCTTTGTTGCGGGAGATACGGCGGACTATTTTTTTGGCGGGATCACCCCGGACAACGTGCCGATCGTGCGGTCGCGAACGTCTACGGGGAATCTTTACTCGGTTGATCTGGATGGGAAGTAGGCGGGGGGAGCCGGGAAGCGCCCCGCGACCTGGGTCAGTTCTGCCAGTTGACGTTGACCGTTCCTACGCCGCTGGTTGGAACGATGTAGGAGTGGTTGCTGCCGCCTTCGTAGGTCACGGTGCCGTTGGCCGCGATCTTGACGAACTTGAACTGGATGGATTGGCCGGCCGGGACCGATACATTCAGGAACCAGTTGGGATAGCTGGGATCGAGCATCGGACCTACGGCTGTGTCGAAGGTGGTGCCCCACTGGCCGAGTTCTACCGTATTGCCCGTGAGAAAGATGTAGTCTCCGGGACTGGTCGGCGTCGCGTTGTTGACGGTGAAGGTAACGGGAATCAGCTTGGCCGCGAGAACAGTGAACTGGATCGGATTGGCTGCGACGCCCGAGCTTGATTTGAGCTGCGCCTGATAGACGCCGTTGGCGACGCTCGGGACCGTGAACGTGACGGATGTGTTGGACCACGCCTGAATGGTTGCGGCGACGTTGTTGATGGTCACAGTTCCCGCGCTGGCGCCGAAGTTGTCGCCTGCGATGGTCACCTTCATGCCGGACTGCCCGACCGTCGGTCCAATCGATCCTACCGAGGGTCCTGGTTCTCCGCCTGCGACCTGCCATACGGAGACGGAGTTCGCCGGTAGAACGACCGTGCTGACGGGATTGTTGCCGCCGGTACCGGCGTGAACGGTCAGGCTGGTTCCACTCAGTAGACCGCCGAGATAATCGGTATAAGCGCCGGACGGCAGCGCCGTGTTCATGTTGGAGATGGTGTAGCTGGAGGTGTTGTTCTTGTTGATGGCCACCAGAACGATGTTGTTGAAGAAACGCCGCTCGTACACGTAGACATCGTTGGTGATGTAACGCTGGCCGGAGCTGCCATAGGCGAGCGCGTCATTGGTCTGCCGCAGCGCGGAGAGCGCGCCGATCAGCTTGTACGCCGGGGTCGTAGTCGAGAAGCTGGTCATCTGCGGGCGGTTGTACGGATCGTTGCCGCCGTTGGTGTCGTTGTGCAGGTACTGCTCGTCGCCGTAGTAGATGACCGGGATGCCACGCGTGGTCAGTTGAAAGGCGAGCGCCTCGTTCAGCCGGTTGGTGTTGTTGTTGACGCTCAACAAGCGCGTCAGGTCCTGGCTGTCGACGAAGGTGACCTGATCGTTCTGCCACGTGAAGTTCGCATTCTCCTGCGAGAGCGTCCCATCGATCTCTTGAAAGCCGCTGTCATTGGCGAAGACGTCGCGCATGGCTGTACTGAGCGGAAAGTCCAGCAGGTTGATGCCGCTCTTGTTCGCGAACTTGTAGGCGTCATGGTAGAGCCCGTCCGAGGTATTGGTCATCGCCCACTCGCCGAAGAAGAAGCTCGGCCCATTGGAGAAGACGGTGTTAGCCATCGAGTACTCCCAGCCCCAGGTCACGTGCTTGACCGCATCGAGACGGAAGCCATCGACTTGGTGAGCCTGTAGCTGCAGAAAGGCGGACTTGAGATAGCTGTCGACGGTCGGGTGCTCTTGGTTTAGGTCCGCCAGGTTCTCGAGCGTGTTGTACTGCACCTGATACCGGTCCTGGAAGTTGGAGATGTTCGCGTTGTGGTGAAAGAGGCCGCCTGGATCGTTGTCGTAGGCTGCCAAGAATGTGCCGTTGTTGTAGAGCGAACCATGCTCACCCGCGTCGAGCGGGTTGCTGTGATTGGCGGCAACGTCGGCGATGACCTTAATACCGTTGCCGTGTGCTGCCGTCACCATGTTGTCGAAGGCGGCCCAGGGATTGGAGCCCCCGCCGAAGTGCTCCTCGATCCGTTGGAAATCGCGGGCCCAGTAGCCGTGGTACCCAGCCATCGGGGTGTTGGACGAGCCGTAGGTGTTGAGGTTGTCTCCATCGACGGGCGGAGAGACCCAGATCGCCGTCACGCCGAGCCCTTTCAGGTACGACATCTTCGACTGGATGCCTGTGAGGTCTCCGCCCCAGTAGGTCTGCCAGTTTGTTTTGGTCGCGTCGTACAGGCCCGGGCTCTGGGACGGATTGTTATTGGTCGAGTCGCCGTCGACGAAGCGATCCGTAATGATCTCGTAGATTACCTGCTTCTTGAAGTCCTGAGCGTTGAGAGACACGGTTAGCAAAAGGCTGCTAACGATCGTTAAGGCTGTGGGTACTGGGCTGAATCGCATGAATGCTCTCCGAGTGCTGAACTGCTCGTCTATGACGAGTAAAGGGACTGAGGCCCGGACAAATCTTCGAAACTGGTTCTCAGCTGAATGCTTGTGCTGAGTCGGGAGCACCTTGCTATTCCGCGTCGCTCCTGGCAATACACTCCAAGTCAACTCTGCGTCAATTCGATTTCTTCAGACAAAGCAGTCAGGCGATTGCGGATACCGAAGTTAGTCATTTAGCCTGTTACCCTAAAATCCTCTCTTTTCCCAGCTTTGCCTCTTGGCTGGCATGACGGTACCGCGTAAGAGGCGCGTTCCATCGACTCCAGCTCCGCGAACATGGCTTGAACCTGGTCGGCGTCCTCGGGAACGGATGGTGGCGGCTCGGGCTCGAAGGCTTCGGCGAAGGCTTCGCCCTCGTCCTCCAGGAGTCGTGCGATGGCATACATGGCCTCGGCGAGCTGCTCGACGGTTCTGAAGCTGACCTCCAGGCGGCCCCGTTCGAGGCTCATGCCCTCGGGCAGGGAGCTGAGGCTGACGGGTTCGGTATCGCGGCGAACCAGCGAACGGATCTTCTTGCGGGAGGGAGCGGCCTTCTCCTGGCGGACCTGTTCGATGAACTTCGAAGTGTCTTCCGCCTCGCGGACACCATCAAGGAAGCCGGCCAGCGCCTCCCGCTCGACTAAGTGCGAGGTCCCGACCGGCATGGTGGGGAGCAGCTCCAGGAGCTTCTGGGCGGCACGGGGTTGAAGTTCGAAGAGCTTCTCCAGGTCTCGCCGGTCGTAGTGGGAGCGGACGGAGTTGTCGACCGAGCGGCGGATCTCAGGAAGGCGGGGGAGCCAGGAGAGAGGACGGGACATCGCTGGGAGCCTCCAGAACGCAGCAACAGCGCCAGTCTAGAGTTTTCCAGGAGGCAAGGGAATAGCTGCGCGATCGCGCATTTATTCGGTTCTCTCTGGCCAAGGATTACCCACGACAATGCGAATTCTAGAAGGTAGACTGGCAGCATGCCCGATGCAGCCGAAACCCGACAGGA
>JAABUQ010003951.1_pt1 | contig 26209 bp, 24 predicted proteins | sample 5560001 | NCBI WGS metagenome assembly JAABUQ01 (sample SAMN10711888, study PRJNA513371) | rock metagenome | isolation source: Antarctica rocks | place: Antarctica: Victoria Land, Finger Mt nord | collected 2015-12-18 | reverse complement strand
TGGAACTGAAAGATGTATTTGAATCTTGCCAGGCTTTTGAAATTTCCACACAACAAATAAAAACCTTTGTAAAAGAAGCATGCGGTTTCGGTTACCGGGAAAGCATTTTTAAAGGCGAATTGAAAGACCGGTTTATTATTACTTCGGTTAAGTTTAAACTTTCAACAAAGCCAAAAGTCAATACAAAATATGGTGCTATTGAAGAAGAATTGCGGAAGCGGGAAATAGCAGGACCAACGATTCAGGATGTTTCCAAAGTAGTGGCACATATCCGGGTTTCTAAATTGCCCGACCCTTCTACCATTGGCAATGCAGGCAGTTTTTTTAAAAACCCGGTAATTGGTTTTGGTGAATTTGAAAGGTTGAAAAACAAGTTTTCGGAGTTGGTGCATTATCCTGCCGGAAACAACCAGATCAAACTGGCGGCTGGCTGGCTGATCGAACAATGCGGCTGGAAAGGTAAAATTGTAGGCCAAACCGGCACCTGGAAAAATCAGGCTTTAGTGTTGGTCAACCATGGCAATGCAAGCGGTGCCGAAATTTTTGCGTTATCGTCGCAAATCATAGACAGCGTGTACAATAAATTTGGCGTTTATCTGAACAGAGAAGTGAACATATTTTAATTTTTGCTTTCTTAACAAAAACTTCACACAGCAAAAAAACAACTGTTTGAAGTAAATACGTATTTTATCATAAAAGGTTCTTCGTATTTAAATTATTTTGTAAGTGCTTAGTTTTTAATAAAATATATTCATAGGTACTCTTTTCGCCACAACCTGTTTTACTACAATAATTTAATTTTGAATTAAGTATAGGCTCAAAATGAGGTGCAGTAGCATGTTACTTTTACTAAAAAATATAAATTCGGTCTGCAAATTGTATAAAAGTTTACAGAAATAAATCTTGAAAAAACATATACTGTAAAACATTGAACAATGACAAAAATTGAATTTAACACAATGGTATTGCGCCAAGCTGGTTCTTTAAGATCTTATGCCCTGCACTTTACCCACGATGCTGATGATGCAAATGATTTGGTACAAGACACAATGCTTAAAGCAATTACATACTATAACAAGTTTAAAGAAGGCACAAATTTAAAAGGATGGTTATATACCATTATGAAAAATACTTTTATTAACAATTATCGGCGCTTTGTTAAGATGAGTACTTTTGTTACCAAGTCAGAAGAAATATCATCTGCAAACTTAGTGTTTAGTTCCACTAAAAATCAAGGAGAAGCTAAATTTATCATGGATGATATTAAAAGGTCTTTGGACAAATTGCCGGGTGAATATTATATCCCTTTTACTATGTATTTTGAAGGACATAAATACCACGAAATTGCGGATCATCTGGCTATCCCGATCGGAACTGTCAAAACCCGTATCCATGTAGCCCGAAAGCTGTTAAAGAAAAACTTAAAGTCATATGACAACGGGGTTAAAAAACCTGTTTATGCAGTAGAAGATTAATTAGCAGAATTCAATTTTTAATTAATATATAATAGAAAAAGCCCGATACGTTCGGGCTTTTTTTGTTTGCAATTATTTTTTACAATGCTTCTTTTACCAAGAGTTTTATAGCTTCCTGCGCAGCAACTTGGCCGGAGATCAAAGCTGGCGGCACACCAGGGCCAGGAACTGTAAGCTGGCCTGTAAACAATAAGTTTTTGATTTTTTTAGATTGCATAGCCGGTTTAAAAAAAGCAGTCTGACTTAAAGTATTTGCCAAACCATAAGCGTTGCCTTTAAAAGAATGATAATCTGCAATAAAATCCTGGTGCGCATAACCCCTCTTCACAACAATTGAATTTCTGATCTCCTGACCGGTAATTTTTTCAAAACGATTAAGCATCAAATTAAAATAATGTTCTCGCGTTACTTCGTCATCTTTTAATGCCGGTGCTACAGGCATTAAAAAAAACAGGTTTTCACAACCTTCCGGCGCAACAGTAGCATCAGTTTTGGAAGCGCAGGAAACATAAAACAAAGGTTTTTGCGGCCATTTCGGATCCGTATAAATTTCTTCGGCGTGCAATTCAAAATCTTCATCAAAAAATAAATTATGATGTTGGATACCTGCTACTTTTCTGTTCAAACCAATATAAAACAACAAGCTGGAAGGCGACATGGTGCGGCTTTCCCAATATTTTTGATCATAATTCCGGTTTTTTTTATCTAATAAAACTTGTTCAACATGTTCATAATCAGCACCGGCAATTACAAAATCAGCATTGACGATACCTTGATTGGTAATCAGATATTTTATTTTGCCATTCTCCGTTTCAATCTTTAGCACTTCGTGGTTTAGTTTGATTTCCGCGCCTTGCCCTTGTGCTGTTTTTACCATTGCTTTTACAATTTCGTGCATCCCTCCCATCGGATACCAAGTCCCAAGCGCAAGGTCTGCATAATTCATCATGCTGTACATGGCCGGCGTATTTTGCGGCGTGGCCCCCAAAAACAATACCGGAAATTCCAGCAGTTTGATCAGTTTTGGGTTTTTAAAAAACTTGCGCACATGCTTGCTCATGCTGGTGAGCATCTGAATACGGAAACTTTCTTTGATCAAACGGAAATCAATAAACTCGGTAATAGAATGCGAAGGCCGGAAAACATATTCGCCCATGCCAACTTTATATTTGTAAGCGGCCTGTTTTAAAAACTCCCTCAAGTTTTGGCTGCTTCCCGGTTCTTCCTGTTCAAAAAGCTGCTCTAATTTTTCCATTGAAGCAGGGATTTTTATGCAATCATCTTTTCCAAAATAAATCTGGTAACCCGGATCTAATCTTTTCAAATCATAAAAATCTGTTGTTTTTTTGTTGAACAAAGCAAAGTAATTATCAAAAATATCCGGCATCCAGTACCAGCTCGGGCCCATATCAAACTTAAACCCGCCCTGCTCCCAAACGCGCGCACGGCCGCCTGCCTGATCGTTTTTTTCCAAAACAGTAACCTGATAACCTGCTTTAGCTAAAACCGATGCGGCCGACAATCCGGCAAAACCCGAACCGATAACTACAATGTGCTTTTTCTTCATGTTGCAGAGGATAAGTTTGGTTATAACAATTTGTTTCAATCCTACTACAAAGAAACAAAAGCAGGCAAATTTTGTACATTTAGTATTAGCCGGACACGCAATGGACCTTTACAACGAAACTTGTTTCGAGTGCAGTAAAATTATCACCAATAAATACAGTACTTCTTTTAGCAAGGGAATTAAAACTTTTGCCAAACGGTTTCAGTATCCGATTTATGCAGTTTATGGTTTTGTGCGCTACGCGGATGAAATTGTAGATACTTTCCATGGTTTTAATAAAGCACAATTGATTGCTGAATTCAGGAAAGTAACATTTGAAGCAATTGAACGAAAAATAAGCTTAAACCCGGTACTGCAATCTTTTCAGGAAGTGGTAAATACTTATCAAATCGACCTTCATTTAATTGATGCTTTTTTGAAATCTATGGAAATGGATTTAGAAAACACCAGCTATAACAATGATGGCTACAAGGATTACATTTACGGTTCGGCAGAAGTGGTTGGGCTAATGTGCCTGCGGATTTTTTGTGAAGCCGATGAACAATTATACACGCACTTGATACCAAAAGCACGAAGCTTGGGCGCAGCTTTCCAAAAGATTAACTTTCTTAGAGATATTAAAGCTGATTTTGAGGAGCGCGGACGAACTTATTTTCCTTCCATAGACTTTAATAAGTTTAATAAGCAGGAAAAAAAACGGATTGAAACTGACATTAAAAAAGATTTTGACGATGCGCTGGAAGGCATTTTACAACTACCGGTCGGTACGCAGTTGGGCGTTTATATTGCTTACGTTTATTATCTGGAACTTTTTAAAAAGATCAAAGAAACACCGGCTGAAGTAATTATGCAAAAGCGTATCCGTGTGTCCGACAGTCAAAAACTTTTTCTGTATTTCCAAGCTTATTTACAGCAAAAACTAAAAGTCATTGCATGAAAAAGATTTTCCTGTCATTGCTTTTCCTGCTGTGCAATACTTGTTTTTGTTTCTCGGCATCAACTCAAAAAACGGATATTACAGAGATCAGGAAACACATGCTCCGGGCGATAAACAGTTCAAAAGTAACTGATTCTTTGTACACCAGCCTGCAAAATATTAATTCAACCGTGCCTCTGGTAGTAGCATATCTTGGTGCGTTGGAAGCCTTGAAAGCCAAAGATAGCTGGAACCCGTACAAGAAAATCAAGTTTCTGAATTTATCAAACAAAACTGTTTTGAGGGCGGTAAATGCCAGCCCAAACGATCTGGAAATACGTTTTATCCGCTTTTCCATCCAATCCAATCTTCCGAATTTTTTGGGTTTGAACAAAGATTTGACTTCGGATAAAAACCAAATTATCCAGCAGTTGAAACAAAAACATTATGGTTTGGCAGACAAGGTTTTTTTAGAAAGTATCATCCGTTTTATGTTGGATTCTAAGCAATGTACACCACAGGAAACGGCCTTTTTACACCAGCAATCAGTTATTTTAAAGTGAAGTACGCTTACCTGCTGATCAATTTTTTAAGCGTTGTTTTTCCACTGCTGCTTTCTTTTGATAAGCGCGTAAGGTTTTATAAAAGCTGGAAATTTATCTGGCCGGGCTTGCTCATCACCGGAATGCTGTTTTTAGCCTGGGATATTTTTTTTACGGTAAAAGGAGTATGGTCTTTCAACCCAAACTATATTTTAGGGGTTACATTTTTTAAGCTTCCGCTGGAAGAAATCCTATTCTTTTTAACCATTCCATTCTCCTGCATTTTTATTTATGAATGCCTTAATTATTACGTTAAGTGGCAAATCTCAGATCAGGTTGTTAAAGTTTTAACCGCTTTGCTAACTGCGCTTTCCTTGTTGATGCTGGTATTTTTTCACAATCAGCTTTACACTTTAGTCAATTTCGGAACACTGTTTTTAATACTTGTTTTATTACAATATGCCCTGAAAGTAAAATGGCTTAACCGTTTTTATTTGGCTTATTTGGTTTCGCTGGCACCGTTTTATTTAGTGAACGGCATCCTCACTTCCATACCAATTGTAAGTTATAACAACGCTGAAAATTTGGGGATAAGGGTTGGGGCGATACCGGTAGAAGATCATTTCTACCTGATGTCTTTACTGCTGATGAACGTCGCTTTTTTTGAATATTACAAAAAGCGGGATGCTTCTTTTACTGGCATAAAATGAGTGGACTGCCGGCCTATTCTAAAAATCAGCTTGCCTTGCGCAATGGGCAGGACAAGCCGGAAATTTGGGTTGCTTATCAAAATTTTATTTATGAGGTAACTGAAAGCCGCTTATGGAAAAACGGCAAACATTACGAGCATTGGGCCGGACAAGACCTGACTGAAGAACTGGCGGATGCGCCGCATTTGGATACTGTTTTTAGCAGGTTCAAAATCATTGGGACTTTAAAAGAACTTTAGCGGTTTTTATTTTATATTAAAAAAACAACAATGCTTCTTTTAGCACTAAAAAATTGGTATGCGCTATCAGTTATAAAAAGGATACTGTTTTTTAGGACATAAAAGAAGCATCAACCCTATAGGAACATTATGTAAACAGGTTTTTTAAATCTGAAAATGGCTTAACTGTATAAACTCTTGCACCCTTGCGGCAATATCGTCCTGTGTTAAATTTCTCAATTTTTCTGTTCCGAATTCTTCCACACAAAAGGAAGCCATGGCAGAACCAAAAATAACTGCGTTTTTCATGTTGGCAAAATTTACCGTTCCTACTTTAGCCAAGTAACCGATAAAACCCCCTGCAAAAGTATCACCTGCACCTGTCGGATCAAAAACGTCGGCCAATGGCAACGCCGGTGCCGAAAATATCTGGCTTTCACCAAAAAGTAAAGCACCATGTTCGCCTTTTTTAATGATCAGATATTTCGGGCCCATCTGCAGAATTTTATTTGCTGCTTTTACTAAAGAAAATTCCCCGGAAAGCTGGCGTGCTTCCGCATCATTAATGGTCAAAACATCTACCGATTTTAAGGTGGCTAAAAGATCGTCCAAGGCAATGTCCATCCAAAAATTCATGGTATCCAAAACGATGAGTTTAGGGCGATTGTTTAGACGCTGAATGGCCGTTTGCTGAGTTGTAGGGGTAAGGTTTGCCAGCAGCAAGTATTCGCAATCCTGATAAGAATCAGGTATGACCGGGTCAAAATCTTCCAATACGTTCAAGCCAGTTTCCAACGTATCACGGTTGTTCATATCGTTATGGTACTTACCAGACCAGTAAAAGTTTTTTCGGTCTTCTGCAATTTGCAGCCCTTCCATACCAATAGAGTGCCTTTTCCACAACTCCAATTCAGACTTTGGAAAATCCCCTCCGATAATGCCTATTACTTTAACCTGACCATAAAAGTAAGAAGCCGCTAAACAGGCAAAGGGGGCGGCACCACCGACTATTTTTTCCGCTTTTCCAAAAGGTGTTTCTATATCATCAAGGGCAATGGATCCAATTACAACTAAGCTCATTAAAAGTATTTTAAAAAAATTCAGGCAAATATTGTGATTATAAACCGGAAATTATACTTTTGCACCACTCTAACAAATCACAAGATTCCCGAATAGCTCAGCTGGTTAGAGCATCTGACTGTTAATCAGAGGGTCGCTGGTTCGAGCCCAGCTTCGGGAGCCATACTGGGCAAGCACGGAAAACGGTCGCTTGCCCTTCTTTTTTCTCTTTTAAGAACCTATTTAAATTTTATTCGGCTTATTTTACCGGATAAAAATCGTTAAGCCCTTGTACTTTTTGTACCAGTTTAATAGGCAGATACAGGATTTATAGGCATAAAAGAAGCAGTATAAACTTCTAATAATAGAAATTTAAACAGGCCCTAAAATCTACTGATTTTCCGTTCTGCAGGTTATTTTATAAAACCTGTAAAAAAAGCAACTTATTCTTAATATTGTACTACTTGTTTGTTTAAGCGAAATAGCTATGCTAAAATACGGAAAATGTGTTTCGACCGGGAAAAAGTACGGCTTTGGAATGTTAGGGTAAAACGGATATAAAAATAATACCTACAGTTAACTGTTAATTAAACGCAAAGAGCGCAATTATAAAATAAAGTATATATACAATGAAAATTATTAAATTATCGATTATCGTTTTGCTGCAATTAACAATCATACTAAAATTTGATCATGCGGTAGCACAAGAAAAAGAGGGCAAACCCAATACCCTTACTGTAAAGGAACAGGCCGAAGGCTATCAGTTGCTTTGGAATGGGAAAACCGGGCAGGGCTGGCGCGGAATATTTAAGGACCGGTTCCCGGATAAAGGATGGGAGATGAAGGATGGCGTACTATCCGTGCAAGGTTCAAACGGGAAAGAAGAGGGCCTGGGGGGCGACATTGTTACAGAAAAAGAGTATTCGGCTTTTATATTGAAATTTGATTTCAAATTAACCGAGGGTGCCAACAGCGGGATAAAATATTTCGTTACCGAGCAGGAGAAAATAGCCCAATCCGGAATTGGGTTGGAGTATCAGATACTGGATGACCAGCGCCATCCGGATGCCAAGTTGGGCCGAAATGGTGACCGTACCTTATCATCGCTTTACGATCTGATCCCTTCTAAAAAGACTGCTGCGGCCATCAAGCCCATTGGCGAGTGGAACAACGGTATGATCGTAGTGTATCCGGACAATCGGGTAGAACACTGGCTGAACGGTTATAAGGTGGTAGAATACAGGCGCGGATCAAAAGAATATAAAAATTTAGTAGCCATGAGCAAGTATAAAAGCTGGGTTAACTTTGGTTTAGCACAAAAGGGCCATATTCTGTTGCAGGACCATGGCAATACAGTATTTTTCCGAAACCTTAAAATCAAGGAATTAAAATAACCACCCATCATGGAGCATTCCAGAAGAGAATTCATAAAAAAAACAGCAATTGGGGCAGTTGGGACTTACATAGGAACTATGGGTATGTCGGCGAAAAGCTACGCTAATATTATAGGTGCCAATGACAAGGCAAGAGTAGGTGTTGTTGGTTTTTCTGACCGTTTCAAGGATACTTTGTTCCCTTGTTTTTTAAATCACAACAAGGAACTAAATTTTGATATAGTGGCGCTTTCTGACCTTTGGAGTTATCGCCGGGGTTTAGGTACCGATCACCTAAAAAGCAAACTTGGGCATGATATTACCGCCTGCCGTAACAACAGCGAGTTGTATGCGCTAAAGGATATTGATGCCGTAATCATCAGTTCGCCTGATTTTGCACATGCCTCCCATGCCATTGAAGCGGTTAATGCCAAATGCGATGTGTATTGCGAAAAGCCGTTTGCCGAAACTATGGACGACAACAAAGCGGCACTTAAAGCGGTCAAAGCATCAAAACAAATCTTGCAAATTGGTTCGCAGCGCCGCAGTGGCCAAAATTATCAGGCTGCGGCAGAGTTTGTCCAAGCAGGCAAGTTTGGCAATATTACCATGGTGGAGCTAACCTGGAATGTGAACCAGCCTGGCCGCTGGCGAAGGCCGGAATTGGTAGCAAGGCTTAAGGAAGCAGATACGGATTGGAAAAGGTTTTTGCTTAACCGGCCATACGAAGCCTTTGACCCAAGAATATACTTGGAATACCGTTTGTTCTGGCCTTATTCATCAGGCATGCCAGGACAATGGATGTCGCACCAGATTGATACCGTCCACTGGTTTACTAAGCTTCCTCACCCGCGCAGCGTAACAGCCAACGGGGGGATTTATCAATGGAAGGATGGCCGCCGGAATTGGGATACAACAACGGCTGTATTTGATTATGGCCCCCTTGATGATATGAACAGCGGTTTTCAGGTGGTATTTAGTTCACGGATGCACAATGGCAGTGACAATCCAGCCGAAATTTATTATTCAAACGGAGGGCAACTGGACCTAACCACCAATACAGTATCATCAATTGGCGGCTTAACAGCCAATGCAGCAGCAAGGATGCACCTTCAGGCTAACCTGCTTCCTAATATTAAACTGGCTGCCCCAACCTTGCGAGCAGTAGCATCAGCCAATACCGGTGCCGATATACTTAGTTCTAACCATATGCGCAACTGGTTGGAATGCATACGAAGCCGCAAGCAGCCTAACGCCCCTGTCGAGGCAGGTTACCAGCATTCCATTGCTAACATCATGACCAATGCGGCTGTACATACCGGAGGAAAAGCTACTTTTGATGAAGCCAGACAAGAAGTAATGGTTAATGGAAAAGTATTTAAATACTAAAGTAAACGTGTTTAGCAATTAGTATTAAGCAGCCAAAGCATGTTTGATCCTGTTGATCGGTTTTACCGTTTGCATCGCTAATGTATTGCGGGAAGAAACGGTAATTAAGCTTAGTGGTAAGGACCTGTTTAAATTTATGCAAGATCCTTTCGTATGCTCAGGATTGATGCCAATGCTTCTTTTACCCTACAAAAACTGGTGTTGCATCAATTTAAATAAACCAAAAACCAAGTGCTTGCCATTTTTTAGGTGATAAAAGAAGCATAAAAAACATGTTGAGCAAATTTTAAAAAGGCTTTAAGTAAGTAAAAATTTATTCCATTTTACCATTCACTTGTTGCAAAACGCCTTTTCCATAAAACTCCGTTTTTACTTTCGTGCTTTTCAACGTGGCCTTTTTGATGCAAATCGTCTAATACAATTGTTGCCTCTTGTTTATTCAGGTTGCTTAAAAGTTCAAATTCCTTATCGGCCATAGTTGGGAAATGTGTAAACAAGTTCTTTGAATCGGTATCAATAGCTTCCTTTTTTGCTGATGGAACCAAGCTTAAAATAATTTCCTCAAAACGCTCATAGGGATGATAGCCTTTTAAGATAACAGGCTGCCCTTCCTTGTCTGTAAAAATAAGGGTCGGAAAACTGGTTATACCTAATTCCCGTCCTTTGCTCAAGTCTTCTGCAAACAGATCTTTGGCTTTCCCTTCAAAATCACGAAGTAATCGTGCCGAATCCAGTCCAACTTCAAAAGCCGCCTTCTCCAGGAACTCCCATTTAATAATGTTCTTTTTTTCCACAAAAACCATTTCCTTGATGCGCCTTAAAAACAATAATGCCAAGTTATTATCCTGCATCTGTGCAGCTTTAAACGCAATGGAAGGAGGATAAGATGAATGTAAAGGATCCTCTATCCAAATATCGCCGTCAAGCGGCATGCCATGAATAGTGCATACATCTTCCCAATGCTGAGCGGCATCCATCGGGTTACTGATACTGCCTTTGCTATATTCGTCCCAGGAAGGCAACATGCCGCCCATGCAATAACTGATGTGGATATAATTACTGTATTCCAGCGTTAGCTTTCGTAACAAAGGCTGGATGATCCAGCAGGTAGAGCAAACAGGATCGGTAAAATATTGTATCTGTATTTTTTTGCTTTTCCCGATTAGCTCATCGTTTTCCTTTTGGGCAATCAGCGGTACAGGTATATCATCATCATGCTGATCTTGCGGATTGAGAAAGATATTTTTAAGTTCCCGGCCTAAATGAATATGTTTTGCAACCTCTTCCGACCTTTGCTGATAATAACGTTCAAAAGATGTTTCATAATCACCCGATTCGGCCAGGTTATCGGCAACGATCCGGGCATCTACAATAGCGTTAGTAGTGCCTGCACTGGTAAAAGGAAGCGATAAATGTGCAGCATCGCCAATAAGAACAACATTTTGATGATGAAAAGCAGGCAGCAAATCAAAATCCCGTGTGTTCCAAATGTAGCTGGTGGTAAAATCGTTTGTACTTAATACATCTATTACCGCTTGTGGAAAATCCTTGAGCACATGATGACAAAATAAAGATAGTTCCTCAGGCGTGCTATTTGCAATGTCATTAAGCGCAGGGTCATATTGCATAAACCAAACTACTTCAGTATCAGAAGTCGGTATAATCCCAAAGGCCAGACCTTGGGTGCTATCCTGAAACTTAATAAAAGAATTAGCATATTTTTCGGCTATTTCGCTGTTGCAAGAAACACCTACGATCTCTTTTACAGCTACTGGTGTAAAATTAACCTTCCCAAACAGAAATTCCCTTACTTTTGAGTTTCCGCCGTCAGCCCCAACAAAAACATCTCCATATTCCATTTCCCCGTTATCAAAGGCTGCGGCAATAACCTTGCTATCTTTATAAATAAAATGTAAAAAATCCCTACCTTCCTTTACCAGCTCCTTTGGAAAAGAAGCTTTTAAAAACTGAATAAGATCGGATCGTTTTACACATTTCCAGGAATCTAAATGCAAACTTTTAATTTCTTTGCCCGAAGGCCTCCTTAAACTAAATGAATTAACTAATTTGCCTAACAAGGTGATTTTTTTATCCGGGTTTAATTTTTTCAGCTTAGACAACCCGTCCGTGTGCATTAAAAAGGCATGGCCTCTTGTTGGCATATCAACCAGTCTTTCGCTTACAACCGTTTCAATATTCTTCTCACGTAAAAATATACCTAAAGCCATTCCAGCTATCCCGCCTCCTATAATTACAACTTTCATAATGTGTTTATCGTGTTTTTAATTCGAGTTAGTGCGTCTTTAAGTATTTCTGCTGATGTTGCGAAGCTTAGGCGTATATAACCTTCGGCACCTTCGCCAAACCATTGTTTTAAACCAGGCACTACGGCTACTTTTGCGCTGTTAAATAACAGTTCGCGTATTTCTTCACTGGTTTTGTTTGTTCCTTTAATGTTTACAAAAGCTACATAGCATCCTTCGGGGGCAATGCAGGTAAAGCCTTTTGTCGTGTTAAGTTCAGTTACGCACAAATCCCTTACACTATACAGGTGCTTTAAAAAACCGTTCAGCCAATAACCGCACTCATTTAATGCAGATGTTGCAGCAATTTGCCCGAGTATATTAGCACCATGTATAGTTGAACCATGCAGTGATGCTTCAAACAGTTTTTTATAATGATCAGAATTTGAAGCCACTACAACGCCGATACGCAAGCCGGCAAGCCCGTGTGATTTGCTAAAGCCAGTAATAGTTACCGTTCTGTTCCGTATTTCCTGATTTAAAGAAGCGATGCTTGTAAATACATGTGGTGCATAAATGATCTCGCTCCATATTTCGTCGGAGAGAATAACAAGTTGATGTTTACAGGCGATTTCGCCAAATTGGAGCAGTTCATCTTTGGTAAATACCTTGCCGGTTGGGTTTAACGGATTACACAAACACAACAGGCGGGTTTTAGAAGTGATCAGTTTTTCCAGCCGTTCAAAATCTACCGGTTGGTCTCCTGCGGGAATGGCAAACGGAATGGCCGTTCCGCCTACTTCTTCTATAGAATAGCGGAACAGGAAATCAACAGGATCAAAAATGATCGCTTCATCTCCGGGATTTAAAAACGCTTTACAGGTTATGTAAATGCCAAAAGCAGCGCTATCAACCGGGAAAAGCAAATCCGGCGAGGCAGGGATATTTCGTTTCGTTTGAAAGTAGATGGCCATACTTTCTTTAAAAGCAGGCAAACCTTCGGGCGGGCCATAACACAAGTACCTATCCTTGGTAAAGCGGCAAATGGCTTCTGCAATTTCAGTGGCGCAGGGAAAATCAGGGTCAGCAGCAGTTAAAGGTATAATGCCTTCCGGAACAGTGGCCCATCTTAAATTATAGGCGCGTTTTTTTAAAATATCAAGATCAACTGCACCCGGGTTAAACATTAAAAAAGGATTTAGGTAAAAAGTATTTCATTGTTTAGCAGGCGTTTATTAAGGTTTTGGTATGTTTTTATATGCTTCTTTTACCCATAAAAAATAGGATTTAGCTGAATCTTTAAAAACTTTATAGCTGATACCTGATAAGCTGCAAGTACAAATTTTATAGGATAAAAGAAGCATTGTTATTTTTTTAAGGATACTAAATTTATCCGTTTAGTGTTGTTTAATCCTATTTATTAAAACCAGTTAAGCTTGAGTTGCAGGATTGATAACAGCGCTAAGATTGTGGATGGTAAACAAAATCCGTCAACTTCAATTCTGTTGTATTTCCTGATTTGGTAATACTAAGCTGAGTAGGATAATAACCTGGTTTTGCATATTTTAAAGGCTGCGGGATATCCCTTGTAAAGCTGTTGGTTGTGGTCATGAAACTTAAAGTAGCCATTGGTTCATAGAATGTTACTTTGCCATTGTAAGAGCCATAGATGAAGGTTTGCGTAAATGGCTGTAGGTTGGTCGGGTTTAATTCAGGCGAGGTAACATCAACCCAATGTTTGCCCATCATTTTTTCACCTTCAGGGATTGGAAAGTAGTTGGTTGGAAAGTAATCTGGTAAAGGAAAAAGCTGATATTTTGTACTGTCCGCATTATAATCGGGTATCTGTTTCCTCTCTGCTTCTGTTATCATGTAAAAATGAAAATCAAAGTGTGGTTTATCATAAATACCAACCGGTGTATGGCCGTGAGGATTCCAATCAACAACAATATGGTTAAAGGGAGAATATTCTTTTTGAAATGGCATGTCCAATTCAAATGGAATGTCATGTTCGGTCATACTTCCTGCGGAAAGGTTTACAAAGGCATCCTGGGTAAATGAAATACCAATGATTTCAGGCTGCTGACTGTATGGTTTCATTTGTATCCACGACCATGCTTTCCCATTGCCCATTGATATTTTTGTACCTTCAAAAACCTCTGATTCCTGTTTGTCCTTTTTACAGGAAGCAAGAAATATAATTATGGCAGCTAAAAGAAGCGTAGTTTTCTTGTTTATGTTTAATTGCATTGGTTTGAAATAAATAAAATTGTAAATTATTAATAGAGATGAAGTTTTATATACTATCAAGGCGTTGTTTAATTCTGTGCATTTCAAGCTTAAAAAATAAGGAGTTATCCGAATTCCCTGAAGATTGAGAGCTTGCACCAGATCATCTGCAACAGCTGTTTTTTGGTGGTAAAAGAAGCATTGTTGTTTTTTATATATTCCGTTCAATCAACCATATCTTATTCTAAGCTTTCAATTATTTCAATAAATTTTTCTTTTACCAATGGTTTGATAATAAAGTCGGAAACGCTACTGAAATGCTTTGCACGTTCAATTTCATGAGGCGAAATAGAAGAAGAAACGATGTACAGTTTAACTTTCTTTTTCATTTTTGGCTCCAGTGAAACATACTCTTCTAAAAATCCCCAGCCGTCCATGATCGGCATATTCAGGTCTAAAAAAATAACATCAGGAAGCGGTTCAGTATGGTCAAGATGATCTTTAAGGAAATCAATAGCTGCTTCACCATCGGCAAACTCATTAATTTCAGAATTAATAGCTGTAGATCTGATTATCTTTTTAGTCATAAAGACAAAAGTTGCATCATCATCAACCAGAAATATATTTTTCATCAAACTCATGCTGGTTGATTTGTAAATTCAATAAAAAAAGTTGAGCCTTCGTCAAGTTTGCTCTCTACCCAAATCTTACTATTCATTGCTTCTACCTGGGTTTTAGTCATATACAAGCCAAAACCTTTCGCATTCGGATGCCGGTGAAACACCTTGCCTATTTTAAAAAAGTTGTCTTTATGTTTTACAAGATCAACGCCTAAACCGTTATCAGTAATAGAAAATAAAACCTTTCCTTCAAGTTTTTTGCTTTTTAAGGTAATCACTGGTTGCCGTTTTGGCGAATGATACTTTAAGGCGTTGCTAATTAGGTTATGGAATATGCTGTGCAAATACTTTGGCGGAAAGTATATGGCCGCAGCTTCATCAAAATCGACTTGAATAACAGCATTCAGCTTGTTCACTTCTGTCATCAAGCCTTTTACGGTTCTATCTAAGCAATCATTTAAGTCTATAAATTCGGATTTTATTTCCAAATCCTGCTTAATTTGTATAGATTCAACCAGTTCATTAAAGGTTGTATGCAGGTTTTGTATAACCGGGCTTAGTTTCGATATTAATAGATTTTGCTCGGATTCGTCCTGGCTCTCTTCAATAAACTGCACCAGCATAGACATATTTACCAGCGGTGCCCTTAAATTATGAGAAACTATATTACAAAAATCAACCAGTTGATTGTTTTGTGCCGATAGTTTTTCTACCAGCCTTGCTTGTTTTTCCTCCATGATCTTCCGGTCGGTAATATCAATACCAAAACCTATGACCATAGAAAGCTCTCCATTTTCATCATTCACCGGGTACATTCGCCGTAAGTGAGTAATGGTATTGCCATTAGGGTCTTTAAGGCTGTCTTCCCAACGTATCTCTTTTCCTGTATTTTTTACCTCTAAAAACTGTGCCCTGCGCTTATCAGCTGTAGCAGGACTCCGGTTGCGGTATTCGGCATACTGATAATCATCCTTGCCAATAATAAAATTGCGGTACTCTTTTACACTAATAGCACCAGGGTTTACAAATAAATACTGATGATCGGCATTAAAAACGGCAATATCAGTAGGCAATTTATTCAGGATGTTTTCGTAAAACTCTTTTTGTTTGTCAAGCTGATGCGTTACCTGCTTGCGTGCTGTAATATCACTTATATAGCAAATACAAAAACGGCGGCCTTTTATTGTGGCGGGTGAAATGCCCAAGGCAATATCAAATTCGGAATGATCTTTATGGAAAGCACGAATTTCTATTGTTTTATTAGAGATATGCGCATGGTCGGTTTCCTGTTCATAATTCCGCACTATTTCCAGATGCTTTTCATGATAACATTTCGGAAGTATGTTTTTATGGAAAGGCTTGCCTATCATTTCGTTTCGGGTCCAGCCGAACATCGTTTCTGCCTTGGGGTTCCATTGCAGTATGATCCCCTTTAAATCCATCACGATAACGGCATCAATAGCGTTATGAAAAATGGCATTTATTTCTTCTTCGCTATCATAAAAATCATAATCATGCTTAACAGAATTTAATTTTTTTGAGGATAAATTATAAATAGCAGAAGCTTGATTACCCAATAACTGCAGGCATTTGAGCTGCTTATTTGTTAAACTTCGGGGTTCATAATCCATTATACACAATTGTGCTGGTGCAAAACCTGGCGGAGTATTCAAAGATACAGCAACATAAAAACGTATAAGCGGTTGTTTTTCTACGCAACTACAGGGAGTGAAGCGGCTATCTTTGAGCGTGTCCGGGATGAACACGAGTTCATCAATAACCGGAGGAATAAACCAGGTAATTTCTGCCTCAGCAATACCATAAGCTGCTTCGGTTTTCAAATTACCGTCAGATGAAAATAAAATTGCGGAAACAGGTGTTTCACATACCTGGGCTGCCAAGGCAACAATATTTTTAAAATAATCTTTGGTAAAGGAGTTTTCCGGTTGTTTTTCAGCCTCAACTATTGCGCATTTACTTTCCGGATTAAAGTTTAATTCCATGTTATCATTTATATGGCACTGCAATTAGTTTCATTTTGTAATTAAACTAACATTCATGCTCAGAAATAACTTTATTGGACATAGCACAAGCTTTATTAAAAAACATTACTACTTCCTGCAAGCAATTCCCTTTTCAAACTTTTACGGTATAAAATCATAAAGGTTATTTTTAGTAACCTCCCGTATTGAACTTGCTTTTTAAGGATTTATATTGTAGTTGAAAAGGAGCAATTTAAATTAGCAAAGTAGTGCTTTGCCTTAACGCCTAATTTTTGGAGTTGCTACATTTGAATGGACATTGAGTTAAGGGAAAGACTTAACTTTAGCAATATGTCAAAAACGAGAAAGCAGTACGACCGGGAGTTTAAGGTCATGGCCGTGGAATTAAGCAAGGGCCGTTCGGATCTGAGCGTGCTGGCAAAGGAACTGGAGATCAGGCCGTCTTTGTTGTACCGCTGGCGCAAGGAACCGGAGACAAAGGCAGAAACCAGTTTTCCGGGACAGGGCAAAACAATCTATACGCCTGAGCAGGCGGAGATTCACCGGTTAAAAAAAGAACTGCTGGACATGCAGCAGGAGCGCGATATACTAAAAAAGGCCATGGCATCTTCTCCAGGGGCGATGGCAAATATTCCGGTTCATAAAAGATAACCGGACAATGTTTAATATCGGGAAGATGTGTAAAGTATTTAGGGTAAGCAGAAGTGGCTATTATGCCTGGCTGAACAGTGGTTTGTCTTTCAGGGAAAATGAAAACCAAAGACTTACCGGTGAAATATCAACAGTCTATGTAGATAGTAAAAGCACTTATGGCAGTCCCCGGATTACAAAGGAACTGAACAGACGTGGTATAAAAGTATCCAGGCCAAGGGTGGCCAGGTTGATGCAGAAAGCAAAAATCAGGAGCATCGTCAAAAGGAAATTCAGGGTCACTACTGATTCTGAACATCAGTATGCTACCGTGGAAAACAAGCTGGAGCGTAATTTTAAGCCGGGCACGACTGGCGTGGTTTGGGTATCCGATATTACCTATGTCAAAACAAAGCAAGGCTGGTTGTACCTGACAACAGTTATAGATCTGGGTGACCGTAAAGTAATCGGCTGGGCATTAAGTTCTACGATGAAGGCAAGAGAAACAGTCATACCGGCCTTCAAAATGGCACAGAAAAATAGGCCGATCATCGGGGGACTTCTTTTTCATTCTGACCGGGGCGTACAGTATGCCTGTAACGAGTTCAGGGATTTATTAGAACGCAGCCCACTGGTAACAAGGAGCATGAGCAGAAAAGGAAACTGCCGGGACAACGCAGTGGCAGAAAGCTTTTTTAAAACGCTGAAAGCAGAATGCGTTTATCAAAACAAATTTGATAATAAGCAGCAGGCGGCACTGATCGTGTTTGAATACATCGAAATCTGGTACAACCGTAAAAGACTACATTCTGCGCTGGAATACAGGTCACCACAGGAATTTGAAAAACAACTAAACAAACAGATTATAGCAGCTTAACCCTCTGTCCACTTTTTTGTTGCAAGTCCAGTTACCGGGACTTATATGTACACTTCGCTTGCTGAACTGAATGCCGTTCTAAAACAATTCAATGTCATGGCAGACCGGGGCAAGGAAGAGACCCAAATGTTCCAGAAAAAAGGCCTGATCTATTCAATCCTGGATGAAAAAGGCAATAAAATAGGTATCCCTTTTAAGGCAAGCAGCTTGAACGGTAAACCAACTTTAACTAATCTGGAATCTAAGTTTATACAAAACGAAGAAAAAAGAAAACCATATAAAGACGGTTTAAAGGCAAGTATTGATAAAACCTTAACCAGTTACCGCGAAATTACGAGAGAGACTTTCGTAAAAGAACTGGCAAGACAGCAAATAAACGTCGTATTCCGGCAAAACGAACAGGGCTTTACTTATGGGGTAACCTTTGTTGACAACCAGAACAAAACTGTTTTTAACGGCAGCGACTTGGGCAAAGCGTATAGTGCCAAAGCGCTTAGCGAAAGGTTTGGTAATACTGATAAACTCATTCACCAGCAAAACCAGCCCCAAAAGCAACAAATCAAACCAGTTTATTTGAAGCAAAAAGAAACGACCAGCTACCTGAAACAAAGCAAACAGACTGACTACCTGAAAACAGCGCAAAAGGAACAGGAACAAACTTACCTGAAACCACATTTGCCTAACCAATTGCTGGAAAACCTGCTGGGCAAAACAGACGAAGGCACCCTTTCTACCATTCCAGAGGATAAAAAGAAGAAGAAAAGAGAACTGCATTTATAAAGCAATTTGGGCATTTTTTTAGGGTTAACCAGCCGTGGCGGGAAGTCGTATCCTCCATTCCGCTAAGGCTGCATTCCGTAAACCACTTCCCGCTTTAGTAGCTGAAAAGCGTAAGGCTCCTACCGTCGCCACACGCTTTTTACCTGCCTTTTTTTTAGCAGCACTGCCCGTTAAGCTATGATTTCTTTTGGCAGCACATAATAATACTACTAACAGTTTTTTGGAAACCGCAGCCACTCTTTTACCTGTGTTTTCAACAGGCGCAGGCCTTTTATCTCAGCAAATTTCTATTGGCCGGGACGCAGGGGCAAGGTCTGACCCTGCGGGTTTTGGAAAATAAATCTTCCTCTCCTTTTTTTAACGGTGCCCTTCGGGCGGTGTGTTTGGAGAGCGTATTTTTTTTCCAAAAACCTTGCCCCTGCGTCCCGGCCAACAGGTGCGGTGCTTAATAAAAAGCCAGCGGAACTATGCCGGACTGACTTAAAAAACAAAACAAAAAAGCAACCAAACCATGAACAAACTAAAAAGCAGGGCACCACCAAAGCGCACAACCTACAACCGCAGGACTATCACAAAAGCAATTAAAAAGAAAAACATACGAATTACCAATAAAGAGTAATCCATTTAAATCATAAAAACCATGGAAACCAAAGTAAAAGAAAACGGCGTAGCCGTAAATAATCCAAAAGCAGCAGTAAAAGAAGCAGCATTTATCAACGGCAACCCGGTAAACAAAGAAGCCATTAAACCGCAGGAGGCAAAAGTATCGGAAGCGGCAAAACCGGCACTAAACCTGGAGGGCACTTTAAAATTAGTGGAAGAATTGCATCGCCGGAAAATTCAAAGGGACAAGCTATTGGATACGAGTAACACTTTAGAAGCCTTTGAAGTGGCACAAATCGAAGATGGCGACGAGACGGATGGCAACCATTTCCAGGGCTGTACCTTAATGATTGAGGACGACAGCCGCAGAAAGTTTATCACCAAGAACCCGGTCATCATCTGGTCGGTCAGCCAGTACGTGAACAGCCTTTGTGTGGATAAACTATCAGAAATAGAAGCAGGCATCACTTTGCCGGCTTAAAACAAAGCGGTAAAAACAGCACCTGTACGAACTGGTACAGGTGCTGTTTTTAAAGCCTTCCGGCCCCCTTTAAATAAACCTAAGCTACAACAACATCACTAATCCAAGCGGAAATGATAGAGCTATTTATAGAACTCACCAACCAATTATTCTGGGAAGGTTATGCGGAATGGCTGGCCAAAGAAAACCCGGCCTTGTTCCAATCCGAGTTTAAGGACTTTTTAAACAACTATAACAAATAAGCAAAATGAAAGACACAATTTTTTTATTCTTTAAAGTCGTGATCGAGCCCAGCCACAACAGCATCAGGGATGCGGTCAAAGAACTGGAAACAGAAACGGAATTTACCATAGGAAGCACCAAAAATGTGCAGGTAGTCGGGAGCAAAGATCATTACCCTGCATAAAGGCAAAAACAAAAATTGACGGTAAAAACAGCACCCGGTGCGATTAAGGACTAATGTGGCGGCTTCTAAAAACATGCTTGTTGCCATTTCAATTCCTACGTAGTGCGATTAAGGGATTTATATTGTTTAATAGAAAATTTTATTGTATCTTATTTCAATTCCTACATGGTGCGATTAAGGGGGTTTCAAGAAAATCCATACCTATAATATCAAAAGAAAATTTCAATTCCTACATGGTGCGATTAAGGGTGGGACGATCTGGCATATTGGAAAAATAGAACTGTATTTCAATTCCTACATGGTGCGATTAAGGGTCACTGTTCCGCTCATTTTGCCAGTCAAACTTGATTATTTCAATTCCTACATGGTGCGATTAAGGGTAAAGTAGCTAACCCATCATCAACAACTTGCGTATCATTTCAATTCCTACATGGTGCGATTAAGGGAATTCTTGCCGTGTGTTAATCTCAATTACAGTTTCATTTCAATTCCTACATGGTGCGATTAAGGGATTTTTAGGTTCATCTGTTTGTGGATTAGCTGTTGCCATTTCAATTCCTACATGGTGCGATTAAGGGCCCTTTTCCACGGCTTATACATGCTCAACAATCCATATTTCAATTCCTACATGGTGCGATTAAGGGACTAAGAGCATAACGATTATCAAATGTTAAATTGATTTCAATTCCTACATGGTGCGATTAAGGGCTAAGCAATTTTGTATAAAGTAACCATTGCCGTCTGTATTTCAATTCCTACATGGTGCGATTAAGGGTTTTGTGGTCGTGTCATGCTTAGTGATCAGTTCGATTTCAATTCCTACATGGTGCGATTAAGGGCCAGGACAAAACCCAAACAAAAAGCAGTTTATAAAATTTCAATTCCTACATGGTGCGATTAAGGGGATCGGGCGTAACGAATTTGGTAACCGCTGTCATATTTCAATTCCTACATGGTGCGATTAAGGGAGATATGGCTTCCTTTAATAAAACGGGGCAATTTACATTTCAATTCCTACATGGTGCGATTAAGGGTACAGGATTAGTCCAAGTAAGTAACTGGACTACTAATTTCAATTCCTACATGGTGCGATTAAGGGTTCCGGCACGTTTACCGGTATTTCGTAAGAAGCATATTTCAATTCCTACATGGTGCGATTAAGGGTCTTGCCACTTGAGGTTGTTGAATGCCCATGCGTATTTCAATTCCTACATGGTGCGATTAAGGGTATCTGTATTAAGCATGTTTGAAGGCCCGGACAAATTTCAATTCCTACATGGTGCGATTAAGGGCCACTTGTAAAAGCGGTCGCCGGGTTGTAGTTTATCGATTTCAATTCCTACATGGTGCGATTAAGGGACAGTTTTTACTGTTTTTACCACCCTTGTTTCTTCTATTTCAATTCCTACATGGTGCGATTAAGGGACTTTACTGGTACAGATGGTGCCTTTGCCAAACAGATTTCAATTCCTACATGGTGCGATTAAGGGTGAAGCAGGTGGAAGGCAAAGAGCTGGACATCTATATTTCAATTCCTACATGGTGCGATTAAGGGTAACCTTGAAACTTACAGCCTTACAATTAGGCAGCCATTTCAATTCCTACATGGTGCGATTAAGGGTATTTCCGATCACCCGGATTGCCTGATCGTGTTCCATTTCAATTCCTACATGGTGCGATTAAGGGCCGGGTTTGGATCCGCGGTAATGACGGCCAGTATCATTTCAATTCCTACATGGTGCGATTAAGGGTCCCCAAAAAAGAGATCTTCATCAGTTACCGCAAAATTTCAATTCCTACATGGTGCGATTAAGGGACTGCACCTTGTCGATGTGGAATTCATGCCCAACCATATTTCAATTCCTACATGGTGCGATTAAGGGAAGCCAAGCTATTGGCTCATCCTGATGTTTATGCTTTGATTTCAATTCCTACATGGTGCGATTAAGGGCTTGTTACCTTTGCATCCGGCACGACAATTGTATTATTTCAATTCCTACATGGTGCGATTAAGGGTACTGAACTGGGGGCATAATAAATATTGTTTCCCAATTTCAATTCCTACATGGTGCGATTAAGGGTTTCGGCCCCTTTTCATGGCAACAACCAATCCGTTTCATTTCAATTCCTACATGGTGCGATTAAGGGTTAACTAATATTAAACAATCGATAAGCTCATTTTAATTTCAATTCCTACATGGTGCGATTAAGGGCCTTATCGCTGATCTTTTTGGCCATTAGCGGTTTTATTTCAATTCCTACATGGTGCGATTAAGGGTCCGGCAGCATTTCCGCAGCTTCCCCCTCTCCCCATTTCAATTCCTACATGGTGCGATTAAGGGTTGTCCACGGTACTTAAAACAACCATTTCGGTATCCATTTCAATTCCTACATGGTGCGATTAAGGGAAGTTAAAAGCGATGATCACGAGCTGGAGCAAACCGATTTCAATTCCTACATGGTGCGATTAAGGGTGTCTGACGGCGAATTTGCCGAAATGATGCGCCGCCATTTCAATTCCTACATGGTGCGATTAAGGGTTGCTGCGTGTTGGATCCGGATGCTGTATTTGCTAATTTCAATTCCTACATGGTGCGATTAAGGGTGAAATTGCCACGCATAACAACAGACGGATTGCTATATTTCAATTCCTACATGGTGCGATTAAGGGGGTATTGCCTGAAACCCTTTGGCATAGTTAAAAACGTATTTCAATTCCTACATGGTGCGATTAAGGGGATTCAACCCAGGCTTCACCATCAAAAAACATTACATTTCAATTCCTACATGGTGCGATTAAGGGAAAAGCCTGATCAGAATCTTCTATGATTATTTCTTATTTCAATTCCTACATGGTGCGATTAAGGGTTTAACTACATTATCAAATGTAAGTAAACTAATATTATTTCAATTCCTACATGGTGCGATTAAGGGAACATAATTGGTTTACAAAAAACTTCTTTCAAAAGATTTCAATTCCTACATGGTGCGATTAAGGGGCTTTTAGTAATTATGCCCAAAGCAATTCTTTTTTGATTTCAATTCCTACATGGTGCGATTAAGGGGGCTTGATTTCAGGAAAAGCAAAAGGGGGTATCCATTTCAATTCCTACATGGTGCGATTAAGGGCCTTTTAATCATTTCAGATTCTAAGGCTTTCTTTTATTTCAATTCCTACATGGTGCGATTAAGGGAGAAGCGATGATGTGGCTTGTCCCACGTGAGGATATTTCAATTCCTACATGGTGCGATTAAGGGCTTCAATTTTATCCTGATCGCTTCGCCCGGCAGAAATTTCAATTCCTACATGGTGCGATTAAGGGAGAAATAAACAAAAGGCTAATACAATCCTGAATTAATTTCAATTCCTACATGGTGCGATTAAGGGCCCATTTGATGCAATACTACCGCCTTTGTAATTAATTTCAATTCCTACATGGTGCGATTAAGGGTGATTTAACAGAATGTGCGCTTGTTGAACTGTCTAATTTCAATTCCTACATGGTGCGATTAAGGGATGTGTCCATTACCTGTATCGCCTTCTTGCCAAAATTTCAATTCCTACATGGTGCGATTAAGGGCTGAATTGGGCAGTATGTTAGGTGTAAGCTATACGTCAATTTCAATTCCTACATGGTGCGATTAAGGGTACTGGAAAATCTTTTATCGTAAACAGGCAATCAATTTCAATTCCTACATGGTGCGATTAAGGGGAAGTTCTGTTGACTATATGGGGTGTTCTTTTTTAATTTCAATTCCTACATGGTGCGATTAAGGGTAACTGTCAACAACAAATCAAAAACCTCGAAACACATTTCAATTCCTACATGGTGCGATTAAGGGGTTAAAGACGTTTGCAACGAAATAATAAGGAAATACCAATTTCAATTCCTACATGGTGCGATTAAGGGTACTTACCTTACTGGTTTTATGCGAAGTTTTTCCATTTCAATTCCTACATGGTGCGATTAAGGGAATAACCTTACTCCGGAAATGCCGAAACAATTAATATGATTTCAATTCCTACATGGTGCGATTAAGGGCCGTTGCAAAAACGGCTTAAATATATCTAAAAAGGCTGTTTTTACAGCTTATTTTTCAATCATTTTAAGTCGGTTGGCAATAGCCGGTTTCAAAGCGGCCACAGGCAACCAGCTTTTTACCTGCTTTTAGGCCGTTCCAGTTATAAAAAAGAATATTCATACGTCAATGAACTGGCCTTGCTGTCCTCACCGACAACTTATAATATATTATCCAGCTTGTTTTTTTCTGCACCAATCACTTCTTTTTCCAGCCATTTTTCTTCCCGGCTTTTAAAAACCAAAATGCTGTCTGTTTCTGCATCAATAATTAGTTTGGCTTTGGCTAATAGCTCCTTTAGTTTCACCGGTGTTATCTCTCCTTCAAAAACAGAATTTTGTATCCAGTTTAAATACTGCCGGCATAGTTTCAGCATCTTCACTACCCGCTTCTCCCCTATGTCATATACTAAGATTACATACATATTTTTTAAATTGTGCAATCAGCTTTCGGCTATCAGCAGTCAGCCCCTTACTGATCCTATTTAGTTTCTTACAATCAACACAAACTTTTTCTATACAATTCATGCTTCTTTTATCAACATAAAATCAACAATTGCATTACTCGTTATGCAAAAAATTCAGAAACCAATTTTATAGTGCTAAAAGAAGCATCGTTAAATTCTTCATCAATCCAAGTACCAATCACATTTAATCCAAAAAACACCAATCTTCCCAATCATTTTTCCGAAAACTGATACCTCACTCCTGGTAGCTGATACCTAATTCACCACCTCACTTTATAAGGCTTGTACTCATCCAGGCCCAACACATGCTTGCTCAACTTATAACATTCCAGTTTAATCAAATGCTTGTAACTTACACTTCGGTTTAATACCGGGTGCTTAAACGTTTCATTGAGCCGTTCTTCCCAGGCTTTTACAAATACTTTACGGCCCGAATCTTTCAACATGCAACCGTTCATTTTCAGGTCGAAATCTTTGGATTGAATTTCCTTTTTGTTCAGCAACCGAAAAATGGTACGGTCAACCAAGACCGGTTTGAAGATTTCCGCCAGATCCAATGCCAGCGAAAACCTTCGGTAACCCGGTTCATGCAGGTAACTGATGGTTGGATTTAATTGGGTATGGTACAATTGGTTGAGGCAGGCCGAATAACACATCATGTTACCGAAAGAAATCATCGCGTTCAACTCGTTCATCGGCGGCTGTTTACTTCGTCCTTCCATCTGGTAATTGTTCAGGATCGTATCAAAAGCCTGGTAATATTGCTGCCGGATATTGCCTTCAATTCCCATTAGTTCATCAACGGCTTTTGTTTGCTCAATCTGTAGCATCAGCAGTTCCATACTTTCTAAAGGTTCGCTTACATCTTTTTCCCGGTTAAGGTAATAACGCAAGGTTTTAGTCATGTTAAAAGCAGCACCGCTTACAAATTTGCGAGCTATAATCATCCGCTTTTTAGCATCAATATAATGCTTCGTTTGCGAGATCTGCATTTTGCCCGCCAGCAAATATTCTTTCGGACAAAAACTCCCGGTGTAGTTTTCATAGTAATCAAAAAAGTGAACGGCGATTCCGGCCTTACCCAGAAAGTTGTACAACGCGCTGTTGGCATCCAGGCTGCCGAAACAAAACAAATCGGACACACCTTCTACCGGAATATATTTCGGCGTTCCTTCTACACCTTCCTCATCTACCGGCAAAAATTTCAACGTATTATCTTTGCGGCTTAAACGGCCGGGATTAAACAGGTAGTAAGTTTGTTTCATGCAGATGCTGCTTTTATCGGTTAAAAATTAGTGTTGCGTTTGGATGAATAATTGGCTTTGTTTATACAGGTTCCTCCACATAACAGAAATCGAAATAGCTGCATTGCTTGCAAATAGGCTTTCGCAACAAAGGCGGACAAATTTCGCTTCCCACAATTTGTTTAATTGAAATAGGCACTTGTTAAATACTAAAAATATTGGTAAATTAGCAATATGGAAGAGCGGTTTAAGAGCCTGTCGGTATTTGAGTTTCAGGCGAGGTTTCCCGATGAGGGCA
>JAABUQ010003950.1_pt1 | contig 26210 bp, 21 predicted proteins | sample 5560001 | NCBI WGS metagenome assembly JAABUQ01 (sample SAMN10711888, study PRJNA513371) | rock metagenome | isolation source: Antarctica rocks | place: Antarctica: Victoria Land, Finger Mt nord | collected 2015-12-18 | reverse complement strand
CAAATACGCCCTTGGGTTTTCCAGTTCTAGAATCTCCGTAGAGAAACAGATTTGGGAAACGCTTGAGACATACTCAAGTTAGAGAGAATTGCATTTGCGCTGGCTCCTTAACTGTGAAAAAAACACCTGCATGACAGAGTGATTCATCTAACCCAGTTCTTCACTAGGTTTTAAACACTAACCAACTTGCAAGCCTTCCGGCTTCCTTGTCCCTAACAAGGTGCCCTTACCCAGGGCGAGGGTTTTTGGGAGAAAGTACAGGATTTGAACCTGTTACCAATCGGCGATACACCGATCGCTCTACCAATGAGCTAACTTTCTGGGTGTTTGATACAGGACTCGAACCTGCAACCATCTGCTGATAAGGCAGGTACTCTACCAATTGAGTTAATCAAACGGTGAAGGGTAGTTCAAGTACAAGAGCGGTATACGCTTATACTATAAGTTAGCGCACCAGTTGAGTATACAGAACCCATACTACAGCTTTGTAACTCAATCTCTACATCAATTAATCTAGCACAAGTATTGAATATGAATTGTGATTTGATGTTTTCAGTTACTCTGATAATTCGTATTTATGCTTAATTCGCTTCACTGATGTGAGGAATTCTGCACCTTTACTAGGGTTAACCATTGCTACGTAGTTAGCAAATCCGGTAATTGCAGCAATTAGATTACTTGACTTACCCCATTTTTTGTCTGATAAGCCTTCTTGTTCAATTTGGTATAGAGTTGCACGAAAAGCTTTTAATGTGCTTCTAGATATATTCAATTGCCTATTTACAACAATACCTGTTACTTCCTGCTGTACTGATTTAGTTAAAATCTGGATTTTATTAGGATTTACTGTGAAACCTTCATTGGTAATAATTGATTTACTTTTATTTATCAAATTATATACTTTATACCATGCATTTTTAGAACTAGAAAATGTTAAGTCATCAGCGTATCGCGTAAAGCGAAATCCCCTTTCTGCGGCTATTTCGGTAAGATTGCTGTCGAGGCGATCGCAAATAAGATTGGAAATAGCAGGGCTAGCTGGCGAACCTTGAGGTAAACAGCGTTTTCCTGTATTTGTATGAGTGATTCCGTCTATTTCTTCTAAATCCACAACAGTACAAATTAAGCCTAAAATCTTCGCTGCATCTTCTGAATAACCAAACTCACAGAATAATTCTTTGACACGCTTGTAGGAAATTGACTGAAAAAAGTTTTGTAGATCGAGTTTGACAACTATATCTGCACCTACATGAGGTTTTGCATTAGTGACAATGGAGCGATTTTGACGAAATCCATGAGCGGCATCGTGAACTTCTAGCTTCTCTAAAATATTTCTTAAAATCCATCTTTGAGCTGTCTTAAGATCGGGCATCGGTGCAGAAATCATTCTTGCTTCACCTGTCTTTTTCAGGATGGGGAAGCAGAAGTAATGTTTAGTAGGATAATTAGAAGCTAAAAAGCGTAGTTTTTCCACACTTATTCCCATCGCCAATGCTATTTCTTCATCAGTGTTACGTTCAGGCATTTTTTTGTTTCGCAGCTTCTCAAGATCGCCTTCAGCACAGAGTGAGATAGCAGCTTTATGTTCTATACCCATGTTTTTATAATCCTTTGATGTGTCACCTGAAAGGCTCTATTCAGAATCAACTACTTAAGGTAGTGGATTGACAGGAAAGTATACCCCTAAAATTAAATTAAAAGGAGTTCAACCATGACGACAACTACACAACTACCGATTCCCTCTCATTTTGATGCCAGTAAAGTAGGGGAACTTTGGCGAGTGCTTTATCAAGAACGAGCCATTGAAGCTCAAGCTTGGGCAAAGCAGTATGGCATCCAACCTGTAGCTCTAGATCGAACTCACATCTGTTTGATGGTAATTGATGCTCAAAATACCTTCTGCATCCCTAAATTTGAACTATTTGTTGGTGGGCGTTCTGGTACAGGAGCAGTAGATGATAACGCGCGACTGTGTGAGTTTATCTACCGCAATCTAGGGACGATTAGTGCGATCGCGCCGACAATGGATACCCACACTGTTATGCAGATCTTCCATCCCATCTTCTGGATTAACGATGCGGGAGAACATCCTACCCCAGCCGCCACGAGTATTACTAGTGATGATGTCCAAAAAGGAGTATGGAAAGTTAACCCAGCCGTGGCTCACAGTATTGTGGATGGTGACTACTCCACCTTACAAAAACATGCCCTACACTATGTCCAGAAGTTAAGCGCTGACGGCAAATACCCACTAATAATATGGCCTTATCACTCCATGCTAGGTGGTATTGGTCATGCGCTGGTTTCAGCCGTAGAAGAGGCGCTGTTCTTCCACAACATTGCTCGTCAAAGCCAAACTCTATTTGAGATTAAAGGCGGTAATCCTCTAACTGAAAACTATTCTGTTCTGCGTCCAGAGGTTTTAGATGGTTACGATGGTCGTCCAATTAGCCAAAAAAACACCCGCTTTATCCAAAAATTACTAGAGTTTGACGTAATAATTATTGCTGGTCAAGCTAAAAGTCACTGCGTTGCCTGGACAATTGACGACCTCTTGACAGATATATTAGCACAAGATCCTAGCTTAGTTAAGAAGGTGTATTTGCTAGAAGATTGCACCTCACCCGTTGTTGTTCCTGGTGTAGTTGACTATACAGCTCAAGCAGATGATGCTTTCTGTCGCTTCGCTACTGCTGGGATGCACATTGTCAAATCAACGCAGGCAATTGATACCTGGGCAGATATTCCTCTTTAGAAGAGAACGGATCAAAAAGCATATTCTCAGTAACGCCCAATGCCAAAAAGTCAGAACCTCAAGAGGCAGGGAAATAATGTAATACTGTCAAGTATATTAACGAACAAACTGTAGTTCTAGTTATGGGGTTTCGGATCTAGCCAGATTCAGATATTGTTGGTAGTGAATCACACAGAAATTTTCACTAATGTTTACTCGTGAATTAACCAAGAACTCGCCCAGGTTAGATATTGGGCAATTGAGCCGCATTTTAGTGGTCGAAGATGAAGACCTAATTCGAGAGATGCTAGTGTTGGCTTTGGAGGCAGAAGGTTACGCGATCGCTACTGCAATAGACGGGCGTGCCGCTCTAGCATTGCTCCAAAGTGCAGAACCCTCTTTGGCAGAGTTTCCCTTTGAACTAGTCATTCTAGATTTGATGCTGCCTCAAATTAACGGTTTAGACATTTGCCGCTTGCTCCGGCACCAAGGCAACCCAGTACCAATTTTAATTCTTAGTGCCAAAGGCAGTGAAACAGATCGAGTTCTGGGGCTGGAAGTAGGAGCGGACGACTACCTGACAAAACCCTTTAGTATGCGCGAATTAGTTGCTCGTTGCCGTGCCTTACTCCGCCGTCAACGCTTTGGAGGTTTGCCACAGCTACCTGTATTGCAGTTTAAAGATGTAACGCTTTACTGCCAGGAGTGCCGAGTGCTAGTCAGGGGACAAGAAGTAAACCTGTCACCCAAAGAGTTTCGATTACTAGAGCTGTTTATGAGCTATACTCGTCGAGTTTGGTCGCGGGAGCAATTGTTAGATCAAGTCTGGGGAGCAGATTTTGTCGGCGACAGTAAAACGGTAGATGTTCACATCCGTTGGTTAAGGGAGAAATTAGAAAAAGATCCCAGCCATCCTGAATACATCGTGACTGTACGCGGGTTTGGTTACCGATTTGGGTAACAAGTAATGTTCATAGCTGTAGTAGCATTTTTCCTTGGTTTAATAATTGGGATATGTTTCTGGTTCTTGCATATAAACCAGCTCAATCGTCAACTCCGACAATTGCTAAAGGTGCTACAAACTGACTCAGAGAATTCACTCCCCCTCTTTCCACGATTGCGACGAGGAATATTACAGCAACAGCAGCAGTACCAAGCACTACAAACCCAATTAGAAACGTACCAAAACCTGCTTCAAGTAGCACCACTAGGATTTATCCAAGTAGATGAAGAAAATCGCTTGCTGTGGTGTAACGAACAGGCAAGGCAGCTCTTGGGACTGCAAAGATGGGAACCAGGACATGTGCGCTTGCTACTAGAGTTAGTCCGCTCTTATGAACTAGACCAGTTAATTGAACAAACTCGCATTCAGCAGCAACCACAGGTGCGAGAGTGGCTGTTCCATCCAGCTTGTGCGGATGCAGCCGCGATGGTAGACATTCGTTCGCTGACTCTACGTGCTTCTAGTTGGCCTTTAAATACAGGGCAAGTTGGGGTATTTCTGGAAAATTGGCAATCTCTAGTTGAACTGAGTCGTACTCGCAATCGCTGGGTGTCGGATTTAGCACATGAACTCAGAACTCCACTGACCTCAATTCGGTTAGTTGTGGAAACCTTGCAACAACACTTAGAGTTACCGATGCGCCGTTGGGTAGATCGCCTGGTGCCAGAAGTCGATCGACTAATTAACCTGGTGCAAAACTGGCTGGAACTTAGTCAGCTAGAAATCGATCCGAGCAAGCAACTCAGTTACCAACCGGTAGAAGTGCGATCGCTTTTGCACTCAGTCTGGCAAACTATAGAACCTCTAGCACGACAAAAACAACTGAAGTTTGCTTACTGTGGACCTGAAACTTTGTGGCTGAGGGCGGATCAGTCCCGACTGATTCAAGTGTTTCTCAATTTATTTGATAACAGTCTTAAATACAGCCCCGTAGCGGGAACGATTTTGGTCGAAGTCAAAACTCTTCCAGTCTTTAAAACTTCCCGAAACTTAGTGCAAATTAATGTCATAGATTCTGGTCCCGGCTTTCCCGATCTGGATTTGCCACATGTCTTTGAGCGACTTTACCGAGTTGATGCTGCCCGGACTCGACAGCCAGACTCTTTAAACAAAGGCAGCGGCTTAGGCTTGGCGATCGTTGAGCAAATTGTCTTGGCACACGGCGGTTCAGTCAAAGCCAGAAACCATCCCAAGGGTGGCGCTTGGTTGCAGGTAGAACTTCCAGAAACTGTAGCAAACTCTTTATAACTAACACTATAGTAGACAAAGACTTACATATTAACTTCTTTCTTGCCAAAGTTGTTAGGGGAGAATTCTGCTGTTTCTAATCCAAATCCCGAACGCTCTCATTTCAAACGTCGTCTCAGACGCTTGGAACAAGATATCCTACGCATGGGAGCCTTGGTTGAACACTCCTGCCGTCTAAGTCATCAGGCTTTGTTTGCTCAAAACTTGACAGCATCCCAGGAGATTCTTGTAATCGAGCAGAAGATTGACCAATTTTATCGACACATTGAGTTGGAATGTGCTGCACTAATTGCCCTAGAGTCGCCCGTAGCTCAAGATTTGCGTCTCTTAAGTGCTTTTATGCAGTTAGTGCGAGACTTAGAGCGCATTGGCGACTATGCACAAGAGCTAGCTGAAATTGGCATTAAACTTTTTCCTTATCCACCCCATCAATGCTTGTCACAGATTGAGGTAATGTCTCATCAAGCTCAAGCAATGCTAGCCGCAAGTTTAATGGCATTGGCAGACTTGGATGCAGAAGCGGGAAGCGCTGTAAAACGGCTGGATGCTACAGTTAACGAATTATATCACCAAGTGTATCAAATACTAGCTACACAACGAGATGTTAAAGGGGTGGTAGAGCCACTGCTGCTGTTGGCTCTAGCGATCCGACATTTAGAACGAATGGCCGATCATGCCGCCAATATTGGGCAAAGAGTCACCTATGTTGTCACAGGTCAACGAGTTTAAGCAGAGGCAATTGTAGAAAACAACATTGGTCTAAATTTGCTTTTCAAGCTTTAAATAAATGCTTACCTGTTCTTAACCTTACAAGTTTAATATTGAAGATAAATTAGTTAGACAACAACTACCTGTCGTCATAGTAGATAAATGGTTGCACAGTTAAGCTTACCTACTGGCTTTTATTAAATTTTAGGCTGAAATACAAATGGTACTGAAGTAAACACAGCCAAGTACGGTAATCAATCAAAACTCGTGCCATTTTTCACAGCTTAAACGACTCAATGATATGGTTTTATCATGGCAATTTCTGCTCCCAATCCTGCCTTGCCACCATTAGTTACCCAGAGACTTTTTGGTCGTCGCGACTTGATTCCACCACGAGAAGATATTTTGTGGCAAATCGAACGCGGAGCTGTCCGCACAATGACATGGAGCGAACAAGGTACACTAATTACTTTGGGATACTGGGGCGAAGGTGATATTGTGGGTACTCCTTTATCTCGAATCAAGCCGTATCAAATAGAATGCTTGACAAGTGTCGAGACAAGTATTTTGCCATCCGAGCTTTGGTATCAAGCAGTAGATGCAATGTTGCTGCACATCCAACAATCTGAGGAAATTCTCAATATCGTTCATCGCAAACCAGTTGCTTTACGCTTGTGGCATTTTCTCATTTGGCTGTCTGACAAATTTGGTCGTGATGTCGATCGAGGCCGCCTGATCGATTTGGGAATAACTCATCAAGAACTAGCAGAGGTACTGAGCACCACGCGAGTTTCAGTAACTAGAATGTTACAGCAATTTGAAGAGGAGGGAATGCTGCTGCGAAGTGAGCGGCGGCTGGTACTACGGTTAGATTCTTCCGGCAAGATCGAGAGGTAGAAGTTTAGAAGGTATGGGTTTGTTTCGTAAGTGTCACATAGCCTGTTTGAAAAAATAGTTTTGATGGCACAATCAAAATATCTCAAATGTCAATGAATCAAGTTAATTCCCGCTAAAGCTAAAAATAGGTGTGAGTGAGAATAAAACTATGTCAAAAATCTTCTGGAAGGCGATAAAGCTCAGCCCAGTTCTATTTGTTACCAGCTTGCTCCTGGCAGACCGCACCTTAGCGCAGTCAGTTGCTCCTAATAGCCAAGCACCACAAATAGCACAATCAGCCGACAATACTAGCAATCGGCTACAACAAATTGACCAGTACAATCAAGCTCCTAGCGCTAGTCAAACTAACAGCCAACTGCAACAAATTGACCGCTACAACCAAGCTCCCACAGCTCCCATTGCCCAGGTAACATCGGTTTCTCAACTGTCTGACGTGCAGCCGACTGATTGGGCTTTTCAAGCGTTGCAGTCCTTAGTTGAGCGCTACGGCTGTATCGCGGGTTATCCGGACGGCACTTATCGTGGCAACCGCGCTCTCACCCGTTACGAATTTGCGGCAGGATTAAATGCCTGTTTAGATCGAGTAAACGAACTAATTGCTGCAGGTACCGCCAATCTAGTTAGAAAAGAAGATTTGGCTTCCCTGCAACGGTTGCAAGAAGAATTTTCGGCAGAACTCGCCACCCTACGCGGTCGAGTAGATTCACTGGAAGCTCGCACGGCTGAACTAGAAGCTAATCAATTCTCTACCACCACCAAGCTAGCTGGAGAAGTGATTTTTGCCGCTAATGGTGTTGGTAACAGCAGCGGCGGCAGCCGAGCCGTCGTGTCAGGTAGAGCTCGCGGATCGGCTGGCAACATCAGAGACAACGCAACGTTTACCGATCGCGTGCGACTGAGTTTAAATACCAGTTTCACTGGGAAAGACTTGTTAAGAACTCGTTTGCAAGCTCGGAATACTACACCGTTTGGCACAGCAGTGACAGGAACCAACCAAACTCGTTTAGGGTTTGATGGCGATGAAGGAAACACGGTGGCAGTCGATCAGTTGTTCTACCGTTTTCCTCTAGGCAAAAAAGCAATTATCCAGATTGATGCTGCCAACACTGAGTTAAATGAAAGAGGATTCCCGACTTACAGCCCATTTGAGAGTAGCGGACGTGGTTCGATTTCCCGTTACGGGCGCTTTAGTCCGATTTACCGATTAGGTAATAGCAGCACAAGTTCTACAGTGACAGCGGGCAGTGCTGGTCCAGGAGCAAGCATACACGTCAATCCCCAAGGTGCAATTGGGTTTGACCTAGCTTATTTAGCACCAACAGCAAATAACCCTGGTACTGGATTCGGGATCACTAATGGTTCCTATTCTGCGATTGGTCAAATTGACATCAATGTCAGTAAGTATTTTGGCATTGGTCTAACTGCTGCGCACAGCTACGATAACGTGGGACGGCGTGCTGGTACGATCTCTCTTTTTGACAACACAGGTAGTCAACTAGCCTCAGCACCTTTCGGTAACGTCCCAACTTCTACTAATAGCTACGGTATAGAAGCTAGCCTTCGCCCTAGCAAGAAAATTACCATTTTTGGTTGGGCAGGCTATTCCCAGGCGATCGCAGAAAGAGGTTCTAACGCAAGTCAAGGTGCTTCCGCTGGAGCAACTGTGAATGCAAGTACTGGCTCTCAAGCCAATATTTGGTACTATGCTGCTGGTATTGCCTTCCCAGATTTTGGTAAACAAGGTAGTTTACTTGGTTTCTTGTTTGGCGTACCGCCCCGCGTCACTTCTACCAACGCACGAGAAACCGCCACATTAGGTAACGGTAACTTTGTCAATAGGCGGCGTGTAGATAACAGTGTCACCTACCAAGGAGAAGTATTCTACCGCTATCAACTGACTGACAACATCGCTATCACTCCTGGCGCATATGTGCTCATCAACCCAGAAAATAACAGCAAAAACGCTGCTGACATTGTAGGAACACTGCGAACCACATTTACGTTCTAGTCACTCTTATTTAACTCTTCTCTGCCCGTTGTTAAAAAACTTAACAGCGGGCAGATGTAATGGAAGGGTTTAAAAAGTATTGCTCTAGGCTTTCCATTCGTGCGATTGAATCAAATTTTCGGGTTAAATTTAACCTAAACTTCATCGGTTTTTAAACTAATACAACTAAAATCAGGTTTGCCATTGATGACATGCTGCAACTAAAAATGCCTCAATTTTCCCTTACTGGCTCTGGGCAGAGAGCATTTGTTCTCGCCTTAATTGCAATTTCCTTTGGTGTAGCTTCCTGCGACCAAAAATCAGGAGGAGGAGACACAAGCACCTCACCTAATACTACCTCTCCAACTACTAGTAGTAGTAGCGCGGCTAGTGGTGGCGGCGGAGCGGGTGCCTCGCTCAGTGGTGCTGGTGCTACTTTTCCTGCACCTTTGTATCAAAAATGGTTTTCTGATTACAACAAGCAACACCCCGAAGCTAAGATCGGCTATCAAGCTGTTGGTAGCGGCACTGGAATCTCACAGTTTACTAAAGGAACTGTAGATTTTGGGGCTAGTGATGTGGCAATGAAGGATGAAGAAATTGCCAAGGTTAAAAATGGTGTAGTGTTGTTGCCGATGACTGCAGGCAGTATTGTTATTGCCTACAATGTCCCTGGGGTAAAAAGCGGTCTGAAGCTACCACGTCAAGTTTATCCTGCTATCTTCTTAGGACAAATCAAAAAGTGGAACGATCCGGCAATTACTAAAGTTAATCCGGGCGTAACTCTACCTGACTTACCAATTACAGTGGTATACCGCTCGGAAGGTAGTGGAACTACGAGTGTATTCACCTCCCACCTAAGTGCAGTTAGCCCAGACTGGAAATCTAAAGTTGGTACTGGTAAAAATGTCAACTGGCCAGGGGGAGTTGGTGGTAAAGGCAACCCGGGCGTAATTGCTCTAATTCAACAGACTAAAGGTAGTGTTGGTTACGTAGAGTATGGCTTCGCGGCAAAAAATAACGTGCCTTACGCTAGCTTGGAAAATAAATCTGGCAAGTATGTCGAGGCAACCCCAGACTCAGCTAGTAAGACATTGGCAGCAGTAACATTGCCAGAAAACTTACGTGCCTTCATCACCGATCCTGAAGGTGCTGATTCATATCCCATCGTCACTTACACCTGGCTGCTGGCTTACAAGAAGTACGATGATGCTAACAAATCAAAAACTCTCAAGGAAGTCATCAAATATGGGTTGACTCAGGGACAAAAAGACAGTGCCGAACTGGGATATATACCCTTACCCAGTAATGTAGTGACAAAAGTCCAAGCAGCAGCAGATTCGATTCAACCTTAAAAGCTGTTAGCAGTTAGCTACTGAAAGTAAGTAGGTCTTGTCTAGGGGTGGGTGTCGTAACCTGCCCCTAATCAGTATTGCGATCCCTATCAGATAGCTCAGTTGGAGGACGCTGGTTGCTCCAAGCCCACCAAACATATCCACAGTGACATAAGTAAAACTCCTGCCACTTGCGGCGATGATCTTCCGTCATCACTGGCGATCGCCGATTCAGCCAAACATTCTCGGCTTCCCGACTAGTGGAACGGCATCTAGGGCAGCAAAACTCATAAGCATGAATTGCCGTATTAGTCCATTCAGGCGCGATCGGATCGAAAGGATTCATGCAAAAAAATTTAGCTCCAATTATCTATTATCATCTGTTTATACTAATTTACCTATTAGCCGTTAGCTCTCCCCCTCTCCCCCTCTCCTCTTCCCCCCCTCCTCTTCCCCCCCCTCCCTATAAATGGAGCCAACTGCTGAAATTCGCCGATTGCTAGATATTATGCCTGCTTCTGGTCGGATGATGACTAAAATTGTCAGCAAGCCAGAGCAGCCTAAAGTGATTGACAGCAACTTTCCTCTACCCTGGAAACAGGAGCGCCCGATTGCGATTAATTTTGATTTATGGCGTCGTCTACCTGTACCGCAACGAGACTTATTACTTTTAAGCCAAGTTAGCTGGCTAGTTGGAGTTAAATGGTTTAAACCAGATGTTTATCAAGGGGTTGTAGTAGCAGGACTTTTAGGAACTGTGGTGGAGTTAGTGCAGCAGGATGTAGTGGGTGTAGTCGTAGCTGGAGGATTGAGCGCGATCGCACTTTCTCGAATCTGGCGCACTAGCCGCAGTTCTCAATCTGAATTAGATGCTGATGAAACTGCCGTCAAAATAGCCCAACGGCGCGGCTACAATGAAACTGAGGCGGCTGAACACTTACTTAAAGCAATTGAAGCAGTGGCTCGCCTGGAAGGACGCTCAAGCTTGAATTTTACCGAGTTGATTCGTTGCCAAAACCTCCGAGCGATCGCTGGTGTTTCATCAGTAGGTGTTCCTCAAAGAATTAAAGATGAGGTATGAGCTTATTTTGGGTAACGACAGTGATATAGCTTGTAGCTATAGCCATTAATGAAGGGAAAAGGTCGAGAGTCGGCAACACATCCATTGAGTTCTACTGCAGGGAGAAAGTTGACTAGCCACAAATCTAGAGGTTGTGGTAGTTGAGTTAAGGCAGCTTCCAGAGTAACTGTTGTAGCGCGAGGATTTTGAGTAGGCTGAGCTAGAAAGAATAGAGGTTTAAGGGGTGAATTCGAGCTTTTCAACTGCTTGGCTATACCCATCATTTCTCCAGTTTGGACATGGGTTTTGTAACTTGTAGCAATTAGCACTGGCGAATGAGACACTTGTTGGATTAGCGGGATTAAAACGTCAGGGCGGTAGTATTTCCCATAACCGAGATTGTTCACAATCGTCAGTCCGCTTACTAGTCCCATTAACCAAATCAAAGTAACAGCTGTTCTCCCAGAGGGAAATTTTTTCTGCGGCGAATGCCAACAGATGGCAAGACTTGCCCCCAATAAAACAACTACGGCAGGGAAATAGACGAAGTTGTATCTGGGACCACGAGTAAGATCGATCCCCAGTACGTAGGCAAAGAGAAAAAATAGAGCGATCGCGCCTAAAACTACTGTGGTGAACAAGCGAGTCATTAAACGGGTTGTTGGTTGCTGAAGCTGGGTACTGAAACCACGCCGCAAAATTGGGATTGCCCAGATGAAAAAAACCAGCATCACAAAGCCAGAGGCAATGACTACCAAAAGCGAGGGAGATTCTATAGGTAACAAAGATAGCATTGCGATCCAGCCAGCTAGAGCCTGAAATACTGGGCTGATCCATGCCAAAAACCCAGGACTAGTGTAGTGTATCCATTCTGTCAATTTACCTCCAGAACTTTCCTGCCAAAATATCGGTAGCCATACTAGGCATCCTGCTGTTGTACCAATGGCAACGATGGAAATTTGTAACAAGTTGCAAGTTGCAAGTCGCAAGTCGCAAGTGAAGAGGATGAGTAGCCATAGGGCTTCGGTGATGAGGGTGAGGACGAAGAAGTAATGAGTTGAAACTCCGAGAAAGTTGATGATAATCCAACTGACTACTAGCCAAGTGGGTAAGGGTTTTTGGTGTTGGGCGTGCTGTGTGGCGATCGCGAGACAGCTTAAGGAAGCAATTACCCACAAAATTGCTAAGGTGTATTGCCGTGCTTCTTGGGCAATGAAAATGCCGTAAGGAGAGACTGCCATCATCGCTGAGGTTAACTGGCTGACTAATTGGGAGCGAAAGGCAAGCCAGCTCAGTCCATAAATTGCTGGGATGGACAAGGCACCAAATAAAACACTCAGCGCTCGTGCTGCCCATACTGAGGCTAGTCCTCCATCTGGTGGAAATAACTGCATCCACCAATGAGCTAGCACGAAGTAGAGCGGCGGATGGTTACTTTCCTCCAGCAAATGCCTGATTACATCAATGACTCCAGCCTCTGAGTTAGGCACTAACGGTTGCAATAAAACATCAACAGCGATCGCCCGATCTAAAGGTACAGTGCGAAAACTATTGCCCAAGCTAAAAACAATCGTGGAAAACTCATCTGTCCACGGCGGCTTAGCTGCTAACTCGGTTAAGCGCAAGCCAGTACCAATCGCCAGCCACACTACCACTAACCAAATCTTCAATTGCCACCTCAAACCGTTAGATTAAACTTTTAGCCTACCGAATTATGACTGAAAGCGAGTTAGACATAGTTCCTGTCACGATCGCTCCCCATTTATTTAGATTTCTCGTCAGAATGAATATAGTAAATTCTATTTGCTAAGTGTGACGAATAAAATTGAGACGATTCTTGAGCGGGCACGGTTGGGGTACGACCTATCTTGTGAAGAGGGAGTTGTGCTACTAGAGCAGACTGACCCAACCATTATCACTAATATTAGCGCTACAGCAGATCGGTTGCGCTGCGAACAAGCAGGCGACACTGTGACTTATATTATCAACCGCAACATTAACTTTACTAATATCTGCGAACAGCATTGTAGTTTTTGTGCTTTCCGCCGTGATGCCGATGAGGCAGGAGCTTACTGGTTAGACTGGGCACAAATTGCTCAAAAGGCAACGGATGCTGTGCAACGGGGAGCAACGGAAATCTGTATGCAAGGCGGACTCAATCCACAAGCAAAGTTAAATGGTAAATCTTTGCCTTATTACCTGCGTTTGGTGGAAACAATCAAACAGCAGTTTCCTGGGATGCATCTCCACGCTTTTTCTCCCCAAGAAGTCCAATTTATTGCAAAGGAAGATGGGTTGAGTTATGCCTCTGTAATTGCTGCCTTACGGGATGCAGGCGTGGGTTCGATGCCAGGTACAGCAGCAGAGGTATTGGATGACGAGGTGCGACGCATCTTATGTCCCGAAAAAATTGACACTGCCACTTGGCTGACAATTGTGAGTAACGCTCATCAACTGGGTGTCCCAACCACAAGTACCATGCTCTCTGGACAAATTGAAACAAAACAGCAGCAAATACGTCATCTCGATCGGTTGCGATCGCTCCAACAAACTGCCGTCGAGCGAGGATATCCAGCTAGGATCACCGAATTTATTTTACTTCCCTTCGTCGGTCAAGAAGCGCCAAAACCTCTGCGCCGCCGCGTCGGGCGCGATCAACCTGTATTGGCAGATGCACTACTACTCACTGCTGTAGCACGAATCTTCTTAGGACGTTGGATTCCCAATCACCAGCCGAGTTGGGTGAAGTTGGGGCTGACAGGTGCAGTAGCAGCTTTGAATTGGGGTTGTAATGACATCGGCGGCACATTGATGGAAGAACACATCACCACAATGGCTGGCGCTCAAGGAGGCACTTGTATGGAAGTCGAAACCCTACAAGCCGCTATTCATTCTCTAGAGCGTCCCTACCAACAGAGGGATACGCTTTATCGTCGGCTGTCCCCTGCTCTCTGATAGGATAGACGTTGATTTCTGTCTTTGATTTAACTTTATGAAGCGCTATTGGTTACGTCTACTTACCTTAGTTTTGGCGGTATTCATTGGTTCGTTCGGCTTTTCCTCAAGCAGCCTCGCTGACAACCTGACTGGAGATTATCGTCAAGATACTTTACTTGTGGTCAATAAGTTAAGAGCTGCCATTGAGCTGCCAGAAGACTCGCCCAATAAAGCAGAGGCTCAAGCAGAAGCACGGCAAAATATTAATGAATTTGCGGCTCGTTATCGGCGGGATAATTCTATTTCCAACCTTAACTCCTTTACCACGATGCGAACAGCATTGAACTCCTTAGCCGGACACTACAGCTCTTATCCAAATCGCCCTGTGCCAAAGAAATTGAAGCAACGCCTAGAGCAAGAGTTTAAGCAGGTAGAAGCAGCGCTGGTACGAGGCGGATGAGGAGGAGCAGGGGGGGATTGAGGTCCCCTCTGGGGAACTCGGGGCCCCAGAGGGGATTAGGGGCAGGGGGGAGAGGGGAGAAAAGAACTATAAGTAAGGGTTATTTGTTACCTTTGACTCATTGTTGAGATCGGTTAGTTCGCCTAACTGGAGTTCCTTCTTCTCCATTAAGGTATTGAGCGCTCAAGAGCAATTAGCATAACTTGGAGAAAGTGAATTTATTCTCTCCCCTGCCCTGACTTGCGACTTGCGACTTGCAACTTGCAACTTGCCTGCCCCCCCTCCTCTTCTTAGTAGCGATAGTTAGCTGACAAACTAGAGCGGAGTCTCAAAGTTAAGTCACGACTGGGGTAAATGACGATCACATCAGCTTTGTGACCACCTAGAAGTGCCCCACCAGCAGCGCCTGCTCCAGCACCACCCAATACGGCTCCGATTGGAATATTACCACCACCAGTAACGGCTGAGAGAATTGCGGCTGCGCCACCACCTGCTGCTGCACCTGTTAAGATCGAACCTGCACCAGCACCTCTTTTGATCCTTTCAGTTCTGGTAACTACTCCAGAAACTGCATCAAGATCTACTCTCCGCCCAGAGTCAAAGACTATACGCCGCGCTACGAATCGGGAGCCGCCTCCGGCAGGTTCTATTCTCCCCTCAATCTTAGTTCCTGCTGGGATCGATACATTACCATTAGGGTCTGTAACATCAGTTGCTGTTGTCAGCGTTACTGATACCCTTTCATTAGGGGAGACAACAATTTTCTGCTTGTTGTAGGTAACTGGAATGCGAGTACCGGCAGGAAGGGAAACTCCGCTTTGAGAATAGTATTGTGCCAAAACAGGAGCAGTTTGAATGATAGGAGCGGCTGTGCCAGATGCTATTGCCAGCGCCATGAGTGCAGTTGCTCCAGACTGCCGAAAATTAAAACTAGACATTGAAAGCACTCTCCACTGATACTTGATTTTAATTGCTAACTATCTAGACATTAAATGTACCAAAAGGTTCCTATATTTGATTTTAAGCAAGTGATTAAGGTTTGGCTAATTATGACTTCAACTAACAAAAGATCGGCGAGATCGTAGGCAATGGTTCAATTGTACTGCTATAGATAAGATATATGCACGATTGCCTAAATGATTCCTCTACAACTTACTCTAAAAAACTTTCTCAGCTATCGCTCTGCAACTATCGACTTTAGTGGGCTGCATACTGCCTGCATTTGTGGCTCTAATGGCGCTGGTAAATCTTCCTTACTAGAAGCAGTCACCTGGGCAGTTTGGGGTGAAAGCCGTGCCGCTTCAGAAGATGATGCAATCCATGCTGGAGCTGAAGATGTCAGGGTTGATTTCACCTTCACCAGTAATCAGCATAATTATCGAGTTATTCGCACTCGTCATCGAGGACAGAGTAGTTCATTGGAGTTTCAAGTTGCCACACCTGGCGGCTTTCGCTCGTTGACAGAGCGCGGAGTCAGAGCAACGCAGCAACTAATTCTGGAACACATCAAGTTAGACTACGAAACTTTTATCAATTCTGCCTACTTACGTCAAGGTAGAGCAGATGAGTTTATGCTCAAAGGTCCCAAAGAGCGTAAAGAGATTTTAGTCCAATTGCTCAAACTAAATCAATATGACGAACTTGAAGAACGAGCGAAGGACTTGTCACGTCAGTTTAAGGGGCAGGCAGAGCAACTGACACTCCATTTGCAGTCAATCACAGCTCAGTTACAGCAACAGGAGGAGACGCGATCGCAACTAACTGAACTAAAAATCCAGCATCAAGAACTGCAACAAATACAAGCAACTGATACAGAACAGTTACAAAAGTTACAAGCTTTGGCGAACCAGCGGCAAACCTGGATGCAACAATTGGGCTGGGCAAAGCAACAAGACCAAAATCTGACTCAAGATCGCGATCGCCTCCAGCAAGAATTAGCCGCTAACCAACAGCAACAGCAGTCAATCGCAGCCGTTCTAGAACAAGAACCAGAAATCACAGATGGGTATGCCCAGTACCAAAGTTTGCAAGCCCAGGAGCAAAGTTTTACCGAAAAATTCCAAAAATCTTCCACAGCCAAGCAACAGCGACAGCACTTACAGGAACAAATGTTGGCGCAGATCAACGAACTTCAACGTCAGTTACAGCGCGTTGAAGGGCAGCTAGAAGGTTTGAAACAAGATGAACAAGATATTCAGCAAACTCTCAAGTTAGCCACTGAGGTAGAAGCAGGACTCGCACAACTAGCGCTAGCTCGTACCCGTTTGAGCGAAATGGATCGACTGCAACTCCAAGTAGCGCCACTACGACAACACCGTGTCACCCTCCAAAGTCAACTAGAGCGGGTACAGGCTCGGATGCAGGCTCGACTAGAAGAACTTCAAACCTTACACAATCAGCTTGTTAATCAGCAACAACTCCAGCCCAAGTTGCAGCAGGCAGTGATGGATGTCACAGCCAGAATCGAGCAACTGGATAAAAAACGTGTCTATCTAGAACGGGTGAAGGAAAAAGGACAGGAACGGCGCAGCTTTATGGATCGCCTCGAAGCTCAAGGCAAATCCTATGAGGAGCAACTAGCAGAGCTAGAGCAAAAACTACAAATGCTTACCACTCCAGATGTCCCGTGTCCGTTGTGCGATCGCCCTTTGAATGAACACCACTGGCAGCGGGTGAAGGAAAAAACTCAAGCGACTATGCAGGAAATTCAAGATTTATCTTGGGTGTTGCGGGAACAACTAGCAGTCTCTGAGCGGGAAAGGCAGGTGCTGCGACAAGAGTATCGAGAACTTTCTCAAGAACTAGCAAATTATGATACCTTGCGAGAACAGCGGGGGCAGTTGGCAGCTCAGCTATCAGCAATGAATGATATCAAAATTAGGTTAGAAGAAATCGCGGCTCAAAAGCAGCAGGTGGAACAAGCTCTCCTCGCAGGTGACTATGCTCCTAACGAGCAAGCAGAACTGCGACAAATCGACCGACAACTAGAACAATTCAAATACAATGAACAAGACCATGCCTTAGCCCGTAATGAAGTGGAACGATGGCGTTGGGCTGATGTGAAGCAAGGTCAAATTAAAGAAGCGACGAGACGACAAGCCCAAGTTACAGCCCGAAAACCAGAATTTCAGGCGCAAATTAATAGTTTGAAAGCCAAAATTGAGCAGCAACAGTCTGATTCTAAGTGTTCACGGGCAATTACCACTCTCGATCGCTACATCGCCGAAATTAACTATGCTCCAGAGCAGCACAACGCTCTACGTGTAAGCTTGCGTGAGGATCAAGTGTGGCAGAGTCGCTATCAACAGCTCTGTGCGGCGCAGCAGCAATATCCTTTAGTGCAAAAGCGATCGCACGATCTGACTCAACTTTTACAAGCTAGATTAGCCCAACAGCAAGAACTCGCTGCTCAAATGGCTACCATTATCCAGCAACTCGAACAAACACCAGACACCACTACCCAGATTCAAGCACTAGAGCAGCAAATCCAGCAACGACGACGACAACTAGATGAACAACTAGGGCAACTCGGTCGCCTACAGCAGCTTTTTACCCAATTGGAGACGCTACAAACTCAATACAGTCAACAGCAGCAACAGCTCTTAACTGCCCGACAGCAGAATCGAGTTTACCAAGAATTAGCTCTGGCTTTTGGTAAAAATGGAATTCAGGCGTTAATGATTGAGAATGTATTACCTCAGTTGGAAGCAGAAACAAATCAGTTACTGTCTCGGCTGAGTGCTAACCAGCTACACGTTCAGTTTGTCACTCAAAGAGCTGGACGTAGTGGTAGGGGAGCAAAAAAAGCGACGAAACTCATTGATACGCTCGATATTTTGATCGCCGATCCTCGCGGCACTCGACCTTATGAAACATATTCTGGTGGAGAAGCTTTTCGGATTAATTTTGCAATTCGCTTAGCCTTAGCTAGACTGCTAGCAGGGCGGGCTGGAGCAGCACTACAATTGCTAATTATCGATGAAGGATTTGGCACGCAGGACGCAGAAGGCTGCGAACGTTTGGTGGCAGCAATTAATGCGATCGCTCCAGACTTTGCTTGTATTCTCGCTGTCACCCACATGCCCCACCTCAAAGAAGCCTTTCAAGCCCGGATTGAGATTAGTAAAACGGCTGAGGGTTCCCGAATTAACTTATCTATTTGAGTATCTGAGGTAAAACAGATATTGTGGCTTAACCTGCCTCTATGGGAGTAATAAAGTGATTGCAAACGCTGATGAATAAAAGTAAAAAATTGGTGTCAACTGAGATTCGATTGCTCGTACTGGATATTGATGGCACGATCGCAGGCAAGTCTAATACAATTCGAGAGCCTGTCCGCCGTGCTATTCAAGCAGCACAACAACGGGGAGTTCAAGTGGCGATCGCCACAGGTAGAATGTACCGCTCTGCTTTACGCTTCTACGAACAAGCCGGAGCAACTTTACCACTCATTGCCTACCAAGGAGCTTGGATTCAAGACCCTAATACTCAAAAACTTCATCGCCATTTGCCTGTTTCTCGGAAAACTGCCGAGCAATTGTTGGATTACTTTGAAACTCCACCACTGCGATCGCTGCTTTCGGTTCACTTCTATATCCAGGACTGTTTATATGTCCGCGGACTCACCCCAGAAACTCAAATCTATGCCGAACGCTCTGGAATTGAACCAATTGCCGTGGGTGACTTGCGAGACTGTTTAACCAATGAACCCACCAAAGTCTTAGCTTTGAGCGATGACACAGATGTAATTAACCAATTGCTGGGAACTTTGCGATCGCAATACACTCCGGCAGAATTATATCTCACCAAATCAGTCGCCACCTTTTTTGAAGCTGCTCACCCATCTGTTAATAAGGGTGCCGCCGTCCGTTACTTAGCCGAACTGTTAGGGCTGCAAGCCCACAATGTGATGGCAATTGGCGATAACTTCAATGATGTTGAAATGCTTGAATATGCTGGGATTGGTGTGGCAATGGGCAACGCTCCCCTAGATGTCAAAGCCATTGCTCAATGGATTGCACCTGATGTAGAAGAAGATGGTGCTGCCGCAGCAATTGAAAATTTCTTATTGTGAGCTGGAGTTTCAGAAAGGACACCGACGACTGGCCGTGTTTCGTCTCGGTGCCCTGACTGGTTCGCTCCTCACATGAAAATCATATTAATTTAACTTGAACCACTTTGAGTGTCCTTTAACAAAACTTTATATATATCTTGTGACAGATTTGCCGATTTGGGTCAGGGAACGCTTGAGAGATATTTGAAAGAGAGTAGCCTTTGAATCTCAGTAAATTGCCAGGTTATCTGCCCCAACAAGAGCTGATTCCCTGATTTACCTCTGTCTTGGGTATAAAGTTTCGACAGCATTTTTTCAAACAATGTATAAAAAATTTAGCCAATATGAAGTAAACTTTGCTACTATGAATTTACAGTAAAGATAAACTTAGAGTGAAGCTAGCTTTTTACCCGCCAATGGCTCAGGTTTGAGGCATCAAGTCCAGCCTGGTAAGACACTGGCACTCTTGTGAGCCTCCTCTGATTTCTGTGTCCATACACCGCTTCCTACTTATGCATTCACTATCAACGATTTCAGAGCCCTCGCGACCTTTTTTGACCTGGCAACGAATTCTTGACTGGTCTCAAGAACACTATCGTTTCCGTACCTTTAGTAAAGACGAAAGAATTCCGGCTCGACCAGGGCTATTGTATCTAGTGCAACGAGGTGCCATTCGGCTTGTCGGTGTTGCCCAAATTAGTGCGACTGCAAGCCAGTTAACATCTCGCAGAATTAACAGAACTCCAGAAGAAGCTTTCTTAGGCTTCGTCGGTGCCGGACAGCCCTTTGAAATTGTGGCTCAGTCGCCGTTTACACTCCAAAGTTACGCCCATGTAGACCAAACCTCAGTCGTGTGGATGTACTGGCACGATCTAGATAATTGGCCCCACTTCCGCCGCGAGGTGATGGAAGCATTTCGATACCAACATCAGCGCAAACTTCTATGGCTTAGTGCTTTGGGACAGCGACGCACGATCGATCGACTCCTGGGATTTCTCACTCTGTTAATTGAAGAGTATGGAGAACAGTCAATCAGCGACACCGATCCTGATGTCGTTCGTGGTTATTACTTGCCTTTTCCTCTTACTCATGCTCAAATCGGCAGTGCCATTGGCTCTACTCGCGTGACTGTCACTCGCTTAATGGGTAAACTACGTCAACGCGGCTTACTAATTAGCCAATCGGATAATTTGATTTGTTTGCCAGCCGATTCGATTACTAGAAATCAAGCTTGAAAATGGATCACCGGATTCTGACAAATCCAGTCTGCTGAATCAATTCTTGACCTTGGTCTGTCAACAGCAGGTTGGCATAAGCTTCGCCTGCTTGTTGAGTAATTTGACCGTCTTGTTTAACAATAACAAATAGCTGACGGGTAAGCGGGTATTCACCACTTCTAAAGGCAACTGCATTCACTTGATTACGTGGGTGTGGGCATTGAGCTAGGGGAACGAAGGGTTCCTGATAAGGTGGAACAAGTTTATCTGATTTCAGCCCGATTGGCAGGGTTTTAATCTTACACTGTCCTACTACTTCTGGAGCAGAGGCGAAGTAAACACCGCCTAAGTTGGTTGACACAGCTCTGGCAGCTTCAGTTGTTGTCGGGATGTACTGAGTATTGGGACTGAATTGCTGACCTTGTAGAACATTTTCAATGAAGAATTTGACAGTGCCGCTATTCTCACCGCGACGCGAGTAGATGGTAATTGGCAGGTTCGGACCACCGACTTGACTCCAGTTAGTTACTTGACCTGTATAAATATCTTTGAGCTGAGCGACAGTTAAACCAGAGATATTCAGGCTAGGGTTGACGGCGACTGCAATTCCGTCAATTGCTACCGGAATTTCTTTGAGGGTAAAACCTCTAGCTTGGGCTTGTTGGTATAGATATTTGTCAATTGAGCTAGAAGACTGAGAAAAAGTTAGCTGGTCGTTAATTAGCATTTCGATCCCAACTTTAGAACCAGGAGGTTTGTTTGTGGGTTGGACGTAGCGTAAATGAAAATTAGGCAAGCTACTTTGAATCGCTGGTTCTGCTACTTGACGTATGGGTGCCCAAGTCGTACTACCACCGTAACTAAATAGCCCATTAGGAACGTTTTTAACTTGAGTAAAATTGCTACTAGATTGCTCAGTTGGCTTCAATTGACTGTTAACTAAAATACCCAAATTTAGCCCGTTTTTGGTCAAAAACCAAATACCGCCACCTACCAATCCTGTAGTAATCAGAAGAGATAAGATCAGCAGAGTTGTTTCGTTTGTTTTTTTAGACACAGATAGTTTGTGGTAGCAGAAACTTAAAATATTAGGGAAAGTAATTTGTAAACTAATCGAAATAATGCTGTTAAAGCGATCGCCACTAGCCCACCTGTAGTTACTAGCAAGGCAAGCTGGGGAAAAGTAAATCCTTGTCGCAGAATTGGGAAGAAGAAAACAATTAATAGTGAGATTCCGGCAATAATTAATAAGTCAAACTTCTTAATCCATCGGCGGAGCTGAGCAAAGATTAAACCACCTAAAACTACAAGTGATACTCCTAGAGTAACAATTGGTGAGTGTGATAGACCTAAGAGAGCGATCGCAATTAGGCTACCTTCAAATCCACTAAAGGCGGCTCCAGCTAACAACTCTAGGGTAGAAAATGTCTTCTGAGTCGGCGCTGATGGTGTCGGCAGTTGGGTTGGCGATACGGTGGGAGGGACAAAGAGGGCATCTAGAACTTCCTGTGCGGACTGAAAGCGTTGGCTGGGTGTTGGTAAAAGCATTCGGTCTAAAATAGCAGCTAGGTTGGTGCTGACTTGGGCATCATGTCGCCAGTTCCACTGGTTACTGTAAGGATCGAATAGTTCCGTCACATCCTTACCAGTTAATAAAGCCAGGCAAGTTACAGCCAAAGCATACAAATCAGTAGATGGATAAACTTCCCCTCTGCCTGTCTGTTCTGGTGGTGCAAACCCCATTGAATAAATGCCCGTCGAACGCCCAGATGCAGAACTTGCAATTTTCGCTACCTGCTTAACGGCACCAAAATCTAGCAAGTAGAATCGACCCTGGCGATCGCGCATGATGTTAGAAGGTTTAATATCCCGATGGATAGAACCTTGCTCGTGGACAAATTGCAGTACAGGTAAGATTGCCTGTAGCACCTCTAACACTTCTGCTTCAGAGAACTTGCCTTTTTGCGCCAGCAGTTCCTCTAAATTCTGCCCATCAATAAATTCTTGCACTAGATAGAAAAACTTTTCCTGATTGGGAAATTGGAAACTCGGAACAGCCAACTCAAAAAAAGCAAATAATTCCGGAATTTGGCGATGTTGACTACCCAAGTTCTCTAAAGCTTCTGCCTCCCGTTCAAATAAATCTTGTGCCGTTTGCAACTGAGTGGGAGATAAGTTTCCTGTCGGCTGAAATTGCTTCACGACGCAACGACGCATTCCAGGGGTAAAGCGATCGCGGGCTAAAAATGCCGTGCCAAATCCTCCCCGTCCCAGTAACTTTAACGGTAGATACCGTCCTTGCAAAATCAGCGGCATTCCACATGTAGTGCAATACTTCTGCGGCACTGTTTTTAAGGTTGTGTTGTCGTCTAGATCGGTAGAATTATTTTGCGGGCGGGGGCAACTCGGACGGGTACAGTAGACTTCCATGATGGGGCTGGATCGATGAAATCAACCTTCACACTTACTGTATCCTCGATTAACTTCCCATCGACTGTGAGGAAGCCGCTTCCAAAGAATTTTTCGCTGATGGTGGCAATTCCAATTCCGGACTCCACCCTGGTGTCGCAAACTGAGGCAAAATTTCTCGACTAAAGGCTTCTGCTGCCTTAGAACGGTAGCGATTGGGATTGACGATTACCGATAATGTCCGTTTAACCACAACCCCTTCAATCGTGGCACAGTGTAGTAACCCCATTTGTAACTCTTTAGCGATCGCCGACAGCGAGACAAAGGCGGCACCTAAACCTGCTTGCACCGCATTTTTAATTGCTTCAATAGAATTAAGTTCCATTTCGACTTTAAAACGGCGAGTATCTAGCCCACAACGAGTCAGAACTTGATCGATTACCTTCCGAATAGTGGATTGGGAGTCGAGGGCAATAAATTGCAGCTTGTAGAGGTCATCTTTTTGAATTGAGTTGAGCTTAGCAAATGGGTGGAAAATCGGTAGAATCAGCGCCAGTTCATCTTCGGCGTAGGGAATAATATCCAGAGACTCTTGAAGTTCCGTCGGCACTTCACCCCCAATAATTGCTAAGTCTACCTGTCCGTTTGCCACACTCCAAGCAGTCCGGCGAGTGGAATGGACGTGCAACTGCACCGATACATCTGGATAGTGCTGCCGAAACGCTCCGATCATTCGAGGTAAAAGGTATGTTCCTGTCGTTTGAGAAGCGCCGACAATTAGGGTACCTCCTTGCAGATTTTGCAAATCTTCGATGGCGCGGCAGGTTTCTTGACAGAGGGTGAGAATTTTTTCACCGTAATTTAGCAGGAGGTACCCTGCTTCTGTTAGTTGTGCCCTTCGTCCTCCCCGATCGAACAACGGCACATCTAGCTGTCGCTCTAAGTTTTGCACTTGAAGGCTAACTGCTGGTTGAGAAACGTAAAGACTGTCAGCGGCACGCTTAAAGCTTCCTTCGGCAGCGATCGCCTTGAGAATGCGTAACTGATCTAAAGTGAAAGGAAGGTCAGACATACGGCTAAACCTGAAAGGAAACAATTGAGGTAACTGACAGCACGATTAGGCTCTGATTGGGGTATACCTACTTATGATGGTTAACTTCTCTAGAAATTGACACTAACACAACATTCTGACTAAATTCTCCTTTTAAGTGATTTCTGCAATTGGTGGAACTAAAATTGACTTGGTTTAAATTACTTCACGATCGCACCTGGTTAACACCTAGCCATTTTGTCATGTTAGGGCTATTGCTAGGGTTTGCGATCGCCCATAGTGGGTTAGCTGCCTTACGCCCTTGGGCAGAGAAACGGATTGGTCCCCGTCTTTACCGTATCCTGTTTGCCTTGGTTAGTCTGCCTTTAGCCGTAGTGTTGATTATTTATTTTTTCAACCATCGCTATGATGGTCTACAACTGTGGCAAGTCCAAGGTGTTCCGGGAGTCCAGACTTGGGTGTGGATACTATCAGCCGTTTCTTTTGTATTTCTTTATCCCGCTACATTTAACTTACTTGAAATTGCCGCGATCTCGAAACCGGAAGTGCATTTGTACGAAACCGGAATTATTCGGATTACTCGCCATCCGCAGATGATAGGGCAGGTAATTTGGTGTATTGCTCATACTCTCTGGCTCGGTACCACTTTCACCTGTGTGACTTCCATCGGATTGATCCTGCACCATGTATTCGGAGTTTGGCATGGCGATCGCCGTTTATTTGAGCGTTACGGCGCAGCGTTTTTAAGCGTGAAACAGCGGACTTCCATCATTCCCTTCCTCGCTATTTGCCAAGGGCGGCAAACTCTCAATTTGCTTGAGTTCCTCCGCCCTGCCTACTTGGGGATCGCTGGTTTTATTTTGCTCCTGTGGTGGTCTCACCCTCTACTAATCCAAGCTACAGGCAAGGTTGGTTGGTAATTGGGTAGGAACCCCCAAATACAGCAATTTCATATTGACAGAGATTGATTCTGAGTTGATAATCAAACCTAATAAAGCGATCCCGGCTCAAAGCGGCACGGTTTAGAAGTAATAAAAAACGACAGAAAAATCTAGAGGGATCATGGTATTGTCCGTTAGCGACCAGACATTTACACAAGAAGTTTTAAAATCTTCTACCCCAGTTCTCGTAAATTTTGGGACACCTTGGTGTGGATTGTGTCAAATAATTCACCCCATCCTGCTGCGATTTCAAGCCAGTTATGGCGAACAGATCAAATTGGTTAACGTTAATGCTGATGAAAACTTCAAACTGTCCAATTCTTATCGACTCACAACTCTACCAACATTAATCCTGCTCGAAGAAGGCAAAGTTCGACAACGGATCGAGCAAGTCTGTCGCCCAGACGATTTGCGAATAGCGCTAGAAGAAATCAGAGTCAAATATATAGATCGCCAGAAAGTTTACGCCAATATACGTTCAAATCCATCTCATACTGCCGATTGGGAGTGTCGCTCGGCATAAAACTGCATAAGAAAAATCAATCATGTTGGAAATACCCCGCCTAAATTCACTCAGGTGGGGTACTTTATGTAAAAAGGTATGTGTCACAATTGTTAACAGTTTTGATATGAAGCACTTTAAGAGTAGGCGGCAGTGATGGAAGTAATCTATCAGTATGCCTGGCTGATTCCGGTGTTACCTCTGGTAGGGGCAATGCTAGTCGGTCTTGGGTTAATCTCGTGGAATCAGGCGACGAATCGCTTGCGGCAGTTAAACGCAGTTTTGGTCGTTTCCCTCCTGGGAGCAGCAATGGGTCTTTCTTTGGCACTGCTCTGGAGTCAGATTCAAGGACACGCACCGTACCTCCGCACGTTTGAATGGGCGGCAGCAGGTAGTTTTCACCTGAATATGGGCTACACCATTGACCACTTGACAGCCCTAATGCTAGTGGTTGTGACTACTGTTGCCTTTCTGGTCATGATTTACACTGATGGCTACATGGCCCACGACCCCGGCTATGTCCGCTTTTATGCCTATCTGAGCTTGTTTAGCTCTTCCATGTTAGGGCTAGTGGTCAGCCAGAATTTAGTGCAGATCTATGTTTTCTGGGAACTGGTCGGTATGTCTTCCTACTTGCTAGTCGGCTTTTGGTACGACCGCAAGGCAGCA
>JAABUQ010003949.1_pt1 | contig 26211 bp, 26 predicted proteins | sample 5560001 | NCBI WGS metagenome assembly JAABUQ01 (sample SAMN10711888, study PRJNA513371) | rock metagenome | isolation source: Antarctica rocks | place: Antarctica: Victoria Land, Finger Mt nord | collected 2015-12-18 | reverse complement strand
CTTCGCCCAGCGGCGGCTTCGCCGCGTTCGTCATACAAATCGTCGCTCGCCCGTTCAGCCATTCCTGAGCCTGCGCTCTCTAAAGGGACGCAGCGGGAGAGTCGCGCTGCGGCTTGGGAAGAATCGCTTCGTTGCCGGCGAGGTCATCGCCACCCCGGCGCAGAGGTGCAATAGAGCGTCCCGAACGAGCGGCACGCGCGGTTAATGCCGCCGCAGGCCGGGTGCCGCGACCGGCATAGAACGCGCCGGCCCAAGAACCGGCGACGGGGCGGCCGCACGTAGAACGGGCTCGGGTCTGGTCACGATCCGCGCCGGGAAATTCGTCGCGGGAAAGGCCGCCGGATGAAAACTACCGCTTGCGCTGCCGGGCAGACCCGAACCGATCGGCTCGAAGCGAACGAGGCCGCCCGCGGGCGTCATCAACCAGGGCGAAACGAACCCCGGCAGTAGCGCTCCCGGCGCAGAGAAAGCCTGCAATCCGTCGCCCATCGAACAGGCCGGCATCGCGAGGGTTCGCGTAAGCGCGCTCGCCGCGTTCCAAAGTCCGGAACCGAATTGCGGAACGCCGTAGCTACACGCGGGCGCGACGGTCACGTCCGCCGTTAGGCCCGAATCCGCCGGTAGCAGGCCCGGTGCGAAACCGCTCGCAACCGGCAAGCGCCCGTGCAAACCGGGGGCCGGCGTAACGACCGGGTCGGGGTCGATCCCGGACAGGCTGACAACGGCAAGAATAAGAGCGAACATGACACCTCCGCAAGCACCGGAGTTCGACGCGCAGCGGCAGCTATCCGGTGCGAAACCTTTACTCCGACATTTATAGTGTAAAGCGACGTGGCCGGGAACGGCGGGGAGACGAGGCGCGAGGGGCAGTGTGATATGATGTAAGGGTGATTGTTGCGCCTACGTCTTCCAAACTCTATGCCGGACGCTCGGTAAAGGGCCGCAGGGAAGTGACGGTGCGCGATTTCGAAACGTCGGTTCCCTTACGCTGCCTCGATTTCTGCACGCCGACATTTGCCTGGGGCTACCACGGTGGTGCGCCCGAAGAGCTTGCCATCGCGATCCTGCACGATCATCTCGGTTGCAGCAGCACGGTCGTGGAACGGCGCGTTCTGCTCCTCTATCGCGCATTTGCCCATGAAGTCGTTGCGAAATTTTCGCATAGCGGCTCGTGGACGTTATCCGGCGATCTGGTTGCAAAGTGGATCGAAGCGCACGAAGTAGCGTGACCTCATATCGGAGCTAAACGAGCGCGCTCGGCTTCCCCGCCGCGTCGCTAACCCAGCGTTCGACCGCGTCGATCTCGCGCGGCAGTGCGTCGCTCAAGATGCGGCAACCGCTCTCCGTGATGACGACGTCGTCTTCGATGCGTACACCGATGCCCCGGTAACGTTCCGGAACCGTCAAGTCGTCGGGTTGTAAATAGAGACCGGGTTCCACCGTCAACACCATGCCCGCCCGCAGTTTGCCGTACTTATACGTTTCCTGACGCGCCTTCGCACAGTCGTGCACGTCGAGTCCCAGCATGTGGCTCACGTTGTGCAAGGAATAGCGCCGATAGAATTGATTCGTCTTTGCGAGTGCTTCCGCGGGCGGCACACGCAGGATACCGAGCCGTTCCAAGCCGTGCGCGATGACCTCCATCGCGGCAGCGTTGGGCGCCATGAAATCTTCGCCCGGCGCACAGTTTGTAAACGCGGCGCGCTGTGCTTCGAGTACGAGTGCGTAGATGTCGCGCTGCTCGGGAGAGAAGCGGCCACCGATCGGGATCGTGCGCGTAATATCGGCCGTGTACAACGTCTGCGCTTCCACGCCGGCGTCCACTAACAACAGCTCGCCTGCGTGCAGTTCACCGTCGTTCCTGGTCCAGTGCAGCGTGCACGCGTGGCGCCCCGCAGCGGCGATCGTCGAGTAGCCGACGTCGTTACCTTCGACCCGCGCGCGCAGATTAAACACGCCTTCGACGTAGCGCTCCGTTTTCGAGCGGGGTAGCGCCCGTAACACATCTTCGAAGCCGCGCTTCGTCGCGGCGATGGCCGCCTCGAGTTCGCTAATTTCGTAAGCGTCCTTAATCAGTCGCATTTCCGCAAGCGCGGTCGCCAATTGCTGATCTTCGGCTTGCCGCTCGGGTAGCGCGGAGTCGACGCGCGCATCGAGCGAGCGCAGAGCCCGCACGGCCGGCCCGCCGCCGTCAACCAACGACGCGAGCTCGGGCGTCAATTCTTTGAGATCGCGAGCCTCTATCCCATAACGACGTCCGCTCTCCAAAATGCCGAGCCGCGGCCCGACCCACAATTCGCCCTTCGCGCGGTCCGTAAAAAACGTCGCATCGGTCTTACCGGGGTTGGGTTCGACGAAGAGGACCGCCGCGTGCTCGGCGCCTTCCCGCGGCGTCATCACGAGCACCGCATCCGGTTCTTGATTGCCGGTTAAATAATAGAAGTCCGTGCCGGGCCGAAAGCGATACGTGGTGTCGTTGGCGCGAATTTTCTCCCGCCCGCTCGGCACGATGAGAATATCGCGCGGAAAGAATCTCGAAAGCGCCGATCGCCGGGCCCGGAACAGTTCGCTGCCGTCGATCGGCTCGGGCGAGCCCGTCTTCGGAGCCCACTCGGTCAGCATGAAATCGAGCAGCGCTTGCGGCGGGCTCTCGTCATGAGCGACGCGCGCGGGCGCCTCGCTCGAGGCGGTCCCGGTCGTCTGAGAAGGAACGTGCAGCATCGCCTGTCCTTTCGCCGTGAAAAGGCGTAATCCGGCGATGAGCAGCGGACGCCGCGCTCGAACGCTGTCTCCGTGGCGCTTCAGACTCCGCAAAGCGCAGCGTTACTGCGCACCTGCTCGCAAGCTGCCGGCGCCCGCGAAGGCGGCTGCGCCTGGTGCGGCAACGACCGTCCGGCCCGCCGCCGCTCCTGGTGCAGCGATCGCTGCGCCACGCGCTTTTGGACGAATCACTGGTGGTCGCTCGCGCGCAGCGCGGCAAAACGGCGGGACAAGTACCGTTGCGTGCGCTGCGGGCACGCGCTCGCCAAGCGTCCCGGCCGTACGGTTTATAAGCGCGAAGCGGACTACCGCGCGGCAATGCGGGCGTGGCGCAACACGCGCAAGAGCGAACGGCTCGAAGTCAACCACATCGTCCCTGCGCTCGGCGCTCACCGGACGCTGTCGTGTCTGCATCACATCGACAACTTAGAAACGCTTTGCGCGCCGTGTCATCTGGCGTTTACGCGGCGCACGCCGGCGACCGCGTAAGAGCGCATCGCAACTCCCTCACGCGCGAGTTGCAGTCGCCCCGCAAAAGGGAACGAAACGGGAAGCCCGTTCGGACAGAGAACGCTGCGCTCGCGCACCACGGAGGCCATTTTGAGTTACGCATCTTCATGGGGACGAGTGGCCTGCCTGTGCGCCGCCGTCTTCCTGACGTCCGATCTGCCCGGCAGGGCGGCCCCCGAACAGCAAGACGTGCGCTATGTAGCGCTTGCCCGAGAGACCTTCGATCGCGCTTTCGCGGAATCACCGGTCTTCGCAACGCAAACCGGGATTCACGCGTACGATAGGCTGGTCGATGACGTCTCCGCCGCGGCGATCGCCGCGCACTTGCGAAGCGAAAAGCGCGCGCTCGCCGCGATCGGTACGCTCGATCCGGAACGTCTGTCAGCGGAGGTCGCCCTCGACCGGCGCTTGCTCGAGAATTTCCTCCAAGACGATCTTCTCCAGCAAGGGCAGCTCGAGATGTGGAAGCACAATCCCGACCAATACACGGCTATTGCGAGCGGCTCGATCTTCGGTTTGATATCGCGTCACTTCGCGCCGCTCGAGAAGAGAATGCGAGCGGCCGTCGCGCGCGAGCAGCAGTTACCGCGGTTCTTTGCGCAAGCCGAAGCGAACCTAACGTCGGTCGACGCAGCGACACGCAGCGTTTCTTATGACGACGCCGGGGGCGCCGTCGCATTCTTCAAAGATGACGTTCCGGCGGCGTTCGCGCCCGTCAAAAACGTCGTCCTGCAAGCTCGGTTACGGGCGGCAAACTCGCGCGCGACGGCGGCGCTGCGAGCCTACACGGCATACATCGGACGCATCGTGCCGCGTGGAACCTTTGCTATCGGCAAAGACGCATACGCGCAGCGCCTCCGCTACGAAGACGAGCTGAGCGTCCCGCTTGCAACCTACCTCGCAATCGGAACGCGGGCGCTCGCCGCTACGCGAGCCGAGTTCATCGCGACGTCGCGCAAGATCGACCCGGCGCGGACGCCCGAGCAGAACTTCGCCGCGCTTGCGAAGGTGCATCCGACACCGGGTCGGCTCAAAGCGACGGCGGCGGAAGATCTCGTTCGTTTACGGACGTTCGTCATCGCGCATCGCATCGTCACGGTACCCGCGGACGCGGATATCGAAGTCGTGGACACGCCCGCCTTCGAGCGCGCCTTCGTCAGCGCCCAGATGGATGCTCCGGGCGTGCTCGAGACCGTTGCCACGCGAGCCTACTATAACGTTACTCCCGTCAATCCGGCCTGGCCGGCCGCGCGACGCGCTGGCTTTCTCGGCCAGTTCAATGATTTCGAGCGACCGCTCATATCGGCGCACGAAGTATATCCGGGGCACTTCGTCAACTATACGATCGATAAGCATCGCGCGCTCAGTTTGACCCGCAGGCTGCTCTGGAACTCCGAGTTCGGCGAGGGCTGGGCGCATTACGGCGAGCAGATGATGGTCGACGAAGGTTGGGGTAACGGTGACCCGCGCGTTCGCCTCGCGCAACTCGAAGAAGCGCTGTTGCGCGAATGCCGCTTCGTCGCCGGGGTCCGGTTGCATACGCAAGGCTGGTCGCTGCAGCGCAGCGAGGAGCTGTTCATCCACGCATGCTTTCAACCGCCCGCGGTAGCGCTGGAAGAGACGATGCGCGGCACGCAAGACCCGATGTACGGTTACTACACGCTCGGAAAATTGATGATCATCAAGCTGCGCGCGGATTACAAGCGCAAACTCGGCGCGTCGTATACGCTGCAGAAGTTTCACGATGCGCTTCTCGCGCACGGCGACCCCCCCGTGCCGCTCGTGCGCCCGTTTCTGCTCGGCGCTGCGGACGATCACCAACCGTTGTAGGAGGGCGGCTGCGGTCGCCGGAGAGCGCGCTTTGGGGTAAAAGTCTATCCGGCGGCGAAACGGCGCTACCGAAGGGAAGGGACACTCGTGGCACAGGTAGCGGAAAATAAGGTCTGGTACCTTCGCAAAAACCGGCTTTTCGCCAATACGGCCGTCGACTCGATCGGCAACATCGAACACCTCTTCAAAATGGCACTGCTGCCGAAGCGGACGACGATCTTCGACCAGGGCGAGACCGCGCGTGTCGTCTATCTTATCAAACGGGGTCGCATTCGCATTTCACGCGTCACTGCCGACGGAAAAGAAGTTACCGTCGCGATTTTAGAAGCGGGTGATATTTTCGGCGAGGATTCGCTATTCGGGAATGCCACCCGCACGACCGTTGCCGCGTGCATGGAAGAGACGCTTATTTGCACGGCCCAAGCGGACGACCTCTTCGCGCTGTTGGCGAGTTCTCCGACGCTGGCGCTCAACGTGGCGGAGATCTTGAGCGACCGGCTCGGCGACGCGTCGGCGACGATCGAAGACCTTGCGGTTGCGAAAGTCAGCGATCGATTGATGCATTTCTTCGAGCGTCTCGCGGCGGAGCACGGAAAGGCGACGGAAGAGGGAACGTTGCTCGAGGTACGTTTGACGCATCAAGATATCGCCTCCGTTATCGGTAGCACGCGCGAGACGGTAACCCTAGAGATAGCGGGCCTCGTCCGCGCCGGACGCATCAAGCACGACGGGCGTTACATCACCCTTTACCGGGACGCGCGGCCGAGCGAATAAAACTCGGCGTTCGGACGCAGATTGCATAGATGTCGAGCATGTCGGCCGGCAACGAGGCTTCGTCCGGGTCACCAAAACGGCAGATGCGTTCGGCCGTATCGGGCGTCATCGATCGACCGTCATTTCGGCGCGCGTGTCTTTGATCGCGTCAAGAATCGCTTCCGGATCGGCGGAAATCGCCATCGAAGACGCTTCGGAATCGTGGCGGTCCGCAATCTCGGGGTGGTCGCGCCGGAGCTCTTCCAGTAGCTCGATCAGCTTGGCTGACTTTTGTTCCCCGACGATCGCGATTTCGAGCGTCAACTGGGCCCGGTGCTCGGCGAGCCGGTCAGCGCGTCGTTGCGTGCCGAGAATGAGCACCGTCATATACAGCGCGGCTAGCGATATCGCGCCCTGCATCCAGGCATAAGGCGGCGGGTCGAGCACGGGCAGATGACTCTTCGAAGCAAGCGTGTTGAGCGCAATCCAAGAGACGACGGCGAGCGTAACGATACCGACGAAAACCGGCCGGGCAACAAAAGCGATCACCCGCTCGGCGAAGCGCTCCATTGGCGACGTCTGGCGCTCGTGCTCGGCGTGCAGCATCGCCACCGCCCGCACCGTCTCCTCGATATGAGGGGGGAGGATCGGCTCGAGATGTTCATCCATGCACCCGTCATTCCCGCAAGAACATCCCTCTGAACCGAGGATCAGCCTCGCGTGTTAGCTCTTACCGGGCAGCAGCGCTTCTCCAACCAGTCGTTCGCGCGTTACAACGCAGCCGCACCGAAGCACGCAACAACCGTCCCACGCATGCAACGGTGCCGCATGACCGCACCGATCGCAAACGAGTGCCTCCAATATGTTTCCCTTTCGCATGCCTCTGTGAGCTGCATACTAACAATCTCTATCAAGGCCGTATAGGGCCGAATATACCAACGACAAGAGAATTGCTAAACGGCGCCGCCGCGCCGCGCGGAGGCAGCGCGGATGAACGTTGCGAATTTCGGAAGCACTTCTTGTTGCCAGCGACGCCCGTTAAAGAGGGCATAGTGCCCGGCGCCGGTTTGCAGATGATGCTCGCGCTGCTGCGCGGACAGGTTCGTACATAAAACATGCGCGGCATACGTTTGGCCGGGTGCCGAAATGTCGTCGCGCTCGCCTTCGATCGTCAACAGCGCGGTACGCTCGATCGCTTCGGGGCGCACGAGCTCTTCGCGCCACCGGAACGAGCCCTTCGGGAGCTGGTGCTCTTGGAATATCCGCTCGATCGTTTGCAGATAAAACTCGGCCGCGAGATCCATGACTGAGAAGTACTCATCATAGAAACGGTCATGGGCTTCGCTCGGAGCGGTCTTGCCTTCGAAGAGGTCGGCGAATTGCTTCAAATGGGCCGACACGTGACGGCCCGGGTGCATGTTGACGAATGCTGCCAATTGCACGAAACCGGGGTAGACCATGCGTCCGGCGCCCGGATAGCCCGGCGGTACGCGGCTGATCAGCTTGCGCTCGAACCAACCGAGATTGCGGTCTTCGGCCAAGCGCGTGGGATCCGTCGGAGCGACTCGCGTGTCGACGGGTCCACCCATCAGCGTCATGCTGCACGGCGCCGAGTCGTCGCCGCGCGCAGCGAGCAAGGCGACCGCGGCGAGCACGAGCGGCGCCGGTTGACAGACGGCGAGCACGTGAATGTCCGGTCCCAGCAGGTTGATGAAATCGATAACGTACTCGATATACGCATCGAGACCGAAGCTCCCGCACGAAAGCGCAACATCGCGCGCGTTCGCCCAATCGGTCACGTATACGTCATGCTCGACGCTTAAGTCCGACACGGTTCCGCGCAACAGCGTTGCGTAATGCCCAGACATGGGAGCGACGACGAGCACCTTCGGGACGCTGCGCTTCGCGTTTCCCGGAAACCGTAACAGATTGCAGAACGGTTTTTCGGCGACGGTAACGTGCTCCTGATCCCACGCCGGTTTCCCGCGTTCGCGAAGCAACGAACCGTACACGTCCGCCGCGGCCCCTATGGCCCGCCCGAGGAGTGTATGGGACAGCGGTAGCAGCGGATTGCGCATCGCAGCCGACGTAAGCCCGGCCAAAAAACGGGCCGGCTCGAGTGAACGCGCACTCCTATCATACATGGCGTACTGCACGGCCTACACGCGCCCAGTTCGGCCGGGGCGGCTGTTTAAAGGCATGACATTGCAAACGGAATCGTAATGCTTCGCACAGCGCGAATTTCTCGCCGCTGCGAAATGCGCCTCTAATGAACGTTAGTAGACGAGTGTGACGTCCGACACGAGCGAGAACCGGCGATGGCCGTTGTCCGGTGCTGATGCATATCCGGCCGCACCGTGGGGGTTGCGCGGCTGGGGCGTACAAGTATTCGCGCCGGTTGCGCTCGCGACGGCGCGCGAGTTCGTGCCCGAAGCAGTATCGCTCTTGCCGGTTTGGCCCGGCAAAACGCTCGCCGCTCTTTATTTCGGTACCTATGTAACGGGTTCGTCGCTCGTCTACAACGAGCTTATCATCGCCGCGGCGTTGGTCGCAATCGACGGCCGGTTCGGTTTTTGGTTCCCTCGGCTTTACGTCGATAGCCCGGCATCGCTGGCTGGCGGCCACGCTATCTGGGGCTTACCGAAACGGCTTGCCTCGTTCGAGCTCGATTTTACGAAACGGGCGCGCAACGTTCGTGTCGCCTGCGACGGACGCATGCTCTGCGAGCTCGAGTTTTCCCGAAGCACCTTCCGCCTACCGCTATGGTCCCCCGTACCCGCGTTCGGAGCGCTCGCAGGCAGAGCGGTTTTTTTTCGCGCCCGCCTGCACGCAAGCGTGGGCAGCGTTCGACCGCGTGTGACTTGGGCTTGCGACAGCCCTTTCACGAAGCTCGGGTTCGAACGGTCCCGCTTCGGTGCAGCATGCGACGATATGCGCCTGCACGTTCCGGCACCGCATGCGACTCGGGCGCGGCTCGAGCAATCCCGAACTTCGCCCGTGCCTGGTTGGTAGGTCCTACCGCCGCGAAGGACTTGCGCGTAAGCGGGAACTCGACACGACGCGCACCTGTCTCACGAGCGATTAAGCTACGAACTTTTGCCGTCGTGTCGAGCGATTCGTGAGGAAACAGCGTGACGCCAGCTCTTCCATCCCTGCGCCGTAAAGTCGGCATCCTGATCGTCGGTCTCGGAGGCGCGGTTGCGACGACCGCCGTCGCCGGCATCGAGTTGATTCGTTCCGGAAAACAAGCCAAAACGGGTCTGCCGCTGGCAGATGCAGCCGCTCACGGCTTGGCCAATTACGACGATCTGGTCTTCGGCGGTTGGGATGTCTCCGCTGACGATCTGGCTACGGCGGCGCAACATCATCACGTGCTCGAAGCCGAGCAATTCGCCGCGGTCGAACCGGTATTGCGCGCAATGCGCCCGCTGCGCGCTGTCGGCGGGAGCGGCTGGTGCGCCAACGTGGGTGGTTCGAACACGCTGACCGCGAGCGGTCATCGGGCTGCCCTCGCACAACTCGAAAGCGACATAAGCACGTTCCGCAGACAACGCGGCGTGCACGGCTGCGTGGTCATCAATGTAGCGTCGGTCGAACGCTGGCCCGACCTGTCGTCAGCCATCTTCGCGACGATCGACGCCTTTGAAAGCGCGCTCGACGCCGATAATCCGGATATCAGCCCGGCCATGCTCTATGCGTATGCCGCCATCAGCGCGGGCCTCCCGTACGCTAATTTCACACCCAGCCTCGCTGCCGACGTTCCGGCCCTGGTCGCGCTTGCCGAACGGCATAACGTCCCGATCGCCGGCAAAGACGGTAAGACCGGCCAGACGATGCTGAAAACCGTCATCGCGCCGGCGCTACGCGCACGCGCGCTTCATGTTGACGGCTGGTTCTCGACCAACATCCTGGGAAACCGCGACGGTCTCGCGCTCGCGGATCCGGCTTCGCTCGCCTCCAAAGTCGCGACGAAAGCCTCCGTGCTCGACTCGATCCTCGGCTACAAAGTCGACGATCATATCGTGCAAATCAATTATTACAAGCCGCGCGGCGATAACAAAGAAGCCTGGGATAACATCGACCTGGTCGGTTTTCTCGGCCAAAAAATGCAGCTCAAAATCGATTTCTTGTGCCGCGATTCGATATTGGCGGCCCCGCTCGTCATTGAAATCGCGCGTCTACTCGATCTCGCAAGCCAGCGCGGTGAAGGCGGGATTGCCGAGCAGCTCGGCATCTTCTTCAAGGCTCCGATGACGCCGCAAGGCGCCACGGCGGTGCACGACTTCGGCCTCCAAGAGCGGCGGCTGCAGGAATGGCTTGCGGCGGAACGCCCGGCGGCACTTCCGGCACGATGAACGCGCTCCGGGCGCCGCGCGCGCTGTCGGTGCTGACGCCCACCTTCGACGACATCGGCTCTCTCAAGCGTGTGCGGCGGGCGGGCTCTGCGGGCTCCGTAGTGACGTTGCTGTTCCTGCGCGCTTGGGGCTCGCTCGTCGAGGGGCGGGACCCCGCGCACATAGCGGCCGAAACCACGGCCCTGGCGCTGGTCGCGACGCGGCTCGGCGGCATCGACGGCGACGTGCTTGCGCAGGCGGGCTTAACCCGGGCGGAATGCCTGCGCGTTTTGCTACGCGCTTTCGATCATGCGGCCGCCGCGATCGACGTCGCGCAACGGGTTCTTTTGCGCGACGCGCTCGCTTCTGCTCCGGGGCATGCACCCGAGCGCGCCGTCCCGCCGTTCGCGCGCGCGCTCGCCGAGCAACCCCGGGCCGGGGCAACGGCGCTCGGCGCGCCGCGCCTCATCTTGGAACCACCGGAGAGCCATGCCGAACATTGCGCGGCCGTTGCGATGTACGGCGTACTCGCCGCTCCGCGCTACGGCGCGGATCCGGCAACGGTGTTTCTGCTCGCGCTCGCCCATCATCTGCACAACGCTCGCTTACCCGACGCGGGCTTCGCAGGCGAAGAGTTGCTCGGTGAGTATCTCGAACCGATCGTAGCGAGCTTCACGAGTGAAGCCTTGCGCGCCATCCCGGCAACGCTCGCGCAGCGCATCGTAGCGCTACGGCCGCTTCTGCGCGAGGCCGAGAGTCCGGAAGCGCGGGCTTTCCACGCGGCAGACGTAATCGATCGCGTTCTGCAGGTCCGCCACTACGCGCGCGTCGCGGCATTCGAGGTTTCGCACGCGCTCGACGATCTCGACCTCGTCCACGCAGGCCCGCTACAAAGCTTCCACGCAAGCGTGCTCGCCGAGGCGCACCTACCCTGAACCGCGCGTTGCTCGTCGCGCCGTCGTCTGCGACCTGGGCACCGGAGGGCTTACATTGCCCCCAAAGCGGTCGACCCTTGCGAGCGGATAGCGCGCACTCGCTAAGCGACGGCGTGCGGCGCTATCCCGTCGTAGACGGAATTCCGTTTTTACGTGTCGGTCGCGGCGCGCTCGTCGAGCGCACGCTCGCAGCGCTCGACGCAGGCGAGGCGGACGACGCGCTAGCGCTGTTGCTCGGCGATCGCGACGACTGGGCGACGGCTGCGCCGCCTTCTCCGGATGCATTGCGGGCTCTGATCGGCAACGGTGCGGCGACATTCCGCGCTGCGCTGGAAGCGCTCGCCTTCGGCCCGACGGCAACGTATCTCGCGCATCGCTGGTCCGATCCGACGTTCGTTGCGGGGCTGGGATTGCTCGCAACGCATGCGCCGCGTCCGGGAGCGCACACGTTCGAAATCGCATGCGGCACGGGTCCCTATCTGCGCGAGCTGTTGCGCTGCGGCATGAGTGCGGCCGGTGGCGACGTCGTCTTCTCGAAACTCTGGCTCGCGCGCCGTTTCGTCGCGCCGGAGGCCCGGCTCGTCTGTTTCGATGCTGCGACGGCCTGGCCGTTCGTCGACGGCGCATTCGAGTTCGTACACTGTCACGACGCCTTCTATTTTTTGCCGCGCAAAGATGTCGTAGCGAGTGAGATGCGACGGCTTACAAACGCAGCGGGAACGCTCGCGATCTCACACGCGCACAACGCGGCCGTAGACAATCTTTCGGCCGGTGACCCGCTGCGCGTCGCGGCCTACGAGGCGCTTTTTCCGGGGGCCGTGCTATACGACGACCGCGAGCTCGCGGATGCACTCCTCTCCATACGGCCGCCGCAGGCCAAGGCGGCACGCGAACTCGACGCGGCGGCGGCGATTGCGCTCGTCGTCGATTCGCGCCGCGTACGCGTTTCGGACGCGGCCCTGGCGCTGCCGCCCGCGGGCGCGTCGCTCGTACGTAATCCGCTGTACGATGCGAATGCCCGCGCGGCGGCTCGCATACGTTGGCCATCGGAGCGTTACCAACAAGAGTACGCTGCCCTGGCAACGTATGCGTCGCACACGGATGCTCCGGCGTTCGCGACGATGGGCGAGCACGAACGCGTGACGGCGTGGGCTCGCAAGCGAGAACTCGTCGCCCTGCCCGAGCGGTGGTGATGCAACGCTCGCTACGCTATGCGATAGCCGGTTACGGCTGGGTCGCGCGCGAGTACGTCGATCCGGCGCTGCGCTCGCTAACGAACGGATCTTTGACGGCCGTCTGCGATCCCGATACGGGCGCCGCGAGCGCTGCGCGCGCACGCGGCTTAGCGGCATATTCCGACGTGTCGTCACTCCTGGGGAGCGAAGATTTCGACGCGCTCTACGTCGCGACGCCGAATCACACGCACCGCGCGATCGTCGAACGTGCCGCGCGTGCGGGCAAACACGTCCTCTGTGAAAAGCCGATGGCGACGACGAATGAGGACGCTTCGGCGATGCTCGCCGCCTGCCGCACCGCGCGGGTCCTGTATGCTACCGCCTACGATCAGCGCTATCATCCGGCACACGAGCGCTTGCGCGATTTCGTGCGCGAGGGGCGTCTGGGAACCGTTACCGCCGTGCGGCTCGTCTACGCCTGTTGGCTCGACCGCGCGTGGTCGAGCGACAACTGGCGCGTCGACGCACGCCGGTCCGGCGGAGGCGCGCTCGTCGATCTCGTTCCACACGGTCTCGACCTCGTGTGCGCGCTGCTCGATGACGAGATCGAAGACGCGCGCGCCCTCCTGCAACATCGCGTACAGGATTACGATGTCGACGACGGCGCGATGGTGATGCTGCGCCTGCGAAGCGGTGTGCTCGCGCAGTTGCACGTCGCGTATAATTATCCCGAGACGCTGCCGCGGCGCCGGCTCGAAGTCGTCGGCACGCGCGGAATCGTCGTTGCCATCGATACGATGGGGCAAACGCCCGGCGGGACGCTGACGTTCACGGACGCGGCGGGGGGCAGATCGCAACCGCTGCTTTATGACGGTGAAAGATCTCCGTTCGCCGGACTGGCCGGCGCGTTTACGGACGCCGTTCTAGCGGGCATCCGGCTCGACGACGAACGCGAAACGCGTGAACGCGCCACGATGCGGGTGCTGTCGTCGCTGCTTGCGGGAACGGACGCGACCCGGACGACGAAAGCGGCAGCATGGCGCTAACGGCATTCGCATGCGAGAATTGCGGCTTTTGGCAGCGCTGGTTCGGCGTTCCGCCGGGCTGCCCGGTCTGCAGCGACGTACGGAACGACCTGCCGGAGGACGGCTGGTCCTTCGCATCCGGCGAAGCGGTCGACGCGCGCGTCTCGACGACGGTCGCGCAACCGCTTCCGGGCGTGTACGCCTTTACGACGACGCCGGCACTAGGACTCGGCGGAACGGGTTGGCTCATCGTGCGGCCGGACGGCAACATCGCATTCGAAGCCGCCGCTTGGTACGACGCGCAAGCGCAAGCGCGCATCGCTCAACTCGGCGGCGTGCAGTATGCGAGCACATCGCATCCGCATGGGTGTGGAGCGCTCTGGCAATTGCAAGACCGCTTCGCGCCGGAGCTCGCGCTGCACAAAGAGGGGCTCGCGTGGAGTAAAGCGTTTCGCGTAACGCTGCCGTACGACGATCCGCTCGAACTCGTCCCCGGCGTCACGTTGCAGCATCTGGGCGGCCATTACGAGGGCCACGCGCTTTTGCATGTCGCCGAACTCGAAGCGCTCTTCTGCGGCGACGCGGTGAAGATCGAGCGTGACGCGAGCGGAAGGCCGCGCGCACTCAGCGCCCACAAAGCCTATCACAAACACATTCCGTTGACGCGTAACGAAATCCGACACTACCGTGACGTGATCGCAGCCTATTCGTTCGCGCACACGTTCACGACGTTCGACTACGCACCACTCGGGCGCGAGCAATTGCTCGCCTTCTTCGACGAACTGGCCACGTCGCGACCTTCGGTGCGACCGCTATCGCTATGAACGATTTCTTGACCGGCCCGGGCGTGTACGAAGCCGCGCACGCCTATCGGCGCGCGTTACCGCCGGGCGAGCTACTCGCCTTTCCGATTACGGATCTCGACCGCACCGGCATCCCGACTTGGAAAGCGGTGTTCTTTCCGAGCGACGGCTCCGCTACGATTCATAACGGACATAGCTACGGCCCGACGAGCGCACAAGCGATTCTCGGGGCGCTCGGGGAACTCAGCGAAACCGTACACGCGCATGCCGCGCTCGCCACCCTCGAGCGGCGCCGCGCGTCGTACGTCGAGCTCGCGCGCAGCGTGGGCGCGGCCGGCGCCATCCATCCCTTCCGGCTCGGATTGCCGGCCGGCAGCGAGGTTACGGCGGACACGCAACTCGACTGGGTCACCGGATCGCGTTATCAGAATGGCGAGCCCGTGTGGTTGCCGATCGACGTCGTTGCGGTCGGAGCGCAAGACATGCCTGGCTACCGTCCGTTTACGACTCCGCTGACGAACGGCCTCGGCGCCGGTCCGACGCGTGATTTCGCGCTCGCTCACGGCTTGCAAGAGTTGCTGCAACGCGACGGTAACGGCTTACGCTTTCGAGCGCTCGACGCGGGCGTAGCGCTCGATCTCGCGTCGCTCGCCGACCCGCTCGTCACGGATCTGCTGCAGCGCTTCGCACACGCCGGCATCGAACCGCTCGTGAAGTTTGCCTCGGACGAGTTCGGCATCGCGAACGTGTACGCCGTCGGTGCGGAGCCGGCGGGAGTGGCGGCGCCGCTCCCGATCATGGTAACGGCTGCGGGAGAAGCCGCTTCGCCCGATCGCGCGGTCGCCGTACGGAAAGCACTCCTCGAGTTCGGCGCGGCGCGACCGCGCAAAGCATTCGCGCACGGACCGCTCGAGACGGCGGCGCGCGTCGCGCCGGCACAGTATCTGGAACGCGTGCTGCCGCGCCTTACGCGCCATGCAACGGCCGCCGAGGAGCCGCGCGCGCTGTCCGCAATGCTGCGCTGGCTCGAGCTCGATCAAGCGCAGTTGCGCGCGCGACGATTGCCGACCCCGTCCTACGCATAACGTCGACGAAGCCCGCGTCGGCGTTGCCCGTTTGGCAGCCCGTGCAAGCTACGGCGGAACCCGGTCGCGAGCTGTGCGCGACGCTCGCGCAGCGGCTGAGCTCGGCCGGACTCGAGATCTTCTATGTCGACTTTTCTTCACCGCACATGCGCGCGCTCGGCGTGCACGTCGTCAAGGCCATCGTTCCCGGCCTGGAAGTCGAGACGCTGAGCTACTACCGGATCGGCGAGCGCAACGCGCGCAGTTTGCTGGCGAGCGAGAGCAGTCTCGCCGTCCGCCGCGAGCGCCCTGGTTGCCGGCGCGTGCGCTTGCTACCGGAAGCAGAAGCGCGGCTCGGAGGCCCGGTGTATTTGGATGTCGCCGCCGCGGAGCGCCTGGTCGGCGCGCTCTATCCGCTCTATCGCGAGCCCGACGTGCACGTCGCACCGCTCGCGCGGACGGCACTCGCATCGTGAGTCTGCGTTTCGCATATAACACGAACGGAATCGCGAACCACCGGCTCGCGGACGCGCTCGATCTCATCGCCGACAGCGGCTACGACGGCGTCGCGATAACGCTCGATCACCATCATCTCGACCCCTTCGCGGACGATTTTTCGCGGCGCCTGACGGAGTTCGCGCAGCGGCTCGAGCGTTTGGGACTCGGCTGCGTCGTCGAAACGGGGGCGCGTTTTCTACTCGACCCGCGCGCGAAGCACGAGCCGACGCTCGTGTCCCCGAACGCAGGCGGGCGCGCAAAGCGGGTCGATTTTTTGAAGCGCGCGCTCGACGTCGCGGCCGCGACGCGCGCCGAAGCGATGTCGTTCTGGGCCGGCGTTCCGAAGCCGTACGTCGACCGGGACGCGGCGCGCGCGTGGCTCATGGAAGGCGTGGCGGAAGTGACGGAGCATGCGCGACGTGTCGGCGCGGTCGCCGCACTCGAACCCGAACCCGGCATGCTCGTCGAAACCGTCGCGGACTTCCGTGCGGTAGCGCGCGACGTGCCTGCTCTCCGGCTCGCGCTCGATACCGGGCATTGTCTCGTGACGGGAGAGCGCGAACCGGCGCAGGCCGTGCACGATGCGGCGGACGCGCTGGCCACCGTATCCCTCGAAGACATGCAGCGCGGAAAGCACGTGCATCTACCGTTCGGCGAAGGCGATATGGACGTCGCGGCGGTTCTAGAGGCGTTAAGCGCTATTCGCTACGCGGGCCTCGTATGCGTCGAACTTTCGCGCGACGCGCATCGAGCGGATACGATGGTGCCGGCGGCGCTCGCCTATTTGCGCGAGCGTCTGCCTTAGGCGATGCGGATCTGTTTCATCAGCCGGCGCTTTTTCCCGGCGATTTCCGGCATGAGCGTGTATGCCGATAATCTCGTGCGCCGCCTGGCGGCGCTAGGCCATGACGTGACGATGATCTCGCAATTCCGCGGCGACGCGTTCGGCACGCAAGTTTACGGCGGTGGTCCACCGCCGAGCGTACCGGGCGTGCGCGTCGTCGGGCGCGAACAAACGGGCGAACAGGCGGACGGCAATTTCGAGCGCGACATCGCGGATCTCGTAACGACGATCGTTCACGAACACCGTCGCGCACCGTTCGACGTCCTGCACGCCCAATACGGCTATCCGCCGGGCTGGGCGGCGCTGCTCGCCGGACGCGAGCTCGGGCTGCCGGTCGTCGTCAGCATTCAGGGCGGCGACGGACACTGGGTCGGATCGTGTTGTCGCACGCACGAACTTGCGATGCAGCGTGTGCTCGGCCATGCCAACGTCGTTTTGATCGGCGGCACCTCGTTTGCGAGCGAAGTGTCGGAGCGTCTCGGCACACCGCGGGAGCGCTTTACGATCGTCCCCGGAGCCGTCGATACCGAGCGCTTTTATCCGAACGAGGCGCGCGAACTCGGCTCGTTGCGGGCACCGCCCGTGCTGCTCTACCACGGCCGTATGGACCGCCGCAAAGGCGCGCTCGATTTCGCTGAAGCGCTGCGAAGGCTCGCGCCGCAGCACGCCTTTCGCGCGCTCTATTCCGGCATCGGCCCCGACTTCGAAGAAGCCCGGCAGTTCTGCACGGATCACGCTTTGCTGGACCGCGTGCACTTTGCAGGTTACGTCGCCTACGACGACGTGCCGGCCGTCTATCGTGAAGCGGACGTTTTCGTAAGTCCGACGTACGCCGAAGGTTTCTCCAACACGGTCCTCGAGGCGATGGCCTCCGGCCTTCCGATCGTCTCTTGCCGCGCCGTCGGCGTGGTCGATTGCTTGCGCGACGACGAAAATGCGTTGCTGGTCGAACCGGGTGCGCAGGGCGCCCTGAGCGGCGCCCTCGAGCGCATACTCGGTGACGGTCAGCTGCGCGCCCGGCTCGCCGCGACCGCACTGGCGGAATGCAGGCGCACCTATTCTTGGCATGTGGTCGCCGAGCGCATCGTCGCCGCGTACGAACGAGCGCTACGCGAGCCGGCAGCGGCCGCGGGTTGGCCCGCAGAACTTCCCGTCGCGCCGTGCCGCTTTCGCGCGACGCCGCACCTACTGTAGTGCCGCGCGCACTCTTTCTTCTCCGCATTTCGACGACGTTGCCTTTTCTTGCGGTGCGACGTCGAACGCGCTCGCAGCGGCCGGTTGGGAGACGACGCTCTGTACCGTGTTCACGCGTTCGGTGCCGCATCCAACCGGCTTCGCACTCGCGTGCCAACTCGACAAGGGGCTGGACGCCGCGGTCGACTATCTCGCGCTGCGCCGTCACGAAGATGACGCCGCCGCGGCCACGCTCGCAGCGACGCACAGCCTGCGCTTGGAGCTGCCCGAAGCGCCGCACCGCGGCTACGAATGCGCTGCCGCGCTATTTGGGGATTACGCGGCCGAGGATGATATCGCAGAGCAACTCGCGCGCACGCTCGAACCGTTGCTCGCTGCAAGCGATGCCGTCTTCGCGCCGCAAGCGCTCGGGGCGCACGTCGATCACCGTCGCGTTCGCGATGCCGTGCTCGCGTGCAGCGTTACGCGGCGCGATCCGGACGGCGGCGCGAGCACGTATTGGTATCGCGATCTTCCATATGCGATCAACCATAGCGCCGCCACATCTTGCCCGGCCATCGAAATGCTTCCGGAGCGAGCCTTCGAGCTACGAGCTTCGGCAATGACGACGAAGCTCGCTGCCTGTGCGTGCTACGGTTCGCAGCTGGGCTTCCAGTTCGGCGATGCTGCGGCGATGCGCCGCACGCTCGATGATTTCGCGCGCGCCGAAGCGGCTCGCTTCCTTCTCGCTCAGTCGGCCGAAGTGTTCCGGTCGAGCGCCGCGCTGCCATCGTTTTAGCGCCGTTTGCACGTCTCCGACGCGACCGTCTCCCAGCCCGTACCACGCAACTGCCGGAAATCGCGTCGAAACGCGCGTCCGTCGAGGTCGGTGTAGATCATGCGTTCGGGTACGCGACGGCCGTCGACTTGCGCGAAGCCGTCGAAGACCCATTTGTCGCCCAGCCATGGCGCGGCCGTCGCAGAATACGCACCGCCCAGGGTCGTCGTCGTCCAGGTATTGCGCCCGCCATCGAACTGGTAACGCTCGTCGATCGCAAACGTTTTGTTGCCGATCGCTAGCGCCGTGTGCAAGTCGATCGATCCGTCGCGCGCGCGCGTGTACGTGTGCGGTGCCGAGTTGCCTTCGATCGTTTCACAATCCCAAGTGCCGCCGACCAGATGAGAGGCCCGATCGCGACCGGGAGGCGGCGAAGCGGGGGCTCGAGACGGTGCCGGAGTCGCGGGAGCGCGCGTTTTCACGGGCGGCGGCGTTGGCGCCACGAACATCGCCTGCGTCAGCACGGGACGCCGCGTCGGCATAGGGGGCGCCGTTCGCCGGTACGCGGCAGGCGTCGGCGAGGGAGACGCTGCCGTTGCGACCGTGGCCGACGTGCGTTTGCAAACCGTTTCGGCATCGTCGACCCAACCGTTCTGCGCGGAAACTTGGTGTTCGCGGCGAAAAGCGAGCGGCCCGAGCGTCGTGTACAGGATGCGCACGGGCCGCCCGGCGCCTTCGTTGCCCGTAAACACCCAAGTGTCGCTCGACTGCGGCAACGCGACCAGCGGCGTCGCGGCGGCGGATGTCGTTAAGTGCCATACATTCTGTGTCGCATCGTACGTAAAGCGCTCGCTTATGATTTTCCCCGAATCGAGCGTCAAAATGAGCGTTATTACGTCGCTCGCCTCGCGCATGTACGTGAGATTGCTGCTATCGCCGTTCGAGTAACCGCTACAGCGCCAGGCGCCGGCGAAGCGATTGGCGACGCTCGCGACCGCGGCTGAAGGCGAGGCCTGCGCCGATGCGGTGGCGGCAGGCACGGTAGCGGAGGATGATGACGGCGAGGCGGATGGCGACGGTGCAGCAGACGCAGACGGTTTAACCGGAGCCGGTGAGGCGCCGGTCGTACCGAATGCGATGAGAAGTGCCAACGTGCGACGCACGCTTCCCGGTCGGCACACTAAGGTCGTAATCTCGCGACCGCGTCGACGAGGCGTCGTACTTCGTCGAGCGTCGTATACATGCTCACGCCGGCGCGAACCACGCCGCCCTGCGAGGCTGCGTGCGGTACGACGGCAGCGACCGCAGTCGCGGCATAGAAATTGCCATGCGAAACGAAGATAGCGTCCTGCGAACTGAGTTGCGCCGCAACGGCATCCGCCGTCAGATCTTGGACCGTAAAGGCTAGCGTCGGATGACGCGGCACGTCCGGCGCGGGCTCGTACAACGTCACGTGGGGCAACGCTCGTAACCCTACAAGCAGTTCGCGAAAGACGGGTTCTTCTGCGAGCGCGAGCGCTTGCATAGCGGCGACGATGCGTGTCCGCTGCGACCCGTCTACCGCCGTTACGTCTGCCAAGAAATCGATAGCTGCGGCCGTTCCGACGATCCCTTCGTGATTGAGCGTCCCGCTTTCCGCGCGCTTCGATCCGACCGGCGCCTGCGGCTCGACGCGCGGCACGTCCAGCCGTTCGAGCAGCTCGTCCCTGCAGTAAGCGATGCCGACATGCGGCCCGTACACCTTATAGGCAGAGAACGCGAGCAGATCGGCGTGAAGAGCGCGAACGTCGAGCGGCGCGTGAGCTGCCGCATGAACGGCGTCGATGAAGACGAGCGCGCCGAGCTCGTGTGCGGCTCGCGCGTACGCAGCAACCGGCGTCAGCGTACCGAACGCGTTCGACGACAGGCCGAGCGCGAGCACACGCGTCCGCGGCCCGAGCAGCCGTTCGAACTGCGCGAAGTCGAGTTGCGGCAGGCCTTCCAGCAGCGGCACGCACTTGATAACGGCGCCGTAATCGCGTGCCAGCGCTCGCCAGGGATCGACGTTGGCATGATGGTCCAGCGCCGAAACGATGATTTCGTCGCCCGGACGCAGCGAACGCCCTATAGCGCGCGCGAGCGCAAACGTCAGCGTCGTCATGTTCGCGCCGAAGAGGATCTCATCCGGCGACGCGGCGTTCACGAACGCGGCCGCGCTCGCGCGCGCGGTATTCAGTGCCGCGTCGGTTTCACGGCTCGAGGCAAACGCCCAGCCGTCGTTTGCATTGTGGTACAGCAAATGATTTGCGACGGCGGCGGCAACCGCTTGCGGTACTTGCGTCCCGCCCGGTCCGTCGAAGTAGGCGACGGGCAGCTCTCTTATCGTCCGCCGCAGCGCCGGAAATTTCGGGCGCATCGCGGACGACAAACTTTGATAGGTCGTCGTCATCCTTGGCTCTTCCGCGACAAGGGTGCCGAGACTTGCCGCGGGTTGCGCCGGACTTCGCGCGAAGAGCGAGCGGTATGGCGGCAATTCGCGACGGCAAACATTTTCGAGCGGGCAATCTTACGAAGCGATCTGCGGCCTCGAGATTACGGTCGAATACGGCTCGATTACGAGTCTGCGCGGCGACCCGCCCGGCCCGCTTTCCCGCCGACACATTTAGCCCAAAGGTTCGGCGCTGCTCGACTTGCACGCCGACCCCGATCGCCTCAAGCGTCCGGTTCGCCGAGCCGGCGACGCTTGGGTACCGCTAGAGTGGGACGAAGCGTTCGATCTCGTCGGCATGCGCCTCGCCGCGGTCGGCGCGCAGCACGGGGACGATGCAGTCGCAATCTATCTGGGAAACCGGACCGTCCACGATAGCGGCACGTTGCTCGCTTCGGTCGGCTTCCTGCGCGAGTTACGGACGCGTCCCGGGGTCAGCGCGAACGATCTCACGGACCACGAGCGTCTCGACGACTGACGGGCAACGCGGCCCTCAGCGGCGTCGCTGTCGAGCTTTGCCTGGCCTCGAAGGGTGCCAAGACGCAGGAGCGGGAACATATCGACTCGTGAATGCCCGCTATTTGCTTCTCCTCATCATCGTGCTCTATGTTATTTTCGTTCTGTTCGTGCCGGCGATGCAGAGCCTGCTCGGCTACGGCTTCGGAACGATCGTAGCGCTCGTAATTCTTTGGTACGTGTTCTTCAATAACCGGGGCGGCCGCGTTCTTTAAGCTCCCGGCGGCAAACGCCGTATAACGTTTACCCCCACGCCGCACGCCTGATGCGTGCATCATGAATGTTTGGACCGGCTGGCGCTTCGATGCAACGATACTCGGACCAGCCGTTCTCGCGCTCGCCGCGTACGTTTGGTCAATTGCGCGCTATCGCGCGCTTCGGGGGCGAGCGTGGCCGCGCAGCCGAACGCTGTGGTACGTCACCGGCCTTACGGCTGCCGTTTTCGCGCTCGAATCGCCGCTCGATGCTGCCGGGGAGATGCGTTTTGCGCCGCATATGCTACAGCACCTTATCTTGACCGACGTAACGGCACCGCTCGTTCTGCTCGGTGCGCCGCTGTTGCTCGCGCTCAGCGTCGCTCCCAATCGTGTCGCTCGGCGCCTGGTGGCAGTGCTGAAGAGCCGCCTCGGACGGGTGCTCGCTTTTCCGCTCGTAACGTGGAGCCTCTTCATCGTCTCGCTTTGGCTGCTGCACTTCACCCGCTTTTTCGAAGCGGCGCTCGAGCACGAATCGGCGCACGTGTTCGAGCACGCGCTCTATCTCGGGACCGCTCTGCTGTTTTGGTTACCGGTCATCGCGATCGGTCCCGTCCCGTGGGCGCACGGACCACTCGCCTACCCGGTGCGGATGTTCTACCTGCTCGTAGCGATGCCGGCCGAAGGGATGCTGGGCTTCACGCTTTACGGCGCACGGCACGTTCATCCACGTTACAATGCGGCGGGTCTAGCCGATCAGCAGAACGCCGGTGAGATCATGTGGGTCGGCGGCACGCTCGTGATGTTCGTCGCGTTCATGATCGTCGGCTATGAATGGGCACAACACGAGCAACGTCTCGGCGAACGCCTCAACGCGCGCCCGGAGCGTTGAGCGCGAGCGCCGGCCGGGCGACGCCTACTTCGCGACGGGTGCGTCCGGGGGCACCGCGACGACGAGCCGGGTAGGTACGACGGCTCGCTTACGAACAGCCGACTCCGGACGAACCGCTGCGACTGTTGCCGTCCGCCCGGTCGACATGCACGCGAATTAATGGCTAAGAGGCGGCCACCGATCTTTAACTAACGGTTTTTCGAAAGCGAGCTCCGCTTCATTCGAACACGACGAAACAGATCTCGCACCGCCCGTTTCTTTGCGCTGATCCGATACAGAGCACATCAAAAGCTTAGGATTACACTTACCGTTGATATCGAAACAGAACCCCAGTAGGCAAATTTTAGGACTGTAAGCACGACGACGACGATTCGGCTATTGGTAACATGCTCGATCGCGCTGTTCCGAGTTCATTTGGAACGCCGCCTGAAAGATGATTAAGCACCTTTCCCAAACGTACCATAGCCCGATCGCGATTCTTCGGAATGGTTGAATCGCTCCGGATAGTGAAGTCATACTCGCGAGGCTCGGGCATCACGCTCATTTGACCACGTAAAGCTGTAGTCTTTTCCATTTTCACGTCCGAGCACCGGGCCGGCCAAAGTCATCGCTTGTGGCATCGTAAGCTAATACCCGGCGACGTACCTTGGTGATTGCGTCGTCCTGAAGCGGATGAAATGCAAAGCATCCCCCCGTTCAGCTACTAGACAGGGGCTAACCGACGTCTGAACCCAATGGGAAACACAACGGACGCCACTACGCCCGATCCTGACCACGTAAAGACCGGCTAGGACCGATTGGCCTAGCGTCTCGAAGACTGTTCCATGCCACGATCCGCATTGGTACCCGATTACCGAACCCGTGATCTCATGCTCACCCGTCTTCGCGAGCTCCGCCCGGCACTCGAGGCGGAAGGTGTTCTGCACGCCGCGCTGTTCGGCTCAGTCGCCCGAGGGGACGACGTTCCTAAATCTGACGTCGACATCATCCTAGATCTGGAGCCGAGCCGCGAAATCGGCCTGTTTGCCTTCGCCGGCATCAAAGAGTTTCTCGAGGCTGAATTGGGACGTGACGTTGACCTCGGAACGCGTGACAGTCTTCGGCAGGAGCGCCATGGAGCGATCCTCGCCGAACTAATAACGGCGTTTTGAGTCACGGCTGATTTGGACGACGCGAGTCGCAAGAAGCGAAAACTTGTTCGTTACCTGTTAGACATCGTCGAATTTGGCGAGGCCGCTCGGCAACCACTCGTGACTCTGTCTCTTGACCGATTCATCACCGATCGCGACGCTCGGCACATTGTTTATTATCGGGTCCAATGCGTTTCGGAGGCAGTCAAGAACGTACTGGCGATAGATCCCGAAGTCGCATCACGTGCACCTGAAATTTTTGGGCACGCGTAAAGACGATCGGCAACATCTTTCGTCACGAGTACGGCGATGTTGAGGCCGCAGTAATTTGGCGCACTGTAACCGGTAAGGACCTGCCCGCGTTGATCGCCGCAGCGCGTTGCGAACTCGAGCGCCTCGATGTGTGACTCCTTATTCCACCAGCTGTAATTCGCACCGATTCCGAGAACTTATCGAGTGCGATTAGCTGCGTGAAGATAGTCGTTGTCCGGCGGGAGCGCGCCCAAAGCGCACCATACTCCGCTTGATGATGAATTGCCGCGTGTGGTCATCCAATCGAGCTCTGGCGGGATTAATGCGTCTTGAATTTTTCGAGTCGACTTTTCGACTACATCGCCGTCACGGAAGCCCTCGACGTCGAGATCGCGGCCGAGTACCTCTTCATCGCGGCGACCCTGGTCTACCTCAAGTCGAAGTCGCTGCTGTCGCCGATCCCGACGGAGTTCCTGGCCGAGGGCGAGGAGACGCCCGAGGAGGTCGAGGAGCGGCTGCGCTGGCGGCTCGTCGCGTACTCGAAATACAAGGGCGTTGCCGAGGAGCTCCACGCGTAGCGACTAGGCGCAGTCGTACTTCTTCCGGGAAGCCGGCGGCCCGACGTCCGAGACCTCCACCGCTACCGCATCCTGCCCGATAAACTCGCCCGCGCGTCCTGGCCGCGATCCGCAGCGCCGAGCCCGAGAAGCGCAGCATCGCTCGCGAGCGGTTCTCGATGGCTCGGCAGATGGACGTCGTCCGGCGGGCCGTGCGCGAGCGCGGGTACGTCGACTTCTTCGATCTGTGCCGCGACTACGACCGCAGCGGCATCATCGCGACGTTCCTTGTGATTCTCGACTGATTCGCCAGCGGCGACTCGCGTACGAGCAGGCGACGCCGGACGAACCGCTGTGGCTGATGCCCTTTCGTCCGGTCGATGTGCATGCGAACTGAGCTTGTTTACTCCGGCGCTTCTTTTGCGACGACGCCGATGCAAGCGGCGACTTGATTCTGAATTAAGCGCAACTGCGTGTCGCTCCCGAACGATGGTGTCTTGCTCGTGCGTGAGGCTGGCGAGAATGCGTCGCTTATTGCCACTTCGAGTTCACCCATGAAGAACACGACGAATTCGTACGGCAGCCGCGACCGCATGCGGTTACACCTCGTGGCTCGGTGCACCGCCACGGAACCGAGCCGCGCCGGCAACGCCGCCGGTCGCCGCGCTATGGCGCGAGCACTTACTTCGACGCGGGCGTACGCTGGGAGAGTCTTACCACGCGGATGATCCGACCTGCTCGAGGCGCCCCACAGATCTAAGCGATGGAGCGCAAAGTTGTTTTCGCGCACTTAGCGCTCCTTATGGTAAGCATCCAAGGCCGCAAGTCGAAACCGATAGCAACTCCAACTCCGAACCTAAAATTTTTCCGGTCCAGAGACTGCCGTTTCGCGGGCCGGTGGGTCGTGCGTTCAGGATACGTTTCCGAGCTCGATCGACGGGATCGTTACCGCGAAGGCGCTGCACGACCATCTCTCCGAGGCCCTCGAGCGCGAGGTTACGGCGACGAACGTATTGTCGTCGCTAAGAGCGGCAAGCCAGTCGCGGCGCTTATTTCGATGCGCCTGCTAGCGGTGCTTGAGCAGCTCGAGGATCGTCTCGACGTCCTCGCGGCCGATGAAGCGCTCGCCGACGCCGAAGCGAACGGCACTGTCTCGTTCGCCGATGTGAAGGGCCGCCTCGGCCTTTAGCGTTGCGCTCGCGCCGCGCGATCAGAAGCGCATCGCCGTCCTAATCGACAAACTCGCGAACGAGCCGCGGCCGCCGAGCTGCAAGCGGCTCAAGGATAACCGCGACCTCTTTCGCGTCCGCAGCGCCGACTATCGCGTCATCTATCGAATCCGAGAGGCCGAGCTGCTCGTGGCGGTCGTTCGCGTTCGCCATCGCAGGGACGCGTACGACAGCCTCCGACGCCTGTAACAGTAAGCCTTTCGATATCGCGACGGTCCCGCTCGCGACGGTCGCCCAGCAGTACTTCGACTACATCGCCGTCATGGAAGCCCTCGACGTCGAGACAGCGGCCGAGTACCTCGTCATCGCGGCGACACTCGTTTACCTCAAGTCGAAGTCGCTGCTCCCGCCGATCCCGACGGAGTTTGGAAACGGCAATGTGGATTTGAACCCGTAGCGGCAATGTGAATTTGAACCTCTGACTGCAAAAAAGCAGGACGCTCCTCTCGAAGGTGACGGTAACGACACCTCCCCCGAGAGGAGCGACCAGAG
>JAABUQ010003948.1_pt1 | contig 26213 bp, 29 predicted proteins | sample 5560001 | NCBI WGS metagenome assembly JAABUQ01 (sample SAMN10711888, study PRJNA513371) | rock metagenome | isolation source: Antarctica rocks | place: Antarctica: Victoria Land, Finger Mt nord | collected 2015-12-18 | reverse complement strand
TCTTCCCTCGAGTACCTCTTCCCTCGAGTACCTCTTCCCTCGAGTACCTCTTCCCTCGAGTACCTCTTCCCTCGAGTACCTCTTCCCTCGAGTACCTCTTCCCTCGAGTACCTCTTCCCTCGAGTACATCTTCCCTCGAGTACCTCTTCCCTCGAGTACCTCTTCCCTCGAGTACCTCTTCCCTCGAGTACCTCTTCCCTCGAGTATCCTTTCTTTCGAGTACTCCTTCCTTCGAGTACTTCTTCCTTCGGGTACTTTTTCCCTCCAGTGCTCCTTCCCTCGAGTACTTCTCCCATCGCATTGCCTTGGCCGTGGGCAAGTGGCAAGTCACCCGTACATCGCTCTAGAGTCTGAGTGACACTCCCGCTGACACTGTATTTTTCTTTCACAGCGATGAGTAAGCAGTCTAGTCTAGCGCCAGTAGCTCAGTCTATACTCGCCGAACCTTCCACAGGAATAGAAAAAGAACAATTCTTCACTTCTTCAACCTGAATACAATCTTTTCCTTCAAGTAACGCCCTAATGCCAGCAGCATTGTCTTCCAACGTCTATTTCGCCATCTCCATACCTCCTTCGCGCCCACCGTCGCTTCACCATCTATGAAAACCCTTCTGTCAAATGTGAATTCGATCTGGTATCCACCAAAAGTCTTTCTGACCTCGCACACCAGCTCATGCTCATGGGGTTGCGGCATCGTGATCTCCGAACTCGCCATAACGACCCAGCACGTCCCCTCGCCCGCAGTCGCCGCCGCCGTCACAGTGGTTCGAACGGCTGGAACAAAACCACACTGCGGTTGCCGATCGTCCAGCGATCCAGAACAATAGCGGTGTAAATCTCGTCAAGGCGGACGGCCGAATTCTCTATTGCACTCCAGAAGTCGCTCTGAAGGTGAACCAAATACTCTTTCACGCTCTGGCCTACTTTTGGCTCCGCCCTTAGTGGCAACAGATCACGGTAGATGCCATTGATCTGCTGAGGGTTGGGCATGTCCATATTACGTCCATTGTAGAGGTAGTATAAGCCGATGTCGAATTGACCAGTCCCTCTGGCAAGCTACCGTTGGAAGGAGCCTAACATTCGATTGATGTTCTTCTTCTCTTCGTATCGATCTATTGTGGGCCTTCCATCGAGCGTTGTACCTGGGCTTTCCTCGGATTGATGTTAAGGCTGCAGAGATGCTTGGGTGAGATCCGGAATGCTGGGTAGACTTCAGGGTGGGTGAGCATTGTAGCACCAAAGTTTACTGTATGAGACAGGGCACTCTTCCCCATCTTGCAACGGGGTGAAAATCCGATCTATAAGCTTCAAGGAATATTGAGTGTTTCCACCGTTGCTCTAGATGTACACCAATCGATGAAGCCAGATGGAGGCTCTCCTTTCTCAAATCGACTTCCTACCGAGTCTGGACCTCAGCCCGATGCGCCACAACGGCCATAACCATGAAGATGAAGCCCAACATCACTGCGGCCGCTCCAAAAGCGGATGCACCCGTGAAGCCTGCACGTGTTTCTAAGATCGCTCCAGCAACTGGACTTCCCAGCAAGAGCCCGAACCCAGCGAAGCTGAAGCACATTCCCATCCATGTACCACCTCTGCTGAGATCGGGCGAGAGAGCGGCGAGAGCGGTGGGTGGCAGCGAGACGATTGATCCGGAGAAGCAGCCGTAGAGAATGGCAAAGACGACGATCCCGGCGAGGTTGTGGACCGCGATCCAAGCGAACGCGAGGATGCTGGCGCAGAAGATGCAGGGAACAAGGACGTTCAGGGCGCCGAGATAATCGGCTATGATGTTTGTTATGATGCGTCCAAAGAGCGATGCCCCGTTCAGGATGGACAGGAGATAAAATGACGTGTTGTCTGAAGTGTGCAGGTTCTGCTGACTGTACGTGGGGATGTAGAAGAAGGGGATGTAAAGCCCGACGAAGATGAAGAACAGGGTGACGCTGAAGAGGGTGTAAGGGGCCTCTTTGAACGCTACAGGCTCGAGTAGTGACCGTTTCTTTGCTGGTTTGATCCTGGGTTTCAAGACAGCAAGAGATATGGCCAACGTTCCGAGCGCGATGAATGCGATCACTCGGGTAGCCCAACCGAATCCGAGCTGGACCTCGAGTTTGCGAAAAACGATGGGGAAGATCACTCCACCTGGAGGGAGACTGTGGTCAGCTCAAAATAACGCTTGCGCAGAACATCACTAATCACGAAATACTAATCTACACTACCTCCTGCAGCAGTCAGACCCGTAGCAGCAGCTCGTCTGGTACTGAAGTAGGTAGCAACTATAGCCACACTAGGTACGAAGAGACAACCCGCACCCAAACCCACACACACACACCAAAAGCTAAGAATATCTGGTAGTATTCCGTCGCAATGCTCGTCATCATCAGACCGAAAACGACGAGCGCAGAGCCAAGGCCGATGAGCGCGTGAAGATAGCCCCAGTCATAAAGGGGCCCAGTAACGACACCGACGACGATGAGTAAGAACCCTGGATAGTGCCGATCCACGATATTATCGAAGGTGGGGTCGAGGCTAGAAATTGGACTTCGTAGAAGGCCTGATATACTCCGAACGAATTCACAATGCCCCTAACACAAACTGTCGACTTTAATGCAAAGGTAGGAGAGTCGCTAAGGGCCCAATGCACCGCTTACCAAGAGTTGAAGAAAAGAAACGCAGCGCCCAATACTTGAAGCCAAGCCATAAGGCCGCCATCCGGAATAGGCGCTGGTGGACATGGAGCCGCCAAAATCGAGACGCCGTTCGCCTGCGGTTTCTCGGTCGATAAGGAATTATCCTTCGTATTTTCTTCCATTGCAACACTTGGAGATTACCAACTTGGTAGATGGCTATAAATGTACGTGAGGTTTCCCAGTCCGGGCGAGGAACCTACAAATGTAGGTGATATGGAAAGTGAAAGATTGAAGGATCGAAGTAGATGCAAAGGGAAGCGAAAAGCGAAGGCAGCCAGAAGCGAAGGGAACCAAAGTCGAAAGCAGTAGAGGTCATGAATGTGGGATGGGAGAGACATCGACTTTACAATTGCCAATATGACAAATTAGAATCATATCTTCGCCTTTGGCTGTCTCTGTTGCTTACCTTACTCCACTGGAGTCGGCATTACAGTCGATCCGAGCAAGTCTTGTTGCATTAGTAAAGATCTGAGATCTACAAGTACCACGTTCCACTTACAGGGCTGCAGATGAGCCGTCGCGAATTACATTCCAACATCGTGGTTCGTCAATATACTGCGAATGTGACCGCACCACGTAAAGCGGAACCTACCGTTGATGATCTGCACCCCATTGCCTCGGTCAGTGAGAACCTAGAGGGTCTGATATCGTAATCGATACCAGATCGATACCAGCTTATCAGGGCGGGGTCTGGGTTCGGTAGTGCAGCAGTTTCTGCGATAGCTATGAGCTTGGTGTGCGTTGTGACCGGTGTGGATTCCGGTAGTTCAAGTCTGATAATCGAGGAATTTCAACAGTACATTTCGGAAATACTATCTCCTCTACCAATTATAAGACTGTTCTGTTTTACAATATTATTAAGCAGCTAACGTACGGTATCAAAGATGGTTCAGAGGACTATATATTCCTACAGTGTATGCATGGAAGCTTAGGTCGTGTGGAGCAAGTGAATTTCTAGACTCCGGACCCGAGTAGTTTGTACTGCCCTTCAGTTCTTGGCACTCTCAGCCACAGCATCATCCCGTGAGTTAGACGCGCCGTTAAAATGCAAATTCTGTTCTCCCATGTACAGCATCTTGTGACCACCACCACCTGGTAAACGGCATCAACTACAAATACCTAAGAACAACCTATCCCTTCAATATTTATCTAGACACACCAGCCCTCATACAAGACACAACAAAACGCATCAAGCAAACAAGCAACCAAGCAACCAAACGAAGCCCCGCCCACCAAACGCCACACCTCCCATCAAAACCCCCTCCAAACCCTCCCTCATCCCCTCCACCCACAGGACCCCCTCAAACAATTCCACAATGCTCACCCCATCCTCCCGCCTCACAATCCCCAACCTCGTCCTCCGCTTCCTGCAATTCGTCTTCGCCATCGCAGTCATCGGCCTCTATGCCACCGACATAAACGACTCGCGCAAGTCTGGCGCGCACAGCGATTCGCGATGGGTGTACGCGGTCGTAGTGGCGACGCTGTCGGCTATAACTGCGATGGTGTACTCGGTGCCGAAGCTGCAGAGCTGGTATGCTTTCGGGTGGGATATCGTGTTGTTGTGAGTGCAGCCTTCCTTCTATCCATCCTCCCCACTTTTCTTCCTTGTTTGGGTTTGTGATCGAGCTGGGCGAGTTATGTGGAGAGGTGGCTGATGAGTTTTTGTGGATAGTATCCTATGGGTAGCGGTGTTCGGTGTGTTCGGGAACATCTATATCAAGCAGGACGCGCATGGGGACTCGGATGTGTCGAGGATGAAGAATGCCGTGTGGATCGATTTGATCAATATGCTGCTGTGGCTCATCACGGCTGTGATGGCTGGGATTGCGTTCTGGATGTCGAGAGGGAAGAGGAGTTTGCACACTGGCCGGGCTGCCGTGTGAGAAGATTGAATTGTATACGGCGATGAGTGGAGTGGTAATGGCAAGGGTGGGAGAGGTAAAGGGTGGGAGAAAGGTGATGTGAAGGGCAGGATTGCGTTGCTTTGGAATTGCTTCTGTTGATATCCCACTCTGCGTGTTTCTAAGCGTATTGTGCTTTTTGAGCTTGCTATGCTGTGTACTCTCTACCTGGTATTGCTAACGAGAAAGCTAAATTTTCTGCAAACTCGAAGACATTGAACTCTACATTCGGAGATAGTTTTGCTGACCGCTTTACCCGTACACACAAAGTGTCGAAGCCTCCTCGAGCTGAGCCAAAAGTCCTCAATCATTCCAGTTGTATGAGTTGACGTTGGCTCTTCTGTATTGTTACGAGTACATGCCGCCGTCCAAAACCCCAGCTTCATGTGGCCCGCATAGGTTAATACATGATACTTTCGCAAAGGCACCGCAAGGGTGCTCGTCAGTCGCCAGGTGCCTTCGTTGATCGGACGCGGGGTTCCACGCAACCTCGTTCTCTATAAGCAAGGCTCTTCAGCCATCCAGTGTCATCAATTGCCATATGAACCCTCAACCTTGGAGGTAGATCACTAACAAAGAAAGGCCACTGGCTATGGGCGATATGTGGTCTCTTTTATATAAGACCCCTCCGACGGATGTTCCAAAACACCTTCGCACGTTGCCCCCACGCTACCCGGCACCCCCCCACAGTGACGCAATCAACCTCGCCTCCACCCTCCCCATCTCCACCCCATCAAACTCCCCATCCAACCTCCCCTCCCCACTCGCATCCCTCCCACCCCATCACCCCCCAAAACCCGCCCAAAATGCCCGACATAGCAGCCGCCAACCGCTCCCTCAACACAATCCGCACGGAGCTCCAATACCTAGCCGACTCAGGCCTAATGTCCCCCCCCCAATTCCAATCCATCATGGCCCAGCTCCCGCAGCCCAACGGCATGCCCTCCCCCTACGTCGACCCGCGCTACGCCCAGGGCCAGAACAACGTCGACCCGGGCGCCATCAGCCAGGCCGCGCTGGATCCGAGTCATCCTGCTAACCCGGGCCATCCTAATGTATGTCTTCCCCGATTTTGCCTTTTTTTTGATTTTTTGGAGGGGGGGTTGTGTTGGTTGTGGGGTGGGCTTTTGATGGGGGGGGGGCTGATGATGGATACAGCATGGTGCGTGGGCGAAGAAGTTGGGGTCGAAGCTGGGGAATGCGGCGATTTTTGGGGCTGGGGCGACGGCGGGGGGTGATCTGGTGAACTCGATTTTCTGAGGTGGCGGCGGGATGTGATGGGAGGAAGTGAGCGGGGTGGGATGAGAAGTGAACGGGGTTGTCAAGCGGGACATATTGAGAAGGGGTGGTGATATCATACAACAGGCCAAGGGAAGGGGATGCAAGCATATAAGGGTGGCGTTGACTGGTATCTGATCTGATGAGAGGGTGTAGCGACGGACATTTGCTCTTCGATTTCCGTTGAACTCTGAACGACCAATTTCAAGCTCTGAGCCCTTGCATCATGTTATGAATCGTGTCAATCACGACGGGGAAAATCGCCCCAACGCTATCCGCAATCAACCCCTCGAAATGCCGCATCGCCTCCTCCTCACTCATTTCCAAGTGGAAACGTTCCCTCACCTTCTCCACGACACCCCCTGCTTCTCTGCCCATGAGCCTAATGTCAGTGATGTTCGCATCCACCATCAAGCTAAACAAGTTCAGTATCAGGTTCGAGCTTTTCCGCAGCGTGGTGTAGGCCGTGAAGCAATAGCTCTTGAAAGCAGCATAGTGCACTGAATTGCTCGAGCCCATGCCTTCGACCATCTCACGACAGAGCTTCATCTGGGGAGCGAACGGTTTAGGGTCCCGGCCTAGGATGTATCCAAAGTCGGCGTGGAAGAAATGACCGTCTGGGGCAAGGAGGAGGTTGTCCAGGTGGCGGTCGCCGACGCCTAAAAGGTAGGTGATGACACAGTAGCCGGCGCAGGATTTGACGTAGGTATCCATAGTCTCTTTCCTGACACCCAGGTCGGCGCTAGTGTCTGGGTTGTTAGCGCGGAGGTAAGCGAGAATGCTGCCTTTGTATTTCGCAGAGGCAGCGGCGAGGGACATTGATGGGATGAACTGTACGGCGCCTGCTGTAGAGGAGGTGGCGAGGATTCGGTAGGGGGTCAGCTTGAGGTCTAGGTTTTCTTTGCGAAGGAGTCGGTCCATGAGGGAGATGATTTGGATTACGAGTTGGTCTTGGCGAAGGTCGTCACCTGTTTTGAAGATGATGGGGTATTTGGTGCCGACTGAGGTGCGGAAGTTGACTAAGAGCGGGAATAGGGATGACTTGAAGACGAGGGAGTCGTCGGCGTAAACACCTGTGACCAGGATATTGGGATCCAGAGCGAGAGGCAGAGGAGGATCGAAGGTGGTCAGCTCGTTTTTCGGGTCCGCGAGGAATTTCTTGAGTCGGACGAGTTTGCGAGGACGGTCTTCGCGAGAGAAACGAATTTCTTTGGAGATCTTGGAGAGAACGGTGATGAGTTCGCCCTGGCGCAAGAGGGTCTTTCGACGTTCAGGGCCACCTGAAACAGTCATAAGCTCAGTCATAAAATCGAACTCGACTTTGGCAAAGAGTTTGCGGTTCTCTTTGACTTGATCAGGGCTTCGGTCATCACATTCGACCATAAGGTACCAATGCAGAAAGTTGCCAAGCATCAAATTGTTAGTGGCCCGGGATATGAGAAATCTTGCCAAGGAAGAGTCTTGGGTGCTACCGTCACTGGCCTCTGGAGAAATCTTCTCAAACTTCAACGCCTGCACTAGTTGGAGCAGGTACAGTAGCAGCTCGTCATCGTCCGATTCTCGAAGGCAATCAACAGCGTATGCTCGGACTGCTGGATTATCGAACGTCGGCCCCAACAGTTCCAGTGCATCATCGACGTCAATCTCAGTCCACTTGGGGAGAAGCTGGACCGCTTGACGCGCTTCACTCTGATCTTGCCAGGCCACAGATTTTACAAACTTGGTCAAGGCTCGTTTGTCTCGTGTCAAGTGGTGCCTGAATTTCCACACCAAGTCCTTCTCTTCTGCATTGAGCTCCTGTGTAGGCCCATAGGACATAATGGTGTTCAGCTCGTCCCTGATCTTCGCATTGGGCTTGAGATCCCGGTCTAATACTCCTGAGCGATGACTTCTGACTAGCCGTCTGTGCTTGCTTTCAGCTGGGTTGTCTTTGGCGCCAACCTCAGGGTCATAGATCCTGATCAGGGGGGGAGCAGTCTCGTCGTCGTCTCCGATGCCGTTACCTGTGCCGTTGATGCCAGGACCAAGCTGTACTTCCGGCGGAGGTTTCAGGTTGACTGTGCTTGGAGTCTGTGTATTGTGTGCTAGAGCGGATATCGGTGGAGGAGCATACTCGTGATCCGTGAAGACTATTGGAAAGTCAAACCGTAGGAAGTCGATGAACAGAATATATCGGTCCTCATCGTCGTCCTTATCTGACTCCTCGCCACCATCCCGTGTTTGGATATTCTTCGGGTCAACGCCATGTACGCCGTCTGATGTTCTCTGGGAGGCCAGCTTCCTCCTGGCCCTGGAGTTGATTCTTGCCGAAGTTTCCACTTCTCGCCTCTTCTTTTCTAGAACTTTGAACACCATGCTGTCGAGCCAGTCCACTCTTTGGATTTCTCCCGATTCATGTTTCTTCAGAAGCCTCTCTAGCCTTTCTACTTCTTCTTCTTCCGGTGACTGAGTTTGCCCGTTGCTCAAGCCATCCCTCCCTCGAGCTCTCCGTGGATCAGGCAAGGCAGGGGTGGTTGTCAACGAGAAGCCATCGGCTGCTTTATGACGATATACCCGGCACTTCTGCCTACCCTTCTGCAATGTGTTGTCTTTGTCAAATAAAGGGATGGTGGTGCCTCCAAATGGGATGGCATGGCCTCTTGCGCCGGGTCCCCCTGTTGGTGAAAGGTCCCATACTGTGATGGCTATTTGGGAGCTTCGAGGGAGAGAGGAGATTTGGATCGGGAGCTCCAACCATTCATTCCAGGTTCTTCCAGTCTTGAATGATCGATAGGACGTTTGTGACGGCACCGTCAAGGGTTTCGAGTCTGCCCATAGCTGAGCAGTCACGTAGAGATCAGAGTAGGGGCTTTGCGCAATTAGCGCTAGATTATCTGGGAGAAGCAGGACTCTGCTACCTTGTATTTGACCCGATATGCCTCAGATCGGGCCGTTGTAGTAATGTGGAGAATGATGGGGGATGATACTGCCCCTCTAAGCTTCCTCTATCAACATGTTAGCAAACATGGCGAGCGCTTCCCAACTGAAGCGACCAACATTCTCACATTGACAGGGAAGTCGAGTGCACTCGAATTTGCAAAAGAGTACTCTTCCATTGCAGATCCAGTACCTCTAAACGTCAAGTCGCGATCATCTCACAAATCGCGTAGTATGGCGCAGCTGAATTACCTCTTTCGGTAAGGCGTGCTGTGTTTGGTTAGCTGTACCCTCGCCGCCCTCCACTGTCTGTTTCCCTTCTATCAGCTTCTGACCGCCGTCAAGAATCGTAAATGCTCCTTTCCTCTCGGTGTAAACCCGCCTCCGTATTTTGCTCTTCTCGTAATATCAGCAATCTCCATTTATCCCGGCCCATCATCAGGCTCCTATGATTGGCGGTCTTAATTTTAGAAATGTATTACTATCCGCTCCTTCCAAGATCCAAGATCTAACCCTCATACAACAAACGGCAAAAATCCTCTTCCACTCTCTTCTCCCTTCTCTTTTCTCTCTTCCTTTCTCATCCAACCTCTGCCAAACATGCAAATTGACTTTTGTTTTGCAAAGAGTGCAAACACCCGCACGGCTCCTTTTCCATACCTCCAAAGCGCTGGCTGCTGGAAGCCTTTAGCTGATTAACGGCCCAGGTCTCTGGCGCCATCGTCAGTCCTCCCGGGTCTCGTACGCATACTAACGTCGTGGACAAAGAGTTTCCATCATTCCCTCCAGCAGACAGCCGCTCTTCTCCTCACTATACTTCCATCGTATCCGTTTCCGATCAAGATGCCAAACCCTTTGCCGGCCCTCGTCATGGATCTCGTTCACCTTCTACTCTGCCTGTTGCAAGCGCTGCCAGCCTCCACATTCCGTCCCTGTCCAGCTACCTTATGATACCTAACGGCATCCGCAAGCGTAGTTTTCCGAATTGTTTATCTTATCTATAATTAGAAAGATGAGGTTGACGGCCTAAGGTATGCATGCCGCCATTGGATGCATTGCGTGGGGTAATGGAGATGGTATTAATACTGGTCGAATACTGTCATTGAGCCTGAAAGTAAGAAGAGGCGAGCTAGCTGGCATTGGTCCCACCTGCCCAGTATTCGTGTTGATCTTGCTCAGGGTCATAAAAAGACAGCATCCAGTGGTCAAATATCTGATACTGTTATCGGGCCAGACCGCAAGGGTCGAGCTGGCGTTTTAATTGTCGGGCCACCCGACAGCTTTGTTCTTATTCCCCTCAAATACAAATACTAGCGCCGTCTTGCTCTTCTCTCTGTGCTGCCCGTTCTGCTCGTATGCGCGCCTGCGTTTCTGTGCTCCATGATTTGGCTCGGTGTTTTCTATTCCGTTGCATTCTTTTCAGCTTCCTTCTCCTATTCTTCTCTTGCGGGTCGTGGCGATCTAGTACAGATTTTTGTGTGATTGCTCGCAGGGCGATCAATCTGTCTTGGTGGTCGTTTGGGAGGAGAATCTCGCTTGAACAGCTTCTAATCCCAAGTAATAGCAAAGCCTGCAACGTGAAGTAGGCGTCATTGCCGGCATTATGGAGAGCTCTGAATGGAGACTGAAGCTCTTCGAGGATGTTGCAGAGTTTCAGGGGGACACCCGGTATCATCTCAAAAGCAATTCTGTGTATCTAGGGTACCCAGAATTGACGTGTTCAGATCAAACTTGAGGAACTGTAGAACGTTTAATTCATTGAGATCATGACCAACAAGGACAATTTTCCGCGTCCGTAAAACCAAGGCCTCAAGGTCTGAAAGTACATCTCGTTAGCTTATGGCAACGTTCTCACCAAACACATGTTTTCTGGAACTAGCTGCACAGTACCAAGGCGATCCAGTCACGAAGTTGACTGTTGATATAGTTTTGGTATCCAGGATTGCCACTCCAACTTGGCTATCGAGATCTTGAATATGGTCCTGTTTCATGCTTTTAAGATTCTCGAAGTTGATTACAACAAGCTCAACGTCATTGAAATGTTCCTTTGACGGAAGCGCCGACGTGAGTCCAAGGCTGGCTCGAAGAAGTTGGAGACCACTATCTACTTTAGTGTGTGCCAGAGCCATGCTGAGTCACGGTAACCTTGCTGGAGCTGGGTGCTTGCTGGAGCTGGTTACTGCTGCTAGGGTTGGGCAATGTTGCCACAGCTAGATATTACTTCTGGAGCGGAGAACGGACATGTCAATCCTGCGGTTTTCTTTTTAGTCGGAATCATTCATTATTTCTCCCTTTATCGAAGGATCGCTGTAGTAAAGTTTTTGGGGCTGTATCAAGGTTTCATCGCCCCCACAGGCAGAAGGCAAGACCAAAGGACAGCCCGCACAGAGTATACACACCGTGGGTACAGACAGATCCAAACAAATTCAAATGCCGCTATTGTGAGGAATCATATGCAAAGTATAAAGCGAGGAGACATGAAGACGATGTACACTTCCAAGGCAAGGAAGAACCAATATGATACAGCGAATATGTTGTTGGGCCTTCGGAATATGAATTTGTCTATGAGAGGCCGACCTGTAGAGCAGTTCAATGATAGAGTCAAAATCGATTTGCATATACGAGAACTCAAGACGGTCAAGTGTGCAATATGCGGGGACGTCTCTGCAGACGACGACGAGGCAAAGCGACGGAAGGAATTCTGTCTAATGAGAAGCTGTTATTGATGTCAGGAAGTCGTGCTGTAATCTGAATGGGAGGATCACGGTGCAGAGTGCCTTATCAGAAGGATTTATGGTGAACCATCGGACAAACAAAACGAAGTATGACAACGAAGGATCTTGGAGGTCGTCTAAAGGATACAATAGCTGGACAAGAGATCTATTTGGCTGAATAGTCAATTTCAAATTGTGATTACAAGCTCCTAAACGATTCAATGAACCCGATCGGTAGGTCTAGCATTATGCCACCTGAACATTATTTTTTCTCGAGGCTTCATGCCTGCCGACTGGCATTAATAGGAACGCTAGTTGCTTTCCACCTATCTGTCATACATCAATTGACGATCTCACTTGATTCACATCTACCTTCGGTGGCTCACAGGGCTGAGCCTGACGTCCGGATGACAATAAATGTCATGATCACAGATTTTAAGGGAACCTTGAACACGCTTGCTGTCAGTGGGATAAGACGACATATCGAAGTCTACAAAGGCTTCATCGTCGAGGAAGATGAAAACTCGAGTGTTTGTACATGCAACATGGAAAAACCGCATATGCAATATGACCTGAAGAATGGGGCTGAAGTCCGTGTGTACTCCGTAGAGAAGTGGCGTGATGACCTCAACGACGAAGAAGGACTTGACTGATCGAGCTCTGAGGAGGATGATCCCCATGAATCGGCTTCGAAGTGCAACGAGAGTGACGAAGAGGGCACGGACCGGCCGTGATGTGAGGACAACGTCGATGACTGGGATTCTGAATGCAGCAAAAGCGATGCTGGATCGGAAGCAGTACGAACCGCCCACAGACTACCAACTAACGTCGGTGCTCGAGAAAGTCATCCTTGGGTGGACAAAGACTCCTCCGACGGACAAAGTAAATATTCCAATATTCAGTCTTGCCATTGCAGCTTTGAAATCTGAAGCTCGGCAGAGTTGCCATTAGCGTATCTGAACAAAACCAAAATCCTGGAGCTGAGTCACGTGATAATAGTCTTTTGCGGGTGCGCAGAAAGTCACCTGTCACTAAGCTCCGGATTTAGCCTCTCTGCACTGCCCCTGCATGAAAAAACTGAGATATACCGGTGAGTACCGTTGGATCGCATTTACATATCAAACCCCAATAAAACTGTGTGGAAAGGCCTCGTAAAGCGGCACCAAGACCATCACGAATCGGACGCCGATTCTCCTGCACGCGGAATAGTCTGGCACGCGGGTGACGAAAAAGCTAATAACTCGGCCACTTTGGGGATGGCTGCCTTGTTTATTAGGCCTTACCACCAAAATCTCGTATCTATTTCCTATATTTCTTATACGCAATTAGCCAAATACCCCCAAATCTTCAAAAAACGAAGCTATTCAATATTATAACTATAATAATAATAGAATTTATTTATAAGATACTTCTTAAAAACTTTTTATTTAATTATTATTATTTAAAACAATATTTAACATTTTTAATATATTATTTACTTTTCGTTTATAAATACTTTAAAAGATATATTCCTATTAACCTTTGATAATCAAATTTTTAATAACTTTATTATCAAAATAAAGGAACCTTTTCAATATTTATTTAAAAACTTGTTAATAATTTTCAATAAAAATTAAATCAAAAGATTAAAAATAATTGCATATAATTTATTTTCCTTTTTTTTATATATAATAATATTTTGCTTATAGTTTTTATAACTTAAATTATTATTTTCTTTTAATAGAGTATTTTAATATTTTTTATATTTTAATTAAAGTTTAATAAATAGCTTTAAATTTTTATTTTAATAAATTTAATAAAATATTTTCCTATTTATATTATTAAGGATATTATTAAATATTAAATTCGATTTAAAATTATAATTAATTATAGCCTAAACGTATTATTCTTTTTATTCTTTTTAATTAACTATTTCTTATTATTTTGAATATAATTTTAATAATAAAAAATATTAAAAATTTAAATTATTTGTATTTTGCCTTTAAAGCTTCAATTACAATAATATTTATTTAAGAAATATATATTTTTTTAATCTTCTTTATTTAAGTACTTTTAATTTATAACTTTTGCTTATTTGACTTTTTTTTAATTATTATATAATTATATTAATTCATTATTCAATATATAATATATTTGTAATAACTTATAATCCTTATAGTTTTTTATATTATATGGTTATAAATAACTTTCTATTCGATTTTTTTTGTTAATTGTTCTTAAATAAGAGATTTATTATTAAAAAAAATTTCTTTTAAAAAAATTTCTAATATATATATATTTTTAGACGAAAGTTTAAACTTAAAACTCTTTATTCTAAAAAAAATTTCCTGTAATGCCATATGCTAGGGGTTGGTAGCAATGTGAGATCAAGAGGGAGGTTTCATTCCATAGTAGAACTAACTATTGAAGAAGAAAGAGGGGCTAGGGTTTGACGTATATTTAACGCTGGGATTACGTATACCAAGCATACGTACGTTACCAACATTAACAACGTCATACGTTAAAGCCCCCAAGGGCCCGAACACGTGACAGTCCGGACGACCTATACGCTGGTCCTTGACATTTCCTTATAAAGGTTTCGTTTAAAAAAGAATTAATAGTTTTATAAATAAGTTATTTTTTATTTCCTCCGGTAGGCTAAGACTTTGCTATGTATAGGAATATATATAATAAAATAATAAAAATAATAAAAATAGTAAAGTTGATAAAGTTAACAGAGCTAATAGAGCAAATAACGTACTTTGTTTTTTGAAGATTTGGGGGTATTTAGCTAGTTGCGTATAGGAAATATAGGAAATAGATACGAGATTTTGGTGGTAGGGCCTAGTGAACCAGGCAGCTATCCCCAAAGTGGCCGAGTTATTAGCTTTTTCGTCACCCGCGTGTCTGGCAGAACCAGAAATGGCTTGGCATGATTAATAAGCAGACCACTCTATAATTCCCGGAAGGCTCCAGCAGTTCAATTCTAGCGAAGTTCTATTAACAAGAACAACTGATTCAACCCTCGCTGTTACATACCTTTTCTTCACCAAATACTATATAGACCAAACAGTGAGCATTAACTCGATAGCCACCTCAGGTCATGCAGGCCGACCCTACCAACTAGTATCCACGCCTTAACCGAACTCCGATTACTACTACCTACTTTACAAGACTATCTACTTGACGGTCTCCAACATGGCACGTCGTGCAAACCTTTCAGATGACGAGGAGCAAGATGCTGAGGTACAGACACGCGCTGGAAGGGCGCAACGAGAGCAAGAACGCGTCAATGTCGAATCACTGTCACCTTCTCCGGTAGCCTCGTTCTCCTCGGACAAAGAGAACCGGGGTGTCGCAGGAGGCAGTACGGCAAGGACCAGTAAAGCAAAGAGCATGGGGCCCCCTCAGGCAACACCGTCCGACCGTGCAACGCCTCGTCCAAATCGAAAGCGAAAGCTGGGAGAGCGCGACGGAGCGCCCAATGCCACTCAAGCTGCTCATCAGCAACAGCTGGATGATGTGGGGAACCGCAATTTTTACGATCCAGAGCAAAGTATGGAAGAGAGGCGAGCTGTACGCAAGGATTACAGGGATCTTTCGAGAGAGCTTACGGGTACGTGATGGTCTATGCAGGCGCATTGGTAAACGACAGCTACTGACAGTCAACGTAGATTCACGCGCCGAATACCTTGCTCCTGGCTCAAATGGTCTCATGCAGACTCTAAACCGATCGAACGAGCTTTTCGCCTCTGTCAGACAGACCTCAGATGCAACGCTTGATTCTCGACTTCTCGTGTCAACTGCAGACCTTTCAGCAAAGCGGACCACACTACTCAATCTTGGCGACAGCACCACTGGTATCGACGTGGACGACTTTGTAGGAAAATGCATCACGTTCATGCGACGAGGTGGAAACGAGGGCGCTCCCTCCACACAAAGAAGAAGACGCGTTCAGGACGACAGTGACGTAGAGGCCACAGGCGAAGGCTACGACGAAGGAGATGCTTTCGATTGGGAACTGCTAGGCCGTCAACTCTGTATCCCTAACAACGTCCGACCCCCAGTTCCAGGTTTCTTGCTAGGCCCACTCTCAGTGCAGAAGCGCGCCCGAAAGGCCACCCAGCGCCGCGAAAGACTCCAGAAACGAGATCCTGCAGACGCGGTTCGCCCTGAAGAGGTCAAAGCCAAAGATCTAGAGCAGGCCGAGAATTCGAATTTGACCAACCTCTGCAGGAACATTCGAGGCTTGTTGTCGAAAGTGCAGCTGGAAGGCCAGGAAGGGGTGGAGAAGGACATACCAGATTTCGATAACGTGACGCTTGAGGATGCTGCTGCTGTTTTAGCAAAGTACGGTCTGGCTGACGATCTTGGGGTCCCCTTGTTCAACTTTGTCGTGAACCCTCGATCTTTTGGTCAGACGGTGGAAAATCTCTTCTATGTCTCATTCCTCATCAGGGATGGTGTTGTGGGCGTTGGGAATGATAACAACATGATGCCCACGCTTCGTAAGTTCCCCGTCTCCCTCAACTCACGAAGAGGGTCAGCTGACATGGTGCTATCAGATGCTACCGATCCTCGCAAGCCGAATGAAATCCAGGAGCAGAACATCTCCAAACACCAAGCCGTCTTCCACCTGAACTTCGAGACTTGGGAGGATCTGATCGATACATTTGACATCAAGAAGAGCATTATACCCAACAGGCAGCCAGACCCAGCTGCTCATATCGATGGTGGATGGTATGCCTAGTCCTAGAGTGACCGACTTGGGTTCTTTTACTGGCGTCTGAGCATTGGGCTTCTTTCTTTTCTTTGCCAGCTATCATTCTTCTGGGCCTCACGGGAGGGGTCCATTGGATATTGCATTGTCAAGGGCGTTGACGGAAAATGCGGTTTGGCGAGTCCCCAGTACCTATCCTATTCACACAGGGTAAAGCGGACTAGTTTAGACATGGAGACCGAGCTCGGCTCTCCTCTTGCTCAATGTAAACCCTAAGATATAGACTCCCTCTAAGCCTAGTGCTGCTGGGCGCATACCTACAAGCCTAGTACTCCCGTCATCGTCATCTTGTAGATATAGAACAGTGCTGCACATTGGTTAGGGTCTCACAGCGCATGCGAGACACGTACCAACGAAAACCTCATATGAAAAGTGCCGCTCCAATATACCTGAATCTTCGATATCGTCATAAGCCCTAATATCCACCTCCTCTGCAGTAGCATGTGTATAACCCCTTTGCCTGTCGGTGTCCCAACGAGCGCATAAAATTCCCAATCATCCGGCTTATACTGGACGAAAAACCCCTCCTTAGGGTTCGCTCCAAAGAGCTCTTCGAGAATAGCCCGGGCAGTCTTTTCAACGAGTTGGCGAGCCAAAATCGTCCACAGCGTGGTGACAGCATCGCCCGCGAGCTGCCACCACACAGCGAAGATAACGTCCGTCACGGACGGGAGTGATTTATCAGTGTGAACAGTATGTTCCTTAATAATCAGGCCCGCATTGACGTTATAACTTGAGATATAGAAATTTTGTACGTCGTATGTCGCACGCACTTCATCGACATGGATGTTGCCCGTTAGGAACTTTACATCCTCGCCGACGCGTATATGTGGAATGTGTCGCATGTCCCAGCCCTGGACTTTAGCGGTCTTGTAGGAGAGTGTACTGTCTCGATTTTGGTAATATTGGTTCGTGATATTGCTCATCCCTTTAACACCGTCATCATAAGCGGTCAAAAGAGTAGTGGACCATCTTTTTTCGAGGAAAGCAGGCTTAGCCAAATCGCTAGCGTTTTGAAAGCTCGTGACGTCCCGGCGTAAGGATTGATGAAGCGGATTTTCCGTAGAGGGAACACAAAAGCATAGTAGAGGTAGCAGCCACAGAAGGAAATCTTCCAGGGTCAGCAATCTGGCCCTCATAATCAGTGGTGGAGTTCTATACCGAACTTATGAAGTAAATACTTTGCGTCGGAGGGGCTTGGAGCAGGGAACAAAGAATTATATAAATAAATACTGTTTTCCAACATTGCTTACATGCGAGTTGGATTTGGAATTAAAAGAGGCATAAAGCTATAGGATGTTGTTTTCAAACCAACTTGTATACTTTAGTTTTGACTAAGGTTGACTTACTGGTTTCTGTTGTGAATTAGCTCCCAACTAGCCCAATCTCTGCACATGCATATGAATAGATAGTTCTTCCACCATCTAGCCTCCAACATCTACATCAGTCCTGTCCCAATATTTAGCGTATATATACAGGAGGCTGCCTCGCGGGGTAAAATAAATAAGCCAACAATTTGATTCTAAGCATCCAAAAATGAACTAGCCGGCAAGTAGGCTCTATGCAACGTCTGCAAAGGGCCAACTCATCTCCATTGTCTCAGGGCTAAAGCTTTTGGCCCAAGGCCTCCCTAGGCTTCTCTAGCCCCTGTACAGGGGCCCGGAGCCGCACAGGATTTCCCTAAACCTTTGTATACAGGGTTTTATAATATATAAAATTTTAATAATAAAATTTAAAATTTTTAAAATTTTTTTATATATTTCATTTTTATATATTTCAATTTTATATATCTCTGTAAGGGTCGCTACCGTTCGGCCACCGGGCCAAAACGATAGTTGCGAAGGTATTATGCTCTTGCTTTATTTCCCTTATTAGGTACTATAATCTTACAATTTCATTTTTATATATTTCATTTTTGTATTATATAATATATTTTTTATTAAAATACATTATTAATTTACAATTATAAATATATATATATATATTTATTTTTAAATTCTAATTAGTAAAAAAAAAAGTAAAAAAATTTAAATCTTTTTTATATTTTATTATAATAATAATTTTTTAAAATAATTCAAATAATTCAAATAAAAAAAATATATATATACATATATTATTTTATTCAAATATAAAAAATTAAATAATAAAAATAATATATCATTGTATTCGGGTATTGTATTATTTTCATTTACTTGGTGTGTTCGTTAAAACAGCAGTACCCGGGCGAGCCTCGAGTAATCGGGGGGCAGATTTTTGTAGCCTTCAGCTGCCAAGCCAGCTCTTGGGTGATATGGCCGAGAAGGTTGCCTTTATCGCTTCCTCGGGATACCTCCATGATGAAGGGAAGAGTCTTCGAGCATATTTAGAGATGGGTAAGCAAGCGAAGAGAAAAGCGAGTGGTGAAGGCGGTTCCCTACGGGATCCGGACGCTTTGCCCCACCATTGCCTCGGACTCGATCTTTTATCGTCATACTGTGTGATTAGTGAACACCACCAGTTGTGATGGTGGTTTTATAAATTCCCATAAAATTCCTTGATCTGACCCAGAATATGCCATTCGATTTCTTCCAAGCGAGAGAGGAAGTACAAGCCATCAACATGTCAAGGTGAACGTTTTCTGCAGCTCTCAAGATAGAGGTAGACGTTAACCGATTGGCAGTCTAAAGGATATTGCCCTGAAGCTTCTCTCTAAAGGTCCCCACAAGCTCGAAAAGACTCCCCGCCGTGTTCGAGGCTTATGGGACGGACACTTCATTTTCGACACTACGGAGGCCCGCTATGTCTGGGAACATCCATACTATCCACAATTCTATATACCTAGCTCTGCGGTTAAGAGTGACTTGTTGACCAAGAATGACGCTGTTGACAAAGACGAGTCTGCTTTCCTTGCTACTCTCAAGGGGAAGAACAAATCAACAGATCGAGTTCTGAGATTTGAGAAGGGTGCCCTGGCCGGATTGGTGAGATTCGAATTTAGTGCATTGGGTATGGGGTCGTCAGTCGGTCCACCGTGCAAGACGCTGATGACCAACAGACTCGTGGTTCGAGGAAGATCAACAGATATACGGGCATCCCAAGGATCCATACAAGCGGATCGATATTCTTCCATCTTCCCGCAAGATTACCGCCAGGGTTAAGGGAGTAACGATTGCAGAGAGCAGCAACAGCCAATTCCTCTTCGAAACGATGTTGAGGCCTAGATATTACATGCCTTTGTCTTCGGTAGGCGATGCTCTTGAGAAAACCTCTCGACAAATCTCTCACTCAGCTGACTCGTTGCAGGCTCAATGGCAGTATCTGACGCCGAGCGAGACCACGACAGTGTGCCCGTATAAAGGCGTTGCAAACTGTAGGTTTTCGCTTTTATCCAATCACGCTGGGGAAATATGCTGACCCTTTGGCAGACTTCAATGTCGTGGTACATGGGAATGAGTACAAAGATCTGATCTGGTACTACAAGTATCCCACTGCAGAATCGGCCCCTATTGCTGGACACATGTGTTTCTACAATGAGAAATTAGAGATTTACATCGATGGCGTAAGGGATTCAGCTTAGAGAAGATACCTGAAGCCACCGATGCAAATCGTTGAGAAGGCCTACTTCGTGCTTGTACGTAGTTGATGACAATGCAATTTTTTATAGTTCGCATAGGACATAATATCCATAGTCACATGTTGAAAGGACTGTCCTGTTACTATAAGCTCAGCGCTAGTGGAGCACGCCATCGCCTCTGTGACCAACGCCAGTCAACAATTGACAAAGCAGTTGAAGATGGCGAATCTACTCTTCATAAGCCCAGTGAGGGCGGGCATTACATCTGCTTCATCCTACATCCCTCAGCAACATGTTTGCGCGGCACGGTACCGCCGCTGCTGCTCGAGTTGCCTCGAAGTTCTTGGGGAAACCAGCAGCAAGGCACAGTACGAACCCTCGGTCGAGACAGCTTCATCTCTCTCCATTGCTACGCTCGTCTGATGCTACCAACGTACGCCGGTTTCACGACACAGCATCAAATCAAGCCCAACCAGCTTTAGCGGAAGTCCAAGAGGAGCTTCCGCCCGACTCTTCGAACCCTGCCCTTTCATTCCCATGTCTCGACGCTCAAGAGGCCAGGACTGCTTCTTTGTCGGATCGATCACACTCTTCTGGTCCTGAACCCTCATATACCACTGGTCGCCATCGAAATTGGCAATCTCGAGAACCTCTGCTCTTGGACTGGGGAGGAGTGCTGCCTCAATCCAACATTGCATACGAGACTTGGGGTAGGTTGAATCCAGACAAAAGCAATGCGATCTTGCTCTTCACGGGGCTCTCAGCTTCCAGTCATGCACACAGCACAGAAGCAAACCCAAAACCGGGGTGGTGGGAAAGATTCATCGGGCCTGGCGCACCGCTCGACACGGACAAGCATTTCATCATTTGCACCAACGTGATAGGAGGATGTTATGGCAGCACGGGCCCGAGCTCTATCGACCCAGCCGACGGCCAGCATTACGCAACGAGATTCCCAATCTTGACAATGGAAGATATGGTGCGAGCGCAATTTAGGCTTCTGGACGCGTTTGGCATTGAAAAGCTCTATGCAAGCGTTGGGTCCAGTATGGGAGGCATGCAAAGTCTGGCTGCAGGTGTAATTCATCCAGAACGAGTTGGCAAAATCGTCAGCGTGAGCGGCTGTGCTCGCAGCCATCCTTATAGCATTGCCATGCGGCACACACAGCGTCAGGTTCTGATGATGGATCCCAACTGGGCTCGTGGCTTTTATTACAATAGCATCCCCCCGCATGCTGGCATGAAATTGGCTCGAGAAATCGCAACGGTCACTTACCGAAGCGGACCCGAATGGGAGCAAAGATTTGGTCGGAGGCGAGCAGATAGCAGTCGGCCACCGGCACTTTGCCCAGATTTCCTCATTGAAACATACCTCGATCATGCAGGGGAGAAATTTTGCCTCGAGTATGACGCCAACAGTTTACTTTACGTTTCCAAAGCTATGGATTTGTTCGATCTGGGACGCGACCACCAGGTCCAGATGGCTCAATTGCGGCAGCAATATAGATCAAACGGCTCTGCTGGTGCTAGGGACCAATCTAGCCAGTCGTGCAGTCTGACATTGCCAGATCAACCGTATGAAGAGCAGCCATCTCAGACGGCGTCCAAATCTTTTGCAGATCCAGTTTCTCCAGCTTCCAATCAACCACCAGAAGACCTCGTGGCCGGTCTGACACCTCTCCGCAACCATCCAACTCTGGTTATGGGTGTCGCCAGCGACATTCTATTTCCAGCGTGGCAGCAGAGAGAGATAGCCGAGACATTGCGTGCTGCAGGAAACCGATCTGTGACGCATGTGGAATTGGGCGAGGATACCTCATTGTTTGGGCACGATACGTTCCTGTTGGATCTTGAGCACATTGGCGGCAATATTCGGTCGTTCCTTCAATAGACAAGGTGGATGAGTGAGGAAGGTAGCCAATGGCGGTGGGTTTGAATGACGAAATGAACGTATGCTGGCATCATGCAGCGATTTTTCAGCGAGCATCAGCTGGCGTCATCATGCGATAGCAAGGCTAGCAAATAGAAATGATTCCCCTTGACGGGAGTCATGTCTGGAGGTCAGAATCCATCACGTATTTCTTGTCGATGATATGCGCTTGGGCAATAATGAAACATCAAAGCACGACGAAGTTTTAACTCTGTCGTTTCCAATATCAGTCTGTCCGAAGCAGCCGGCATAGGAAAAGCCTGAAGTCAATGCAAGGAAATAGATCTGCATTGTCCGGCCATCCCTTCTTTCTTGATATTCCAGAGGGGTCTTGCAGCATGATTATGCGGGGCCTATCTTTGCATTATGCATTTCATCACTTCACTGCTGATAAGGGTACCTGAAGCATCCGAATCCAGAATCTGGTGGACAAGCTCCTATGAAAATTGTGGACTTGTGGTATTAATATTATAGGATTCAATGTGACCGTGAACCTGAATTACGATGGCTTTGCCATTGCCTTCGTCGTCTCCTCGTTCACAAGAAAGGCGAATGTGCAATCAAATGATGACCGCTCTGGAAGAGGAGCTACGATTCTAGTTTGGACCCCGGACCGCTTTATTCAGCTTCTCGGTCTCCAAAGATATCAATTTACTAAACAGGGGCCCGCCATACTATAAGCCAATTGCCACCGGTGCTGATGACACGACAGGCTTATCTCTTCTGCGCAACCCCGCCCCTGACAAAGACACGAATGGTCGGACTGGTCATGCGTGTACACGCAGTCTGTGTTGTCAGCCATAATCAAATTGAAATCTGTAAAGATGGTATGTAATATGTAGAAGACCCACGGTGAAACAATCGAGACCAACAGCCAACAATTGGGATCTGGTCCTCAATCTCTCAGCAAACGACCGCCATACGGTCCATACCAACACGCTGTCAGGCCTCCCGAAAAAGACGAACCTTGCGCCTAAGGATCCCACCAAGATCCGCTTTGGGAACACTTGAGCCGTGGAACTGGAGCCAAGTCTTGGCGCATGAAAAGCGAGCCTGACCCCCATTCTTCCAAGAAAACATCCTCATCTGCTCAATTCCAGCCAGGAAGTTTCCGTTAACGAGGTCTGCGACAATTTCCTGCTTTCTTCCTTTCTTCTTTCCCTATACACTTTCTCAACCTAAGCACCTTCACTTCACCGCCCCTTGCTTGGAAACAAAACACCCGAAAGGCGCTTATGCACTGCCCTCACGGACCAAGCTTGCGTGGCCTAAGTATCGGACAATTACGTCTGGACCACCAAAAATTCGACTTCACCAGTACTGGGAGAGTCCATCGTCCACTCGTCACTTTATCGTTGGTCATTAATAACACAGTGTCCAAATTGACGGAAATCTTGATGCCGCTTCCATTGTAGGAAGTTGTTTTAAAGCCCTATCGGTTGAGGACGCCTTTAAGCTTCCTCAATACTTCTCAACTCTGAGGCTGCAGGCTCCTGGATCAGACTCACTCGTAGGGACTTGCTCGCTGCTGTCTCTTAACTCCCGAAATTCCCTCCAGATTCGATTGTGCTTGTACACGCCGCCACTTTCATTTACAAATGACGAGGGCAACAAATCCTTGATCTCGACTCTCCACCAGTTGGTCAAGCATAATTCCCTACGATCTCAGGACGACTCTCCCTGGTTCAAAATGCTTACCTTCCGAAAAGCCGCCATGCTGGCAGTCTTCATCCTCACAGCCGTCTACTTCCTGCACTCCTCTCACACAACAAGTTCCATAACGGCCACACAAGACAAACTAGCCTCGGACTTCGATGGGACGACGTACCCAGTCACAACCGGCACTGCGGACTCAAAAGACTCAAAACCTTATCCTCCAGCTCTCAAGGGTTCAATCAAAAAGAACGGGGCTCAGGCGCCATTGACAGAAGTCATCACCAAAACACTTCGGGAGCAACTGCAATACCAGTTCTCTTACGATCGAGAAGCAAAATTTCCCGCCTACATATGGCAGACCTGGAAGTTCACTCCAGCGGAGGGAGAGTTTGGGGAGTCATTTAGGCCGGCAGAAGCGAGTTGGTCGGAATTACATCCAGGTTTCGTCCATGAGGTTGTGACGGACAACGAAGCGGTGTACCTTTTGAAACATCTCTACGCATCCGTGCCCGAAGTCATCGAGGCATACCAAGCTCTGCCTATTGCAGTCCTCAAAGCCGACTTCTTCCGCTACCTGATCCTACTCGCCCGGGGCGGCATATATAGCGATATCGATACAACCGCCATTCGATCCGCCATGGACTGGCTTCCAGAGGACGTCCCTCGTTCCACAGTCGGCTTAGTGGTTGGCATTGAAGCAGATCCAGACCGACCAGACTGGAAGGAGTGGTACTCGCGTCGGATACAGTTTTGCCAATGGACCATCCAGGCAAAGCCAGGACATCCCGTCCTCCGCGATGTCGTCGCGACTATCACTGAAACCACACTTGAGCACAAAAAGAATGGCACACTAAAGAGGCTAGGAAAGCAAAGGAGTATTGTTGAGTTCACTGGACCGGCCTTATGGACAGATGCCGTGTTTGACTATTTGAACAATCCAACGTTCTTCAAGGTGGACCCTACAAAGGGGAACATCACATGGGAGGCCTTTACTGGCATTGAGAGTGCGAAGAGGGTTGGAGACGTAGTTGTCTTGCCCATTACCAGTTTCAGTCCTGGTGTGGGGCAAATGGGGGCTAAGGAGCCTGATGATCCCATGGCATTTGTGAAACATGACTTTGAAGGTTTGTACATCGCGCCTTTCTGCACGACTTTTGCTAACAGAAGTTCACAGGCACGTGGAAACCAGCTTCAGAAAGGATCCATCCCGAAAGGGAACAACGACAAGAAGGACAGGAGCAAAAACGATAAAGGCCTCAAGCAGCTTTCCACCACCAACTAATAACATGGCATCCACACCTCCCTCAAGAGCCACCGCAATCCCATGGGACGCAACCTTCTCAATCCACTCACCACCTCTCGTCCACCATCAACAGACCTCCCGCGGAACATTCAAAATATAGATAATAACGACCTCCAAAAGCACACTCACGACCATAGAAAACAGCATTCACCCAACCAATAACCGCACATAGAGCATCTCCTCTTTCCACATCGAACCTTCGCTCCCACCCTCACCCTCACCCTCACCCTCGCGCGGATCCAATGTTTCAAGGGCTGAAGCAATCCGCACTCCTCCCAACACCATCCACCTTTCTTTTCCCGAGCGTTTCTCCATCGATACAGGGACATCAGCATACGGTCTAGCATGCATAGGGGCTTCAGCATCAAAGCGGGAATGCATGCGCGGAGTTCAGGGGGCTATTCCTACTACCACGCCATGGGGCGTCGAGCAGCCAGGAAGGGGGAGATTGTTACCCTGGGCGTGGTTGATGGGCTAGGGAGATGGAAACAAAGATGTCCTTACATGGCTAATTCTCTGTCATTGCATGTTTTCCCCACTTTTGCCCTCCCCTCCTATCCTCCCTTGTCCCTTTCCACTCCTATCCTCCCCTCCCCTATTCTCCTTTCCTTTTTCCTATTATCCACTATCCCTCTCCCCTCATTTCCTATTCTCGCCTTTCCCTCTCCCTCCGTCTCCTATCTTCCCTTATCTCTCTCCCGTTCTCCCTCATCCCTTTCCCTGCCCCCCTTATCCTTCTCCATTCTCATCCACTCCCATCATCCGAATCCCCCTCCACTCCCACAACCCCTCTCCCATCATCCCCAATCCCCTATCCGCTCCCACGACACACACCCACCGCCATTCCCCCACTCATCCTTCCCCTCCACCCGCGAAAAAACGACGAGGCACCACTCCTCCAACCTCCTCCCAGAAATTTCAGCATATGCAGACCACTCCTAATCAACCACACAGCCAAGCAACCACAACCACCTAACCACATCACCCGCACCCATCTCACCTCCCCCTTCCAAGCAACCAAACAACCACTAAATCCCTCCCGAAGCCACAGCTTCCCCAGGCCAACCCAACCCAACCCAATCCAACCAAACCAAACCAAAGGAAAGGGAGAAAAGACTCACTCCTTCCAACCCTAGTTCCACTCCTTCCCGCCTCTTCCCACGCTTTCATCCCCATTTCGTCATTTCATCATCATCAGCGTCACCATCACACCCAGCTTTCATTCGTAAGATACCGAATCTTGGCACCTAGTCCTGCGACCGGGAAAAGCGCCATCGAATCAATCACGCCACGGAATCACGCTACTGGGAGAGGTGTGTGGATTTTGGCTGCGCGGAGGGTGATGGTTCTCGTGACAGGCGATTGTCGCCATGAGAGGGGCTCTTGAGAGTGGAAAAGGGCGGGGGTGGAGTTGGGATGGAGTTGAGAGTTGATGTTGGTGGTTGATTGTTGTGGTTCTTAGAGTAGGGGGTGGGAGGAGGGTATGTGGAGGAGGGGGGGGTTCAGG
>JAABUQ010003947.1_pt1 | contig 26219 bp, 33 predicted proteins | sample 5560001 | NCBI WGS metagenome assembly JAABUQ01 (sample SAMN10711888, study PRJNA513371) | rock metagenome | isolation source: Antarctica rocks | place: Antarctica: Victoria Land, Finger Mt nord | collected 2015-12-18 | reverse complement strand
ACGTAGCGCTGAACCTGTTGAAGGGCGAGCGCACGGTCAAGATCGGGGTCAAGGCAAAGCGGCTCAGGGCGGGGTGGGACGAGCAGTACCTGCGCAAAGTCCTCGCTCCCTGACATGCGATTGCCCTATGAGGGACAGGCCTTGCCGAATGATGCCGGGTCTTCCACCTTCTCGCCGGTCCCGTTGCACACGATTCTCTCCTGCGTAGAGAAGCAAAGCGTCTCCTATCCGCCGCACTATGAGAGCATGATACTAGTAAATCGTTTGGTTTAGGTATTACCATTAATCGCACATCGTCCGCCGTCGGCGCAGCGGTTGACGGGTATACCCCCCGCTCCCTCCCAGGCAATGCGCACGCTCGCGACTGCGCGCCCGTCGTTGTGCATGCTTGCCACCCCAGACAAATGGCGTCGCCTCCCGCTCCATCCCGTGCCGTCGCCTCCAACCACGCGATGATCTCCGCCGCGCTCTGCGGATGCTGACCGTCCAGGCTGCGGCGTTTCAGAATCCGCTGGATCGATTCTGCCAGATTGAGCCAACTGCCCCGAGTGGCGTGTAGAGCGGCAGAATGCCGTGGGCGAAAAGCCAGAGCACGAACGCGGGTGTGTAGTGCCCCATAAGATTGTCGAGGATCAGGAGCATGCGCAACGGCGGCAGATCGGCAGGAAGCGTGATCCGTATGCACAACCCTTCTTGCCATCGCTCCCATGCCGCACGAATCTCCGCCGCAGTGCGTGCTGACGCAGGCGGCAACGCGGCAAGGATCGTGGACAACGGTGCCATGAGCCAGGGATGCAGCACGGCATTCGTGCTCTGCCTCACCCCCGTGACGCGGACGGTGCCCGTGGTAGGAGGGAAAAGGGTGAGCATCTTCGCGGTGCCGTGGCGCAGGTATTCATGCGGATAGCGCGCGGGCTGCCCTGCCGGACGCCATGCGTACCCAGGCATGGGGCGTGTTTGGTAGGGACCGGCTTCGTCCTCGGCCCAGACGGCCAATCCCTCGGCTTCCCCCACCCGGTACGCTGCTTCGATCAACTTTTTTTTGCGATGGCGTCAGGATCGGTGATCCGAACCACCCCGGCCTTGCGCTTGTGCAGCACGCTGCCGGTCTCGCACCAACTGCGATCCTGCTGCCAGGAGAGGCCCGCATCATGCAACACACACCAGATCGTGTAGGTGCTGACCTGTGGCAGGCCATCGGTTGCCCGACGAATGGCGCGTTGCAGCGTGGTGAGGGACCAGGTTGCCGTGCCATCCGCATCCCGATCCGGTGTGCGCCGGGCTTCGCGCAGGATACGCGCCGCTTCGCTTTCCCCGTATTGTTTTTCCCGCCCGCCCCCATGACCGGGGGGGATCGCAGTCAGACCATCGCGATTGAAGCGGGCGACGAGGTGGGCGACGGCATCGCCACTGCGGCGGCCCGCTGCGTGGGCGGCAGCGGTATAGCTCTGACCGTCTGCGACGGCGAGTACGGCACGGGCATGCGCGACCTGGGCAGCAGGTGCCGTCTGGGAACGACTGAGGTGAGTGAGCGCCGTACGCTCTGCATCGGTAAGGGGGCGGAGCGGGTCCTTTTGGCGGCGAGACATGGGCATCCTCCGGGCAGACGACGAACCGCGTGTATTCCCGGTGTACACCCATCCTCGTCTTATGGCAATGCTCAAACCAAACGACCCACCAGGCGATGCCCTTAACGTCATCGCCTGCCCATCACCTGCTTTCATCCAGTCCGCACCTGTGCTTGATTTCCCCGTTCACGGAACTTATAGTGTGTGCGCAATCTCATGGTCACGATCCAATGCGTTGTGCATGTGCAGCAACCTGTTAAGATTACCGCGCTTTTTGCAGAACGCTGGTGTGTCCACCAACGGTTACACGTAGCTCACGTAAGGAGAAGGAAGCATGCGAATCGCGGTAGCCGGGAAAGGCGGAGCGGGTAAAACGACGATATCGGCGACGATGGCTCGTTTGTTCGCTCAGCGTGGGTTTCGCGTCAACGCACTCGATGACGACCCGAACCCGAACCTCGCCAACGCACTGGGGTTGACGGCGAGCCAGGTGGAGCAATTGCGTGGGATTGCCCGCGAGAACATCATGGAGGAGCGCGTTGACGCGGCGAACCATGCGTCGCTTCACCTGACGCTCCCATTTGAGCAGGTGATCGAGGAGTATGGCGTAGTCGGGCCGGATGGTGTGCGGATGCTGATGATGACCGCGTTACAAGGTGCGGGAAAAGGCTGACTGTGCGGTCAACACGCCACGGTTCGTGGTGTTGTCGCTGAACTTGGCACCTTGCGCCCGGATGATGTCACCGTACTCGATATGGAAGCCTCAATTGAGCACTTGAGCCGGGGGACACTTCGTGACGTGGAAACGCTCCTGATCGTCGCGGAGCCGTACTTCCGCGCCCTCGAAACACTCGGACGCACCGTTCCGCTCGCCCGCGAACTCGGTATTCCGCAACTCTATGTGGTTGCGAACAAAGTCAAATCGGCGCGGGATGAAGCGACGATTCGGGATTACAGCGCGCGCCTCGGTATGGAAGTGCTTGGCGTAGTTCCCTTCGACGAGGCGGCGCAGGAAGCAGACCGGAAAAACCAGGCGCTGGTGGAGTACATGCCGTCGGCGCCCGCCGTGCAAGCGATTGCGCGCATGGTGGACGTACTCGAAAAAGAGGCCGGAATCCTGTCTGTACGGTAATGGTTGGTAGCTGCGTACAGGCAATCGCGTCACACCTGACGAGCGGGAGCACATGTGCATGACAGTCGCTCGGCATTCTTTCACCGTTACCCCGGTCGGTCTCGTTCACCGACCGGGGATGCCCGATGGCGCGCGCAGCGAACCGGGAACGTTTTACGACCCCTTCGCCGAATCGGTGGTCGAGGTTTTCCCGGAGTGGGAAGCGGCGCTCACGCAGCTTGAAGCGTTCAGCCATCTCGTGCTCGTGCTCTTCATGGACCGCGCCGCCCCACTCACGCCGGGGGACGCGCTCACGCGCCGAATGGAAAATCGGGACGACATGCCGGTAGTCGGCCTGTTCGCGACGCGCAGCCCGAGTCGGCCCAACCCCATCGGCCTCAGCTATCCGAAGCTCGTCCATCGCGACGGACGAAACCTCCACGTCATCGGCACAGATGCCTGGCCCGGTACGCCGGTGCTCGACATCAAGGGGTACTACCTGCGCGACGAGCAACGGCTCGACGCCACCGCCCCTCCCTGGCTGCAAACGCTTTGGGAAGGGCACGACGCGGAGCGTGGCGGGCCACCCCTGCTCCGCTGATGCACGAGAGCATTTCTCGCACCGCCGGTGGCATTGCGCCAGGGGATGCACTACAAGATCAATGCGCGCGAGGGAGGATGCGATGCCAGGTCACGGTCGAAAACAGCGCACATGGGGGCAGATGCTTGGTTGGCATACGGCGATCATTGCCGTGCTCACGCTCGCCGCGTGCGGTGGCAGCGCCGCACCACCCACAACACCCGCGACGTCCGCGAGCGCGGGGCAGGCCGCAGCAACGCCACTCGCAAACGCGACCGCAACCCCGGCAAGCGCGGGGGGCGCAGGGCAGGCAGCAGCGGCAACGCCCACCCGCGCGGCCCAGCCCACGGGCGCGGGGCCGGCGTCCACTGTGCAACCAACCGCCGCAGGCGCAACGGCCGCTGTGGGAACATCTCCCTCACCCATAGCCGCAACCGCTGCCCCGTCTGCGGGCACACCGAAGCGCGGCGGCACGGCAGTTGTGGTGATGAATGCTGATCCTGGCCCGCTGAATCCGGCGATCACCACGGCAGGTGGCACGCATACCGTGACCGACCAGATCTTCAACGGCCTCGTCGGCCTCGATGACAACCTGAACCCGGTGCCCGAACTCGCAGCGAGCTGGCAGGTCAGCGCCGACGGCAAGACGTACACCTTTAAATTGCAGCCGAACGTCCTGTGGCACGATGGCCAGCCATTTTCCTCCGACGATGTGAAGTTTACCTTTGAGCAGGGGCTTCTCAAATTCCATGCGCGCACGAAAGCGGCGTTGGAAGGGGTGCTCGACGGCATTGACGCGCCTGATCCCGGCACCGTGATCTTCCGCTTCAAGCAACCCTATGGGCCGTTCCTCCAGCGGCTGGATGTGGTCGAGGCCTCCATCATCCCGAAGCACCTCTACGACGGCAAGGACTTGGAGAAGGACCCGGCAACCGCCAAACCGATCGGCACCGGGCCTTTCCGCTTCGTTGACTACGTCAAGGGCGACCACGTCACGCTCGAACGTAACCCGACCTACTTCAAGAAGGACGCGAGCGGGATGCAGCTCCCGTATCTCGACAAGGCCATCCTGCGCATCATCCCAAACGTGACGACCGCCGAGCAGGCGCTTGAGCAGGGCGAGGTGGACTACCTCGGTAGCGTCTCGGGCGCGGACCTCGCGCGGCTTCAGAAGAACTCGTCACTCACGCTCGTGCAGGGCTTTGGCGGCTCCGGCGGCTCGGTCTGCCAGGATGTCCTGATCCCCAATCTGGCCAAGAAGCCATTCGATACGCTGGACGGGCGACGCGCTTTCTACACCGCGCTCGACCGCAAATTCATCGTGGATCAGGTCTACTTCGGTCAGGGCAGCCCCTCGACGGGGCCGATCAGCAGCCAGATGACGTGGGCGTACACGCCGCAGGTCCACATGTACCCGTTCAACGCCATGCAGGCGAACCAGATGCTCGACCAGGCGGGCTACGCGCGCGGGGCGGACGGGATGCGCCTCACCGTGACGTTCACGCACGCGGCTTCGTACGCCAAACTCGGCGAAGCGTTGCGCGAGCAACTGAAGGCGGTCGGGATCAACCTGCAACTGGAAACGCTCGATGTCAATGCCGCGAACGACAAGGTCTTCGTCAAAAAGGACTTCGATCTCGGCGTCGCCTCGTACTGCAACGGCTCCGACCCGGAGGTCGGCGTGCGGCGTGTGTACGTTTCCAGCAACATCGGCCCGATCCTTTTCTCGAACGGCGCGGGATACAAGAACCCGAAGGTTGACCAACTCTTCGATCAGGGCGCCACACAGACGGACCGCGCCGAGCGCGCAAAGACCTATGCCCAGATGCAGCAGATCGTGACCGATGACATACCTTACTTCTGGATCGTGGACTCGCAGGGCTACCGGGCGTATCGCTCGGTCTATAAAGGCTTCCGGACGTCCGGCGGGAACATCCTGGAAACGGCCTGGACGACCAAATGACCGCGCAGGCCGGTTCCCTGGGGCGATACGTCGTGCGCCGCCTGCTCCAGGCGGCGCCGCTCGTGCTCGGCATTCTGGTGATCACCTTCACCTTGATCCATCTCGCGCCGGGGGACCCGCTCATCTTTCTCGCGGGCGACGGCGGCAACGCCGCCTACTACGCCGAGATGCGCGCCCGTTATGGCCTCGACCAGCCCCTGCTCGCGCAACTGGGGCGCTATTTCGTGGCGACGCTGCATGGCGACTTCGGCTACTCATTCAGCTATCAGCAACCTGTCTTTCAGGTGCTCCTGAGCCGCCTGCCCGCGACGCTGCTCCTGATGGGTACGGCCCTCGCGTTCTCCACAATCATCGGGTTGCTGATGGGCGTGCTTACTGCCGTGCGGCCACGCTCCGCGTTTGATCGCGGCATCACCGCGTTCACGCTCACCACCTACGCGATGCCGGTCTTCTGGCTCGGGCAATTGCTCGTGCTCCTCTTCGCGGTGCGCCTCAATATCCTGCCGGTTCAGGGCATGGTGACAGCGCGTGAGAACTACACCGGGTTGCCGCATGTGCAGGACGTGGCGCGTCATCTCATCCTGCCGGCGCTGACCCTCGCGTTGCCGCAGCTTGCGCTTACTGCCCGGCTGACCCGCACCAGTGTGCGCGAGGCGCTCGAAGAAGACTACGTGCGCGTAGCGCGGGCGAAGGGGCTGTCGGAGCAGGTCGTGCTCTGGCGTCATGCCTTGCGGAATGCCCTGCTGCCCATTGTGACGGTGACTGGCGGCCACATCAGCGTGGTCCTCACCGGCGCCGCGCTGACGGAGACGATCTTCGCCTGGCCGGGTCTCGGCCGGCTCCTGCTCGATGCCGCGCTCAAGCGCGATTACCCACTCCTGATGGCGATCTTTCTCCTCGTCTCCGCAACGGTGATCGTGGTCAACCTCGTCACGGACCTCGTGTACACGGTTCTCGATCCCCGCGTGAGGTTCGCCTGAGATGGCCCGGCAAGCAGTGCGCGTGGGGCTGGAAGCGTCGCCCGCACCCCCAGTGATTACCGGCGCGCGGCGTCACGCCCGGAATGGCTTCTGGCCCCGCTTCCGCAGGCAGCCCACCGCGCTGTTCGGGATCGCGGTGCTGGGGTTGCTGCTGTTCATGGCGCTGTTCGCGGGCGTGCTCGCACCCGGCGATCCTTTCGCCACCTCACGGGCGGTGTTTCTGCCGCCGTCCCCTGCCCATCCGTTCGGCACGGATGATCTCGGACGCGATCTCTACCGTTCCGTCATCCATGGGGCGCGTGTCTCACTCGCGGTCGGGATCATCACCACGGTCATCTCAACGGCAATCGGCGTACTCGTCGGTGCCTGCGCGGGGTACTTCGGCGGCTTCGTAGACGACATTCTGATGCGCCTGACGGAGCTATTTCAGGTCGTGCCGCGCTTTTTCCTCGTGCTGATCGCTGTCGCCCTTTTTAAAGGCGGTATCGGGCTGATTATCTTGCTGCTCGGTCTGACGTATTGGCCCGGCGCGGCGCGGCTGTTGCGCGGCCAGGTGCTCTCGCTCCGCAATCGGGAGCACGTCGTCGCGGCACGGGCGATTGGTGTGCCTGAGTATGCCATCCTCGTGCGGCACGTCCTGCCGATGGCATTGCCCCCAATCATCACGCTGGCGGCGCTCACGGTCGGGGGGGCAATTCTGGTCGAGGCCGGGTTGAGCTTTCTCGGTCTCGGTGATCGCAACGTCGTTAGCTGGGGGATGCTCCTGAACGATGCGCAGCAGTTCGTGCGGCGGGCATGGTGGCTTTCCACGTTTCCCGGCCTGGCAATCACCGTAACCGTGCTTGGGTTGAACCTCCTCGCGGATGCCCTGAATGAGGCATGGAACCCGCGCCTGTCGAGACGATGAAGAAGGCATGAATGGAAGGAACGACAATGCAGATCGCCAACACACCATCACGAGATGAACCGGTAGCCGCGCTCACCTCACGCATCACCTGCCCGCACTGCGGGTTCACGCACGCGGAAGTGATGCCGACGGACGCCTGCCAGTATTTTTATGAGTGCCGCAATTGCCACGTCCGCCTGACGCCCAAGCCTGGCGATTGCTGCGTGTTCTGCTCCTATGGTGACGTGCCGTGCCCACCAAAGACCGATGGATCGTGTGCCTGTTAGCGTTTGCCGAGGCGCGGCGCGTTAGTCGTTCCCGATGGTGACGCGACGGCGATAGCTCCGCGTGCCGCCGCTTCGCTTGCGTAGTTTCGCGCCCTGCCGGTGGTACCGCTCCAGCCACTCTGTCATCACGCGACGCATCAGGTCGGATGTGGTCACGTCGAGGTCCACCGCTGCGTCGTCAATGGCGTGTTTCAACTCGTGCGATAACGCGACGCTCACCTTTTCAGGATACTGCGTCGGACGGGGCGCGTGCCAGTGGTAGCTTCGCCGTGCCGCCGTCGGGGCCGCGCGCTGCCGAAAGAACGTCACCGACTCGTTGTTCACGTCCGCGCTCACGGACCAGCCACTCGCCAGCCAGGCGCGCGCCTGTGGGTGATCCGCGCGTGACGAGTTCGCCCACCACGCGCTCCGCCGCCATGCAGTCCGGGGCAGGGCTGTGCCGACAATGGCTTCAATCTCCGCGAAGGTGAAACAGATTTCGTCGCCGGACAGGGTAGTGAGGTATTCAGAAAGCGGTTCGTACTTCCCGGCCATATGCCCCCTTCGCGCGGATTGCGGTGTCATTGACTGGATTACCTCACCCCCGGAACGCATATGGCATGGTAGCAGCATTGTAGTGTCATGCGGCACGGCGGAGAGGCGAAGTGTGTACAATGATCCCAGACCGATAAAGCTCCGAAACGAACACCGCTCGCGGTACACATCGTATCTGGTAACGGAGGCTCTAATGGCAACGCTTGCTCCCCCTGCCGACGTCATGGCTCCGTTCGAGCCAATCGTCGAGTCACAACCCGCGCGGCGCAAGGCTCCAGAAGGGCCAATCAAAGTCGTGCATGCCTTCTGGCTTGCCGGGATGAGTTGCGACGGATGCAGCATCTCGACCACCGGCGCCACCAATCCAAGTGTCGAAGACTTGCTGACAGGAAGCATCTCCGGTTTGCCGAAGGTGATTCTCCATCATCCGGTGCTTGCAGTCGAGAACGGCGAGGAGTTCATCCATCCGTTTCAGCTGGCGGCGGAAGGGAAACTGGACGCGCCGTATGTGTGCGTCTACGAAGGCTCCATCGCGGATGAGCGCATCGCCGCCGAAACCGGCGGCTACTTCTCCGCGATGGGAGACCACGCGATTGAATCCGGTTCGCGCCCCTTCCCGACCGCGACGCGCCTGCAGCAGATGTCGGCGGGGGCGGCGGCGGTGATTGCCATCGGCACCTGCGCTACCTGGGGCGGCATCCCCGCCGCGATGGGCAATGTGACTGGGGCGATGAGCGTGATGGACTTCCTGGGATCGGACTACCGCAGCGCGCTCGGCCTGCCGGTCATCAACATTCCCGGTTGCGCGCCCGTCGGGGACAACTTCACCGAAACCGTCGCGGCGATCCTGCTCTTTCTGCAAGGGATGGGGCCACTGCCGGAATTTGACGAACTGGGGCGGCCCGCCTGGCTTTTCAGTGAGACCGTGCATCGTGGCTGTACCCGGGCCGGGTACTACGAGGAAGGCGTGTTCACCTCCGAGTTCGGCGGCAAGGAGTGCCTCGTCGAGGTGGGGTGCTGGGGTCCGGTGGTGAACTGCAACATCGTCTCGCGCGGGGCACAAAACCACATGGGTGGTTGCATGCGGGCTGGTGGCCCTTGTATTGGCTGCACCATGCCGGGCTTCCCGGATAAATTCTCCCCGTTCTACAAGCCCGCGCCCGGTTCGTTCGTCTCCAGCAATGCCTCGCGCACCTACGGCGCCGGCATCCGGCGCTTGCGCGCGTTGAGCAACCATGCCCTGAGCCGTGAAGTCCGCTGGGATGCCCTGAATGCGGCCGAAACGCCGAGTGGCTGGGGGGATATCGAGAAGCCGAATGCCTTTGATAAGACAGTCCACTTCTTCTACGAGAAACTACAGTTTCGCGGTTCGCGCCGACCGGGCCGGGAGGAGAACCGCTACTGGCCTACCGACCCGCCGGACCGCATGATCGGCATGACGGTGCCGCGAGACATCGCGACCACCGGGGGCGCGGCGGGCGCACAACATGGAGAGGACGGGCCACCAGCCCCGCCGGAGCGCGGATCAGGGAGCGGAGGTGCCTGATGGTAACGATTGCCGGGTTGTACACGATCTGGGCGGTGTGGCTCGTGATTGCCGTGGTGGTGATCCTCATCGCCGCCGTGTTGCTCATTGCGATTTTGCTCGTCGCCCGCCGCCTCGTCGCGCACGGTCTTCAGGCGCTTGCGGCGGCAGACGCGATTGCGAAGGACACGCGCGTGATCTGGGCGCTCGCGGACACCAACGCGGTCGCGGGGGAAATCCTCGCGGCTACGGAGAGCATCGAGGCGCACGGTGGCCGGATCGCCGCCGCGCTGCATGACCCGCAGGCGATCCCTGCGAGATACGGAGACCGATGATGAGCATGATGATGCCGCTTCTGGCAGCCAGTGAACGCGACGTCTACATCGTCTGGTGGAGTTCGCTCGGCATTGGTATCGTGGTGATCCTTGTCGTCGCCGCGCTCCTGACGATGATCGTGCGGACCGCACGCACGCTTGACGGCGCGGTAGGGCAAATCTGGGTCGTCGGGCAGCGCATCGCCAACAACACGATCCATATTCCCCTGCTGAACCAGACCAATCAGGCCGTAGACCAGATTCTCGACCATGCCGTTGCGATTGACGGCGCCGCCGCCGCGATTGAATCGCACGCGGAAGGCTGCCCCGGTTGCCCCCAGTGCGTGCGCCCCGGCGGAATGCGGGGGCTGGCATGAGCATCCTTCTCGCGCTGCTTTCCGCGCTCGCGGTCGTGGCTCTCTTTGGTGCGCTCGTCTACTACCTGAACCAGATCATCGCGGCGCTGGAAAGCATCGGCGGCGAGCAGGTGGGGTATAGCAAGCGCGCGAGCAACCTGAGCAAAATTGCCTTCGGCGTGCGCGCCATTGAGCAGGAGACCGGGCATCTCGGCCCGGAAGTCACACGGCTCAATGGCACGCTGACCCGGGCCGCCGGGGGGCTGCAAAGCATTGACGACCACCTCGTACGGACCATTGATGCCGTGGTGCGGCAGGAAGGGCGGTAGCGATGAACGTACCGACTGCGGTCTATGTGATCTGGTGGGTCACGCTCATCATTGCGGTCGTGGTTGTGCTCCCGCTCGCGTGGTACTTGCTCCATCGCGCCTTCAAGGCGGCGCGTCAGATCGAATACTATGCGGCGAAAACACTGGAAGCGGGTGTGGGCACCGCCGGGAACACGGCGAACATCGCGGCCCTGAAAGACACAATTACCGTCGCATCGGGCATTCTCGGCACGGCAGCGGCAATTGAGGAGCACGCCGGGGTGATCGAAGGCGCACTCGCGGCACGGGCGGGGAGGTAACGGGAATGCTGCTTGTGTATCTCACTATCGCCGCGATTGCCATTGTCGTTCTCGTTCTCGTCGTCTATCTCGTCGGGATCGCCTACTACCTGAACAAGGCGGACGGTCATCTCGTCAAGCTGGTCGGCGGGCTACAGGCAATTCAGGGCCATGCACGACCACTTCCTGAAGACCTCACCACGATCAATGGTGCGCTCATCGCGCTCCGCGACCACCTACAGGGAACCAATCGTCACCTGGCGGGCGCCGACCAGGTTTTTGCGCGAGAAGCGAGGGGCGGACATGTGCTTTAAGAACCTGCCAATCGAGTTCGACGAAAATGGGCGCGCCTATCTGAAAGAAGACATCCGCGACCCCTACGGGCTGCAACGGACACCCGATCTCAATGGCGGGGGCGTCGCGACGCTCACCCGGGACCAGATCGAGGACCTGCTCGCCCGCAACGGACACATCGAGCAGAAAAACTTCGACCCGCTCACGCGCGTCGCCGGGGCGCTCGCCTTTCATACCGTGGTAGACCTGCAAGAGCGCAAGGTACTCGAAAGCCGCTCCGTAGCGACGCTCTTCCGTGGCTACGAAATCATCATGATGGGCCGCGACCCGCGCGACGCCATCTACATCACGAGCCGCGCCTGTGGCGTCTGCGGCGGTGTGCATTCCACCGCTTCCGCGCTCGCCATTGAAATGGCAATCGGTGTGCGGCCCCCACCATTGGGGATCGTGCTGCGCAACATGCTCCTCGCCCTCGAATACCTCCTTGACCTGCCGCTGCACCTCTTTCTGCTCGCCGGGCCGGACTACTCGGAATCCATCGTCCGCAAGACCAATCCCGCCCTCTGGGACCGGGCCGAGAAAACGCCCGCGCCGCACGCCAACGTCCACGGCTACCGCACCATCGGCGAGATCATGACCGACATGAACGCACTCACGGGTTCGCTTTATCTCGAAGCGCTGCACATGACGCGCGTCGCGAAAGAGGCATACGTGCTGATCGGCGGCAAATTCCCCCACCCGCAAACGGTAGTGCCGGGCGGCATCAGCGCCACAGTCAATACGACGACCTTTAACGAAATTTACCTGCGCCTGCAACAGTTCTTCGATTACTCAAAGAAGTGCGTCGCGGTCTATGACGACATTGTGGACTTCTTCTACGATGCCGACCCGCGCTACAAAGACGTGGGCCGGACGCAGGCGAACCTCATTGACTGCGGTGTCTGGGACGACCCCGACGCTTACGACGCGACCTACGAAAACTGCAACGAGTGGGGCGAGCGGCGCTGGGCAACGCCGGGCGTGATCGTGAACGGTGAACTCGTCACGACCAAGTTGCAGAACATCAATGTCGGGCTGGAAGAGTTCGTTGACCACTCGTTCTATGAAGAATGGCAAACGCAACCGTACCCCAAAGACCCCCTCGGTGCGCCGCTCAGCCCGAATCACCCCTGGAACAAGGAGACCAAGCCACGTCCGCAGGCCCCCAACTGGCGCGAAAAGTACACCTGGTCCACCGCACCGCGCTGGGACCGGTTGCCGATGGACGCGGAATGCACCGCCCGGATGTGGAACACCGCCAAGGCGCAACTGATCCCGGAAAACGCGTACATCGAGGCGACGGGAACGAGCCTGAAGTTGCTCATGCCCCGAGGCAAGCTGCCGGAGATGGAACTGGAATGGCACGTCCCAGGCATCTGGAACGCCTTTGAGCGCAACCGGGGGCGCGCCTATTGTGTCGCGTACACGGCGCTCGTCGCGCTGCTCAACTGGCAAAAGGCGGTACAACTGGTTAAGGACGGCAAGGACGCGGTCAGCACGAAGTTCGAGATGCCGAAGCGCGGCACGCAGAAGGGCGTCGGTTTCTGGGGCGCCGGACGCGGCTTTCTCACGCATCATCTCGTGCTGGATAAGGGCGTGGTGACGAACTACCAGATCATTACCCCGTCCACGATCAATGCCTCGCCGCGCGACCCGTGGGGAACGCCGGGGATGTACGAGGAAGCGGCGATCAACACACCGATCCTGGAAGAGGTCGGGCCGAGCGGCTTTCAAGGCATAGATATCCTCCGGGCCGTCCGTGCCTTCGACCCCTGTATGCCGTGTACGACGCATGTGCATTACGATCAGGGCGTGGTGACGCGCGAGGTGAACACCTGTGCCTGTGGGGCGGAGGACTGAGTGCTGCTGATTGCCGGGGTTGGCTACTCGCATCTGCGCGACCTTTCCTTCGGGACGGAGTTGGTCGAACGGCTCCAGCCAATGGACTGGCCGGAGGGCGTGCGGATCGAGGATTTCGGTTATGGGCCGATTGCCATCCTGCACTGGTTCGAGGAAACGCCCGGAGAGCGGTTCGCGCGGGCAATCTTTGTCGGTGCGATGGAGCGCGACCGCGCACCGGGCACGCTCGTCACGTACGAATGGATTCCCCGCCCCCTCGACCCGGACGATGTGCAGGCGCGGGTGGTCGAGTCTGTGACGGGGGTGATCAATCTGGAAAGCCTGCTGATCATTGCCCAGCACTTCGACGTGCTCCCCCGGCGCACCACGGTGGTCGAGATCGAGCCACCGGACAAGGAGTTTGGCCTGGGCCTCAGCCCGGTCGGTGAGGAACGGATGGCGGAAGTGATCGCGTGGATCCGGCGCGAGGTCAGCACCCTGAGAGAGCCTGCGGGAAACGGCCACCATCAGCAGCACGACAAGGAGGTACACGCGCGATGACCGCAACGGAAAAAGATACCCCGCGCATCGATTTGATCGAAGACCTGCGCTGCCGGGACGACATTCTGCAATCCATGTACTGGATGCGCGGCGAGGGCTTCGCGGAGGAAGCCGACGTGCAGATGCTGATTACCTTCATGGCGGTGGACGAGGCGACGCTCAACAAACAGTTGGCGATCCTTGTCGAGGACGGTTGCCTTGAAGAGAGCGATGGGCGCTACCGGCTGAGCGAGGTGGGGAGCCAGGAAGGCGGACGGCGGTTCGCCGACGAAATGACCGACCTGCAAAAGACCGCGCACGGTGAATGCGGCCCGGACTGCCCTGTCTGCAAGGGGTTGTCCCGCGATTCCTGCCCGCACTGCGCGACCGCTGCGTGATGTGATGGATGCGATGGAAGCAATGGTTGTGATGCCATCTACAAGCGACGATGCGACGCTTTTCACCATTCCCCTGGCGATGGTGCAGCTGGCGACGGCGGGGTCGTTGCCGCTCGCGCCTGCCGCCCCCGAAGCGACGCCAGAAACGGAGTTCGCGCGGGCGCTGGAGTATGTCGGGGACGGCCTGAAGCGCATGGAGCAATTGCCGGACGACGAGACGCGCGCGGAAGTCTTCGCGCTGCTCGACGGTATTGACGCCGTCCACCGGCACGCACTCGGTCGGCTGATCGACCGCCTGTTCGATCTCGGCGGCGCGGGTCTCGTCGGGCAACTGACGCAGGACCCGATGATTCAGACAGTGCTGGAAATGTATGACCTCATCGCGGTAGACGAACCGCTCGAGATTGACGAGCGGGCGCAGGTCGAGCAGGCGCTCACAAGCGTCTATCCGTATATGGAGTCGCACGGCGGACACCTTGAAGTGCTGGGTGTGGACGAGGGGCGGGTGCGCGTACGCCTCTCCGGCTCGTGTGGCGATTGTCCGGGGTCGGCGGGAACGCTCAAGCGTGTAGTCGAAGCGGCGCTTCGGGAGGGATTCCCCGGCTTTCGCGCGCTCGTGGCGGAGGAGCCGATTCCCGTGGTCGTCGCTCCACAGACCGCCGCGCGCCGGTCGCTCCGTCGGCCCCGCTGGGTCACGACCGGGCAACTCGCCGACCTCATGCCGGGGGAGTTGCGCGCCGTCTGGCCGGAAGGCGATTCGCTGCTCCTGACACGGCTCGGTGATGAGGTCTATGCCTTCCGTGATGGCTGCCCTCCCGGTAGCCCCCTCACGCTCCATACGGGGCGACTGGACGGCACGACGCTCATCTGTCCCTGGCACGGATGCCGCTACGATATTCGCACGGGCAAGCGTCTGGACGCCGAAGGCAAGCTGGAAGTCCTCCCCGTCGCGGTGCATAACGGGGAAATCAAAATCGCCGTGGGCACGGAAGAGGTCGTGCCCGAATGAAGCCGCGTGTGCTGGTCGCCGGCATGGGCAATGATCTTTGCGGCGATGATGGCTTCGGGATCATCGCCGCCCGGCGATTCGTGGCGGCGGGGGTGCCGGACGGCGTCCGTGTCGTGGAACCGGGGAGTGGGGGCATCAGCCTCGTGCAGGATTTACTGGACGGATACGAGACCCTGATTATCCTCGATGCCGTGGATCGCGGCGGTGAACCGGGCACGGTCTATCTCCTGGAGACCGAAGCACCGGCATTCGCGGAGTTGAGCGCGGAACAGCAGCGGGAGTTCCTCGCCGATATGCACGCCACGGTACCATCGCGCGTGCTTACCCTCGCGCAGGCGCTCGGTGTGCTTCCCGCATCAATCTACATTCTCGGTTGCCAGCCGGAAACATTCGAGTTTGGCATGGAGTTGAGTGCGTCCGTCGAGCGCGGCGTCACGGAGGCGCTTGGTCGCCTGAGAGCGCTCACCGAAGCCCCCACGGCCAGCGTCGTTCCCGCACTGGGATAACTATTCACGAGGAGTGTACGGGGCATGTGTCAAGCAATTCCACGGCTGATACTCCAGGTCGCTGAGGGGCGAGTGGAAGTCCTCTACGACGGCGAACCACGCTGGATGGCGGTGAACGGCATCCCCGATCTCGCAGTGGGCGAGTACGTCGTCGTCTACGCCGCGCAGGTACTGGAACGGATGCCGAACGACGAGGCGGAGGACATGCTACGCTTCCTGAATGACCTTGAAATGATGCTGGAAGAGGCGAGCCGATGATTGATTTGCAACCCTTCGCAACGCCCCTGGCGGGCCAGTTGCGTTTTATTCGCTACGCCTTTATGCCGAACCAGCTCCGTTACTGTGGCGGTGACGATAACCGGACGATGTTCGAGTACGGTGTCGAGCAGGTCGTGGACGACGGCCTACGCCCCCTGCTGCGGAAGTTCACCGGGGCATTGCCGTATCTGCAACTGATTGCGCGCACGAACGGCATCGCCGACCCCTTTGATGACCGGGTCGTGGAGGCGTACTGGCTCGGCAATGACCTCCTGGAGCATGTCGAGGTCCGGCAGTTGTACGACTCGCTCCTGGAGCGGTTTGACAAGCAGTTGCAGGGCCGGACGCGCGACTGGGTACTTGGCAAAGCGCCCGCCGGAGCACGCCCGCATCACAACTTCCACGTCTTCGATGTCCATAGCCGGGTCGGCCAGTTGGAGAACACGCTGGCAACGATGGACAATTGCCGGGTCAGCTGGGGCAAGGTAGTTCGGGTCGAGGGATCGGAACTGATCGTGGAGCGACCGCCACTGCTGCTGCGCGATGGCAAACTGGCCATCGGTCCGCCAGTTACGATGCGCGCGGTGCGGCAGATCGAGGCGCGGGGGTTTGCCGACGCGGCGGCAACCGGGGATTGGGTCTCGCTGCACTGGGGCTGGGTCTGCGAAGTGATCACCCCACGCCAGCAGGCGAACCTCGTACGCTATACCGACCATCAGGTGCGGATCGCGAATGAAACCATTTAGCGTTCGGGGGGACGCCGGATCGGTGCCGGGATCGCTACTTGTAAACGGATCCACTTTCTGTGCGCCATCTCCTTGCCTCTTTGACTTTACCCTAACGTGATCTACCACGCGATGGTCACGTAACGAGTGTGTGCTGGTAGCCAGATGGAGGATGCCCGCTTGCAGCAAACCGTCAAGCATCGTGGTGGACGCGAGGACGTGCTCGATGGCGAATGCGTACCGCATTGAGCGCGTGCGGGTCTACCCCACGGTAGCGCAGCGCCGACAGCTCGAAAACTACGCAGGGGCGCATCGTTGGATGTGGAACTGAGCGCGTGCCGCACGAGAAGCGCACTTTGCCGCACATGGCACAACACTCTCTTACTATGAGCAGAATCGCGCCCTCACTATCTTGCAACAACAACCCAACACCGCGTGGCTTATTGGCGTCCCACGTCGGGTCAAGGTCGGTGCTCACCGCGCTGGACACGGCGGAACGCGGCGCGATACGCCGTGTCCAGCGCGGTGAGCGGCCGGGATTCCCCCGCTTTAAGACACGGAAACGGGACGCCGCATCATTTGAGATTCCCGCTGAGACGCGCTTTGACGGATGCAGGGTAAAGATTCCCGGCATCGGCTGGGTTCGGGCACGGGGTGGGCGCGATATCGCGACGACCACTACCACGGCACGCTACTTCTGCGACGGTGCGGGGGATTGGTGGGCGGCGCTCCGATATACCGTGCCACTATCCGACGCCGACGTGTCCGACATTTCGGCGGTCGGTGTGCATCTGGAGCCAGGTCATGCCATGACGCTTTCCATGGGCGAGAGCATCAACGAGTCGAGGGATGTCTGTCAGTCAGATCGGAAACTCCGCCGCCTCAAACGGGTGATTGGCCGCACAAAACCGGGTAGCGGCAATCGTCGGCGCGCCGACGGTTCGCGCGTGCAGCGCGGCACGTCGCGAATCAACGCCGGGATTGGCAGCATAAAGTCAGTCGCCGTCTTGTCATTACCCATCCCCGGCTCATAATGCAGGAGCGCGACATGACAGCCCATGCTACCGACCCGGAGAGCCAACGGGCGGTATGGGGCGGTCGTGCGCGAAGGACACGCATCAGCGACGCAACGTGGGGAGGCCTGACCCGTCTGATCCAGGAGAAGGCCATAGCGGCGGGGTGCCCGGTGGTGATGATCCCTGCGGAAGGTACCAGTCGCATATCTCATGCATAAGGTCTGGTTGGGTACGTGTTGGTTTTCGGAGAAACGACTCCGAAAGATTTGGACTCTCCCTGGCTTACGGTCTGTCAATAGGGTCGGTTGCCTACGGATCAGACCACCACTGTGTACTGGCGGTGCGCCCTGTCAGTCGAGATGCAGGATCGTAAACGCCTCAGCAAGGTGCAATCCAACCGGTGCACCGATCCGTGCTGCCCGTTGCCTCCATGCTACCTGTAACGCATCAGGATCACCCGTCTGGCTTCCATGCGCCAATCGTGCATGGACCTTTCGCGCGAAACTCTCCGTGATGTCAACATATGCAGTGGGTTGGTCACTCGAGAACAGCCACGCTTCACGAACCGCATGGGGCGCAAGGCCTGCCACCTCGTGTTCGGGAAAGGCGAGGCGGTCCCGTGCCAGCGGGTAGACGGCATCCAGAGCGACCCTGCCCACGATCCGGTGGTCGCGGTGCGTCAGGTAGGGGGGGGAGGGGTGCTCGGGATCGTGCGTGAAGAGCACTTCGGGGCGCCAACGCCGAATCCACTCGACGATTGCACCGCGAAACGCCCGCGTATCCTCTACCTCGCCATCCGGGTACCGGAGAAAGACGACTGCAGCGATGCCGAGCAGCGCGGCGGCCTCCATCGCTTCCGCTTCACGTACCGCTGCGACACTTGCACCGGTTGCCGCCGGGTCTGCCGATCCTTTGTCGCCTGAGGTGACGAGCAGCAGCTTCACCGTCGCGCCGTGAGCAATGGCCACTGCCAGCGTGCCAGCACACCAACTCTCCATGTCATCGGGATGTGCCGCGATTACCATAATCACACCGTCGCGCGGGGCCGAGGCAATCATCAGGGCAGCGCCTGTACGTGCTCTTCCCAGTAGTGATGGGTTTTGGCGACCACGGTCACGACATTCTTGATCTCCTTCGCTATCGCGAAGTCCGACCCGGCAGGAAACCAGAGCACGTTGTCCTCGCGCCGCACCGTGACGTTCTCCACGATGATCGCCCGCAACAGCCAGAGCGCCATTTCGTCGCTCTCACACACGAGCCCGATCCAGCCAAGGGTCGTGCTCTGCCGTGTCGGCAAACCCGTGACAAGTGTGAGTCCCCGCTCCAGTTCACCCAGTACACGCGCATACCCTTCGGGATCGGCGGCAATCGTTGCGGGGTCTACCGGTTCGAGCAGTGTGCCCCGATGCGGTGGCCCGCCTGCCAGCGCCAGTTCGCAATACCCCGTCCAGATCTCGTCCCACGCGACCGAACCGTCTTCGTGATATTGCAGGTCCGCTGCTCCCATCGGCGCCGCGCTGACTGCCCTGTTCGGGTCCTGGTAGCGCGGTGGCAGAAAGCTCGCCGCCTCCTGTGGGTTGTGCCCGATCCCCTCCGCCATCGCGGGCGGGATCGCTGCGACCGTGAGGAGTGACAGCCCACGGACATGGGTGAGCAAAGCACGGCGCACCGCCAGCGTCACGGCGCTGCTCTCCCGGAATGACTGGTCCGCATCAAGGATCAGGGTCACATCAGCCTGGATCCGGTGCCCGATCCAGCGGGCACGCACCCGCTCGACCCGCTCCACCCCCGGTACCCGATCCGCGACAGCTGCGATCTCGTCCACCGTTTCAGGCTCGATCCCATCAATCAGCCGTCGCCAGACGGCAGTTGCCGCGTCCCTGACGATAAAGAGGATGGCGACCGTGATCGCGATGCCGATGATCGGGTCCAGGATCGGTATGCCTGCCCACACACCCACGACGCCAATCAGCACCGCAAGGCTGGTGAACCCGTCCACCCGTGCGTGCATCCCATCCGCGACCAATGCCGCCGAGCCGATCTCCCGCCCCACCCGTAGCCGGAACACCGCGACGATTTCGTTGCCGAGAAAACCAATCAGGGCGGCGAGCGCGACCCAGCCGATGTTTGTGATCGTTTCGGGGTGGATGAGCTTACGCACCGATTCGTAGGCGGCGACGCAGGCCGAGAAGAAAATGATCAGCACGATGAGCGCCCCGGCGACATCCTCAACCTTGCCGTACCCATAGGTGAACCGGCGGCTCGCGCCCCGCTTGGCGAGGGCGAAGGCGATCCACAGGGGAATGCTCGTGGTCGCGTCGCCGAAGTTGTGAATCGTGTCGGCGAGCAGGGCGACCGAGCCGGAGATGAGCACGACTGCCACCTGCAAGGCCGCCGTGATGAGCAGGATGACGAGCGAGATCTTGAGCGCCCGGATGCCCCGGTCATTGCCCTCCATCTCGGTGTCAATCTTGTCTTCGATGCGGTGCGAGTGAGCAAAGGTGCCGCGTAACCAGCCCATCGGGCCACTCCCGTGGTCGTGGCCATGCCCGCCGAGCGCGTGCCTATGGTCATGCGGGTGTACCGTGGGCTGCTTCATCCTGCGTCCCTCCCAGTCCTTGCCGTTCTATACTGATAGGGTAGCGCGGTTTGCGGGCCATGCGGCTTGTGGCAAAAAGTGGCGAGAAGGGACACGAGGTATGACGCACGACACGATGGACTATGAGGGGATCATCCGCGCGTCGGGACGCCGGGTAACGCCCCAGCGGGTGATGATCCTCGACGCGGTCTGTGCGGGGGGCGGTCATACCACCCTCAAGCAGGTGTATCGCCGCCTGCACCGGATGGATGCCACGATCGATCAATCCTCGGTCTACCGCACCGTCAAGCTCTTCGTGGAGCTTGGGCTCGTGATCTCCGGGGAGAACGCCACCGGTGAAACCGTCTACGAAATCCCGAAGCCGCAGAAACATCACCATCTCGTCTGTCGCCGGTGCGGCGCCGAGCAGGAGATCGGACACGACGCGATGAGTGGTATGGTTGCGCGGATCGATGCGCGGCATGGATTCCGGGTCGAGATGGACCATCTCGTCCTCTTTGGAGTATGCGCCGCGTGTCGCTCGGCAGCAGGCGACGTAGCCAGCGAACCGGAAGGCGAGACCGCTACCAGTTCTGTGGTGGCGATCTGAGCAAGGTAAAGCGAGCATCGGGTGTGGTACTGGGGGGTGGAGGGAAGATGGCACGCACCGGTGTGAGACAGACGGAAGGCGGGGAAACGATCGGGAACGAGGAATCGCCGTCTCGATGGCGATTCTTACCGCCCGACACCACAACCGATGCGCGGGTGCTCCTGCTCTCGCGCGGGGTGCGCGCTTTTACCGATGGCTACGTGAGTGTGCTCCTCCCCCTCTACCTCACCCGGCTCGGCTTCGATGGCCTGCGCATCGGCGGCATTACCACCGCGACACTCGTCGGTTCGTCCATGCTGACGCTCGTGGTTGGGCTGGTCGCCTATCGCTTCAAACGCCGCCACCTGCTCTTCAGCGCGGCCATGCTCATGGCATTCACGGGCTTGGGCTTTGTGTTCGTGCATGCCTTCTGGCCCCTGCTGGCCGTCGCGTTCGTCGGCACATTGAACCCCTCATCGGGCGATGTGAGTGTTTTCCTGCCGCTTGAACAATCGCTCCTTCCACAGACAGTGAGCGACAAGCAGCGCACCGCACTTTTTGCCCGCTACAGCCTGGTGGGGTCGCTCATGGGCGCAGTGGGCGCACTCTTCGCGGGTGTCCCCTCCTTTCTCAGCGCGCACTCCTCCATCAGCCTCGGCATGGCCCTCGACGGCACGTTCTGGCTCTATGCATTTGCCGGTCTGGTCGTGCTCGTGCTCTATCGGGATCTCTCGCCACAGATCGAACCGGGTACGGGCAAACGGGATGCCCCGTTGCGGGAATCGCGACGGATCGTCTACACGATGGCAGCACTCTTCAGCCTCGATTCCTTTGGCGGCGGCTTCGTCGTGCAGTCCCTCCTCGCACTCTGGCTCTTCGAGCGCTACCATCTCTCCGTGGCGGCGGCCGGTACGATCTTCTTCTGGACGGGGGTGCTATCAGCCTTCTCGTTTCCCATCGCGGTTCGGCTCGCGAACCGCATCGGCCTCGTGAATACAATGGTCTACACGCACCTGCCGTCGAATATCTTTCTCCTGCTCGTCCCCTTCATGCCGAACCTCCCGCTCGCGCTGGCCCTCCTTCTCGCCCGTTCCGCGCTCTCGCAGATGGACGTGCCCACGCGCAACTCCTACGTGATGGCGGTCGTCACGCCCGAAGAGCGGCCTGCGGCGGCGAGTGTGACGACGGTACCGCGCAGTCTCGCAACCGCAGCGAGTCCGCTGCTCTCCGGCTACCTCTTCGGCCTCTCACCCTTTGGCTGGCCCCTCGTCATTGGTGGCGCGTTGAAGGGCATCTATGATGTGCTGCTCCTCGTGATGTTCAAGGCGGTCAAACCACCGGAAGAGCAGGAATAGGCGGCCCGGCTCGCGAAATGAGTCCTGAAGGCACTCCTCCTGCTCCTCTGCCTCCCTGTTTTCCCAAGTCTCAGAAACGCCCCCAAAAGACACTTGAGCTTCGGGTCTCATCCCGCCTGTTTGGAAAAAATCGTCGATGCTGTGAGTGCAGAGGACTTTCGGTCGCATACACGGGCAGTTCGCATGTTGTATCGTTGCGCTTCCCGGGGTGTGCCTCTCGCGGTGAAGAACCGACAGACGCGTGTCTTGAAATATGTGAATCCATGCTATTCCTCCCCGTTGCATGAATACAACACAATGCAGACTCACTTCATGGGTACACACAAACCACACAATCACCCCGTTCCTTAACAATCCTAAGGCCGGTATTCTTGCTCGTATGCGTGATTTATCGTCAGAAGGGCGGCTACATGTGCATTATATATGCCATGTCAAGCGTTTGTGAGCAACAAGACTTACACAATTGAGTAGCACGACGCCCACTCGGGATGAAGGGCGGCGACCTCACATTCATCCTCACGGGCTTGGCAGGGATGCATCCACGTACGATTGCCGTGAGCCGCAGGGTTGAGGGCTCCAGAGGGTTCGGGATATCTTTTCCCGTCGTTGCTTGCACGACCAGTAACTCACGACCGCTTCCTCCGCGCCACTCGGCCTGCTCCAGACTCCACCATGACGCCTCTTGCAACCGCGAACTGGTGCGCCTGGTGCGATTCCCCTTGGTTTGTTGGTGCTCGTTATTGATGCCGTTGCTGAAGTGATTCGCGTGAATTATCGTACTATTTAGCACAATTTTGCGTTTTTTATGGTATACTACGTTATAGCCTTTTTGTAGCTGCCAACCCGCGCTTTTTGCGGTCGGTGCTTCCGTGCGAAGGAATCAGGTGCGATCATGTGCGCCCTCGACCAACCTGCGATCCATCTGCCCGTCACGACATCCCGGCAAGCCGTGGACGTACCGCTTCAGCAACAGGTCTACCTCGAAGCCCTCCACGCGGTCGGCCTTCTGATGTGTCGGCACGACCTGAGCGACGTCCTGCACACGGTCATTCAGCGCGCGGGCGAACTGCTTGGCACGCCCCACGGCTTCATCAATCTCGTCAGCGACGATAGCACGCGCCTCGACTTCGTGGCGGGGCACGGGGCGTGTGACCTCACCAACATGCCCTCGCTCGCAAAGGGCGAGGGCCTCAGCGGCAAGGTGTGGCAATACGGAACGCCGTTGTCCATTCAGGACTACGCGCATTGGGAGCACCACCCGGCCGGCCCGCATCGCGCACATTTCCACGCCGCGCTTGCCGTTCCCCTGATCTGCGACGCAACGATCATTGGCGTGCTCGGTCTCCTGTGCATTGACCGCGATCGGACTTTTGATGACGCCGCGATCGAGATGCTCAACCAGTTCGGGGAACTGGCGGCGATCGCGCTCGACAATGCCCGGCTCTCTGACGCGGCGCGGGCGGAGACCCGTGAGCGCCGCCAGACGGAGGAGCGCTATCAGGCGCTCTTTAATGGTGTGAGTGACGCCATCCTGCTCACGGATGGTGACGGCCGTTATATTGACGCGAATCCCGCAGCCCTCGCCATGCTCGGGTACACACACGCGGACCTGTTACGCCTCGCCGTTGCTGATATCCTCGCATTGCCGCGCGACCAGACCGCCGAAGTGTTTCAACGGTTCGTGCGCATGGGCCACTGGCGCGGGGAGGTGCAACTCCGGCGTGCCGATGGCGGGCTGATCGCGGCGGAGGGACAGTCGGCGGTGATCGAAACGGCGACGGAGTCGATACATGTCTCGATCCTGCACGACATCACCGAGCGCAAGCAGGCGGAGGCAGCGCTGCACGCAAGCGAGGAGCGGTTTCGCGCCCTGATCGAGCACAGCTCCGATGGCATCGCGTTGCTTGGCGCGGACTACACGATCCGGTACGCCAGCCCGTCCACGACGCGCATCCTCGGCTACACACCCGAGGAGTTCGTGTGCTGCACCCTGATTGACCTCATCCACCCGGATGATCGCGCGGTTGTCGCGCGCAACATTGCCGTAGGCCCTAGGAGCGATGGCACAATACCGCCGCGCGAGTTGCGGATGCTCCACAAGGATGGCACGTACCGCTGGCTCGAATACGTGGGCACGGTCCTCCTCGAGGATCCCGCGGTGAATGCCATCGTGGTCAACTACCGCGACATCAGTGAGCGCAAGCAAGCGGAGACGGCGCTTACCCACCGCGCGCTCCACGACCCGCTCACCGACCTGCCCAACCGCACCCTCTTTCTGGACCGGCTCGCGCAGGTGATGGCGCGTGCGCGGCGACGCCAGGACTATCGGTACGCGGTGTTCTTTCTCGACTGCGACCGCTTCAAAACGATCAACGACAGCCTCGGTCATCTCGGTGGCGACCAATTGCTCGTGGCCCTTGCCCGGCGTTTCGTGACCCGTCTGCCGCCAGGCAGCACGATTGCGCGCCTGGGTGGCGATGAGTTCACCGTATTGATCGAGGAGACGGCGAGTGCGGAGGCGACCACGCTTATCGCGGTACGGCTACAGGAGGCGCTGGCTGCGCCGCTCATTCTCGAAGGGCACGAGGTATTCGTGACGGCAAGTATCGGGATTGCGATGGGCAGCGCCGCGTACGAGAAACCGGAGGAACTCCTTCGGGACGCCGATACCGCGATGTATCAGGCAAAGGCGTTGGGCAAGGCGCGACAGGTGCTCTTTGACCCGAGCATGTATATCCGCGCCCTGCGGATACTCGAACTGGAGAGCGAGTTGCGCGGGGCAATCGCGCATGAGGAACTGCGGCTCGATTATCAGCCGATTGTGCGGTTGGCCACGGGAAACTGGTCGGGTTCGAGGCCCTCGTGCGCTGGATGCATCCGCGCCATGGGACCGTGCCACCCACCGAATTTATCCCATTGGCGGAGGAGACGGGGTTGATCATTCCCTTAGACCGGTGGGTGCTTCGCGAGGCATGTCGTCAGGCAAGGGTCTGGGAGCACGAAAACCCCGACGCCGGGCCGCTTTCGATCAGCGTCAATCTCTCAGGCAAACACTTCGATCACCCCGATCTCTTCCCATACATCGAGGCGACCCTCGCGGAAACGGGACTCGACCCGCAGCGGCTCAAGCTAGAGATCACGGAAGGAGCCTTGATCACGCATACGGATGCGGCAACGACGGCGCTGTCCGCGCTCCACACGTTAGGTATTGAGGTCCATCTCGATGATTTTGGGATGGGATACTCCTCGTTGAGCTATCTTGGCCGCTTCCCGATTGACACCATCAAGATTGATCGTTCGTTTGTCAGCGGTGCGGGAGCAGCGAGCGACAAGATGGTGGCGGCAATCGTGGCGCTGGCGCATCATCTCGGCCTCGCGGTGGTTGCGGAAGGGATCGAAACGGCGGGGCAGGAGGCGTCTTTGCAAAGCATGGGCTGCGAATATGGGCAAGGGTATCTCTATTCCCGTCCGCTCAGCGCGGCGGACATTGGGGGGTATCTGCAAGGGGAGCACGAGAAAAGCGCATCAACCCTGTCCGCGAACGCGGCGTAAACTTCACCGTGCAGGAGAGCACGCCACCGCGATGATGCGAGGCTCTTGTGGCGCGTCTCATAACCTCCCCAACTGACGTATGAGCTTCGTATCTCACCCTGCGCGTTGCCCATTCCCTCATTGCTGACACGCCCCGCACGCCGGATGGCACCGGTCATGCTTCTCCCGGGTTCCCCACCGGTCGCAGCAGGCACGCGGTGGGAAGCAAGCCCGCAGGGAAAGGGAGCACGATCAATGGAACGGGAGACGCACAAGCCACACAACGGCGACCGGGCAGAGACCGCCAAAGCGACCGCCAAAGAGGAACCCGCGCGTGACGAGGGGGGAGCGAACGGGGTAACGGGGGTGTCGCAGACCGCCTACGACAAGGCGAAGGACGACGCGGTCAAGGATGTCCACGGGTAAATGGGGATAGGGGGAGGGGAGAGATGCAGAGCCTATTTGCGCCAACCTGCACCATCGTGATCCCCACGGGACGCACCAGCTGTTGCTGCATCCTGCCGTGCGCGCTGATGCTCGTCCTTGAGGCCGGGGCAGGCGCCGCCGCACTCCTCCTCGTCCGGCACCTCATCCGCCGCCGCGCCGCTGGCAGCGGTGCATGTACTGGAGAATCGAGTACCCTTCCCGTTCGCTAACCAGGCAACGGGTGATGCCAGGGTAGTTCCCGTCCCACAATCATCGCGGCACCGCAAACAAACCGGACGGATGATTGCTCTTGTACCCCCGGGACGCGAAACGTCAGGTGATGGATGCCGCGTGTACCTCACGTTCGCTGGGCTGCCGCGTCAGTTCGTGCGCCGAGCCTGGGTG
>JAABUQ010003946.1_pt1 | contig 26223 bp, 20 predicted proteins | sample 5560001 | NCBI WGS metagenome assembly JAABUQ01 (sample SAMN10711888, study PRJNA513371) | rock metagenome | isolation source: Antarctica rocks | place: Antarctica: Victoria Land, Finger Mt nord | collected 2015-12-18 | reverse complement strand
CGGGCGCCGGTTGACGCACGTACATCGAGAGATCGCGCAGCAATCGCCCGAAAGGTCTCGGCTCGAGCAGTCCGCGCGCGCCGACGGAGCGCTCTACGCGTTCGATCGTCGCAAAGGCAGCCCGTTCTACATCGATGCGCGCGAGGTCCGCGACGGCCACGACCGTGTCCGCATGCGATTGCGACGGCTCACGGTCGAATGCATCCCACGCTGCTGCGCCCGGCGCGAGCCAATTGACGGCACTCGCGGCGCCGGCGGCGATCTCGGCGAGACGTGTCTGTTGGAACGGACTCTTCTCGCGCCCGAGTTCGCGCAGAAAGACGGCGGTCTCGTCGCGCAGTCGCTCGAGTATTCCAGCGTGCACCGCTACGAAGCGAATCGCGCCACCTAAGAACCATGGCGCCGCTTCATATGCGGCTGGGCCGCCAATGAGGTCGCTCGCGTCCAACGTTACGCCGTCGAAAGCGACGGCGTAACTCTCCGATGCTTCCATGCCGAGCGGGCGCCAAAACGTCGTATCGATCGTGGTTTGCACGGCGTCCATCGCGACGAGCACGAGTTGCGAACGGCCGTCGGGCCACGCCGCCGTGATGAGTCCGCGCGACACGCGTCCCGCGCCCGACGCAAACGTCTTGCGGCCGCCGAGCGTAAACGCGTCTCCGCGCGGGAGCAGTTTCACGCCGTCGTCGTCCTGCGTGTTCCACGTGCCGAAGAGCCGGCCAGCGGCGGCGTCGCGCGCGGCGCGTTCGCGCTGCGCGGCGTTTCCGAGGCGACCGACGAGCTCGAGTGCGTTGACGTGACCTTCCAGGAGCCGCCCGGCGCTGGGATCGTCATAGCCGGTCCGGCGTAAGAGATAGAGCTCCGCGGCACGTCCGAGCACGGGCACACCACGAGCGTCCACGGCGAACGCGAGAACCGGCGCAGCGAGATACACAGCGTCGTCGTTCCCAAAAAGTGCGGCGCAACATTTTTCGGGTTGGGTTCGCAGAAGCGTCGCGCCGGTCTGCTTCCAACCCGACAGCCGGTAACGGCTACAGCTTTAAGCCGTCCGCGGGCGATAACTGACGTCCACCTACGGCTTACCCGGTGTCGAATCGATAACACGCCTCGCCTTTGCCGTGCTGCCAAAACGGGCCCAACTCTCACCCTGTATGACCGGCTCCGTGCCCTCCTCAAAGGCGGCACAGATGTAGTATGCATCATCGTCGATCCTCTTGTAAGGATACCGAGAACGGGTAACGGGATCGGCTAACCCGTTGCTTCCATCGGCGCGGCGAATGATGAAATCGCGGGGAAGCCGGTCGGGCGCCTTCTTATAGCGTTGACTCAGCGTTGTGGCCAACGTCGAGAGATCGCTTATGCGAGTCGTATCGTGCATGAGAGTCCGTTCGTGGCCAGGAGAGCCGACGATCCAAAATCCCCCTGCCAACGCTGCAGCGACGAGTCCGAAAGCCGACAGTTCCAGTCCACGGGTCCCGCCTTGCTGAATATCCGATAAAGGTCCGGCATTTCTCCGGAATAGATTGAGAGGAGTCGTCCGAGCGTTCTGCCGGCGATGGGGCCGTGCGTCGCCACGCCGGTAAGGTATCGCGTACGCTTCTCGGAACCGAAGAGTTGCGTTCTTTGCTGCATCACGCTTTCCACAGCGCCGTTATTTCGTCCAGCGATTCGGGCGCTCGCAGGCAGACGCCCGAATCGTCTCTCTCGTTTCTGCTTCAAGAAGCGCGGCAACAGAATGCGCTGCACGGCTTGCATCTTGGTTCGGACTTCGACTCGGTCGCGGTGCGGACGGATGGAAAGGGCCCCTCGAAAGCATTTATTCTTCAAGCACCGTGAGCTGTCGGCCGAATAGACTTCTGTCTTTTCGGTCGTGCAAGGACGTAAGAGTCGAGTTCTGCCGCTATCGCGTTGCGGTGACACTCTTGCTAGCATGCGGTTCCGACGACCGCAAATATCCGCAAAGCGGCGCGCGCCCAAAGTCGAAGCCCGTCCCGGCGAACCGCACGCACATCCTCGACGACGGCGATCCGCTTCGCGGAGCGCCGAGGCGAAGTCGGGCCTGTAGCGGCCTGACACCTGGGTGGTTGGGTCGTCTCCGCGCTCTCCGGTATGGGCGGCGCAGGGCGTGGACACCGGACTCGGCCCAGTGACCGCTCGCACCGCTCGGCTTAGCTGATGGTCGCGCGGAAGTGGATAAGCGCGTTGCGACGTCGGACGGCGGCGAAGCGAATTGGTGAAGCGCATCGAAGATCAGCCCATGCAGCATCCCGCGGCTCGTGGGAAGTACACACAGAAGAGCGCCGATTCCATGCGGCGAGCGCCGGCAAGAACACGCACCAAACGGTCTTCCGCGTCGCGGACGACCATGAACGTCGCGTTGTTCCTGAGTTCCTACTTCGCTCTATTCGTGGCGCTCGCCGTTCGCTTCGATACGCTCTCGCTCAGGATCGCTTGCGGAAGCATCGCGGCGATGGGCCTTGCCGCTACGTTCTACATCGTCGGATTTCAAAGGAAGCGATCCTCTCACATCATCCGCCTGACTGCCGTCGACGACCGAGGCCCGGAAGTTTCGGGCTACGTCGCGACCTACGTCCTCCCACTCGTCGTCATCGGGGAACCGCATTGGAACGACATCGTTGCCTACTCGATCGTGCTCGCCGCGATTGGAGTCATCTACGTCCGCAGCCGCATGATACAACTCAATCCGACCCTCTACGTTCTCGGGTACGTCGTGCTCGAAGTCGCGACGGAGGACGGATTCCGGGGCTACTTGGTGACGCGTCAAGAACCGACGGTGGACGATTGCCTCGAAGTGCACCGGCGCGACAACGTCCTGTTCGATGGAGGCGTCCCGCTTGAGGAGATCGAGGGAGAAACGCGATGCGAATGACTCTATCCGGACGACGAAGCTCGTCGTGGCGTGGCGACGGGGCAAGGCGTTCGAATTCGGACTGGTCGACACGTCGGCGAACCTCGTAACGGAACTCAGTGAGATCGTTTACGCGTTTCGAGATCAACTCTCCAATCTTACCGTCGCAGGCGCCTACAGCGTGGAAGCCCCGTTCGAAAGCGACGAGTATCGCGTAGCGCGTCCCGACGCCAGCGCTCGCGAGATGCATCGAAGTATCACGAGCGTCGGCGGTATGCAGCAGGTGCGAGCGCCGTTCCTACGCACGAAGATGCTGTCGTTTTACGCGGTTATCGCGACCGACGAGCGGGGCCGATCTGCGGCGTACCTGCGTCACAAGAACCCGATGCGGCTCGCGAAGACGGGTTTGCGCATCTTCGAATTCGGCGATACGCTCACGCGCCTTTCACACGACGTCTTCGTGATAGAGGAGACTTTCGATCTGGTCGTCAGAGGCGACGGCATCGACGTCGTCAACCCGAAGTTTTACGAGTTCCTGTTCTATGAAAGCTCGGGCATCGACGGCTTGATCGACGAATGGGTCGGCGATGCGCTTAGCCAGCTCGGCGTGGAGGAAGAGACCGAAGCACTGCTCGTCTCTCTTTGCCGCGCGAAGAAGAATCAGCGCCGGAAGCTCATGGCGATTCGCGAGAATGGCCACCTGGCGAACGTGAATATGGGGAAGTTTCGGCGAGCCGTCCGCGAACAGGGCTACGAGACTCGGCGATTCGTGCGTAATGGCAAGATTTTTGCCGAAGAAGAGGATGGAGAGATCCTGCTTAAGATCCTGAACCAGGATCTGTTTCGAGGCTGCCTCGATGGCGAATCGTGGGAAGCCGGCCGAAAGACTCGAGCCCAAGTCTAAGCCCCCACCGCCCGACGGCAATGAGCGTAGGGCATGGCGTTGACGATCTTCACTGGGCTCGAATCGATATCGAGCAAAGCGCGCCTTATCGGAGATCGATCAGCTTATCGACAGCGAAGGTCTCGATCGCTTGGTTGCGGCCCAGAGCAGGAACAAAGTCTACGACTTCCCAGCGTGCGTAGCGTTGATCCCAGCTTACCATTATGGCGGACCCATATGTCTTGTGCTCCGCGCGCACTTTTTCCGCGCTGTCCTCGGTCTCGATTCGCTCCTTGACCTCCGCAAGAGCAATGTTGTCGAGCTTCTTGCGCCCGTGCACGCCTATGACGAAATCAGGGAAAAAATTACGGCCGCTCGGACGAACGATTCTGCATGCCCAGTTTGTATTTTCGGCATTGCGGATCCACCAGAGGACGCTTCCAGTCGCATCATTGTCGAGAACCTGCGCGAATCGAGTTTCCCAGTCATTCATGCGCGGCCCGAACACAGCGTAGGCTCCGAGCCGAGCCGACACGAGCGGATGCTGCGAGCCGATCGTGCCGGGCATTGGGTCGGCCAGTTCGACGGCGACCATTCTCCCCTTGCATTCCCGACACGCGTCGCTCAACAACTGTCTATTCTGGAAGAGCGCGAGGTCAACGGTCTTCCGCAGAACCTCATCCGTCTGTTCCTCCAGCCCCTCAACTTCCAAATCGCGCCGAAGACGATTGACAAGTGCGAGCTTGAGGTCACGCGGATCCAAACTGTCATTGAAGCGAAATGCAATCTGCGCTGCTACAGCTACTCGTTCAGCGGAGAAGGCATATTTGCGTTCGATAGTCAGTTGTGCGGAAGCGAAGAGATCCTCAACGGTGATCTTGACCGTGCCGCGCCGCCGCATGACCAGTTTTTTGGCTTGCTCGAAATCGATGCGCTTTGCAATGCAATCGATCAGTTCGCTCGGCTGAGCGCGCACTACTTCTCGCTCAAGGCGTAGCGGAAAGCCAAGATTCATCCGCAGTGCATACTGGTACGGGAGCTTTGTTGCGCCGAGTACGCCGTCGCCACCGTCAGGCGGTGGCGACGCGGGCTGCACTTGATCAGCGAGCGACGCGAAAAGCGCCGCGACAAATTCGCCGCTGTTGCTCGAGCCGGTCGCGTTCGAGGCAAGCAACGACGGCGTTGCGACGGGGGGAAGCAGCATTTCAAGAAAACTACCGGAAGCGCCGGTGAGGGCGACCGCTCGTCCCGCAATTTCGATCACGTTGACGACATCCGTCACCGCGCGAATCTCCGTAGTGATCGCCTTCATCCGGCTAGCCGCTGATTGCAGCCCCGGTTGAGCCTCGTAATCGGACAGGAAGACGTGGCCGTAGTCTAGAAGCGAGTCTGGTTCGCCGACCTGAATCTGAAGACGTGGGTGAACGCGCATAATCCGTCCGATGACTTGAATCCCGAACGAGACGCTGCGAGAGGGCCGCAAAGACACCAATGTCCACGCTCGCGGGACGTCGAACCCGGTCGCCACGGCCATCTTGAAAATCAGCGCCTGTTTAGTCTGATCCGATGCGAGCGCGCGTAGATTCTTGTCGGGTTGATCGGCGGTGTGGATGGCGATGCTGTCCGGCGCGAGCCCTGCGTCGATAAGCAATCTACGAGCGCGATCCACCGATGCAGTGAGGTTCTCGACCTGCACAAGGACAAGCGGGACAATGTTCAGGCCGAGTTCCGTGAGACGTCGTTTGATCGCGCGGTGTCGCTCGACGCCGGCCAGTACGGCAATCTCGTCATAATCTAGGAGCGACTCCTCTTCTGCGGATGCCTTGAAGAAGAAGGCGTTCACTCCCACTTTGTTCAGCCGGGCTTTAACAACGTCATTGCGCGAGACACTCAGGCGATTTACCGCAGTGATACCGGCGAAGCGCTGAAACTGTTCGAGATCTTCGTCGTCAGGGGTCGCGGTGGCCATAATCGTGACGTCCGGTCGCAGGATGTCGAGGTAGAAGCCCAAGGCCTGAGGCGCCTTCTTGAAGTTATGGTGCGCTTCGTCGATGACCGCTCCAATGAAATACCCGTCATCCTTGAGTCGTGCTATGAGCGTGTCGATAGAGGGAGTCGACTCGCCGTCCTCGCGCATTTTACGAAGCTTCACGTTTCTGGTGCTGACGCTCTGCCATGTTGAGACGAAGATATCGCCATCGCGGCAGAGTGCCCACTCGCGATCGTTCTTAGGATCGCGGGTCGTGAGGTCGCTGGTGCCGCGGATGGCAGCCATCGTCTGATCGACGAGGTCGGCGAAGGGCGCAAACCAGAACCAGATGACCGGTGCATGAGTGCCGCCGGTACGGGGTAGGCCGCCGCGCAGCACTTGGAGGGCGTTGGTGATCATGAGAGTCTTGCCGCTAGCGGTCGGCGCTTCCAACAGGATGCAGCCTTGAGCCGCGCTTATCTTCGACCGCTCGGCGGGCGCGCGGAGGATCTTCTCCGCCGTGCTGTTAGCGATATCGACAATCGCATTGACCAGTGTCTGCTGGAACTTCTTGAGGACGGTCACGCTACGAAATGATCGACGAACCGGTCTGGCACTGCTCGAACCTCGACGGGGAGGCGATAGTCAAGGTCCCGTAATGCTCCAGGTGACCAAGCGTATACGATGCCAGTTCGGGCGGCAGCAAGCTGCTCCAACGTCATCTTCGCTGCGTCGCTGACGCGATCGACATAAGCCACCCACGTCGCATCGTCGCCGATTGTTTGCATCGCGAGCCCGTTATCGTATCGACGTGGCGCGAAGCCGTGAATGCGCTGTATCCAGGCCCAGGCCTCTGCGGGAGTGAGAGCGATATCGATGTCAGCGACGGCGATTCGCTGCGCCCGCGCGTAAGTGAACCCGTACAGCTCGGATTCCCTGTTGCGCTGCGAATCGCCATCATGTTCGAAATACCAACGAAGGCGTCGCGCGCAGGCGTCGCGACACACGTTCTTATCCGGATCGTCTCTTGTCGCTTCAGTCGAAGATGCTAGAATGAAGGAGCGCTTCCCGTTATCGGCCGCGTTGAGGCGCATTACCGCTTCGCCCATCGTGCCCGTGCCCGCAAAGAAGTCAAGGGCAGTGAAGTCGTTTCCTGGGACCATTCGCAGGAGGTACCGCAGAAGCCCGACGGGTTTAGGATAGTCGAAGCGCAGCCCGATCCGCTCGAGGTCACGCTTCGTCTTCTGGACAGACCCGACGCCGCGAATTACAGAAACGACATATGACTGCACTTCCGACCGCGGTTTGAACGACTCGATAGCCCCCGTAGGCGTCAACTCGAAACGCGTCTCTTGACCCTGGCTATCAAGAACCGAAAGAAAGTCGCCGTCGATGAAGCGCTCGAACTGACGACGCGATGACCAGCCGCTTTCGATCTCCACAGCTTCGGCGAGCGAAAACTGCTCTACGCGCAATGGCACGGTATGTTTCGGCCACTCGGTTGGGCCAGTCTTCGGTACGATGGTGCCCGATTCGAAGCTAGCGGGAAAGCCCTTGGGCAACAGTATCTTTGACGGTGGGTTTTTGAACCCGTTCTTGATGATCGTGTTCCGCTTCTCGTCATTGAACAGTTTGCTTTCCTCGTCGAGATTCGGATCGGTAACGGGCGGTGCATCGATTTGGCTCGGATCAAGCGCGTACACCAGAATGTACTCGTGCTTGATCTTGAAGATGCCCTGGTTATCGCTATTGCCGTCGCTTTGCCAAATCAAATTCGCCAGGAATCCTCCGGGGAAGACGATGTCAAGCAAGAGTTTAAGCCTTGCCATTTCCTCATCGTCGATGGACACGAAGAGGAGGCCGTCAGGCGCAAGAAGGTCGCGAGCCAGCCTTAGCCGCTGATACATGAATTCTAGCCATGTCGAGTGGCGATATCGGTCATCCGGATCGACGTAGCGATCGTTGTAGACGAAAGTCGTATTTCCGCGGTTGTACGGAGGGTCGATATAGATGAAGCGTACGCGGTTACGGTGCGTAACGCGTAGCCACCGGAGAGAGTCGTAGTTGTCCCCCTCAATGACGAGATTGCGCGTTGGTCCGTCTGCGACAGAGAGGGCGTCGTCGTAAGCAAGAAGGACGACATCATCGTTGATCGATGCGTCTCGCTCTATCTCGCGTCGCTCCCACACGAGTCCCAACTTACGTTCGCGGTCTCGGCGTCGTAACACTTCGATGAGCGCTTCACGCGACAGCTCCCCGTAGTTATCGATCACAAGTCTCGTTTCGAAAACATCAAGGATCGGTTCCTTCCGCGTTGATCATGGCAGATGGTAGCTCGTCAGGTGTCTCGAACGACCATTGCAAGACGCTTGCCGCTGATCTCACAACAGTGGCCCAAGCCGGCAACTTCTAAGGAAAACGCACCCCTCGCCTACGTTGGCATAGTGCAGTACTTCTTGAAGCAGTTGAAGGCAAGCTCACCGTTGTCGTGTAGCCGCGATAACAAGTTCTGGGACAAATGCGTCATCGTAGTACCGTTATGCGGTAGCACGCTCTACCCGATTCACGCTTGCGTTCTCCAGAATCCGCAACAGGAGGCTTGCCAATGCGAGATACTCGTGCGCTCGAGCGGGATCGGTGAACAACCGATTACTGTGCGCCTTCGAGTTCCGGAGGCCAACGACGCCCTTGAATAGGAACATGAAGCCTTTCTGTTCGTCCCGGTCGGCATCCGTGCGCAAATCGTTCATCTGGAGAACTGGGGTCCGGTTATCACATCCGAAGGCGCTGTTCATCAGCGCATCGCCATCGAGACGCAGCTTCGATTTAGCCTTCACCGCCTCGATGACGCAAATGTAAGCTTCGAAAGCGGCCTGCTTGTAGTGCCCGTCCCGGAGCAGCTGACCGCTGCAGCGCTCGATCGCCTCGTGAAGCCGGTATTCGTTTTCGGCGGCAATGGTCGAAGATGCCGCGAGATCTCGAAGCTGTTCCGCGTAGCTTTCAAGCAACGCCTTGCGAAGACGCTGCGTTTCGACGTGGTTTCGCTGCAGCTCGATATCCGCCATGTTTACGTGTAGTTCGCCGCGGTGGGCGTACTTGAACCGCTCGGTGTTCGGATGCAGCTCTCCGTTCTGAAGGCCGAAGGCGCTAGTCAGGACGGCTTCAGTGTGGCTTTCCCATGCATCGATGTCTGAATCGTCGTAACGGAGCAGAGCTATTTGCTCGCAGCGATCTGCCTGTCGCTTCACAAGGGCGATAGCCTGCTCAGCCGTGATCCTCGGCGGCACATTCTCCCTTTGGCTACTCCGTGTCATTGTGTTGTTGAGGATCACGCAAGCGTTGAGCGGCAAGCTGCGACCTATTGCTGACGGAGCCGGAAGTGCCCCGCGCGGTATCCACTATTTCGTCCGTCCCGCTTTCTTCGAGCCGCCTTCGGTCCGATCGGTACGACTGCGCATCCGGCTCACCACAAGCAACGCTGCCGAGACTTCGCCGGGCTTCTGGCCTCTCTCGATCAACGAATAGTAGCCCTGGCTGACCTTGAACTTGGCCGCTACTTCTTCTTGCGTCAGACGCTTCTCAAGCCGAATGGCGCGTAGGTCAGCTGTCCGCTTGCTCATTGATTTTCGATCCTTTTCAGGGCGTCGCGAGCTTGCGTTCTTCTTAGACGATACGCATCCTTTTATGAAGTACAAAATATTACAAGATGGTAGAGAATGCGCTCAGGCGGAGCTGCCAGCTTTGGCGGTCCGCTAATCGTCGAGATGCTCGCGAAGCCGGGATATGGTTACGGGGTGCAAATCAGTGTCCGCGGAAGAGCGCAGGATGCAACAGGGGTGAGGACGTGACCGTGCTCGGCCTACCCGTTGACTTCTCGGTCACCGAGGATGAGGCGCGAGCACTCGGCATCGATGCCCTAGTGGCGGGATCGTCACTTGAGCACGGTATCTTTGGCGCGTACGGAGCGCTGGGGCAAGCGCGCGTCGCGGCGACGGAACGAGGCGACGATCCGGCTGCTGACGCGCTTCAGCTGCTCGTTGCGGTTACGAGCTTCGGAGCTTTCGACGACCCTCGTCGTGCGTTTGGACCTATGGCTTCGGGAACGTTTGAGGACGGCCGTCCGTGGCGCTGCTCGATTCCAACCGATCTGACGGATTCTCATGTAGCGGCATTGGAAGTCTTGATCGCTTGCATCGTCACCCCGGTGATGCGGGCCCGGCTCGGAGACGTGCTTTGGAATGTAGCGCGTCCGCGCAACCCGTCGCACGCGCGAAAGGCCATAGCCGCGTATCTTTCGGTAGCCGAAACAACTTTTGATCCGGATCACTGGCCGACGTCTCATCAGCATATCGCGCGTGCTTTCGTCCTCGCCACCCTTCTCGGATGGGATTCGCCGGAACGCGGCGAGGTCGTGCGCACGGCCTTTGCTTTCCTTGAACGGCTCGAGGGGTATGACCCGCGCTACTACACGCAACGGCTTATCGAGATGCTCCTCGAAGCCGTATCCGAACCGACCGAACTCCGACGACTCCTCGCCCGCGCACAGAGCATCGCCGAACAGTCCGCAACGCAGGGAGATTTCGACCGGTCGCGGGCGTACTACGAATCGGCGGTGCCGATCGCACGGCGTTTGGACCAGAACGACGTTGCCCACGACCTCCGTTTAGCGCGTGCCGAAACGTACGTGAGCGAAGCGCTCACGCGCCCTACCGAAATGTTGCGTAGCTTCGACCTCAGGCTCGCACTGCATGCGCTGCGTCAAGCGGGTGCTGTGCGAGAACGTCGGGACGAAGTCGCGCAGATGCTGGACGAGGCGCAGACCGTTGCCGTCAGCGAGATGTCGGCCGTTAATACGCCAATCGCTGTGGGGCAGTCATCCGATCTCGTCAGAGGGATGCTGCGCGGAAGAGAACCTATCGAAGCCCTGTGGCTCCTCAGCGGCATCGGCGTCCTTCCGCCGGCCGATGCCGTGCGGGCCTCAGCGGAAGCGAGTCTTTCGCAATACCATTTCGCGTTCGGCTTCGCCCGACGGCACTTGGCGGCGGACGGCCGCCAAGTCGGCGAGACGCCCGGCGCCCTCGGCGCGGAAAACGACGAATACGAACGAGCGGTGCAGGGTGCGATGCGCTTCAACTCCGCGCACTCACGACTGCTTGCGGTATACGGCTTCATCGAACCTGGGCGCCGGCAACTCGTCGCCGAGCACGATTTCACGCTCGCCGAAGTGCGGGAGGCAGTCTCGTCCCGACCGTTTATTCCGCACGGACATGAGGTTCTATGGGCGAAGGGCATCCATGCGGGACTGGTCGGCGAATTTGATTTGGCTGTGCATATTCTCGCGCCGCAACTCGAGAACGCTTTGCGCGAGGTGCTGCGGCGACACGGCAACATCATCTACTCGACGTCTTCGAGCGGCGTGCAGAGTCTCTTCGCGCTCGAGCGCATCCTGGAAGATCCCGCGACGACAACCATTTTCGGGTCCGACATCGTCTTCGCGCTGGACACGTCGCTCGCCGAGCGTCTTGGCGCCAATGTGCGGAACGAAGTAGCACATGGCATCATGAACGACGGTACTGCGCAATCGCATGAGGCGGTCTTCGTGTGGTGGCTGGCGCTAAGGGTTTTGCGTTTCTACGGACCTGACGCGCTCGCTCCGCGTTCCGCCACGCAGCAGTCTGACCACCCGGGCTGAGCGGGCACATCGCGCGGCGAGATTCCTTCGAGAACAGGTCGCGGCTCATCGCAACGCAAGAAATCGCGCCGTAGCCACCCGTGCTACGCTCGTCGCGAAAGCGAGGTGCGTCATGCCGATGCGCGGGATCGTCGCCTACTACAGAGTCAGCAGCAAGGAACAAGGCGCTGGCGGCCTCGGCATGGAGGCGCAGCGCGCGGCGATCGCGGCTTACGCTGCTTCGCAAGCCGCGCCGATCCTCGCGCACTACGAGGAAGTCGAGACGGCGCGGCGGCCGCATCTCCAGAACCGCCCGGCCCTCGTTAGCGCCGTCGCGCACGCACGGCGTTCGGGCGCGGTGCTCGTCATCGCGCGGCTGGACCGTCTCGCGCGAAACGTCTACGTCCTCTCGAAGCTAATGGAGAGCGGCGTCGAGTTCGTCGCGTGCGACCAGCCGCACGCGAATCGTTTGACGGTGCACATCTTAGCGGCGCTTGCGGAACAGGAGTCGCGCTCGACGTCGGAGCGCATTCGGGCGGCGTTCGCGGCTCGACGCGCGCGCGGTCTTTCCTTCGCCGCACCGCACGCCCGCATTTCGCCGGAATGCCAAAAGAAAGGCACGCTGGCCGCCATGACGTCGATCATGGCGAAGTCGCGCGAAGCCTACGTCGATCTCGTTCCGCTCGTCGCCGATCTCCGCGATGACGGGCTCTGCCTGCGGCAGGTTGCCGATAAACTTAATGCCCTCGGCCACCGCACGCAACGCGGCAGTCCCTGGTCGCGGTCCACGCTCTATGCGCTGATGAAGCGCGAAGGGCTCAGCACCGAGGCGCCGGCGTGGTGGATCGGAGGCAGCGTTCGACGCAAGGGTCGCTATGCAACGAATGAGGCGGCGAACGGCAGGATGGCATCGAGGGTCGTCGCCCGCCGCGCGATGGGCGCGACATTGAAGGAGATAGCCGACGAACTCAACCGAAAAGGGGAGCGGACCGTGCGTGGCCGCCAGTGGACCTCGGTTCGCTCACGAACCTCATGATTAGGTCCGGCATCCTCCACACGCACGAAGGCCGGCGCGCCGTGCTCCGGCAGCGCAGAGCGAGCGCAACGTAAGACGGTATTGGGCCAGCGTTAGCAAACCGTTCAGATCTCTCTGCGCGCTGCAACGGTGTAAGCTGGCGGCCCCGCGTAAGCCGGGTGGAAAAGCCGAGGTTCCGTCGGGATTCACGATTCCGGTAAAAAACATCAATCGTCGAACCAAACTATGCTAAAAGCTTAAGTATCTCGGCTCTATCCAGAGTTTGCCGTTTCAAGAGCGCCTTGGCGACTTTCTCGATCTTCGGCCAAAAACGATTCACGAGAACCTCCGTCTTCACGGTGAGCCAAGCGATGTATGCATCGTCCTCCCTCACGGAGTCTCCGGTGCGAAGACGCTCGATGATCCTTGCGGCGACTTTATGATCGCTGGCGGCTTCGGCGCCCAATCAGCTTTGGTATGTCGTTCCTCTGCCAAAGCTGCCGCCAGCGCGATCATAACCGTATTCTCGAGTTGTACACGATGTCTTGGCCTTACCTCGGCGCGGTCGAGCCCGCGCATGCTGACGGCTTCCAGTTCGGCCCGACCATGGGCTTCTTCTGTGGAAACGATCGTGACGAGCTTGAGGTTCTGCTCCAGGTGCTGAGCTATGACAGCGTGTCCCGCTTCATGATATGCAACCGCGGTCAGATCGTTGATCGCCGTGTCCATGTTAGTGGTTACTTTTATAGCGCGGAGTTCTGTACTCACGGTGCTTTCGCTTCTTCTGAAGGATCGAAGACCGCACGGGAGATCGCCGATCGAAGGTACGGCCGCGAACGCCGGCGGTCGCGTCCTAAAGCGCACGACGTGGGCACTATCGATGGCATGTCGAGCACGAACCGTCGCGTCATCCCAACTGCCGATTCCCGATTGAGAGAGAAGTCTCGCAAGCCGCATGACCCTCGTCGGATTCCGACTCCGTTTCTCGATGCGAAGCTCGCGCTGCAACGGAATATGGCCGCAAGGCGCGCTCGCCTTGAGCTATCTCAACGGGCTCTTGCGGAACTCTCTGGCGTCAACCTCGCGTACCTCACGCAGTTGGAGACCGGACACCGCAATCCGTCATTGCTGATTCTCGGCCGCCTCGCGCTGGCGCTAGACACCGATATCGCATCGCTGTTGCGGACGGCAAAGGGCGGCAATGCAGCCGGTTCCGCGAAGCGATATTCGACGCGCGGACGCAAACCCGGTTAGGAAAGCCGGCCCGAAGTGGGCGACTTTACGCGGCGAATCCGGTAAGTCATTCGTGTCACGTGCACTTGATATTGTCGATGCCGCCACTTCCCCCGGGCTTTTGTCTCGGGAACGCCAATGCTCTATCAACATAGTCTGTCGGAGTGGTACCGAACGCTCGACGGAACATGGCCGTAAAAGCGCTCGAGCTGCTGTATCCGACGTCGAAGGCGACCGTCGTAACCGCATGGCCGACGGCGAGCCGCGACAGCGCCTCGAGTAGACGCACGTGCTGACGCCACTCCGCAAAGCTCATTTCCGTCTCGCGTCGGAACAGTCGCGTGAACGTGCGCCGGCTCATGCCGGCGGCCTTAGCCCAAGAGGCAAGCGTCAGATGCTCCGCCGGATTCTCCAGAATCGAGTGGCAGATGCGAACGAGCTGTCGCTCCTGCGGCATCGGCACGGAGAGCGGCGCAATCGCCATCGATTCGATTTCGTCCATGATGAGAGACATGACGCGTCCGTCTCGTCCATTGAGATCGTACTCGACCGGCATCCGGACCGCTTCAAGAATCAGCTCGCGCAGCAGCGGCGAGATCTCTATTACGCGCGGTATGGTCGGAAGACGAAGGCTGGCCTTGCGATCCACGTAGAGGGTCCGCAGCGAGACCTGACCGCGACATAGGACTTCGTGTTCGACTCCACCCGGGAGCCAAAGCGCCCTTTGGGGAGGAACGACGAAGCCGCGGTCGCGTGTCGAGACCGACATGACGCCGGTAGTGGCATAGATAAGCTGCGCGCGTCGATGACTGTGGCGGGGATCGACGAAGCCGGGCGGATAGTCGTCTGCCATCGCTGCCATGGGACGCGGAACGTCCTGGTAATCGATCGATCTCGTGCTACGCCTTGCGACCGGCCCGATCACTACACTAATCGCTCCGTTCCCGACAGCCCTCGCGGCGATACCTCTGTACTATCCAATACACCCTTTCGCGAGAAGAGTCCGTGAGGACCTCGCTGCAAGGACGTTTCGGTTTGGACAGATGGCTATCGAAGAGGTCTGGTTTTCGCCTCATGGGAGACGTTGTATTGCTTCACGAGTTGCACGACTCGTTATGCGTGCTGTGCGAGCCGCCTCTTACCACTGCGGCAACTGAGGATCGTGTTCTCTACTAGCCGAATGTCGCATGCTAGCGCGGAGTCGCGGCCGTGATCCAGTACATCGAACGTCCGCAGTCGTTCTGGCTGCGGCGAGCGGTGTTTCAAGTCCATCTCTGGACGGGGGTCGTGCTCGCGCTGTACGTCATCGCCATCAGCGTGAGCGGTAGCGCGATCGTTTTCGCCGACCGTATTACGGACGACGTTGCGGGCAATTCTCACCGACCTTCGTTTGCAAAACCTCGTTCGTTAGATGAACTTGTACGCATTGCCCGTTCGCAACGCGTCGGTTTCACCATGCCGACGGAGATCCTCGCCAACGCTTCCGGCGGCCCGATCGAAGTGCGATTGTACCGCGACGCGGGAGCATCGCAGTACGTCTATCTTGATCCTTCCGGGCGCGTTCTGGCGAGCGTCAGCGGCAGGGCACGACGTCATGCCATAATGGACTTCCTGACCAATCTGCATGTGAGTCTCCTCGGCGGCAGCGGCGGATCGCTCGCAAACGGCGTCTTCGGCGCGGGACTCGGATCGCTCGCGTTCACGGGCCTGATCCTCTGGTGGCCGGGCCGCAGGAGCTGGCGCCGCGCATTAGTCATAAAAGCCCGCGCCGGTACGAAACGTCTGCTCTTCGACATCCACAGCACGGGCGGCTTTTGGACGTCCTTCCTCGTCGTCATGTTCTCGTTTACGGGCGTCTCCCTCGTCTTCTTCGGTCCCTGGAATCGACTCGTCGCCGCTTTGCTTCCGACCTCGGCGCAGTCGGGATCGACGACGTCGAGTTGGAAGATCGGCGGCAGCACCAAGCCGCTGGCCGAATTGGTTGCGAGAGCAGCGGCTTTGGAGCCGACGTTGCATTGGGATCTCGTCGAGATTCCGGATAAGACCGGCGGCCCGCTCATCGTTCGCCTGACGCAGCCCAACGTTCCGCTGCGCCTTTCGCGACATGCCTTCGTCTATCTCGACCCGGCGACTGGCGACGTGCTCGAAGATTGGCGCAGCGCGAATCGGAAGCTGGGCGACCTCATCACCTGGTACATCATCGAAGGGCTGCACTACGGCGATTACGCCCTCGGGATGCAATGCGCGTGGGTCATCGTCGGCCTCGCGCCCGCCTTTTTGGCAATCAGCGCTATCGCCCTGTGGTCAAACCGCCTCATGCGCTGGCGGCTTGGTCTCGAGAGGCGCCGTAGCTCCCGCGCGGCTTCGTGATATCCGCAAAGCGCAACGAGAGAGGATGCAGATGATACGACTATTGGCTTCGCTGCTGGTGTGCGCACTCGGCATGACAGCTCTTCCGGCGAATGCTCAATCCACGACGCAACAGTACATCGTGACCGTCGTTGATTCTCAGTCGGGAGCGCCGATCGCGAATGCAAGCGTAACGCTGCGGGGTCCCCGAACGTACACCGCCCGAACCAATGCCGCAGGCGTCGCGAATGTCTCGACGCTGCCCGGCGTCTACGATCTTGCGGTGGAAGCTACGGGCTATACCGGCTCGACCATCGCGGGAAACGCCGTCTTGCCCGGAACCGACACGAAGACCACCGCATCCCTGCAACGCATCAGCTTCAGTTCATTGCGGACCATCGGGCATACCTACACGAGCCGCAGCGGATCGTTCAACACCTCGTCCGCGTCGATCAGTTCGGTGAGCAGCGACACCATGCTCGACCGAGGCGAAGTCCAGGTCCGCAACCTGCTCGATCAGATCCCCGGCATCATCAACGGCGGCGGCTACGAACTCAATAGCGCGGCGCCCGGTGCCGTGATCACGCCGCAGGTTCGCGGCGGTTTTCCGTACGAGACGGAATCGCTGATCGACGGGCATCCCATCGCTCTCGCCTCCACCGGTTCGTACGACGCCGAGTTCCTAACGGCGTACATGCTCGACAACGTCGAAGTGGCCAAGGGTCCCGGCGTTTTCTCGGACACGATCACCGGCGCGGTCAACGGCACCGTGAATTACCGCACGCTGTCGCCGACGCGCGTACCCCACTTCTCCATCGACCTCGGCACGGACAAGTACGGCGGGGAACTGGTCAACGCGCGCGCGACCGGTACGACCGGCAAGGTCGGCTATGCCTTCGATTACCTCTCCGACGGAACTCCGGGTCCGCTCAACAACGTTCCGGCCGGTTCCGCGTATCTGCCGCAGTACGGCGGCGCCATTCAGATCAACGGTCAAGCCGTCTGCGGTCCGAACGGGACGCCGAACTGCCCGACGGCGAACGCAGCCGGAAACCCGAAATATGAAGGCTCGACTACGGTGATCTCGCCCATCGCCGCCTGCTGCGTTCCCGATTCGACGGCGTTCTTCGTCCGCAATCAGCTCGCCAAGCTCGCCTATAACTTTTCCGCTACGACCTCGCTCACGGTCAGCGACCTCAATCTGCAGGATCGCGACGGCGGCGGGTTCGGCGGTTCGGAGAACTACCAATCCTTCGTCAGCTTCCAGCCGGCCGCCGGCTACACGGGAAGCGCTCCCGGCAACACGAGCCAGCCGTTTCCGCTCACCGTCAGCGGCGCGTTCTTGCCGTACAGACGCGAAGTATCGGAGAACTTCACGCAAGGCGACTTCCGCACGTCGATCGGCAAGACGACGATCCTCGCGCGCGCATACGGCGGCGCCATCAACAACTCTCAGCTGCTGGCGCCGGGTCCGAGCAATACGAACTTCAACGTCAACCTTTACGGCGCGGTCCCGCTCGGGAACCCTCCGGTGCTGACGCATTTCAACGGGCAGAGCGCGACGGTCACGTACGTCAATTTCGCGGAGGATCTCCACGAACGCGATGAATCCTACGGCGAGACGCTGGATATATCGCGGCCGATAGGCGCCGGAACGTACGCGCTCTCTTACGATAGCACGTCGAACAACGGCTTCTTGGCCAACTTCACGGCCGATCCGGCATTCAGCGGCGTCTTCATCCCCGTCGGTTCGAGCCAGCGTGTCGACACGCTAGCGGCGCGCGGCTTCATCCAGCTCGCGCCGACCGTGAATCTCAATGCCGGCGAATATCTCCTCGCGTACAGCGATCACTACAGTCCCGACGGTGGAAGCACGTACACGAATGCGGCCAGCCACTTCTCGATTCCACGCGCGGCGCTTACGTGGCGGGTCCAACAGAATACGTCAATCCGGGCGTCTGCCGGCGGCTCCGTCGCAACGCCGTACCTAAGCCTGATAACATCGTCCAGTACGCCGCCGCTTCCCAACAACCAAGCCGCTCCGACGTACTACGTGCAGACCCTGGCGAGCGGCGACGTTCTGCCGGAGACGGCGTTCGGGTACGACATCGGCGTCGATCACCGTGCTAAGAACGGCATGATCCTCAGCGCCGACGCGTACACGACGGCTCTGCGCAATCAATACCTCCAGTCGACATACCTCAACGGGACCTATTCCGCGAACTTCGGCAACCGGGAGCCGGTGCCGCTCTACGATCAGATCACGACGAATCTCGGCAACGCCCGCTACGAAGGCTTGGAGCTTTCGGTCAGCCGCCAGCCCGCCATCGGATTCGGATATCTGGCCCAAGGCGCTTTGATGCGCGCCTATCCGTATGCGATCAGCCCTTCACTCTACACGACCGCGAGCGGCCCGAACAGCACGAACTTGGCGGTCATTCCGAACGTCAATTTCGTCGGCAGCGGCAATGGCTACAACGGTCTCGGCTTCTATGGCGCCATACCATATTCGACCGGCTACGGCGAAGTGTCGTATCGCGGCCTGCACGGTCGGTTCTTCCGTCTTGGCGTGACTCACTACGGTAAGAACAACCAGTACAACCTGAACGCGTTCGAAGTATTCAGCGCCGGAGTTGGCATGGATCTCGGCAGAGTGTCGCTGCGGCTCACTGCCGATAACATCTTCAACAGCAACAGCCTTCCGTATCTGTCCGAATACGAGGGCGTGCCCGTGCAACTCGTCAATGGAAAACTCGGGGCAACGTTCGGCGGCACGTACGGACCGCCGACGTTCCGCTTCGATATTCACGTACCGATACTGTAATGAAACGCGTCATGCCCAAACTGCCGCGAATCCGGACCCTCGGAGACGGAAGGTCGACGAACCGATGAAAGCCCGGCTTCTCAGTGTCATCGTGACGGCGTTATTGCTTGCCGGCACGGCGTTCGCCGCGAGCGCGCTGAAGTATCCCGATGCGCCGCGGGATCCGAAGCCGGACAACTTCTGGGGCGTCGCCGTCCCGGACCCCTTCCGTTGGCTCGAGAACGTCGACTCTGCGCAGACCCAAGTCTGGGTCCGGCAAGAGGAAGAGTTGAGCCGCTCCTATCTCGATGCGATTCCTGCGCGCACGCAGATTATCGATAGCTATAGAAAGCTGCTGAACTACGAGAGGACCGACGCTCCCGAGCGCGCTGGAAATAGCTGGTTCTTCTTTCGGAACAGCGGACTGCAGAATCAGAGCGTACTGTATGTGCGGGATTCCGAGCGCGGTCCGGCACGGGAGCTGCTCGATCCCAACAAGCTCTCCGCGGACGGAACGGTCGCCCTAGGACCGGAGCATTCGTTCAGCAAGGACGGCCGCTACCTGGCTTACGCGACGCAGAGCGCCGGTTCCGATTGGGAAACGTGGCACGTGCGTACCGTTGCGACGGGCGTGGACCTTGCGGATACGATTGGATGGAGCAAGTTCTCGTACGCGGTGTGGGCCGGCGATACCGGCTTCTACTATTCGGGCTACGATACGCCGGATTCTCCCAATAGCACGCTATCGACGCTCGGTCGCCAGAAGGTCTGGTTCCATCGGCTGGGCAGCTCGCAATCGCAGGACAAACTCATCTACGGCGGCGATCCGGCGCAGCCCGGAGTCTTCGCCAACGTGCTCTCCACCGAGGATGAGCGCTACCTCTTTCTTCTGCGGACGACGATCAGCGCCAACAGTCTGGACTGGCGGCCGTCCGGCGAGCCCGATGCGGCGTATCGTCCATTGTTTTCGATGGAGCCCAACGTAACGTACACCGTGATCGGCGATGATGGAGACCGCCTTTACGTCGTGACCAACGCGGCCGCGCCCCTCGGACGGCTGGCGTGGGTGAACGTCGGCGACGCACGACATGCTCTTCATGACATCGTGCCCCAGAGCGCGGACAAGCTCGAAAGCGTGTCGCTGATAGGCAGCCGCTTCTTGCTGAATTATTCGCATGATGCGCATTCGCTCATCAAGATAGCGGATCTTAGCGGCAAGCAGCTCGGTGCGATCGAGCTTCCCGCTATCGGAACCGCGGATATGGCCCCGGCGCGACGGCACGATCGCATCGCATATTACACCTTTTCGTCTTTTACGTTCCCGGCGACCGTTTATCGGTACGATACTTTGACGGGTGCGACGAGCGTCTTGCACCGGCCGAGTATAGCGTTCGACGGATCGGCGTACGCCACGGATCTCGACTTCGCGACCTCGAAGGACGGCACGAAGATTCCCGTATTCATAACGCATCGCAAAGACATGAGATTGGACGGCTCGACCCCGACCATCGTGTACGGCTACGGAGGTTTCGGCGTCTCGTTGACGCCGCAGTTCGACCCGGGGACGGCGCTTTGGCTCCAGATGGGCGGCGCGTACGCGCAAGCCGTCATACGCGGCGGCGGAGAGTACGGCGAACCATGGCACGAGGGCGGAAGCGTGGAGAACAAGCAGAATTCCTTCGACGACTTCATCGCGGCTTCGGAAATGTTGATACGGAGGGGGATCACCTCGACGCCGAACCTCGCCGCGAACGGGGCGTCTAACGGCGGCCTGCTCGTCGGTGCGGTCCTCACGCAGCGTCCGGATCTCTACGGCGCGGCGATTCCCGAAGTAGGCGTACTCGATATGCTGCGTTATCAAAGATGGACGGTCGCGAAAGCATGGATCCCCGAGTACGGGTCGGCCGACAGATCCGAGACCGACTTCAAGTACTTGTATGCCTTCTCGCCGGACGATCACGTTAGACCGGGCACGCGGTATCCGGCGACGCTCATCATGACGTCGGATCACGATGACCGCGTCTACCCGGCTCACTCGTTCAAGTTTGCGGCGCAGCTTCAGTTCGCGCAAGCCGGCGATGCGCCGATCCTGTTGCGCATCGAATCCCGAGGCGGACACGGCTTCGGGCGTCCGACGGACAAGATTATCGAGGACGAAGCGGATCGCTACGCGTTCCTCGTGAAAACGCTGCACTTTTCTCCGCTCTTCGCGCCGGTAACAAGCAGCGCGCAATGAAGTGCTTAGCTCTTGGCACTCGTCGTGAGTTGGCCTGACCGCCGTGTCTACATGACGATCGGCGGATTCGAAGCAACCTGGTCCGACGGTACTCATGCGATACAAATCGTTCATTGGAGCAACGTTGAGCGGCTATATGGAACGTAGCGGTCCGGTCGCCGACCTTATTCTCATCGGTGGACGGATTTGGACCGGAAATGCGTCTGGGCATGAAGCGGAAGCGATCGCCATCGCAGGCGACACGATTTCCGGCGTTGGAACCGATTCGGAGATTCTTGATGGTCGGGGCCTGAAGACGCAGGTCGTTGAACTGAAGGGTCGGCGCGTCGTTCCGGGCTTCAACGACGCGCACGTGCATTTCAGCACCGGCGGCTTTTCGCTCGCAAGCGTCAATCTTCGTAATGCGCGGAGCGAAGAGGAGTTCCGGGAGATCCTCGGGTGCTTCGCCGCATCTCGCGCCAGGGGCGAGTGGATCCTCCAGGGCGAGTGGGATGCCGAAGGCTGGACCTCGGGAGTGTTGCCGACGCGCGAACTGATCGATGACGTAACGCCGGACAATCCGGTCTTGATCAACCGAACCGATGGGCATACCGCACTGGCCAACACGCTGGCGATGCAGATGGCGTCCGTCGATGAGCACACGCGAGACGTCCCGTTCGGCATGATTCTCCGCGATGCCGACGGATTGCCGAACGGGCTGTTCGTCGATGCTGCGCAGTCGCTCATCCAACGAGCAGTGCCGGCCATATCGCAGGATCGATTCGTGCATGCGCTGCTGGCTGCTCAGGATCATGCCGCTGCGCACGGCGTCACCAGCGTTCAAGACATGGGCCTTCTTCACGCGACGGATGCTGATTGCGCGAATCTGCTGCGAGCATACCGGACTCTGCTCGAGCGGAACGAGTTGAAAGTGCGCGTTTCGCTGCACATGCCTCTGCGAAGATGGCAGGAGCTGGCAGGCCTCGGCATCGGGGCTCGATTCGGAGACTCGAAGCTCCGGATCGGAGCGCTCAAGGCGTTCGCCGACGGCTCCTTAGGTTCGCATACCGCGTGGTTCTACGAGCCCTACGCCGACGCTCCTCATTCGCGCGGGATGTGCAGCGACCAACTCGTCGATCCCGAGGTTATGTACGAGGATATCCGCGGGGCTGACGAGGCCGGGCTGCAGCTCGCGATCCATGCCATCGGCGACCGCGCGAACAACGTGATCCTCGGCTTCTGCGAGCGCCTTCAAGATGACAACGGACGGCGGGACCGGCGCGTGCGCATCGAGCACGCGCAGCATCTGCTTGCGGAAGACATCGGGCGGTTCGCTCAGCTGGGCGTCATCGCGTCGGTGCAGCCGTATCACTGCATCGATGACGCGCGCTTCATCACCGAGCGCATCGGGGCCCATCGTTCGGAAACCGCTTTCGCGTTCCGCTCGCTCCTCGATGCAGGCGCAGTTCTGGCGTTCGGCTCCGACTGGTGGGTAGCGCCGATGAGCCCGCTCATGGGCATCTACGCCGCTGTTACGCGGCGCACGCCGGAGGGCCGATATCAGGACGGTTGGATGCCGGCGCAAAGGATCTCGGTCGCCGAAGCGGTCCGTGCGTACACGGCTCATTCGGCATACGCATCGTTCGATGAAGGCGTCAAAGGGTCTCTGGAGGTCGGGAAGCTCGCCGACATGGTTGTCTTATCGGACGACGTCTTCTCGATCGCCGCAAGCGAAATCCAGAACGTCAAGGTCGACATGACGATCTGCGATGGCGCTATCGTTCATGACCGGACCTTGGCGAGAGAAGAACGGCGAGGCGCGCTGAATGTTCGTTAGACCCACCTGGAAGCCGCGCTCCGATGAGGAGGTGTTCCGGCTCATCAATGATTATCCGTGGGCGCTTCTGGTCAATAACGGTTCGGATGGACCGTACGCGACGAATCTGCCGCTGCTGCTCGATCGCTCGCGCGGGAACGGCGTCCTCATCGGGCACATCGCCCTCGGTAACGAGCATGCTCGCGCTTTGCAGAAGGCGAGGGAGCCGACGATGGCGATTTTCCAGGGGCCGCACAGCTACGTCACATCGAGCTGGTATCCCGATCGCGATATGCCCCCGACGTACTACTACACGGCGGTTCACTGTTATGGCAAAGCGGCGCTGCACAGCGAGGCCGTCTTGCATCAATGGATCGAAACGTTGACCGATCGGGCCGAAAGCGGAGTTTTGGACGGATGGAAAACCGGAGAAATCGAGAGTGAGGCCATCATTCGGCGCTTGAAGTCCATCGTCGGCTTCGAAATACCGATCGACCGCATGGAAGCGAAATTCAAGCTTGGACAGGACGAGCCGAAGAAAGACGCGCTTGCAGTTGCCGATCATCTCATGAAAGATCCGGCGCAGATCGCGCTCGCGAAGATGATTCGGTCGTATAACGTGACGCGGCGGCAGGAGTGAGTAGCGCACGCATTCCCAGCCTCCTTCATCAGCGCCAAAGTCTTGGACTGCCCTTGCTGAGTCGCTTCGTTGGATAATAACGCCTTTTATCGAATATTTAGCTGCCGCATCCCAAGAATTTCAACGTAAGTTGACGCGATGGATCAAGGCCGCGAAATGACGGCCGCGGCACAGACAGTTTCCATCGGTCTCGCGGGCTCGCTCGAAATTTGCGCGCCCGACTTTGTGCGTGTCCTGTCATTCGCTACCTCAGACACCGGGACTTTCGAGGAATTCTTCAGTCTCAGGCCGCGCGCATCATTAGGGAGCGTCTACATAAACTAGAAACGGCACGGAGAGCGGGGCAACGTCGGTCGCTCCGCGCACTCCGCGACATGCATGCCGCAAACGACGACGTCGAAAACCGCTTTTCCTTGCCGGGCGCTGCCGCGCAGTACGGACCGGATCGCCGATACGCACGCGTCGGCTCGATCTCGAACTTGAACCCGATCTCGCAACCAAAACGATTGACGCGGTCTGCACGCTAACGGTCGAAGCAATCGACGATGACGTCTCGTCGATCGAGCTAGACGCCGTCGACCTTGAGGTAACGGCGCTGCAGGCACTGGCGCGCAAGCGGCGCGGATCAAACCGGCGCCGCAAGGCGAAGGTCGTGGTAGCAAGGATTCATCACCAGACCGCGAATCGGCGGCGCGACTTCCTGCATCAGACCTCGACGCAACTCGTTGCGGCCGCAAATCTGATCGCCACCGAGAGCTTGGCGATCTCCGACATGACGCGTTCGGCAAGGGGAACCGTGGAAATTTCTGGGCACAACGTTGCCCAAAAGGCCGGGCTCAATCGAGAGATACTCTCGACGGCCCCCAGTGCGTTTCTCGCCATGCTGCGGTACAAAGCGGAAGAAGCTTGTGCCGAGTATGTCGAGATTCCAACGCGCAAGGTCAAGCCGAGTCAAACCTGCTCGGGCTGCGGGCGGTAAGCGAAAAAACAGCTCTCGCAACGGATGCACGTTTGCGAATGTGGAGCATGCCTGACGCGCGATCAAAACGCCCCACGCGTCATTCTCAAGTGGGCCTGCGCCCACACCGGCCGGGAACCGATCGCCGGGCATCTCACGAGGCTCGTCTCGTGACTGCGAAACTCAATCCATACGCACCAGGTGCGTTCGGTGGAGTAGTTCATGAGTGGAAGTACCGTAGCAACAACAACTCCTTGGACCTGTCGGCATTCGTCGAACCTTGAGCGTTCGCGTTCGCCCGTATCGCGATGAACTCGTGCATCTTCGCGTAATCGCTCGGTATCGGACGCACATATACGCCGAACCTAGAGCGCGGCAAGCGCGCCCTCGATGAGCGCGGCGATGCGTCGGCCGCCAGCCTGGGAGACCTCCAGTACCGCCGCATGCGAGAGCTCTTCCGCTGTATCCGCCCTCGTATTCGTGATCAGCGAGATGCCCAAAACGTCGAGCCCGAGCGCGCGCGCGGCGAGCGTTTCGAGCACCGTCGACATGCCGACGGCGTCGGCACCCAAGCGGCGCAGCGCATCTGATTCCGCCGGCGTCTCGTACTGTGGTCCGCGCACGCCTGCGTAGATGCCCTCATGAAGCGTCGTATCGTGCGCCGCCTGCTGTGCCAGTTCGCGCAGCCGCGGCGCATAGGCATCCGTCATCGCTAAGAACGGCGCGCCGAGGGATGGATCGAGCGGCGTCGCGCCGGTGAGGTTGATGTGATCGGCGATGAGCATCGCATCGCCGCGCGCGTACCGTGGATTGAGGCCGCCGGCAGCGTTCGTGAGCACGATCGTCTTCGCGCCGCACGCGGCCGCAAGCCGTACGAGATACGTCACGGCCGCGGGCGAGTGTCCTTCGTAGAGATGTGCGCGCCCGGCGAATGCGACGACGCATTTCCCGGCGCACGCTCCCGCGTAGGCGACGCCCGGATGTCCGAGCACGTTCGTGGCGGGCGCGTACAACCGGTCGTAGCGGATCTCGCGACCCGTGATGCGCTCGCGCATGCCGTCCGCCAGCCCGCTACCGAGCACGATCGCCGCGTCGAGCGACCCTCCGGCCCGCCGCGTGATCCGTCGCGCGGCGCTCGCGAGTTTCTTGGGATTAATGGGTCGCGACGGCGGCCACGCTGCCGAGCAAATCGGTACCCGTCATTGCGCTCGGCACCTCGAGACCGAGTAACGGCAGCAACGTCGGTGCGATGTCACCGAGCGCGCCATCCGCGAGTTTGCCCAGCGGCGGCTCGCGGCCCACGAGCACGAACGGAACGGGATTGGTCGTGTGCGCGGTCAGTGCGTTGCCGCGTTCGTCGAGCTTCTCTTCGGCATTGCCATGGTCGGCTGTAATCGCGAGGATGCCGTTCGCGTCGAGGACGGCTTGCTCGAGCCGGCCGAGCGCGACGTCGAGGGTCTCGACGCTCGAGATCGTCGCGTCCATCACGCCGGTATGCCCGACCATGTCCGCGTTCGCGTAATTCATGACGATCAAGTCGTGTTGCCGGTCGCGAATGTCTTCGCACGCCGCCGTCGTGATCTGCTCGGCCCGCATCTCGGGCGCGAGATCGTACGTCGCCACGCTGCGATCGGAAGGAATGAGCACGCGATCTTCATGTTCGAAGACCGTCTCACGGCCGCCATTGAAGAAGTACGTAACGTGCGCGTATTTCTCAGTTTCGGCGAGGCGAAGTTGCCGTAACCCCGCGCGCGCGGCGACTTCACCGAACGTGTCGGTTTGCGGCCGTGGTCCGAAGAGCA
>JAABUQ010003945.1_pt1 | contig 26229 bp, 26 predicted proteins | sample 5560001 | NCBI WGS metagenome assembly JAABUQ01 (sample SAMN10711888, study PRJNA513371) | rock metagenome | isolation source: Antarctica rocks | place: Antarctica: Victoria Land, Finger Mt nord | collected 2015-12-18 | reverse complement strand
AACGGTAACCGCTCCGACTGGAACCTATCATGCCACGACGGATGCGCGCGGCTTTTTCTCGATCACCGGCGTTTTCGCGGACACGTACACCGTCTCGTATGAAATACAAGGCTATCAGGCGGTGTCGCGCAGCGGTGTAACGGTTAATGCGGATCAAACGCAGATCGCCGACGCGTCGCTCACCAAGGCTTTGCGAACCATCGCCCGAGTCGCGACCCGAAGTATCGGAGGAGCTTTCCAGCCCAATCAACGACCGACACGTACACCGCCAACCCGACACAGATCGAGCAAACTCAAGGTAACGCGATCAACATCAGTGAGTCGCAGCTTATTACGTCGTTGCCGGGCGCATCGTATGATTCCAGCGGCTACCCCGTGATTCACGGCGGTCGAGAAAACGAGGAAGGATTTCAGTTCGAAGGTATTCCGTACGTCGACGCCTTTACGAATCAGTTCACCAACACGCTGGCGACGCCGGGTCTCGGGCTGCAGTCGGTGCAACTGACGCCGGGTGCCGGAAACGCCTCGTTCGGCAACACGGGAACGGGTACGCTCAACCTCGTCGCCAAGCGGGGGTCGGTTCCTGGTTACGCGACGGCGCAACTTGCCGTCGGCGGTCCGGGGTTTTTCCATGGCTTGAACCTCGAATACGGCACCGCCACCGCGAACGGGCGATTGTCGGATTACTTTGCATTCAACGGCGAAAACAGCACTTTCGCATACGGCTCCGGCAACGTCCCGGCGGCTGAAGTATTCCGCTTTCTCTCCACCAAGGTCGAGACCGACCGCGAGTTCATCAACAATCTCGTCTATAAGTTCGGCAAAGACAAGAATCAGTCGTTGCAGTTTTTTCTGGACAGCGCGCAGCACGAATTCTTGCAAGGCTACGGCGGAAACCCGTTCTGCTTCAAGACGTGCGATCCGTATTTTTTGGCGGACGCCACGGCCTTCACCGGACTGACGGTGGGCCAAGTCCAGAGCATCATGACCCTGGATCCGTACCAAACCTCGCCGGTCGAAACCCTCGCGCAAGCCAATCGTCCGCCGTACGCGTACTATCAGCCGAACACGACGTACAAGCTTCAGTACGATAACAACCTGGACCCATCTACTTTTTTGTCGGTGAAGTACTACCGCGTTAACGCCGTCGTGACGTTCGATCAGCCGTACGCGAGCCGAAGCCCATTCGCTTTTGCCCAAGACACGCTGCAAGGGGGCTTTACGAACGGCGCCACGCTCTCGCTCACACGGCAGTTCGGCTCGCATAACCTCGCGCAATTCGGGGTCGATTACGCGTACCTCACGCCCGTCTACAATGAGCCGATCAACACGTGGGGGTTCTGGGATCTCGTTTTTCAGCCCAACCAAGAACAGTACGATTTCATCAAACCGACCGACCCGAATTGCCCCCTCGGCGCCGATGGGAGCGGCAAGAGCTACTGCGGGTTCTTGTACAACTACTTTCCCAACGGTGTAAAAGTGCCGATCAACGAGGAAACGTTCGCGACACACCGCCAGGACACGTCCTTCTACGCCAGCGACCAGATCCAGTTGGGCACGAAATTAAAGGCGGAGGTCGGTGGCCGCTTAGACGAGGCCAGCTATATGGTGCCGGCGCCTGCGATTGACCGAGCCTCCTGCACTACGTTGTATGTTCCGCAGACATGGACGCCGCCAACGAGCAACTGGGATCCTGCCAAAGGTAAATTCAATTGCGATGCCAAGGCGACGTTCGGCTTAGGAGATGCACAAATCAAGCCCAGCGTCTGGGAGCCGCGAGTGGGGCTCACGTACAATCCGACCGTTAACGATTCGATCCGCTTGACGTACGGCAAATCCGTTTTGTTCCCCCCGATCGGCCAGATCGATTTGTACGATCCACCGGCCTTCTACACCGGTCCGTTCGGAAGAATCCCGTCGTACAGCGGCTTCAACGCATTTAACGCCGGCCTTCCAGCGGGGACGTTGGGAGACGCCACGGCCGCGACGACCTGCGGCATTCCGGGTTACCAAGTTCAGTGCGCCAATTACGGCGAACAACTGCGTTGGGCGGCACAGAATACGCTGCAAGGCGTGCCCCTTTCGCCGATTAAGCCCGAGACGTTTAAGAATTATAGTGTGACCTTGGAGCACCAGTTCACGAGCGCATTATTGAGCGGCATCGGATTCAGCATCGCTCCGTGGTATCGCGAGGGCTCCAATGCAACTGCATCCGTAGCAGAGCCGCGCATCGGGCCCAATGGACAGCCGGTCAGGAACTCCGACGGCAGTTATGTTCTCAATCCGCCCGTCGTGACGAACAAGGGGCGCGACTACGCCAGCGGCATCGACTTTCGTATCACGAAAGAGGCGCCCGTCGGCTTCGCCGGACAGTTCACGGCCTCGTACATCAATGAGTTCTCGAACGTCGTGCCGCTCAGCGCCAGTGAAGACTTCTTTCCGTCGATTCCCACCGCATCGCTACTTGCCGACAATCTCTATCGCGTCGGATTTCTCTCGCCGTTCCAGAGCGTTCTGTCGCTGTCATATAAAACGCGAAGTGGCTGGCGGTTCAATCCTCAGTTTTTCTACGATGTCGGCTACCCCGTCAATTCAGGACTGCTGACCCCGGTGTTCGTCAACGGAAACCCGGTCAACGTGTCGGCCACCAACTATACGTACGGGCAGAGCAACGCCTCAACGGGAGCCGTGCAGTACCTCGATCCGCTCAACCCGGGCTCGGTATTCGCGCCCAACATCGCCGCGACGCGCGGAACGCCCGAAGCTGCATCGCCGGGTGGTGTGCTCTCGCACTCCGACTTCTTCGCCAACATGACGTTCGAATATGGGACGCCCAAAGGATACAAGTTGGGAGTGACGGTCAACAACGTCTTCAACCAGCTGTATCTGGGCTCGTACTTCCAAGGGATCAACCCGCGCTATCAACCGATCGCAACCGGAATATCCGGACCACTGACCGGTTACTCGAGCAACCCCACCGACTATACGAATCCGAATCTCGGAGCGTTGGCGCGCTACGGAACCATCGTCCACGGGCGTGATGCCTACCTCAACTCGCCCGAGAACACGCCCCGCAATTTCTACTTCTACGTCCAGGCGAGAGTCTGAGGAGACGGCGTGAGAAGATCAATCGCGGCCGCATCACCACTGCTCCTCATCGTTGCTATCAGCGCATGCTCGACCGGTGGATCGGAAATCAACCCAACGGTGACGCAAGTAAACCCGCAGAGCAACTCCAAATTGCAGTTCGTCGTTGGGACGGCCAACATCGCGGCGGACGGCGTCGTCGGCTTGAACGTGGTGGCGACTTTGCGGCAACCAACCGGCAACTCCGCGGTACTCGCTGATCTTCCAACGATCGCAGGACCGCCCGGCTTCACGGTCCCGAATACAAGCAGCATAACGAGCCCCATCACCGGCAACGCCATGACCGGCAACGGGGACGGCGGATCGGGCACGGACGCGGGAACCAACCATATCAGCGCCTCACCACAGCAGCCGCCGAATCCCACGCTAACGCCACTCGCGACCACACTCGGGCCGTACGGGGGACTGTTCTCGTACGGTTTTGGGCCGTATAATTCTGACCAAACCGGCTCATCATACTATCCCGGCGCTCCCGCCGGTCCTCCCACTCCGGTATTCGAGCAGCCGTTCTACTCTGCGACGGAACTGCCGTACGTGGGCGGCCCTCCTGCCTATCCGTATTTCAACGACGGAACGTACCCGACAAGCTTCATCGGCTATCTGCAAGGCTTTGCCGCGTTCGAGGCCGCGCCCGTCGTCGGCGCGTACGCACTCACGGTAGCAGTCGCAGCGCAGAATGCCCCGTCCGCGACATTGACTGCGCACGCATCGTTATCGAACCCGGCGGCATTGCCGCCGCTTACTGCGCCGACGTTCACGTCGGACTCAAAAGGCGGTGGGACCGGAACCGTGTTGGTGCCGAGCGATCCACGCATTCTCGAAACGATGGTGTATGTGGTCGATCTCAACGCCACCACTGGTGCAGCACTGAACTTCTACGCCGTGGGTCCGCTCAAGGGAACCGGAACGCTTGCGTACACGCTGCCCGATCTTCTTGGACCGTGCTCCGGAACAAAAGGAGCCGGCTGCCAAAATGATCCCAGCAAGCAGACCGCGTCGATCCCACCCGGCGACGGGTATGCAGTCTATGCGGTCTCGTACGATTATCCCGCCTTCGAAGCGTCCCCGCCGATAAACACGTCGCAGACTCCGACGATCACCGGCGCTTCAAGTCAAGCCGATGTCTCGCTCTCGCCGACAATGGGCGGCGTGTACATGTCGAAAGGCCGGCGCTCCGGTGCGCTTCACGTGCGTATGCCGATGCGCCCACTCGTACACAAAACGTAGCGCGGGCTCTTCCTCATCGGATGACGGCGAAGCCAGTGCGTCCCCATGCCTTTCAGTCAGCCGCCGTCACCTTCGCCGCCTGGAGCTTCGTCCGCACCCGTGGCGTTGTCGGCCGAGTTTTCCAGCACTGCGCCCGTCTTGGCGTCGACGCCGACTTCGCGAACGCCGTGCGCCGTTTTGACGTCGAACGAATAACGCAGCCCGCTGCCGCCGTTCTCCTTCTCCAGTTCTTGCGAAACGATCGTACCGCGTACGGTATGCAGCGCGATGCCGCGCGCCTGCGTGAGGGATACTTTCGCTTGCGGCGAGAGTTGTGAACCCGGGAACGAGGCCGCCGTTGCGATGCCGGCGGTACCGAGGGCGGCCATGCCGGCCGCGAGGGTGATGCTCTGGAGTTTGTTCACGTGATGGAGACCTTTCTTGGTAGAGTGACTGGTATCAGGATCGCACCCCGTGATGACTGCTCGATGAACGTACGCGCGCGAACACCTCGCGCGGCTCGAAGCGATCGATGACCGCGACGATCAACAGCAGACACAAGAACCCGATGGCCATTCCCGCGATCAAATCGGTCGGCCAATGGACGCCCAGGACGGCTCGGCTCGCAACGATCGCGAGGATAAGGCACGCTCCGAGGACGCCGGTCAGCGTACGCCTGCGCGGATACGAACGCGCTAAGAGAACGGTCAGCGTTCCGTAGACGGCGGTCCCTTGCAAGGCGTGTCCGCTCGGAAAGCTGTCGCCGGCGACGTGCCGACGCGGCCACAAATCGGGCCGCACGCGCTCGAAGACTTCCTTGAGTCCGAGATCGAGAACACCCGCGAAAATGGCGCCCACCACGAAGACGACGGCGCTGGCGCGGAGTCCTGCGCGCCACATTAGGAGCGCAGCCACGGCGGTGACCACGGTTAATCCGATCGGCGGCCCGAGATCGGTGAATCCCCACGCCACGGCGAGCAGCAGCGGCGTGGTCGCGCGATGAATCGTCTCCAGCACAGTGGTATCGAAGGCGAATGTTTCATGTTCGGCGACTTCATCGGAGATCCAAACGGCTACGACAACACAGATTGCGGCCGCTGCCAATACCGTTGTGCGCAATGCGCCACTCACGCTGGTCACAACGTGATTACCGAGCCGGTGAGCCTCGCCGCTTTCCATGCAACGATGTTGCCCATCTCCGTCGAACCGAACATGAAGCAGCGGGACGGCGGGAAAGGCCGGCACCATGAAGATCCTCGTGGTCGAAGACGACCGGCGCCTCGCAGAACTGCTGCGTCGCGGTTTGGCCGAGGGCGGACACGTCGTCGATCTCGAGCATGACGGCGAATCGGGCCAAGCCTCGGGGGCCGATGGTGCTTACGATGCGATCGTGCTCGACGTAATGCTTCCGCGCAAGGACGGCTTTGCGGTTGCGCGCGAGCTGCGCGCACGCAACGTCGCTACCCCAATTCTGATGCTCACCTCGCGCGATACGGCCGACGATACGATCGCCGGTCTTGATGCCGGCGCCGACGATTATTTGCGCAAGCCGTTCGTATTCGGCGAGCTGGAGGCGCGGCTGCGCTCGCTCACGCGCCGCACGGCGGCGCCCGTGCACGATGCGCTTACGGTCGGCGACCTACGGCTGGATCTGGCCACGCGCCGGGTGACGCGCGGCGAAACGACGATCGCGCTCACTGCACGCGAAACGGCATTTCTCGAATATCTCATGCGCAACAGCGGATTGCTCATCACGCGGCCGATGCTCGAGAATGCGCTTTGGGAGCGCGATCGCGACACGGCTTCCAACATCATCGAAGTTTACGTGAGGCGCCTGCGCAGCAAACTTTCGCCGCACCGCGAGCCGACGCTGATCCATACCGTCCGCGGGGCCGGGTATCGTTTCGGGCTCGAACATGTTTGAGCGGCAGACATTGCGCGGGCGGCTAACGTTCGCGTACGCATCAGCCCTTGCCATCGCGCTAATCGCCTTCGCCGTGCTTGCCCTCGTCGCGCTCGACACCACGCAGCGCTCGGCGCTCGACGCGCAGTTAGCCACCACGGCCCGCGCACTGACGGCGGTCGCCGACGTCCGTAACGGCGACGTCTCGATGGAGGAAGTCGACCGCAGCGAATTCTCCGCAATCACCGGCGCGAGAGCAAGCGCCGCGATTTTTCACCCGGACGGCAGCGTGCTGCTCAGTTCCGGCTACGCCGTCCCAGATACGATGCGCCGCGCAGCAATAGGCGCAATCGGCAGCCGTTACCTAAACGCGGTGGTCGAGGGTGATGCGGTGCGCGCGTACGTGTTTCCGATCCTCTCGGGCGGCACGAAGGTCGGCACGATCGTCGTCTGGCGCGACGCGGAATCGATCGCGGCGCTCGATCGCAGCGTCGCCCTCGCGTTTGCCCTCGCGATCCCCGTGGCCGTCGCTATCGCGGTCTTCTTCGGTAGCGCAATCGCCAAACGTGGCCTGGCTCCCCTCGACCGCATCGCAACCGTCGCGTCGGAGATCGAAGGCCATGATCTCTCGCAACGTCTCGCGCTTCCCCCGCGCGATGATGAGCTGGGGCGCTTCGCCGCGGCGTTCGACCGCATGCTCGATCGATTGCAGCATGCCTTCGAACGCGAGCGGCGCTTCACCAGCGACGCGTCGCACGAGCTTCGCGCTCCGCTGTCGGTCATCCGCGCAGAGGCCGACTTGGCGTTGCGCAAGGAGCGCGGGCCGGCGGAATACCGTCGCGCGCTCGAGGGCATCGCCGCGGAGGCCGACGCGCTCGAAGGGCTCACGCGCGATCTGCTTGCCGCGGCGCGAGCGGATGTCGACGAGGTGTCCGGCGGTTCGATCGTCCCACTCGATGCCGTCGTCGCCGCCGCAAGCGCCCGACTGTCAATTCTCGCCGACGCTCGCGGGCTCCGGCTGAGCACGACGCTCACGCCGGAAGCATCCGTTCGCGGCGATCGCAACGCCCTCGAACGCGCCGTGCTTACCGTTGTCCATAATGCGATCAAATATGCGCGCGGCCGCGTCGACGTGCGTGTCACCTGCGAGAACGGCGCTGTGGCGTTAAACGTGGAGGACGACGGTGCGGGGTTTTCGGAAGAAGCACTCAAGCGCGCATTCGACCGCTTCTGGCGCGATGATGAAGCGCGCTCGACGGAGGGCAGTGGCCTCGGCCTCGCGATTGCACGCGCGATCGTGGAAAAGGCCGGCGGAACGATCGCGCTCGGCAATCAAGACGGCGGCGGCGCGCGCGTGACGATGACCTTTCCGGCGGTGCCGCGCGATAGCGAAGTCTCGGGGCTCGACTAAGCGTCAGGTGTGGTGACGTTCGATGTCGTGCGCTTGCGGCGCCGGGCCGCGGAGACTTTCGTGAACTCGGCTCCGTAGTAAAAGACGAGCGTCGAGATGAAAATCCACATCAGCATGGCAAGGTACGATGCGGCCGCTCCGTACGAGCTTTCCAATGCGCGCCTTCGAAAGGTAGATCGCGATGATCCACTGTCCGAAAAGGAAGAGGGCAGCGGCGATCGCCGCGCCCGACCACACGTCGGGCCAGGCGGTGCGCACTCTCGGCAAATAGCGAAAGATAACGGATCGAGCATCGAAGCCGGCTCGCAAAAACCGGTAACGCTCACTTGCGACGCGCTCTGTACTTTCCCGCGCTTACGGCGATGCGCTATAACCCACGAATCCGCGAACTCGCCGCGCGCCTAACCGGCCGCGGCAAGCCGAGAATGACCATCGGTCGCTCCCGTCTCACACACCGGCTTTTCACAGCCGGCTAAGAATACTTACGACGAGCGGTCGATCAGCCCGTTGCGAGGAGGCGCAAACGGGGGCGGTTCGGTAGTGCGATGAGCGCCACGAGCGCATCGACGACGGAGGGTTCGAACTGCGAGCCGCGGCAGCGCTCCAGTTCGGCGAGCGCGTGTGCCGGCGAGAATGGACGGCGGTATGAGCGCTTGCTAATCATCGCATCGAATGCGTCCGCAACGGAAATGATCGAGGCCTCCAACGGAATTTCGGTTCGAGACAAGCCGTTGGGGTAACCGGTGCCATCCTGCCGTTCATGATGCGCGCGTACGGCGTCCGCATACTCGGCCACGCAGGGAATCGACTCGAGTAACGTCGCTCCATTGCCGGCGTGAGCGCGCATCTGCGCCCACTCTTCGTCGGTGAGTGGTCCGGGTTTGCGCAGAATGTGGTCAGGCGTGAAGAGCTTGCCGATGTCATGCAGGATCGCGCACCGCTCGATGAAGGCAATGTTTGATGCCGCAAGGCCGAGCGTTCGCCCGATCTTTCCGCTCCATGCGGACACGCTTTCGGAATGGTACCGCGTGCCTTCATCGTGGCGCTCGAGTGCGTTGAGCAATTCGCGAAGTTGGCCTTCGAAAGACTCGACGTTGTCGGGCGTCGCGGCGTTCCAGCGATGCCGGTCCAGTGGGTACGCCATACTGTAGTCAGTTTACCAGATTAGCGGTCGACCGGAGCGGATTTACGCTTGTGACTGCTCGTTGTGTGGAGGCTCACAAGCATCTCAGGCGCACATCCGTTTCGTATTTCGGTTCGTTCGAACACGTGAGGTTTTCGGCGCGGCGAGCCAACCAGGAGTTCGGTCGAGATGCGGCTTCCCGCTTTACGTGTTCGACGTACCGTGGCTCTTGCAGCACTTCGGCGAGCGGAAGCGCCGCCGTCGCCGCGCGCCATTTATATCCGAGCTTGTCCCAGATATCGTAGGCTCGCATGAACCGTTGCATCGCAGCCGGAACCGAGCCGTTGGCCCGCAGGACCGTACCTTCGGCAAGAAGCTCGAAGGCCTGCACACGCCGATCGACGTTGTTCAGCATGTTGGGAGCGAGGCGCCGTCCTGTGACTTCTTTGTAGCGAGCGAACAGAATACCGGCATGGTGCGGATCGAATGCAGCAACCTCTTGCGCCAGCTGCGCAAGGCCGATCCGTTCCTCACCGACGTTCTTCCAATCCACCGAACCTGCGAGTTTGGCAACGTGCTCCAGTTCGTCTTGTGCCGAATGCTTCTCGCCCAGTTCACGAGCAAGATACGAACGGTCGACTCCGGCTAAAATTTGACGTGCAGGCGTATCGGCGCATTGCGACATGGCGCGAAATTCACGGAACGCGTTGAGGTGGTCACCGCGTAGCGCGCTCGACCACCCAAGGGCGCGCCGAATCTCGAATTTCATCGGCGCCAGTTCATCAGGCCACTTCGCCTTCTCAATCTCGCGACGAAGCATCGCCGCATCGTCAACGAGATCGAAGTCGCGGACGTGGAAGGCTAGGTTCATTAAGAATGTCGCGTAGATCCAGAGGTCCGGCTTCTTGGCAAGCCTCGCTTCGTCGATCGCTAAGCGGATCTCGTGAGCCTGTTCGCTATATCGCTCAGCGGTGGCCGCAAGCAACCCGCGCAACTGAAAAACGCGGGCCCTGGAGTCGGTAAGGGGCACGAAATATCCACCGGCATCATACGAAGGCGCCTCGACACTTAAAACCTGCTCCGTTGCGCCGAAGGCACGTTCCATACTTTCGATTGAAAAAAACCATACTGCTTCGTAGAAATGATACTCCGCTTCGAGGGCACACGACGCGGACCCGAGCGCAAGGACCCCTGCTAGATCGAAGGTTTCTCGTGCTGCATCAAATTGACGAAGTCGCGTTTGGATCGCGCCCCGAATAATCAAAACCTCGGCGCGCGCCCGATTCGACCATAGGAGAGCATCGTCGATTGAAGATACGAAGGGCAAGCCCGATTCGGGACTGCCGGCGCGTAGAGCTGCGCGGCCGCGCAAGATGTCTGCCTCTATGCCGGTGTGCCCGTGCAACAAACTTAGGCACTCGTTAGGGCGCGCACCGTGATAGGCATCGATCGCGGCTTCAAAGGGCTGAAGCCGCGGCTGAAGTTGAACGACCGGGGAACTCACGAACGCACGACCTCCAGAGTCGAGCCGTAAGTGCTCAACTCAAAGGGAAAAGTTACTTCCTCAATGTCGGCTGAAGAAGCAACTGTCCTTTTGAGTTTGGGTGTGAGCTAGATCACAATTTTCCGGCGTGAGCCGGCGACCGTCTAGTCGACCGTGCCGCCGTGCGTTGAGTCAACCGTGCCGCCATGGGTCGAATCCACCGTACCGCCATGGGTCGAGTCCACCGTGCCGCCATGCGTCGAGTCAACCGTCCCACCGTGGGTCGACATAACGCCACCGCCAAGTACGGCCATGGCCACCGCTAAAATCACCGAAAGCATGGAACGCCTCCCCCAAGATATTCTAAACTATGTGACGAATATCACACGTTCGAGGGGTTTCCTAGTAGTGCGGGAGACCTATACCCGAAAGCCTTTATAAGCGAGCGTTTGCTACTTAAGTCCTATCCCGACCCGCACTTCTGGGTTTCTAAACCTGACGAAGTCGCTTTAGCCGGGACAAGTCAGCGGTAAGGTCGGGGTCCTCCACGCCGGGGCACTGATTCCCACATGCAGCGGCAGCGGGGCTTCGGCTTGTTGGAGGTCATCGTCGCGATGGCCATCCTGGCGGCCTTCGTCTTAATGACCGCGTATACATGGTCGCGGGCGCCGAAGGTGCACCCGGCGGCGCTGGAACTGCAGGCGGCCCTCACCGAGGCCCGGTCACTTGCGATGACGTCCGGCGAGATTTCTTACGATCCGCGCTTTCTCGGGGCGGACGGCGCGACGGTGACCATCACGCCCGCCGTCGACGACCCGCAGCACGCGAGCGTCATCACCGTGTACCGTTCGCGTCCACGCCGCAACGCCGACCCGTTGTCGCTCGACGTCGGCTTCCCGCCTCGGAGAGTCCCCGCGGTCTTTTCGGTGGCGCCCGATTCGGCCGGAAACGGCGGCGGCGAGCCGTTCGGCATCCTCATCTCGAGTGCGGGCTACGCGAGTTTTCGCAGCGGATGGCCGCTACCGCCATACCCTCCGCCGCCGGGCTCATACTTCACGAGCGAACAGCCGTGTTCCGATAATGGCGAGGCGATCACCGCGACCGACGGGGTTGCGTCCGAAACCCATCCGTTCACCTGCCGCGAAGGAACCTACGACGCCTCGAGCCCGGCCTCATGATGCGCGGCCAACGCGGATTCTCGCTCTTGGAGGTGCTGGTCGCGATCGCGCTGACCACCGGCGTCTTGCTGGCCGTTACTGCAGCGGTCCTCAATTCGCTGCACACGACGGCGTTGGCCGAAGAGCGCTCGACTCTCGCTGACGATGCTTTGAACGCATTGGTCGATCTGCGTTCCACGACGGGCTACGATCACGCGCTGCTCGTCGCGCTCGCAAACCACAGCTCTCAAACGACGATCCCGGAGTCGTCGACCGTGACGGAAACGCTCACCATTTCAATCGGTGCAGCAAACGGCACGCAGCCACTCGTCGCGACCGCAACGGCCAGCGACGGAACGCAGAGCGTCACCGAGCACCGTGACCTGTACTGGGAAGCTCCAGCGCCAGGGTCGGTGGTGCAGCAATGATAGAGCCTTCGCAGGATGACGCCGTGGTCTGCGTGCGTGCGCCCGAGCGCGGATTCTTCGTGCCGGAGCTGCTTATCGCAGTGACATTGTTGCTCGTCGTCGGCTTCGTGACGCTCGCGGTCGTTCAAGCGCTCACGCATTCGCTCGCGTACCGCTCGACATCGCAGAGCGGCTACATTGCGCTCGATCAGGAACTCGATCGCATGCGCGACGACGCATCGACGGCATACGCCGTCTTCGTCGCCGACAAGGACGTCTTTGGCAACGTCAACGCGCCGACGCCAGGTGCGCCGGGACACGAGATTGACTTCTATGCGCGCACCGATACCGGAACCGAAGCGTACTGGGCGTATGACTACGATTCCGCCACGGCCACGCTACGCCGCTACGATTACGACACCAACGGCAACGTCGGCGTCGCGGATCGCACCACGGGCGCAATCAATACCTCAGCGCACTACCCCGCGATCGGTAATGTGCGCGGATTCGCAGTGCAAACGCTGGAAGCCGATGCGCTTGCATCGCAGACAAACCCATACGCACATGCAGTCGCCGGTCTCGTGTCGCAAGCCGGCGTAGCGCATGCCGATCCGGTCGGCTTCGTACCAGCAAGCGGCCACGCTCGCGATGATCTGTACGGCGGAAACACGACGGTGCAAGTCCGCGTCCAGACCGACCGTGGAGCTCGCATGCTCCACCTCGCAACGGCCGTCATGCCAAGCGGCTTCACGGTTCACGAACGGCCGGCGATCCGCGGCGTCGTATACCGGCTCGATGAGGTTCATCGCTTCTGGTTTGGCCTCGCTCAGATAACGCACGCCGGCATTTACGAACAACTCTTGTACAGCTACGATCCTGCGGCGCCGCCCAATCAGTGGAAGACCTGGTGCGATTTCGAATTGTACGGCGCCGACAGCTCCGGTTTGCGGCTGAAAGATCCGCACACGCAATATCAGCCGCAGAATTGGCAAGAATCGATGGCCGGCATTTTCGCCAACGTTGAGAACGCCGCGTACCGAGGACTCAATGCGGATAGTCGGTGCGGGCAAAAAGTGCCGTCGCCCAACGCGACGTACGCGCCCGCCCCCGCACCCGGCCCAACCGATGTCGTCGACACGCCGCCGCCGTGTTTCGCGCAAGGCCAATGCTGGCCCGATGCCGCCCCGCCCGACTGGGCGCCGCCATCGCCCTGGCCCAGCGTCTCACCGCCACCCAGTTGGTGCGCGACGCATGATCTCTCTCCGCTCTGCGGCGGCCCCGGCGGCCCGCCTCCCACGCCGTCGGCAAACTCACCGCCGCCGCAGGGCTACCAGAGTTCGCCGCCTTCGGGGCAGCTTTCGCCGACGGGAGGCTAGCGTGCTCATTCAATCGTTATTGCTCATCGCGACGATGCTGATCGTCGGCAGCGCGCTCCTGACGAGCACGCTCGTCAGCGCTAAGGCCGCCTTTCACCGCGCCGTCATTCACAAAAGCGAAACGGCGATGTCCGACGCCACGGCGCAATTCGTCAGCTGGGCGCAAAACTACGTCTCAAAGTACGGCACCGAAGCGCCCTGGCCCACGGGTATGCAGCCGCAGACTAGCCCGATTTCCGAAGACTTGTGTACCGGGAAGATGCTTTCGGGGAACGCACCATCAGCACCGGGAGCATCGTTACCGATTGGCACGTGCGCGCTGATGGCGACGATGGAATGGATAGTCACGGGCTCAAGCGCAACAACGGGCTCACGCGCTGCCGCTCAGACCACCGCCATCAGCACGGCGCGAAATCTTTCGGTCAGTCTCGACGAGCAGCGCATCTCCGCAACGCTTACCGTCATCATCACAAACCCGTCCGGTAAGGCTGTCTTTGCAAATCACTCGCGCAAACTGACAGCGCGTATCTTCGATGCTTCGCCCTACATCGCAGTCACCGGCTCACGGGACGTCCCGACGGAGGTCGGCGATATTCACTCCTCTGAGGGAGATACGGGCGGTGCAGGACGGTTCTTGTCCAGTAACCGATCCGTAGCGCCTTCACCGGTTGATCCAAGCGCCTTTACAGACACGCAAATCTTAACGACCATTGACTGCGCTAACACTACAACGAATAACGATCAGAATAATCCCCAAGCCGATGGTTCTTCCGTTTATTTTGACCGATCCCAGCGAAACTATGGCAATCTTGCGTGGGCCTTCGAAGCTCCGTGCGCCCCCACATACCAGATTGACTCTACCGATGCGCCGAAGGACTACCAGCCCCCGCAGGGTCGCACGTACGGCACGGGAGCGGCAGTTGACCGGCCGTGGCACAAAGGCGATCAGAACGCTAGCTCTTACTCCCAGTAGATTTTATTGCAGATTCGGCGAGTCGGTATATATTTCCAAGAGGCCGCTCGGCACGCAATCCGTGGCGTTCGGGTCAATGCCGTTCAACGCAGCGACGCTAATACCGATGCGCGGCACATTAGCTCCGCTCGCCACGCCGATCGAAGGCAAAAAGAATGTCTGAGAGAGGACATGACCGGCCACCGAGGTCGCCGCTTCATCCGGCGGATTAGGACCACCCTGGCTCAGCAGCACACCCCCGGGACCGTAGATACCGTAGTTCCCGTCGCTGATCCGTGAAACATCGTCGGTTAAATACTCAAACGGTTTGATGCCGCCGGAACTAAAGCATGGTGGGATCGTGCCGGTGCCGGTGTTCCCGTCCGAATTTATAGCTGTACTGACACCGAGTTGCGTAGCGCCGGCGCTCGTTCCAAGCGCCAAGGATTGCCCCGGCGGCGGTAACGCATTGCTAATGTCCTGCGCGAACGTGACATCAACTCGCAACGTATCATATTGTTGCCCAGCGGCCGATCCGAATTGCCCGGTCAGCGTTGTCGTGACGCCGACGATATCCCAAGCCGTGCCCTTCTGTGCGACGGCATCTCCGGCCGGAAACGTATGCGAGAACGTTATCACCGGTGGCGGGGGAGGCGCTCCGCCACCGCCTCCGCCACTTCCGCCACCGCCGCCGCATGCTGCGAGTGCGAGCGAAAGCGTGGCGGCCAAGGAGCCGAGGACGTCGCGACGATGCATGCGGGCCTCCGTGCAGAGCTACGTCATTGCGCTGGGACGTAGCGAAAAGCTCAGGCTCCGCCGTTCGACGCCCCCACTCCGGTGCCCGCCGCCAATGCCTTCCTGTCGACCGCGACGCTGAGCCATGGCCGGCATCACGCTGCTACGCGTTGCAGTCCTTTTGCTTGGCGCCGCCTTCGGCGCAGCTCTTGGATCGTTCGCCGGCCTCGCTCTCGACCGTCTGCCGCGGCGAGGCTCGGTCTTTCACCCGCGCTCGACATGCACGGCTTGCGGAACACAGATTCGTATGTACGACAACATCCCGATCATATCGTGGCTCACCCTGAGAGGGTGTTGCCGACGATGCGAAGCGCCGATCCCGGCGAGCCTCTTCGCGCTTGAAGTTGTCGGAGCAATCTTGGGCGCGCTCATCGCGATCCGATTCTAAAAAGTCCATGGTGGCGTCCCACATTCGCCGCACCGAGGCTAACGAGAATCCGGCAAGAGCGCGGAACGTATGAACATGGCATCACCGAACGAAAAGAAACGGTAGCGTTCAGCAATCGCCGTTTCGTATGCGGCCATGATCCGTTCATAGCCGCCGAAGGCCGTCACCAGCACGAGCAGCGTTGACGCCGGGAGATGAAAGTTGGTCAGCAGCGCGTCGGCGATGCGGAAGCGGTAACCCGGCCGAATGAAAAGATCCGTATCGCGGTTGCACGCGTCGACACGCTCTTCGTCCGACGCGGCCGCTTCAACGGCGCGCATCGCGGTCGTGCCCGCAACAATAACTCGCCGCCCTTCTGCTTTCGCAGCATTGATGGCACTAGCCGTCGCTTGCGGAATGACAAAGCGTTCCGCGTGCATGATGTGTTCGTCGATGAACTCGGTGTCCATCGGCATGAACGTACCCAGGCCGACGTCGAGGACGAGCGGTACAAATTCTACGCCACGTTCGCGAAGCTCGGCCAGAACGCGTTGGGTGAAATGCAAGGAAGCCGTCGGCGCAGCAACACTACCCGGAACGCGCGCGAAGATGGTCTGATAGCGCTCATCGCGCGCTCGATTGCCGGATCCGACGTAAGGCGGCAGCGGTACGGTGCCGTACCGCTCGAGGAGCGTCTCCAGCGGAACGTCGCCTTCAAAACGTACCATTCGTACACCATCCGCGCGAACGGCCACGATTTCAGCGTGCGCATCGTCGCCAAAGCGCACCGTCGCGCCGCACCGCAGTCGTCGGCCGGGTTTCACGAGCGCAAGCCACTCGCGCTCGATAAACGAAAACGCTTCGCCACTCGCTGGTCGCAACAAAAAGATCTCTGCCGCGCCGCCACCCGGCTCACGCACGCCGTGTAGCCGGGCACGAATTACGCGCGTCTCGTTGATGACGAGCACATCACCGTCGCGCAGCAGCGAGGGAAATTCCGAAAATGTCTTGTGTTGCGGCGGCCCGTCTCCGACAACCATCAAACGCGCTGCGTCGGCCGGTTCGGCCGGCGTCTGCGCAATCAGTTCCGGCGGTAAGTCGTAACGGTAGCCGTCGGTACGGAGCAGCGCGTCACGCGCGTCAGCCACGTCCAAAGGACGTGCCGGGGAAGTAAAATGCGACGATCTGGGCAGCGTTCGCGCCTCCCTCGCCGAGCATCCGTGCACCCCACTGACAGAGTCCGACGCCGTGACCGTGCCCTGTCCCGGAAAGCGACAAGGTGCTATTGTCACGGTTCAGCGCGGCGCTGTGTACGAAGGTGCTGCGCACGATTTGCGGACCGACGGCCATGCGAAAGCGCTCGACCGGCGTCGCGAAGGTCGTCATCGTGCCCGCAAAGTCGATCGCGCGCGGACGATCGCTCGGCGCATCAATTTGCAGCGTCACTGCTTGCAGGGCGCCGACATTCGCCAAATCGGTCCTGAGCGCGCGCTGCAGTGTTTGGAGCGGCACATCGGCTTGCCAATCGAAGTTCGGCGTGCCGATGCAGTTGGGATCCGGAATGCTCACGAGGTACGGGTACGGCGTCCCCCAGACATCGCCGGCATCGGCCGTACGGCCACCACATGACGCGCTATAGGCAACATGTGCCGGCAAGCCGCCGTAGGTAACGATCACGCCAGCCGTCGCATCGACCGCCGCTCGCCCCTCAACCGTCTCGCTCGCCATCCCGCCGTAATTCTGATCGGCATCGCCTGCCGTGACATCGTACGGCTTATCAGGACGCAATTTATGTAGCGCGTACGTCCGAGCGACGATTGCTTGCGCTTGCTGTGCAGCCGCCGCCCATGACGCACCGACTTCCTTACTGAGCACGCCGTACAAATAGGCATCCAGCGGCAGCGTGTTGACGAGCGCGTTGCCTCCGTCGGGCAACGCGACGGTGGCGGCCGTCCCGCGATAGCTGCCGCCATTCCACGTGAAGTGCCACGCATCGAGCTGCTGCGGAGCCGCATACGGACCGGTCGCAAGCAGAACGCGCACCTGATGCAGCGCTACCGCCTGCTCTCCGACATCGAGTCCACCGGTCGCCCGCGCAATGCGTGGTAAAGACGCGACGCATGCCGCGGCAGCTGAAGACACCAGAAAGGCGCGACGACTCATTAGCGCCACCGCTTTTCCTCTGAGACCCGTGCTGCCTGCATCTTCGCGTCCTCATCGATGCTGCCGGCCGCTTTTTTATTTGATGCTGAACGGCTTGATGATCTCGTCGTCCGTCGCAGTCTATGCGTGTGGGAAAGGATTGCGAGAGTCCTGCGCTCGATTGCGCTGTCTGCGGCGGCCCGCCCTCCATCCTCGAGCAGTGGAGCGGCATGCTTTGGCTCGGATGCCGTGCGTGTGGTTTTTCTTATGCAGAACCGGCGCCGGCCTCAAGAGCGAGCATGCTGGCCTGCAAGATACCGGCTAAGCCTGCAGGTCGTCGAGAGTTCCGACGCCGGGTTTACGCCCGTCACGAGTAAGTGATCATCTGGGTGAAGGACTGCGTCGTATCGAGTTTGGTCGCGGCGACCCTGAGGGGGTCGATCAGCTCGTCGTTTTCATCGACTCCCAGCGTGCGGTGCGGACTAAGACTCTCCACAGTGAAAGGCCCGGCAACGCGCGCGATTTTATCGTTCCGGTAGGGCTTATCGTAGAGTATTCGTACTCGGCATTGCCGGCGATCGACTTGTCGATCGCCTTTTGCCGCGCGATGCGGGCTTGCCACCAGTCGCCATGAATCTTTTGCACTTCGCGTGTCCAACTTGAGCTGGCGTCACGCGGAATCTCCCACTCGGTCCAAAACATTTCTAGCGCCGCGTTCAGCGAATCGCGCAGCGGTTCCAGTATCGCCTGCCATTCTCAAAGATGATATCGATCTCCGCATTGTTGGCGATCGATTTGAGCGTGATGTGGGGAACGCGCTCATAGACGAACCCGTGGCGGATGCTACCATAGACTGCCTTGGAGCTCAGAGCCGCACGATTAACTTCGGCCTCTTTGATCTGGCCTTCGCGGGAATCTGCAAGGAGATAGTAAGCGTATCGGGCACCCATGATGCGAGCGCGAGCGAGGGCCAACGCCACGCGGGAAGTGTCAATCGTTATCCATCGGCGCCCCCATTGCTCCGCCACCATCGCTGTAGTGCCGGACCCACACGTCGGATCGAGCACCAGGTCTCCGGGGTCCGTGGCCGTTAGAATGCAACGCTGGACGATCTTCTCTGTCGTTTGAACTACGTAGACTTTTTGTTCGAGAAACCCACCGGTTGCCGTGTCCGTCCAGACATTATTGAGCGGAACTGCGGCGTAATCAAGCCAAGCGCGAAAAAACGAAATTGTGTTACCGCTGGCCGCTAGTCTACCGGCCCTTTTGACGCGGCTCATTCCAATCTCAGTAGTGCCCCACCATCTCGCGCCAAGGCGTATACACACGACCTTCGAAGTTCACGTCATACCGGCTTCCCGGCCCAGGCTTCGTGATATTGTCCAACCTGAACGCCGTTCCCGATGTGGCTCCTTCTGAACTGACGAGCCTCCGTTGAAAGCCCGCATCATCTCGGACGTACCGATACATGTCGCCTGCATCCGAGACTATGTCCTTCTCGATCAATAGCTGACGATACTTTACCTCTGCACGGTTTTGGAGAACCATATAATATAGTCGGTAGAGGAACTCAATCGATCGGCGGCGGCCAAACCTGAAGTCTTCACGACGTTAATCTGGGACAGAAAGTTTTCGTCGCCGAATACCTCGTCGAGGACGGCGCGCACTCTGTGCAGATTCTCGTCACCAATCTGCACGAAGATGGAGCCAGAATCGGTTAGCAGATCCCGAGCGACAGTGAGACGGTCACGCAGATACGTGAAATAGCTGTGGATGCCGTCACGCCACGTATCGCGGAAGGCCTTCACTTGCTCGGGCTCGCGGGTGATGTGGCTTACGTTGCCGTCCTTCACGTCGCGGCTCGTTGTGGACCACTGGAAGTTGCTATTGAACTTGATGCCGTACGGCGGATCCAGGTAGATGCACTGCACTTTGCCGCGCAGGCCCTCGCGCTCGGCAAGACTTGCCATGACCTGCAGGGAGTCGCCGAGGATCATGCGGTTCGACCAGTTTTGGTCGTGTTGATAGAACTCGGTCTTATCGACGCCTTTCGGGATGCCGTTGAAATCGGCGAAGAGATCGGCCATGATCGCGCCGGCTTCGTGTTCGCGTTCGCGCGTGTCGCGCAACAAGTCGTCGACCAGCGCCTTGGGCTGGACCTTCTCTTGAATGAAGAGCGGCGGCGCTGGAACGACGAGGTCGGACCAATCCTGTTCGTCCTTGCCGCGCCACATGAGTTGCGGATCGAGGTCGCGGTTGCGGCGCTCGTAGGCGACGCGGACGGAGCCCTTCTCCTCTTTCTGGAGGACTGATTCGTATTCTGCGGTCGGGATGTTCTTGCGCTTGGACTCGTTGTGTTTGAGCGCCGCGACGGTCTTGGTGGTCGGCTGCTTTACGGCCACGCTACGCCACCACGGCGGCGACCAAATCGATGAGCTTATTGAATTCGCTTTCAACCTTGGCCGAGAAATCGGCTTCCATCTGGAACACCTCCCGCAATTCGGCGAAGGCCCAGCGTCCGTGCCTGCCGAGTTGGTTGACGCCCGGGACCCAATAAACGTCCATCGTCGCCTTTTTCTCCTTGCGCCGCGTCCTTGGAGCAGCGCACGGCCGCCCCGGGAAAGTTCGATGCGCTCGCGCAGTCTGAAGGCGTGATAGTTCGTCACGACGATCTTGGCGCGCTTGATATCTTCCAACATGTCGCTCGGCACTAATTCGCGTGCGGCGTAATAGCTGTCCGGATCATTCGGCTGCAAAACGCGCAATCTGTCTTTGATCGTCAGGCCGGGTGCGACGACGAGGAAACCGCGCGTGAAGCGTTTACTCTGCGGATGCCGCACCGCGTTGACGGTTTGCCACGCGATGATCATCGCCATCACGGTGGTCTTGCCGGCACCGGTCGTCAGTTTGAGCGCGATCCGCATCAATTCGGGATTGGCGGCGCTGCTCGCATTTACAAGGTACTCCAGCGCGCCTTTGCTTTTGCTTCCCTCGTGCGGCGCTACTTCGACAAGCCAAATGGCGGTTTCCACTGCCTCGACCTGGCAGAAGAACGGACGTGCGCCGCTGAACTTATACTGTCGCCAATGTTGCAGCAGCCGCGCCGTTTCGGGCGTCACGTGCCAATCGCTCGGATTCGGACGCCTCCGCCAGTCGTCTACATGGCGGCGAATTGCGCTGATGATTGAGGTCGGATCGTACTGCTGCGCTTCGGTCGAGATACCCCGGCCTTCGTCGAACACGAAGGCGCGCTGTCTAGGGCGTCGCTGCGCTTTTTCGGTTTCGGAATCGGCGTAATGAATGACGCCCGGCGCCGCTCTTCGAGGATGCGTTGCGTCGGCTGCCCGTCCGCGTCCAGCTCCCAATGCCGGCCGGGATATTCATACGGTGAGTTGAGGATGGGATCGCTGAAAAAGCGATCGTTCAGGGAAGAGTCCTCGCTCACTGCTGTTGCCATCGGCAAGAACCCTATTTTTATGCGGCCGAGCGGCATCTCCTCGGCGAGAAGGCGGGCACCAGAGTGGAGTAAGGTGGTGCGGCGCCAGCGGAGTCGCGAAAGGGGCACAAGGCCATCCCGCGCCGTTCGCAACTACGCCGACGAACGCAATGCCCACCTCGCCCACACCGCAGTCTATCGATGCAGCCTGCGGTCGAGCGTGAACGCATCAGGCTCGGTGAACGTGATGTCGTTGAACCTCGGATGCAATGGGTTCAATAAGACGTTGTGCTCGCCAGCGACGACAGCGGAGGGGACGAGCAATGCGAGCGCGCGGCCTCTTTGCACGAACGCGTCACCGACCTCTGCTGAGGTCGGAAGCGGCGGAGAAGCGTTCCACCGTTCCGGGACTTTATCAAGTCGCTCGACGCCGCCGCGCGGTAGCGCAGCACCAATGAAGACGAGGTCGCTCGGGACATCCGACCAGTCCACATGGACGAGTAACTCTACGACCGCGAGTGCGCGAGATGTGGATGCGTACGTTACGTGCACCCCTCGCGAATTCCAGCGGCCGCCGCGTCGCGCAGCGCCTTCCCCGCTATAGGCACTTTGAGCGTCTCGAGCAAACGGTCGGCGGACGAGCCGCCAGACCGTCACCCAACGCCGCCATAGGCGATCGCGTAAAGCGACTGCTCGACGGCGTGCGTTCCAACCTCCGTTTCGATCATGACCAGTGGCGTCTCTCCGCCGAGATAGCCATGCGCTGATCGCAGCCAGCGCGCGGCCTTCTCGCGGTCCCCGATTAAGTCGACGGCCAAGTCATATATCCGCGCCAGCCGGTAGATGCGGTCCGCTTCCGACACTTCAAGCGGTTTTGCGTTCGAGGAGCGGCGTTCGAGAGTGCGTGGCGACGCGGCAAGTATTTTCGACACATCGTTGACCGTCAGTCGCAAAACGTTGCGCGCCACGGTGACGACTTTGTTGGTGGAAATCGCTTTGCCGGTGATTTGTCGCCGTATCTCCGTGGGGTCGGTTGACCCGAAGATTGACACTCGCATCCCGCTGTTGGAATCAACATTTCGCGCACCCTGACCACGACTGCGCGCCGTCCGCGGCCGCTTCGAAGCCACACTATGACCGGCATTTGCCGGACCTTTCATCGCCATATGACGCATTGTAGCACTGGGGCGCAGCTTGAGTCAAACGCGACGGCTGCCCAAGAACGCGGCCTTCATGCGAAGCGCACGCGAAACGAGCGCAATGCGAACGGCCCCAGCCGTGTGCGTATCGTACCGTCATTCAGTTCGGCGTCTCTCTGGACCGGGCGCTCAAGCGCGTCGACGCACGCGACGCTGCGGGCGCGCGCCGCGCAGCGTAGGATGACGTTGCGGTCGACGCCGTCGCATTCGCGGATGCGGACGATGACGCCGTCGCCGTCGTCGGCAGGCTTGGTGGCAACGACGAGTACGCTTTCGTCGTCGCAGTCGAACATCGGTAGCGTGGGTGCGAGCGCGAAGCGGCGCCAGAGGTGCTCGAGCGCGCCGAGCGTGACGCTGCGATCTGCCGGACCGTGCAGCGGGGCGAAGGCGTAGGAGAGCATGTGCTCGCCGAGATCCGCCTTTTCATCGGGCCACGTCGTACCGCGCAGAAGTGAGTGACCGAGGCGCAACGCGCCGTCACTACCGAGGACGTTCCAGCCGTACGTATCAAGCGTGAGCAGGGCGAGTCCGCCGCCGTCCGCCGACTGGATGCGCGCGAAGCGTTGACCCGGAACCTCGAACTTCGCTTGCTCGGCCGCGGTCTTGGGATACGCCGTGCGTTCGACCGTGCCGTGCGGCGTCCCGAAATGGGCTCGTACGGTCTGCAGCGGAAGTTCATTCTCGCAGCGCAGCAGCGTCCGCCGTTCGCGCCAGTCGACCGCAACGTCGACTCGCAGGAAAAGCGCGTGCGGTGCAAGCGAGATGCGCGCGGTCAAGCGCGACTTACCGAGCGCATAGCACACTTCAAGCGTCCCATCGATGATACCGGCGCCGGTTGCGCGCACCTCGCGCCGACGCTTGACGTAGCCGCGATCGATGTTCCACGCCTCCCATTCCCTGGGTCGATCGACGTACGCACATAACTGGTTCGCCTGCGTGACGACGTTCTTCCCGTCCGCACGGCGCAACTCGATGATCGTACCGTCGGAGCGCACGAGCGCCGTCAGCAGCCCGTTGTCGAAACGATGGTTGCTTCCACTGCGCTGCGGCTCGATAAGCGGCGGGTCAGCGTCGGCTGTAGCGGAACGCGGCAGGACGCTGCGCGCGCCCGACGCCGCCCGCGCGACCAACGTGTCCGCACGATCGTATTCACGGTGCACGTCCGCGTACGCCGCCGCGATCGCGGAACCAGGTAGAACGTCGTGGTACTCACTACGCAGCACGATTTCCCAAGCCTCGCGCAACTGCGCGCGAAGCTCGGCAAGGAAAAACGGCGACGCACGCAACGCCAATGCCCAAGCGCCGAGGAGTTCTGCCTCCCACAGACCGCGCTCCAACGCCGCGTGGCGTGCTTTGATATCATGGTGCGTCGTGTACACGCCGCGGTGATATTCGAGATAGAGTTCATCGCGGTGAACCGGAAGCGCGGTCACCGAGCGCGCGAGACGATCGAACCATCCGCCGAGCGTCGTCCACCGGCCCAGGCGTGAAGCGTTCGCTATCATCGCGTCCGTTGCGCCGCCGCCGCCGTCACCATAGCCGAGCAGCAGCGGCTCCCCGCGCCGGCGCGCGGTCTGCACACGCCACACTTGCGTTCCGCCGACGTACGATGCGATCAACGCAGACAGTACGCGGCTTCCGTCGGGCCCCTCCCACCAGAATTGCGTGTACGGGAAGCGCGTCGTATCGTTCCAGCACAGCTTCGTCGTCGCAAAGTACGGGATGCCGGCATGCGCGAGCAGCGTCGGCAGCGTGTTTGCGAAGCCGAAACTGTCCGGCAACCATGCGACACACGGCGACGTTCCGAGCCGCTCTTCAGCGTAGCGAATGCCGAAGGCCAGCTGCCGTAGTAGCGACTCGCCGGAGGGCAAATTGCAGTCGGACTCGCACCACAGCGCGGCGCCACTCGCATCGAAACGTCCGGCACGCGCGGCCGCGGCAACGCGGGCGAACAGCTCCGATTCGTCCTCTTCAACGAACGTGTACAACTGCGGCATGCTCTGCGTAAACACGTAACCGTCGCCCGCGGCGATCTGACGCTCGGCGATCGCGAACGTGCGCGCGGCCTTGCGTCTGCCTTCGCCGTACGTCCATAACCACGCGATGTCGAGGTGCGCGTGACCGATGAGCGGCAAGCCGTTCTCCGCGCGGTCGCCATCCGCAGCCGGCAGCGCCGCGGCGACGAGTTCCGCGTTGTAGTGCGGTTTCTGCTTTGCGCGACGCTGCATCAACCACCAGCGCAGGCCGGGACGCGACGGTAGGAGCCAAGTTGGAAGCGAGCGGCGCTCGACCTCCAGTTCGAACTCCAAAGGCTCGTCCAGAAGCCCAAGCGGAATTGTACCGTGCTCGCGATCGAACGCGCCAGCGATCCGGCCCGCGATCCGTAACAGTGCTCCGGTCCGGGTGCGATAACGCAAGGCGAGGCGCTTGCCGCTGTTTCCCGCGTTCGGAATACGGCCGCGCAGGTGAACGATTGCGTCCGTCTCACCGATGCGTTCCAGCGGAAGTTTCACGCGGCTTCGTCGTGCATGGGCGGCCATTTCTTCGATCCGACCGCCGGGGGCAGCGCCGTTCTGTATCAGCATCTCTTTTGGTTCTTCGGGCATCCCGAAGTCTACATCATGATCTTGCCGTACTTCGGCGTGATCACCGAAATCATCGCGACCTTCTCCGGCAAGCCGGTCTTCGGGTATTTCGGCCTCGTCCTCTCGTCGTTCGCGATTGCCACCTTATCGATGGGCGTGTGGGCGCATCGCATGTTCAAGACGGGCGCGGTGACCAATCCGTTCTTCTCGGGGATGTCATTCTTGATCGGCGTGGCCACGGGCATCAAGTTCTGGAATTGGATCGGGACGATGTGGCAAGGCGCGATCCGCCTCACGACGCCGATGCTGTTCTCGATCGGGTTTCTCCTGAACTTTTTGTTCGGCGGGGTGACGGGCATGATGAGACGATGGGAAAGACGACCTTCTGGTTGACGTTCATCGGTTTCAACGCCACGTTCTTCCCGATAATTTTTCTTGGCATGTGGGGCATGCCGCGGCGCGTGTATACGTATTCGAACTATCCGCACTGGGGCGACCTCAACTTGATCGCAAGCTGCGGTGCCGGGCTAATGGCGATCGCGGTCATCTTGTTCCTGGTCAACGTTACGTCTCGTCGCTGCTGCACGTCGGAGCGGCCCCCGACGATCCGTGGGACGCCGGTTCTCTCGAGTGGGCAACGAGTTCCCCGCCGCCCGAACACAACTTTGAATGGTTGCCGCCGATTCGGTCGTTCCAGCCTGCATTCGACCTGCATCATCCCGAACTGTTCGAGCAAACGGAAGCAAAGGAACGTCTCGCGATCGCCAAAGCCAGGCAGGGAAGTTCTTTTGAAAACCGGGCGGCGCGTGTTTGCCTATGGGTTCGGCATCGTGCTTGCGACGATCTACGGGCTGACGACGCGCGAACCGGCCGGCGTTCTCCTGCTCGGCTTCTTCGGTTTCGGCCTGGCCTTTGCGACCGGTTACCTGTACTTCGCAGAACGCAAGAGCAAGCTTGGCTCCGATGATCCGGAGATGCGCATGTCCGACGTCGTCGGCGAGCGCATCGGCGTCGTCACGACGGAAACGCCGCGGCCGCCGGTCTTCGCGCTCGGCGGCGGCCTGGTGCTTTTGGGCGTCGCCTTTCATCCCGTGCTGCTCATCATGGGCTTAGGATTCATCGCGATCGCGTCTTTCGGATTCATCACCGAAAGCAGCCATTGACCCGGTCGGTCGGCAGCCTGCCAAGAGGTTTGCTCACCAACACCGCGGGAACCACCTAGACGTCCAGCGTGCGAGGTTTTGTATGGTACTAAAGCGTTTTCCGTGGCCAGCTTTGCGGCAGACCGCCGGCGATCCGCTCGGTTACGGGGCTGCGGTACAGTCCAAGAAGACCAAAGCCTGGACGGCGCGGACCACGGACGCCAAAGTCGTCAAGTCCGTCTGTCCGTTCTGCGCGGTCGGTTGCGGCCAGAAAATCTACGTCAAGGACGAGCGCATCATTCAGATCGAGGGCGACGAGGATAGTCCCATCTCGCGCGGGCGTCTGTGTCCGAAGGGTGCGGCGACACGCGCGCTTACGCAGAGTCCGCTACGCGAAT
>JAABUQ010003944.1_pt1 | contig 26232 bp, 26 predicted proteins | sample 5560001 | NCBI WGS metagenome assembly JAABUQ01 (sample SAMN10711888, study PRJNA513371) | rock metagenome | isolation source: Antarctica rocks | place: Antarctica: Victoria Land, Finger Mt nord | collected 2015-12-18 | reverse complement strand
TACAAAATCTTTGTATGGCGCAGTTCCTAACCATAAATCCCAATTCAGTTCTTTAGGAACTTCTGTTTTCGTGGTTGGCCAGGGGATACCTTGCGGCCAAACAGGTCGGTTCGTCCAGCAATAAACGGTATGCACATCGCCAATAATTCCATTGTTGTACCATTCCGCAAGTTGCCTTGTACCATCATTAGATGCTCCCTGGTTACCCATTTGTGTTACCACTTTATATTTTTTAGCTGCATTTGTTAATGCACGTGCTTCAAAAATATCGTGTGCAAGTGGTTTTTGCACATAAACGTGTTTACCCATTTGCATTGCAGAAAGCGCAATAATGGCGTGGTTATGATCCGGCGTAGAAACAGAAACGGCATCAAAGTTTTTAGCTTCTTTGTCCATCATTTCGCGCCAGTCTTTATAATATTTTGCTTTTGGAAATTTATTTACAGTCCTTGCAGCGCGGCGGTCATCCACGTCACATAAAAAAGCAATATCTGCTTTGCCGGATTTATAAAAATTGGCAATATCACTTTCACCTTTTCCGCCTGCACCTACACCTGCAATAAGTAATTTATCACTTGGTGCGATATAGCCTTTTCCACCTAAAACAAAGCGTGGGACAATTGTAAAAGCTGCGGCAGCAATAGCCGTGTTCTTGATAAAACCCCGCCTCGAACTTTGGGAGGAATTTAAAGCATGATCATCCATCTTTTAAAATTCTAATAGTTTATATTGATATTGTTTTTAGCTTAAATATTTATCTTTTTAAGCTCTCCGACAGCATGGTCAACCGCACGGGCAGTAAGCGCCATGTAAGTAAGAGAAGGGTTTTGGCAGGCAGCAGAAGTCATGGCAGAACCATCTGTAACAAAAACATTTTTGGCATCCCAAACCTGGTTCCACTCATTTAATACAGAAGTTTTAGGGTCTCTTCCCATCCGGGCTGTTCCCATTTCGTGGATACCTTTACCTAAAACAGCTTCAGTATTGTAAGCTTGAACATTTTTTGCACCAGCTGCTTCTAAAATTTCTTTAGCATCCTGCATGATGTCAATCCGCATTTTTTTCTCATTATCCCTAATAACAGCATCAATGGCCACAACCGGCAAGCCCCAGGCATCTTTTTTATTTTTATCTAAGGTTACTTTATTATCATGATATGGAAGAGTTTCGCCAAAACCACCCATACCAATTCGCCAGCTTCCCGGTTCTGATAAAGCATCTTTTAAATCACCACCGATATTCATTTCGGCGATATCCCGGCTCCATCCTTCACGGCTCGCCGCTCCCTGATAACCAAACCCACGGATGTAATCCCGTTTATCGCCATTAGTATTACGGAACCGGGGAATGTAAAAACCATTTGCCCTTCGGCCAAAATAATATTTATCCTCATAGCCATCCACCTGGCCTGATGCACCTACACCTAAATGATGGTCCATTAGATTATGACCTAATTCTCCACTGCTGCTGCCTAAACCATCAGGCCATACATCTGTTGCAGAGTTCATTAAAACCCAAGCGGAATTTATAGTGGATGCGTTTACAAAAATAATTTTTGCTTTATATTCGTAAGTCTTTTTCGTTTCTGCATCTAACACCTCTACTCCTGTAGCTTTTTTAGTGTTTTTATCATATAAAATCCGGGTAACTATTGAGAAGGGACGAACTGTTAAATTACCTGTTGCAGCGGCAGCAGGCAAAGTTGATGATTGTGTACTAAAATAAGCACCGAAAGGGCACCCCAACCAACATTTATTTCGGTATTGACAATTTGTACGATTATTATGTGCTACTGTAATATTTGCAGTACGGCCAATAATCATAGGCCGCAGGCCTTTATAATGTTGTTTTAACCGCGCTGCAACATCTTTTTCAACTACATTGAGTTCCATTGCAGGCATAAAATCGCCATCGGGCAATATAGCCAGTCCGTCCCGGTTACCAGATATACCAGCAAACCGCTCTGCATAACCATACCATTTATCCAAATCTTTATAACGGATAGGCCAGTCCACTCCGATTCCATCACGTAAATTGGCTTCAAAATCGGTATCTGCCCAGCGATAAGATTGCCGGCCCCACATTAAAGAACGGCCGCCCACCTGATAACCGCGAAACCAGTCGAACGGCTTTGTTTCTACATAAGGGCTCTCTTTTTCATTTGTCCAGAAATCCAGGTTCATTTCATTAAGCGTATAATCTCTGCTTAAAACCGGATAATCTTTGATCATTTCCTGGGTTTTGCCTCCGCGGTGCGGAAATTCCCAAGGAGCTTTGTTGGCATTTACATAATCTTTAATGTGCTCGATATTTCTACCGCGCTCCAAAATGATTGTTTTCAGCCCTTTCTCCGTAAGCTCTTTTGCCGCCCATCCACCAGAAATACCAGAACCAATAACAATTGCATCATATACGTTGCTCGCCATAAATCAGAAAAATTAAATAGAATAATCGGTTGTGGAGGCTAAAGTAGAAATTAGTTTTACAAAATTTTTATAAATCGAAAAATTTAAAATATTAATTTATTCTGAAGCCCATCAATGCAAATTTTTGTCATGATTGAAGCTTCAAAATCTTTTGGCCAAACCATAATTTTTCCAATACTTCTTTTAGCACTATAAATTTAGGTTTAGGTTTATCAATGTAAAACTAAAGGGGGAATAGAATTTATGGTGATAAAAGAAGCATTGCTTTTTGTGATCCAAACCCAAAAAAACCCTGCCTTAGTATTTACCTAAGCCTGACCCATACTCTTTTTATATACAAAGTTCAAATATTACCTTTGAGCTTTAATCACAAATGAGCAAGCACGGAAGAATATTAGTAGCTATGAGCGGCGGTGTGGATAGTTCTGTAGCGGCAGTAATGCTGCACGAGCAGGGCTACGAAGTGATCGGCCTAACCATGAAAACCTGGGATTACGCTTCCTCCGGCTCCAGTTCCAAAGAAACCGGCTGTTGCAGTCTGGACAGTATCAACGATGCCCGTTCGCTTGCTGTGGGTTATGGTTTTCCGCATTATATCCTGGATATCCGGAGCGAGTTTGGCGGTTCTGTCATCAATAATTTTATAGATGAATATCTGGCCGGCCGCACGCCAAACCCTTGCGTGCTTTGCAACACTCATATTAAATGGGAAGCCCTGCTGAAAAGGGCCGATAAATTGGATTGCGAACTGATAGCAACCGGCCATTATGCCAACATCCGGCAGGAAAACGAGCGTTATGTCATTTCTAAAGGCCGCGACGAACACAAAGACCAGTCGTACGTTTTGTGGGGGGTTTCTCAAAAAAACCTGGCCCGCACCCATTTTCCCTTGGGTTCTTTTACCAAAGTGGAAATTAAAAACATGGCGGTGGAAATGGGGCAATTAGAATTGGCCGGCAAAAGCGAAAGCTACGAAATTTGCTTCGTGCCAGACAATGATTACCGCGCTTTTTTGAAACATCAGGTAGAGGATTTGGAAGAAAGGGTTGCAGGCGGAAATTTTATTTTAAATGATGGAACAGTCGTTGGCACGCATCAGGGCTATCCTTTTTATACCATCGGCCAGCGAAAAGGCCTTGGTATTGCTTTGGGCAAGCCGATGTTTGTCACTAAAATCGACCCAAATACAAACACGGTGGTTTTGGGGGAACAGGCAGATCTGGAAAGCAGCGAGGCCTGGGTCCGGGATTTTAACCTGGTCAAATACGACAACCTGCAAAACGGTATTGAAGCGGTTACGAAAATCCGTTATAAAGACCAAGGTGCTTTAAGTACGGTTACGCAAATGAACGATCATTTAAAGATCGGTTTTCATCATCAGGTTTCGGGGATTGCGCCCGGACAGTCCGCTGTTTTTTATGAAGGAAACGATTTGCTGGGCGGTGGGTTTTTAATTTGAACAGTTATTTGCTGCATACTTCTTTTAGCGCTATATTTTATATAAAAAAGTTTTGTTGGCTAAATAATATAGCCGACAAACATTGTGTTTTTGGTTTTCTTTGTGTTTTCTTTGCAAAAATTAACAGGTTTTAATGGCAAAAAATTTACTGATAGTAGAATCACCGGCAAAAGCCAAAACAATTGAAGGATATTTGGGAAAAGATTTTACGGTGAAATCAAGCTATGGCCATATCCGGGATTTAGTAAAATCCGACGATGCCATTGATATTGCCAACGGATTTAAGCAAAAATATGAAGTACCTGCGGATAAGAAACAGGTAGTAAGCGAATTAAAAAAATTAGCAAAAGAAGCAGATATTGTTTGGCTTGCTTCTGATGAGGACCGGGAAGGAGAAGCCATTTCCTGGCATTTATTTGAAACTTTGGATTTAAAAGATGCCAATACCCGGCGGATCGTTTTTCATGAAATTACCAAACCGGCCATTTTAAAAGCGATTGAATCTCCCCGGAAAATAGATTACAATTTGGTAAATGCACAGCAGGCGCGCCGTGTTTTAGACCGTTTAGTAGGTTTTGAGCTTTCGCCCGTGCTTTGGAAAAAGATCAAACCATCGCTTTCTGCCGGGCGGGTGCAATCTGTAGCCGTGCGGTTAATTGTGGAGCGCGAACGCGAAATCAATAAATTTAAACCGGAAGCAGCCTACCGCGTGATTGCTGTTTTTACCACCGGAAAAAACAAGGAAGTATTTAAAGCAGAACTGCCTGCGCGTTTTATCCAGCAAAGCGATGCCGAAAAGTTTTTGAATGATTGTATTGAAGCTGTTTTTAAGGTCAGCAGTTTAGAAACCAAACCATCCAAACGTTCGCCGTCAGCACCTTTTACCACTTCTACTTTGCAGCAGGAAGCCAGCCGGAAATTAGGTTATTCAGTTTCCAGGACGATGACTTTAGCACAGCGTTTGTACGAAGCAGGAAAAATCACTTATATGCGTACCGATTCTGTCAACTTATCGGACACTGCTTTGGAGGCGGCATCAAAAGAAATCAACTCTGCTTACGGAGACAAATATTATCAGTTCCGAAAATATAAAACTAAATCTGCCGGCGCACAGGAAGCGCACGAAGCTATCCGCCCAACTTATTTCAACCATCACTCTACTGAAGGTGATTCGGCAGAAATCCGTTTGTACGAACTGATCTGGAAACGTGCCATTGCTTCGCAGATGAGTGAAGCAATATTTGAAAAAACGACTGCTAAAATCAGTATATCAACCCGAAAAGAAGAGTTGGTGGCCAATGGCGAAGTGTTGAAGTTTGATGGATTTTTGAAGGTTTACTTAGAATCTTCCGATGAAGAAGAGGAAAACAAAACCGATGACAGCAGCGACAATGCAATTTTGCCGCCCATGACAAAAGGCCAACAGCTAAACCTGCGGGATTTGAACGCAACAGAACGTTTCAGCCGGCCGCCGGCAAGAAATACGGAAGCTACCCTGGTGAAAAAACTGGAAGAGCTGGGCATCGGCCGGCCATCCACTTACGCGCCTACTATTTCTACCATACAAAATCGTGGTTATGTGGTGAAAGAAGACCGCGAAGGCAAAACCCGAAATTATTTTGTGTTGACACTGCTGAATAAAAAAGTGGTCAAAGAGCAAAAATCTGAAATAACCGGTGCCGAAAAATCAAAATTATTCCCGACAGATATTGGTGCCGTAGTAAACGATTTTTTGGTGCAGCATTTTAATGGCATTGTAGATTTTCATTTTACGGCAGGGGTTGAAAAGCAGTTTGACGAAATTGCGCAAGGTTTGGAAGACTGGACTAAAATGCTCAAAAAGTTTTATGATCCTTTTCATCAGGAAGTAGAAGAAACGATCAAAACGGCCGATAGGGCGAGTGGTGAGCGGGAATTGGGCATCGACCCGAAAAGCGGAAAAAAAATGTCGGTACGGATTGGCCGCTACGGTCCGTTTGTACAGATTGGCGAAGCGGTAGAAGGTGAAGAAAAACCGGCTTATGCCAGCTTGCGCACGGGGCAAATGATCGAGACGATTACGCTGGAAGAAGCATTGGAATTGTTTAAACTCCCAAAAAAGATTGGTGTTTTTGAAGACAAGGAAATGACGGTAGCCATTGGGAAGTTTGGCCCCTACATCCGCCACAACAGCATGTTTTATTCGCTCCCAAAAGGAATTGACCCTTTGGATGCCGATGAAAAACTTGGGATGGAAATTATTGAAAACAAGCGCAAGGCGGATGCAGAAAAACTGATCAAAACTTTTACGGAAGATGAAGCCATGCGGATAGAAAATGGCCGCTGGGGGCCGTATATTAAGTTCGGAAAGCTTAATGTAAAAATCCCAAAAGGAAAAGAACCGGAAGGACTTTCTTACGCAGATTGCAAAGCATTGGTAGAAACGGCAGAAAAAGAACCTAAAAAGCCAGTCAAAAAATTCGCTAAAAAGAAATAATTTAACCTTGTTTGCATTATTTAAACAGGTTTAGTTTTTAGTATTAAATGTTAAAAGACCTTCCTCAAAATAAAGTTGAAGACGTTGCCATTGCAGTAGCATTGGAAAGTGAAAGCCCGGAAAGCAAGGTTTGGTATGTTTATCTGATCAACCTGAAAAATCAGGAAATTGAAAACGCGCTGGTCACTTCGCGCGGCTACGGCCACAAAGACGGCGAAGAGGTAAAAACTTCTACTTTACGCCACGCTTTCCCTAAAGTTGCGGCCCAGGATTTTGCCTTGATCGAACCTATTGACGAAGAAACTTTTGGCCTTGCCAATGAATACTGGCTGAGTTATTATGTAAACGGACAGATTTATGACAAGAAATTTATATTCCTGCCGGAGAGCATTGTTGAATCCAACTTTATCCGTTTGCCGGTTTTGAACAAGCCTGGCGTGATGATTAGGTGAGGATTAGCTGTCAGCAATCAGCTGTCAGCAATCAGCTATTGACTAACGGAAACAAAGCGGCGATTATGCAATGCTTCTTTTATCGCGTAAAAATTAGTGTTGTGTTTCTGTCATCCTGAACTTGTTTCAGGATGACAACGGCATACTTCTTTTATCACCTAAAAATCAGTATCATATCTTTAAACCGATTGCTGACATCTGATTGCTGATCGCTTAATTACCCTTCTCCACCAGATTGTAATTTCCTTCTCCGCCTAAATTAATATCATCCGCTTCGGTTATCTTTGTGGCATGAATACAGCAGAACTGTTAGACCGTGCCCTTCAGTTTGAATTTCTGACGATTGAAGAAGGCCTTTTTCTTTACAACAATGCTTCCACCGCTGAACTGATGTTTACGGCCAATGAGTTGCGGAAAATCCAAGTGCCGCATGGCAAAGTTACCTGGCAGATAGACCGCAACGTCAACACGACCAACGTTTGCATTGCCAATTGTAAGTTCTGTAATTTTTTTCGGAGGCCGGGACACGAAGACAGCTATATTACTGACCTATCAACTTATAAACAAAAGATTGAAGAAACTTTTCGTTTGGGCGGTGATCAGTTGCTGCTGCAGGGCGGTCATCATCCGGATCTGGGTTTACAGTTTTATGTTGATTTATTTTCTCAACTGAAACAACTTTATCCTGATTTAAAACTGCATTCTTTAGGTCCGCCCGAAATTGCACACATTGCCAAATTAGATAAATTAAGTCATTATGAAGTTTTATCTGCCTTAAAAGAAGCAGGCTTGGATTCTTTGCCGGGAGCAGGCGCAGAGATTTTGAACGATCGGGTCCGCCGGTTAATATCAAAAGGAAAATGCGGCGGAAAAGAATGGCTGGATGTGATGCGTTCTGCACACCAGTTAAATTTACCAAGCTCGGCAACGATGATGTTTGGCCATGTAGAAACCCTGGAAGAACGTTTTGAGCATTTGGTTTGGATCCGCGAAGTACAAGCCGAAAAACCTGCTGATGCTTATGGCTTTGTGGCCTTTATTCCATGGCCTTTTCAGGATGACGGAACTTTATTGCGAAAAGTCCGTGGCATCACCAACAATGTAAGCGGAAATGAATATATACGGATGATCGCTTTAAGCCGGATCATGCTGCCGAACATCAAAAATATTCAGGCTTCCTGGCTGACAGTTGGTAAACAGGTTGCACAAATATGCCTACAGGCAGGTGCCAATGATTTTGGGTCGATCATGATTGAAGAAAATGTTGTTTCAGCAGCAGGCGCACCACATCGTTTTACTGCAAAAGGAATCCAGGACGCGATTACAGAAGCCGGTTTTGAACCGCAGTTGCGCAACCAGAAATATCAGTGGCGGGCAATTCCGGGAGCATTAGAGGAACAAGTGATTAATTATTAGTGCTTCTTTTTTTGTCTGGTTTTGAAACCGTAATACTGCGCTAATAACAAATAAAAGTACAATTCAGGAAAATGGCGTACCCTCCTTAACAATTTTTCTGTACAGCTATTTTAGGATTAGGCCTGTCTGACACAAAAAAAGCTACCCCGTACTTTGGGATAGCTTTTTTTATAGGCAAAAATTAAGTTTTAATATCTGGAATAATTGTCCTGTCTGCCGCCGCGGTCATCGTGTCTGCCTCTGTCATCGTGATTTTGATAGCGTTGGTTTTGGTTCCAGGAATCAAAGTGATGGTCATTCCTGCCATAATCACCTCTATCATGTGGGCCGTCACAATGCGGGTCCCTGAATTCGCGGTTATCACGGGCAGCAAATTGTTGGTTATGATAACGTTCGCGGTAATAATTATTCCTTAAATATGGCCTTGGCTCATTCACTGCAAAATGCCGCATCCGGCTGTAATCGTAGTCATGGAACCGTCCTTCCAAGCGCGGGGCAGAAACCCAGCGGCCTTCATCCTGATAATAATAAACATGCTCCGGCATAGAATAATAAGCTTCGGCATCCGGCAGGTAATAATATTCATCCTCCACAGGTTGCGGTGCCGGTGCATAAACCAGTCTTGGGCCTAAGTTCAAGTTTAAGTGGATTCCTACTTGTGCATCAGCAGTATGGATGGTTAAACTTCCGGCAATCAGGGCAGATAAAAAAAGTAGCTTTTTCATTTTCAGCTTAATTTATACATCTCAGGCTATCGTGAAAGTGGTTAGTTTAATTTAGCCTAAGCTTCGCACTTTTTAAAGAAAAGGAAGCTGTTAAAAGTTCAAACCATACTTCTTTTACCACCTAAAAATCTGTCTGTTTCCGGTAAACCTGCGAAATGATAAAGCCTTGGTAAAAGGTTTTTTCCTCCTGCAAAACATAATTTTCCTGATCAAAATAACTGTTCATTTTGATTAGCTTATTGGTTTCCACACTGCAAAGCCAGCCAAAAAACCAGTACATGGTTTGCAGTAAAACCTTTTGCCAAATGCTTTTATAATCCTGTTGGATTTGAAAACCGCACAACAGCCACCAGCCGCCGGGTTTTAAGCTTTGATGCAATTGGTGGAAAACAGAACGGATCCGTTTTTCAGAAAAATTATCAAATAGAAAAGGCGTTAGGATCACATCATATTGTTGCGTAAGTACATAATCTTCAATGGACCGATGCACGAAGCATACTTCGTTTAGCCCATAATTTCTCTTTTTGGACAGGCTGATCATTCTACCGGAAATTTCCACATAAGTAATTTTTAAGGTAGAAGCTTGCACGCTGGCGATTTCCTCCAATATCCAGCCGGTCCCGCCGCCTACAACCAAAATTTGATCATTTACACAAATTGATTTCACTAAAAAACGCTGCGCCCGAACCAACGCTTTACCAAAAACCAATTGGGCAAGCTCGTCATAAAACCAGGCAGCAGCATCGTAATTATTTGGCATATTTGCAGTTCATCAAAGGTTTGACCCCGATAACAATAGTACAAGATTAATGCTTTCTTTACCGCCTTATTATTGCAAATATTTCCTACTGGTTTAACTGTATGCCGATGAATTTCAAAAGGGGTTTTCCTTGGATATTAGTTTTGCTGCTGGCGTTGGCTGTTCATTTTTCAGGCATTAATGTTCCGTTTTTTACCGACGATCCCGGGCTATACGCAGCTTTGGCCAAAAATATGGTGCTGCACGGCAACTATTGGGAACTTTTTTCTTACGGAAAAGACTGGTTGGACAAACCGCATTTTCCGTTTTGGATGGTTGCTTTAAGCTTCAAAATATTCGGCACATCAACTTGGAGCTACAAGCTGCCGGCCTTGTTGTTTTTCCTGATATCGGCGGTTTATACTTATCTGTTCGCCCGAAAAAATTATGGTGATCAAACCGCTTGCATGGCCGTTTTGATCCTGGTTTCGGCACAACATATCTACATGTCTGACACGGATGTACGCGCCGAACCATATTTAATGGGTTTGATTATCGGCAGCGTTTACCATTTCTATTTGCTTGAAAAAAGGTTTAGCTGGATAAATTTGATCATAGCCGCTTTATTTGCCAGTTGTGCGGTGATGACAAAAGGGATTTTCGCCCTCGTCCCTATCGGGGCCGGCGTTATCGGAGAACTGATTTTGAAAAAACGTTATGCAGAAATTTTTCGTTTGAAATGGCTGCTTTCCATCGTCCTGACTGCGGTTTTTATCCTGCCGGAAATTTATAGTTTGTACATACAGTTTGATAGCCAGACCGGGAAAAATACTTTTCAAAACACGCATATTTCCGGTATTCATTGGTTTTTGTGGGATAGCCAATTTGGCCGCTTTATTAATTCCGGGCCGATCACGCGCAAATCCGGAAGTATATTTTTTTATGTCCACACACTGATTTGGGCTTTTGCACCCTGGTTTTTTATGCTGATCTATGCTGTTTTTATTAACCTAAAAAAGATGTTGCAAAAACAGCAACTAACTGAATATTATACTCTTATTGGCGCATTGACTATGTGGCTGATCTTTTCGCTTTCCGGGTTTCAGTTGCCGTTTTATACCAATATTATTTTTCCGTTTTTTGCGATTATCACCGCGGCTGCCTGGAACAAACCCCTTTCAGCAAAAACTTTTCGATACTTCAAAATCGCTCAGTATCTACAAATTGCCGTTTTATTGCTGGCCGTTCCGGTATTTCAATATTTTTTGAACCCGGGGAAAATAGTTTTATTTGTAACAGAAATCCTCCTCCTCGGAATCCTGATTTTTTATCTCCGCAGAAAAACTTCCGGTTTCCGGTTCCTGTTTTTGCTTTCCTGCTGCGCTACGTTGTTTGTCAATTTTTACCTCAACACCATTTTTTATCCCTTACTAACCACTTACAAAGCTGATGTACAGGCACCAAAATATATCAACCAAAACCTTGCGCAAAAACCGGTTTTTGTAATGGACAGCCTGAACAACGCTTTCCAGTTTTACTGCAACCAGCCTGCGCAATTGCTGTCCAAAGCTGAATTGAAATACTCGGTATCTACACAAAAAATAGTTTATACCGATGAAATTAACTTAAAAAAATTGCAGCAAAACCATTCGGTCATCATTTTGAAAACGTTTGAAAACTATCCAAACGAAAGCATTTTAAAGGATTTCATCCGGTATAAAAAGCGTGCGGAAACGCTGGACAAATACTACCTGATCAGGTATTAAAGCTTGATGCCGATGCTTTCCAACTTTCCAGGCTTTCAGTAAAAAACATCTTTTCTGGTTGATAGTTTCTGCAAAAACATCAAAACCATATCCAGCAACACAACCGGAACAGTAAGCAAAACGGCTCCTAAAGTTTGTTTTTTAAGTTGTGAAAATGCTTTTTCCTGTTGATCAAAGGCGTTATCTTCATCCAAAATCAAATCATAACTTACGCTTTGTACGGCTTTTTGTATTTTTTCCTGATCTGTTTGCTGCGGATTGAAATAAACATCCAATGCCTGCGATCCGTAATTGACGTTTGCCTGCTGCACACCGGGAACGGTAGCCGCCATACTTTGCACACTCACGGCGCAGGAAGCACAGCTCATGCCAGTTACCGGATATATTTTATGAACGATGTTGTTTTCCATGATGCTTCTTTTATCATACAAAAATAAGCATCAGGTTTGGCGGGAATTTTACAGGATTTTAAGTAGTTTTTATAAAATTATTGGAATAAAAGACTATTCCTCTACCCATTTCAAACTAGTAAATATATTATGAGTTCGGGCAAGACTAAAATTTGTTAAATTTTGTAATAATCACTATCATAGCAAAAGAAAGTTAGCCAAGCTTTTTTATTTCAAAAAAATCTATGAAAAATTTACTTTTTATCATTTGCCTACTGGCATCTATTCATGCTTTTGCTCAAACCGAAAATTTCACTGGCATTGGCATTTTTAAAATAGGTTCCGATACTTCTGTTGTTTATAAGTACGCTTCTGAAAATAAATTAAAAGTCGAAATTATAAGTTCATCTGATCAATTAAGATCATATAAACTTGCTACTAATCCGTATGCCAATAAATACATGAAAAAAACTAAGGATTGGGGAAAAGATATAATAGGTAAGGTTGATAAAAACACAAGTGACTATTCGCTAAATGTAAATTTTTGTCCGGAAGTGACCCAGTATGTTCTTACATCTTATGAAGTAAGTGGAGTTAAAACCACCGAAATAAAACTACTATTTTATAAAAATAGGCTTAATAAATTTGAATGTAAATACGATCAAAATGTACTTGATGCATTAGACCAAAAATATGGAAAGGCTGAATTAGTTGTTACTAAAGATACAATTAAGTGTTTATATAACATTACAGGAATAACAAGAAACTTAATTTCTACAACTTATTCAAAAAATAGACAAATGGGAGATATTAAAGTGGTTGCACTAATGTGGACCGCCTATGATGATAATTGTAAGGAAATGTATCTATCAAGTTTTTACTACGAACAAGTAAATAGAGAACTGGCACAATGTTCTTTAGAAGCACGTAAAAACAAATTAACGCCAAAATCTACCAAAAAAGATTTAAAGGATTTTTAGCACGAAAAAGTTATATTAATAGCCATTAATTAAGTTTATTTTTCTACTATGAAAAAGGTTATGGATAATAATAGAAAAATTTGGGTAAAAAGAATATGGATTGAAAAAAATACATATGATTATATAAACATTTCTATTGAACAATATGACCAAACATTAGAAGGGCTACAGTTTGATATAAATCGTGGGTTTATGCCACAATATAGAATAGAGAAAGCGTCAGTCTTATATTCCTTATATAGGGAAAGTAAATCAGATTTAAAGAAAGGATTATTATTTATTTTCGGTGCAATGGTAGGTGCAATAATAACAGAGTTAGTTCACATATTTTTTAAATAAACGAGAGTGTAAAATAAACCAGTAAATAGTAGATATCTATCCTTAAAAACTATGGAGCTTATGCTATCGCAACTCAACCATTTATAGAACTTTCCTCAATTTCCCCTATCTTCAAACCCAAAATTCCATCATCCGCTTATGGCCTTAAATTACGTTTGGGTTGCTTTTTTTATCATTGCTTTTTTGATTGCGCTGTTCAAGCTGGTTTTTCTGGGCGATACCGAGATTTTCAAGCTGCTGGTTGATGGCATTTTTGATTCCACCAAGTCCTCCGTGATGGATATTGCACTGCCGCTGATCGGCAACATGGCCTTCTGGCTCGGCATCATGAACATTGGCGAAAAAGCCGGTGCCATCAACTTTTTATCACGTGTCGTGGCTCCGTTTTTTCATCGCTTGTTTCCGGAAATCCCCAAAAACCATCCGGCAAACGGAGCCATGATGATGAATTTTTCGGCCAATTTATTAGGTCTGGATAATGCGGCAACGCCGCTTGGACTCAAAGCTATGGAAAGCCTGCACGAACTCAACCCGGAAAAAGATACGGCCTCCAATGCCGAGATCATGTTTTTGGTGTTGCACGCTTCAGGCTTAACCATTCTGCCCATTTCAATCATCGCGCAACGGGCTATTTTGGGCGCACACGATCCGACGGATATTTTTATTCCCTGCATCATTGCAACTTACGTGGCTACACTGGCCGGGCTGCTGGCTGTTGCCTACAAGCAGAAACTGAAACTCTGGGACAGCGTAGTGATTGGATGGTTGGGCGGGATTACCTTAATCTTAGCGGCTTTGGTTGCTTATTTTAAGCTTTATCTGGATAAACAGCAGATCAGTGAAGTATCCAAAGTAGCCAGCAATTTGATTTTGCTGGCCATTCCGGTTTTGTTTATCCTGGGTGCACTGCGCAAAAAAATCAATGTGTTCGAGGTTTTTATTGAAGGTGCCAAAGGCGGCTTGGAAACTTCTTTCCGGATTATCCCTTATTTGGTGGCCATGTTGGCTGCCATCAGCGTTTTCCGTGCTTCCGGTGCGCTGGGTTATCTGGTGGATGTGTTTAAATGGGGGTTTGGCCATCTTCATATCGATACCCGTTTTACAGAAGTGCTGCCGATTGGTTTTATGCGGCCTTTAAGCGGTGCAGGCTCGCGGGCGATGATGCTGGACAACATGCGGCACTTCGGCACGGATAGTTTTATCGGCCACCTGTCCAGCGTGTTGTACGGTTCGGCCGATACTACTTTTTACATTGTGGCTTTGTATTTTGGTTCCGTTGGAATTAAAAAAACGCGCTATGCTATTCCCGCCGGCCTGATTGCTGACTTTGCCGGCGTAATGGCTGCCATCCTGCTTTCTTATTTATTTTTTGGCTGAGATGCTTCTTTTATGTGCATAAAGTCCGGGTAACTATTCCTTTTTTCTGTCGTACAAAATTGGGTTAGCCGCTAAACGGTTTTTGTACCTCAGGAAGAAAAATGAAAAAAACAGGGATACTTCTTTTACTGTGCATTTTTTTAAATCACCCCAAAAGCAATGCACAGGATCACATGTATTCGCAGTTTTTCAATTCGCCTTTGTACCTCAACCCGGCGTTAAACGGGCAGTTTCAGGGTGATTTACGCATGAACCTCATCTATCGCAACCAATGGGCTTCGCTTCCGGGCACACTCTCCTATCTCACCGCATCGCTGGATTACAATGTGCCCAAGTTTGGCGGAGGTTTGGGTTTGATGTTCACGCGTTCTGCCGAAGGGTCGGCCTATCTTACCAAAAACAATATTTCCGGCTTGTATTCTTACAGCGTTGGCTCCGATGATTTTGTGCTGTCGTTTGGTTTGCAGGGCGGCGTTACCAACCGGGTGATCGACTGGAGCAAGCTTATTTTTGATGACCAGCTCGACCAAAATATCGGGATAATCCCCGGCCAAAACACTTCCGCAGAAGCTCCTGCCTTCAACAATAAATACTATTTTGATTCGGGTGCCGGCGTTTCCCTTACCCTAAACCGGCTGCTGCTGGGCGGTGCACTGCAGCATATCAACCGGCCAAATGAATCTCTGACCGGTGCAAAAGCAGTATTGCCAATGCGTTCGGTTTTGCATGTGAGTTACCGTTTGCCGCTTGATAGTTACGGTAATGAAGATGACGAAGACGGTTCGTATGTTATCCCTTCCGTAGTGATGTACAATCAGGCAAAAGTAAGTTCTTTTAATGCCGGCATCCAATACAAAAACCGCAGTGTCAATGCTGGCCTGTGGTATCGTTCCAGCGGAAATACCGGGCAGGAAGCTTTTGTTTTAACGTTGATTTTTGATCTGTTCATCAACCGGGAAGGCGGCGAAAAATTCCGTTTTGGCATGAGCCACGATGCCAATTATTCTAAAGTAAACTACACCAATTCTACCGGTACTACAGAAGGCAGCTTAGGTTACGAAACCACTTTGCCCAAACGCGACCAGGATCCTAAAAAGTTTCCCGGGGCTCGCCGCTGTTTTGATTTTTACTGATGCTTAAACGCATAACTTTATCTTTTGTCATTTCCTTTAGATTAGCCAGGCACAAAAAAACAGTTGTTATTATTGTTAAAGATTTTCTTTTTGCTTCTTTTTCTTTGTTGACAAGTGTGATTTTTGTGGAAAAAGCCAACAACGGTAAAGACGCATTATCGTCATTTCCAAGCATAAAGGCTTATCGGTCGATTGAATCCTTTACTGCTTGTTTTGAACTGTGGCATTAAATAGAAATTAGGGTTTGCCGGCCCGTTAGCAAGAAATTGATGTTGGTTTAAAACGTGTTGGCTTTTTTACTTACTTAAAAAGCGTATAAAGATATGGAATCCCGGATTTTTCATTGGAAATGATGTGTCAAAAAACGAACTGGACTTTGCCCTGATGCGGGGCAAGCAACTATTGTTTCACCGAGAGGTGGGCAACCGACCGGAAGCAATCAGGGCCTTTCTCAAAGAGCTGGGCAAACAGGCAGGGTTTGCTTTGGGCAAAGCTGTTTTCTATATGGAACATACGGTATTTGCTGGGGTGCCTGTACAAAAAGAAGACCAGCGTTTGCTTTGGAAGCCGCCACGCAGATCAAAAGTTCACTGGGCGATGGCCGTGGCAAGAACGATAAGATAGATGCCATCAGGATTGCCGGTTATGCCTATAAAAACCGTGAAAGTTTGCGCTTATAGGCACCAAAAAGGGCCGTATTGAAGCAACTGGCACATTTATCGGCCACACATCCCTGTTTGACGGCATCTAAAAAGATGCTGAAAACGCCCCTATAGGAAACAGTGGCCTTTCTGGACAAAAGCACGGTCAAAAACAACAACAGTGTGTGCAGGCAGACATTAAAGGATTTGACAGCAAAACCTAAAAATGTCCGCGGATAGAATGATAGATTTCCTTATCATACATTTCCCGCAACTGCTGATGTGTTTCTTGCGGTAAAGGCGATAAGGCAGATGCGGCAACATTGCTTTCTACCTGCGCAACTTTGGAGGCGCCCGGAATAACAGTTGTTACCTGCGGATGGTCCAAAATCCAGCGGATGGCCCATTGCGCCATCCGGCCGTCCGGGAACAGGTTTTTTATTTCTTTGGAAAGCTTGATGCCTTGGTTAAACCCGATCCCGGAAAAAGTTTCGCCGGCGTTAAAAGCTTCTCCGTCAGCATTAAAATTGCGGTGGTCTTTCTCGCCGAATTTGGTGTTTTCATCAAACTTTCCTGTCAGCAAACCACTGGCCAAAGGCACACGAACGATGATGGCCACGCCTTTTGCTGCAGCTTTTTCAAATATTTCATCGGCCACATGTTGCCGGAACAGGTTAAAAATAATTTGCAGTGAAGCCAACCCTTCCTGCTCCAAACAAATCAATGCTTCTTCCGAAGTTTCTACACTTGCGCCCCAGTTCTGGATCAAACCTTCATCCTTTAAATGGCGCAAATAATCAAAAACTTTTCCGGCACGCATTTCTTCCGTCGGAATACAATGCAATTGCTCTAAAAACAGATGTGATTGCCCAAGATGTGATAAAGAATTTTCCACTTGTTTCCGCATCAAATCGTACGAAAAATTTTGCGGCCAGCCATTTGGCTCATCAGAACGACGGCCTAATTTGGTAGCTATGAACAGGTCTTTTGTTTGGGTTTTCAAAAATTTCCCAATGATCTTTTCACTGGTGCCCATGCCGTAAACATCTGCGGTATCAATAAAATTTCCGCCGGCATCCACATAAGTTTGTAAAATCTGCATCGCTTCTTCTTCGTCCAAATTTCCCCAATCGGCATTGCCCAACTGCCAGGTCCCGAGTCCAACTTCGGCCAATTGTATGTTTTTAAATCTTCTGTAATTCATAAAAATTGAAATTTAGATTTGATTTTGATTGATGTGGATAAATTTTTTGCCAACTTTTAGGTGATAAAAGAAGCATTGCTGCTTTCATCAATCCACTTTTTGGTAAAGCAGAAAATGCTGTATCGGCAGCAGTTCATTTCGCTGCGTTAATTTAAAACCGTTGGCAGCCAGCTCTTTATTGGCTTGTGCGACCGACATTTTGTGCAGTTCCTTGATTTCAATCTTCGGGTCTTCTGCCCGGTATTCCAGCAACAATAATTTTCCGCCGGGTTTTAATGCTTTGCGCAAGGCCTGCAAAACCTCGTGCGGATACAATAATTCGTGGTAAACATCTACCATAAAAGCCAAGTCCACAGAAGCATCCGGAAGGTTTGGAGAAGTTGCCGTCCCTTTAATCACCTGCACATTTTGCTGTCCTGTTTCCTTTTTCTTTTGGTTGAGGTAAGTGATGAATTCGTCCTGCAATTCCACAGCATAAACTTTCCCTTGCGGTACTTTTTTGGCGATGCGAAAAGTGTAATAACCTGTCCCGGCACCAATATCAGCCACAACAGAAGATGCGGCCAAAGGCATTTTACTGATTGCCAAAGCTGTATTTTCTTCCTGCTGCCGGTTGTTGCGCTCCAGCCAACCCGCTCCTGCCGCACCCATCACGGCAGCAATTTCCCGTCCGAAATATACTTTTCCGGTGCCGTCCGGGTCTGCGGTTTTATTACTGTAAACCTGGTTTTGCTGCTGTGTTTTAGATTGGGAACAAGCCGCAAAAACAATAAAAATCAACGGAAAAAGGAATGCTGTTTTTATGAACATAAAATCCTTAACAAACCGATCGGTAGTTTGTGAGGGATTTGGTTAAAGGAAAAACAATAAACCTTTCTCTTTCAAAACAAAATCAACACTTTAGTTTATTGAAATTGTTTAAACTTTTATTTCAGGAAAGAACTTTATCAGATAAGAATAAAACCATCCCCCTAACCCCCTTCAAAAAAGGGGGAAATATGGCAGCTATCTTTCTAACGCACGCGGTAGGTTTTGGCAGATTCGGTTGCAGGTTTCCCCTTTGAAGGGGGCAATGGGGATGACCTTGTTTTTTATATGCTAAAAGAAGCATCATACAAAAATCACAACCAGAAAATAAGTTTAAACAAATTATTATTGATTTTTCAAACAGAAAGCTTAATATTACTTGTCTCCGTATCTCAACAAAAAATAATTTTTAATGGACAACTATTTACAAACAGCAGCAGATGTTTATCGTGCTGCTGCTTTAAAGCCCGATGTTGGGCTTTGCTGCACCACAACTCCTATAAATGCTTTTCCGGGCTTGGAAATCCCCAGGATTATGCAGGAAATGAACTATGGCTGCGGCTCGATCGTGAGTGCCCGGGACCTGGTGAACAACCCTAAAATCCTTTATGTTGGTATCGGCGGAGGGATGGAATTGCTGCAGTTTTCTTACTTCAACAGAAATAATGGCGGCGTGGTTGGGGTGGATATTGTGGACGAAATGCTGGAAAGCTGTGCCAACAACCTGCTGCAGGCGGAAAAACTAAACCCTTGGTTCAAAAAGGAATTTATAGACCTGCGGAAAGGATCGGCACTCAGCCTTCCTTTGGCAGATAATTCCATTGATGTAGCCGGTCAAAACTGCCTGTTTAATATTTTTAAGGAAGAAGATTTAAAACAGGCTTTAGCAGAAATTTACCGCGTATTGAAACCGGGAGGCCGTTTGGTGATGTCTGACCCGGTTTGTAACCAGCCGATGAACGAAACGTTGCGAAATGACGAACGCCTCCGTGCTTTGTGCCTTACCGGTTCGCTTACTTTACGGGATTATCTGGATTCGATCACCGCAATTGGGTTTGGTACGATAGAGGTCCGCGCTAGGCGTCCTTACCGGATATTGGCACCCGGACAATATCCAACTGAAGAACTTTTATACATCGAAAGTGTGGAAGTTTGTGCGATAAAAGACCCGATGCCAGCAGACGGAGCCTGCGTATTTACAGGAAAAGCTGCCATTTATTACGGTGAAAAGGAATATTTTGATGATGGGAAAGGCCATGTATTGCTGCCCAACCAGCCATTGGCGGTTTGTGATAAAACAGCCGCAAACCTGGCAGCTTTAAACCGTACCGATATTTTTCTATCGGCTTCCACCTTCTTTTATGATGGCGGAGGCTGCTGTTAAAGATATTTCAATCAATGAAAATATTGATAACCGGGGCAACCGGATACATCGGCCAGCGGCTGTCTTTACGGTTAGCAGAAAAAGGACAGCAAATACAGGCTTTGGTCAGGGATACAGCAAAAGCTAAAAAGTTACTTGATCACGATAACATCACTTTGTTTAAAGGTGATATTATGGATGAAACATCCATTCAGGAAGCCATGAATGGATGTGGACAGGTTTACCATTTAGCAGCCCTTGCTTCCGTTTGGCATAAAAACCCTGACGCTTTCCATCAGAGAAATGTAGTCGGGCTGAAAAATGTTTTGGATTGCTGCCTTCAACTTAAAATCAAAAATGTGCTGTTTACTTCCACAGCAGGCGTTGCGGGCAATTCAACAGATCAGCAGCCGGTTGCAGAATACACCAATCTCAACCCAAAGCTTGAAACTTTATATGAAAAAAGTAAGGCGAAAGCAGAAAAGTTGATGCAGGAGTATTACAAAAAAGGCATCAGGGGAATTATTGTAAACCCCAGCCGCGTGTATGGCCCGGGCTTGCTGACGGAAAGCAATGGGTTTACCAGGCTGTTAAAATTGTACCTTCAGGGGAAGTGGAAGATAAAGCCCGGCAACGGGCAAAGCATTGGTAATTACGCATTTATCGATGATATTGTGGATGGTTTGATGCTTGCCATGGAAAAAGCAAAACCGGCGGAACGTTACCTTTTAGGCGGCGAAAATGTTTCTTATAATGAGTTTTTTAACCTCGTAAACCAACTGACAGGAAATAAAAGAAAGCTGTATCCATTCCCTTTGCCGGCAATGCTGTTTCTTTCCCGGGTGCAGTTGCTCGTGGCCAAACTATTCGGGAAACAGCCGCTGATCACGCCGCCCTTTGTCAGGAAATACAATAAGGATTGGATTGTTACTTCTGCAAAAGCGGAAAAAGAATTGGGTTACACCATTACCCCTTTAAAACAAGGTGTAGCCAAAACGATAGACTGGCTCATGCAACCAGAGAAGAATGACCTTTAGTTTTCATTAACCGCTTTTGCCAGTTCTTCATAAGTATAAGCAGCTTCGTGGAACTTCTTTTTGCCGGTTTTTGAATTTACGGTCAGTGTTGCCGGCAAAGCACCAGACCAGTCGGCATTGATTTTTTCATTGTAAGATGATGGTGCTTCGTTTAGCAGATAAATTTCTCCCGTCAGGTTATGCGATTTAACAAAAGGTTTTACGCCGGATTCTAACTTTGATTTCAGGTCAGTGCTGACCAATATCACTTTTACCGGTTTGTCCCGATGTGCGTTTTTAAACTTTTCAAATTCAGGCAATTCTTTTACACAAGGTTTGCACCAGGTAGCCCAGAAATTGACCACATAAGTTGTATCCTTGCCTTGTTTAAAGCGGTTTTCCAATTGGGCAACCGTAATTAATTTGACTTGCTGTGCCTTTGACTCCATAGAAAAATGTATAAAAAGTATCGATAAAAGAAGCAACCTAAGTTTCATAACGTTTTGATTTTAATTAACATCAGACAAACAATCATACGTAAAATTTCAGTTTGCAGTTGAACAAATAATGAGCAGATGACCGTAAGTATTATTATCCCAACTTATAACGAAGCCGGAAATATTGGCAGCCTGCTTGATTTTTTATTAATAAACGGCGATGAAAATTTAATGGAAATCATTGTTTCTGATGGCGGCAGTACAGACACTACTTTTGAAGCAGCAAAAAAAACAGGGGTAAAAACAGTATTGTCCCCAAAAAAAGGGCGTGCCGCGCAAATGAATTATGGTGCATCGATGGCAAAAGGCGACCTGCTTTATTTTGTTCATGCCGATAGCAAACCACCCAAAACTTATTTAACGGATATAATTCATTCGATTGCTTCAGGCTTTGATCTTGGCCGGTTTTTATCAGCTTACGACAGCAAAAGTTGGTTGCTGAAAATAAATTCCCTATTAAGCAGATTAGATACTTTTGCTGGTATGGGCGGCGACCAAACCGTGTTTATTACCCATCAGCTTTTTAAAGAAACAGGCGGGTTTAATGCTGAGATGAAAATTATGGAAGAGTTTGAATTTTGTGCCCGGGCGCGCAAAAAAGGCAAATACAAAATTATCCCAAAAGCGGTGCTTATTTCTGCCAGAAAATATGAAAGCAATGGTTGGCTTAGTGTACAAAAAGCAAATTATAAGATTGTACAGATGTACCTCAAAGGTGCTTCGCAGGAAGAGATGGCCAACAAGTACAAACAAATGCTGAACTACCGTTAGATATTGATCCGGTTTACTTCCAAGTCTTCTGCTTCGTCCACATCGTGTAATTGCTTTAGTAATTGGCAGGATAAACCCAAGCTGTTTACGTCCTCCAACGTTTGCTTGGTTACCTGATCTGTACTCCAGGCTTTACCGGCAAAAAGTTCCGGGACAAAATCATCTGTCCCTAACAAATAATAGCCGCCGTCAAACGTGGGGCCGATTACTACCTGATGGGTTTCTAAAAGCTGAATGGCTTCCTGCAAGAGTTCCGTTCGCAATTGATAACAATCGCTGCCAATAATCAATGCTTTTTTAAAGCCTTGGTCAAATAATTCCTGGAAAGCACTGCACATTCGTTCGCCCAGGTTGTTTCCCAACTGCTGTTTTTTTGTATAACCCGGGCTGCTCCAAAGGTCGTTTTCAGCAACCTGATCTGCATAATAAACAAACTTGCTGCAATTTAAGGGAAGGGTAATTTGATGGGTATGGTTCAGCAATAGCTTGTAAACTGCCAATGCCTTTGCTTCTCCGATCACTTTTGCCAATCGTGTTTTTACCTTGCCTGATTCCGGATGCCGTACAAAAATAATTAAAGCTGCCCGGGCTGTTTCAGTTGTGTTCATGCAAATTATTCAGCAACAGCCCCGCCACAACTTGATCCTGCCCCGGCGGTGCAGCCGTAGCAATGCTGTTTCAGGATGATGTTCCGGTTATTTAAAGCCTCCAGATCAAAGGAAGAAAGATGTTGGGAATGGCCGGTTGTTACTTTTAAATCCAGCATCTGGTTAAAATCGCAATCGTACAAATAACCGTCCCAGCTTACGGAAATCGTATTCCTGCACATCACATTTTTTATGGCTTCGGGATTAAAGGCAGCAATTAGTTTTTCCATGTATTTATCGTAATTGCCGGTGGAAAGCAAATAATCTAAATAGCGGCTGATGGGCATATTGGTGATGGCGAAAAGGTTATTAAAAACAATACCGTACTTTTTGGCTAACTCCGTTTTATATTCTTTTTCCAACGCCTGTTGCGATGGCGGAAGAAAAGCACCTGCCGGATTGTAAACCAAATTAAGCGTTAAACCTGTTCCTGCCTGGCCGTAACCTACTGCATTTAACATTTGCAGTGCTTTGATGGAATCTTCAAAAACACCATCTCCACGCTGGCGGTCTGTCCGGTCTTGTGTAAAGCTCGGCAGGGAAGAAACAACTTCTACCTGATTTTCGCTGAAAAACTCCGGCAAATCAAAAAAACGTTTGTTAGCGAGAATGATCGTCAGGTTACAACGAACAATAATGTGTTTGCCCTGCTTTTTTATTTCGGCTACAAACCACCGGAAATCGGGGTTTAGCTCAGGTGCGCCGCCAGTCAGGTCAACCGTGCGGATGTTAGAAAAGGCAAGGGCATTCAGGCAAAGCTGCATGGTTTCCCGCGTCATGATCTCCTTGCGGTCCGGCCCTGCGTCCACGTGGCAATGTTTGCAAACCTGGTTACACATTTTGCCTACATTGATCTGAAAAATATCTACCCCGTTGACTTTTAAAGGAAACACGCCCAAACCAGCAATTTTCTCTTTAAAAGAAGCATGCTGATGCTCCGGACTATTTTCCAGGATAGCCAGTTGATTATTGGTATCGGCTAAATGATGTTGCAGTACTTTGAGTGATTTCATAAATAAACCTATATCAGGTTTAATGATTTTTAGGTGATAAAAGAAGCATTCCTCAAAAAGGAAGAAGCCTTACATTTCTATTTCTTTAATTTTGTTCATCATCTGTACGCCGTGCACCAAAACAGCCCCGCCTTTGATAGCCGAAGCTACATGCACCGCTTCCATCATCTGCGCTTCACTGTATCCTTTTTCATAAGCATCACTGCTGTAGGCATCAATACAATATGGACATTGCACCGCATGGGAAACAGCCAGGGCAATCAGTGATTTTTCTTTTGCTGTCAATGCGCCGTCTTTAAATACTTCTCCGTAATAGGAAAAAAACTTGTCTGCCATCTCCTTTTGGTATTCGGCAATATTGCCAAATTTGGCCAGGTCTTCTGCGTTATAATAATGATTAGCCATTGCTTTCTGATTTATAATTGTTTAAAAATAAAGTCCAGTCGTATTTTTTGAAATGAATTGCAGGATGACTGTCTGCAGGAATAATTTTGTACTGTGTCAATATTTTATAGATGCCTTTTTTACCACCGAAATCATGGCGGAACCAACCCATTAAAGCAGGAACGCCCACAGTGTTTTTATCCTGATCATATTCACATTCGCCTTTTAAATACGTTTTAGCTGCCACTGCCAACTGCTTATCAATTTCTCCGGGGTCATAAAAGGCAATCGGCGGACAACTTTTGGCACCGCAATTTAAAGCAAAATGAATCCGGTAATCTAATTTTTTTACCCTGAATTTCTTTTCAAAAGCAGATGGAAAAGGTTTGCCCAAATAGCCTTCGCTCCATTTGATTTTAGAATGCCGTAAAATGCCGTGTTCAATCTCATCCAAACTTAACTGTTGTCCGGCAACTTTTATTTGTTTGCTGGAGAAGAAAGCACTTCGGGTTTTATACTGGTCCGGGTCTTTTTTTAAAAGCACTTGTGTAAAGCCGTTGTACAGGTTGAGCCAGAAAGCTGTTTTTTTACGATCACTATTCAATTGATCCTCCAGTTTGCTTTCGTCTATTCGCTCCAAGCTGTCCTGAAACGCAGTGGTTGTTTCCCCGGTTTTGGCAGCATACAAAAAGTTTTGGGAAAGGCGGACAAAATCAACCGGGCCGATTGGTTTTTCTGTTTGCCGGGCAAAACCAGTTTGTGTAAACAGTAAAAAAAAGCCAAGGATGTAGAATGAGAGAGGCCGGATCAGCATTTGTAAATCTACGTAATAATAACATGGCAGGTTCTAAAAATACAGCTTTAGAATGGTTTGGAAAATGCTGCTTATTTTAACTATTGCTTTTACTAATTACCTGCCAGTAAAATTTCTTTTACGTTTACTCATAGTTGTCCTTTACTTTAATGATCTTTTTAAAAAGTCAGTTACATCTTTTGTGAACTTCGATGGATACTCATAAAGAACATTATGTCCAGAATCTTTGTAACCAATATAAGTAATAAAAGCTGGATGCTCCTTTTGTAAGTCCTGATTTTCCTTTTCAACCGGGTTCTCGTCTCCTTTGCCATAAGGATCCATAATCAGCACGGGAACTTTTAAATTTCGAAAGATTATTTTAGGTTCCATAATAACCATCGATTCAGCAAAAAGAGGGATTTTGGCAGGCCGTAGTGTTAAATCTAAAAATTCCTGACTATTCCTCAAGTGGAAAAGCTCTAATAAACCCGGATAAAAAACCCATTTTCCTACTTGGTCCTTTTTAATTATTGCTAAATTTTCAAACTGATTTCCTTTATCGTTCTTGTCGTAAATACTGTTAAACGCATCCATCTCACTGTTGTATGTTGTATCCCAGGGAGCATGGGTTTTTACATCAAACACTTTAGCTCTTCTGTTTAGTTCCTGTTGGCTGAGTTTGTCATAATACGTGTTTGATCCAACTGAACCTCCATCTTCCAGTACCAAGCCTAAAACTCTTTGAGGATAAGCATCATAAAATGCTGTACTGATATATCCTCCTCTGGAAAATCCACCAATAAATGCTTTATTGATTTTTAAGCTATCCATCAAATATTTGATATCGTCAGCTACATGATAAAGGGACACTTCATGATCAGGAATTGGAGTTGAACCATGTCCATAATAATCAATTGCAATAATATAAAAACCTGCTTTAGCCAAACTATCTGCAACAGGAAGCAGTTCATAGGCATTCAGTAAACTTCCATGCGACCAAATTAGGGCAGGATTGGAAGGATTTCCCCAGGTGAGATAATGCATACGCACATTCTTGGTCTGGATTGTCCTACCATGCTTGCTTTCAAAAGCAGCAAAATCCTTTTTTGCTCTCTGATAAGCTTTTTCTGTATGAATACGATCTTGCTTGCTTAGATTTACTTGTGCTGGTAAGGCAGGAGAAAAAAGGACAACCATCAATGTTAGAAAACTTATTTTTATAAAGGGTTCCATGATAGGTTCAAAGATAGAATTCGCTTTAAAACAAGTTCATTCTTTTCAAATTGATTCCATACTTCTTTTATCGCCTAAAAAATGACGGTGCTTCTTTTATCGGTATAAAAACTGAAGCCAAATTTATGTGCATAAAAGAAGCATGGTAAATTTCCCTGGTTTGAATTTGAACAGGCCAAACTT
>JAABUQ010003943.1_pt1 | contig 26234 bp, 19 predicted proteins | sample 5560001 | NCBI WGS metagenome assembly JAABUQ01 (sample SAMN10711888, study PRJNA513371) | rock metagenome | isolation source: Antarctica rocks | place: Antarctica: Victoria Land, Finger Mt nord | collected 2015-12-18 | reverse complement strand
CAATAGCCAGAGCTATGAGTTTAGGTAACCAGAAATGTCGTATCATGTTGATCCTCCTGCATGTAGTTAAGCGGTTACTAGAACAACTGGTTGTTGGCAGGAAGTCTTTGGCATGCTAAAATGGGAGCATGCAGTAACTTCCGTGTACGGCACTCTGTCAAAGGCGCAAATTTGTTCAGAGTGTCTTTTTTGTGTTCTTTAACAGTCAAAGAAGTATTTTTTTACTTCATATTAAATACAACTCCTTTCTTTATGAAAAGAGAAATAACAGAAAGGCAATATTCGGGAGCCTCTAAAGAGAGTTACTTCTTACCTTTGCGCTTTGGTTACCAACAAGGTTGGAATGCACTGAACGAGGGAAAGGCGCTGATAGCGCAAGAGCCATCTCTCTAGTTACTTTAAGGAACTTACTACATTGCCTTACCTTTATATTTATAAAATATAAAGGTGGCAAAAGTCAAGGTGAAAAGATGAGAAATAACAAAAAAATTTACCAAATGGAGTAAAAAGCTTTTTGCGTATATAGCTTACATAACGAGAAAGTAAGTGTACATTGATAATATATTAATTATTAATGTTAAAAAATTAATTGTGTTATTTTGTTATTTTGTTAATTTGAATGTAGCGCAATATAATAATTTTATATTAAAAAAGAATTCGCGTGCATAAATTATATATAATGAGAATTGTTGGAGAAAATTAAAGTATATATATAAACCGGTAGGTATGAATAAGTAGAGAGGGTGTACAATACTTTGTGTAAGTGATCGTACGAGAAGGAGTGGATGATGAAGAAGAAGATGGAAGACGGAGACACGCGTATGACTATTCGACCCGAACTCATTGACGAATTACTCAAAGAATGCACGGATCCTCCCCAACTGCTGGCCGAAGGGGGCTTCCTCAAGCAACTGACAGGCGCACTGATTGAACGCTGCCTGCAAGCCGAGATGGACGAGCACCTGGGCTATCGCAAACATGGCAAGCGGGATGAAACGACTGGCAATGCCCGCAATGGCAGCAGCCGCAAAACCCTCAAGGGCGCGCAAGGGGAGATCGACATCGCCGTACCCCGCGATCGGCACGCCAGCTTTGAGCCGCTCTTGATCCCCAAGCACGAAACGCGGCTGGAAGGTTTTGACGACAAGATCCTGGCCTTGTATGCCCGTGGGATGACGACTCGTGATATTCAAGCTCAGATCCAGGAACTCTACGGTGTGGAAATTTCTGCCACCTTTGTCTCCAATGTGACCGAAGCGGTCCTTGATGAGGTGCGTCAGTGGCAAAGTCGTCCACTGGAGGCGCTCTACCCCATCGTCTACGTGGATTGTTTGGTCGTCAAAGTGCGGGAGAACCAACGCATCATCAATCGAGCGCTCTACCTGGCCTTAGGGGTCAACATGGAGGGACAAAAAGAACTGTTGGGGATGTGGCTAGGCCACAATGAAGGCGCCAAGTTCTGGCTTTCGGTCTTCACCGAGCTGCAGAATCGAGGACTCAAAGACATTTTTGTGGCTTGTGTCGATGGGCTCACCGGATTACCTGAGGCCATCGAAGCGCTCTATCGGCAGACACAGGTGCAGTTGTGCATGGTGCACTTGGTGCGCAACTCCCTCAAATATGTCTCCTACAAGCACCGCAAGGAGGTGGCCACTGACTTGAAGCAGATTTATGCCTCAGCCACGGAAACGGAAGCGGAATTTCAACTCGAACTGTTTGCGGAGAAATGGGAGACGAAATACGCAAGCATCAGCAAGCTGTGGAGGAGCCACTGGAGCCGTGTCATCCCGTTGTTTACCTATCCAGAGGATATTCGCAAAGTGATTTACACGACCAATGCGATTGAGTCGGTGAACATGTCTTTACGCAAAGTGACACGCAATCACCGCATCTTTCCCTCCGAGGAAGCGGTCTACAAGGTGGTGTACCTGGCCATGTTCAACATCGCCAAGAAATGGACCATGCCCATTCACCACTGGGCACCGGCTCTTAATTGCTTTGCCATCCTCTTTGGGGAGCGCTTTCCCCAATAGAGCTACTTATATACACAAAAGTCTTGACAGACTCTAAGTAGAATGAGACTAGCGACAAGCGCGATAACGATGTATTGCAACCTACTTTAGCAAATTTCTTCATCTTTTGCTATCTAAGTTTTGACTTTCGAAAAGCTTTGTTGCTGTACTTAGTTCACCTTGATAGAAAGTTATAGTAGTGATATACTTTCTAATAAAAGGAAATGTATTCTATGATTAAGCATTTGAAGAAACATTTAAAGGATTTTACAACTTCCTCCTATCACCTTTTCAAAAAAAGGCTATTCAGCCTCAAAAATAAGCCTGTAGCTTTACTGGTAACGATTTCTACCCTCCTCTTTTTTGTAATTGATTGTTGCTATGTGCTCCTATCCCTTCCCCTGTTTACCTTTTTCCCTTCAGGTGATGAGCCACATTATCTCGTGATCAGTCAGACGTTGTTGAAATATCACTCATTGGATGTCATGCTGAACTATCGCAATGGCGATTACCATCAGTTCTATCCCATTGCGCTCGCGCCGCACGTTGTGCGTAACGCCTATGGGCATCTGCTACCTCTGCATAATATTGGAGGGCCGATACTGTGGTTACTACCGTATGCACTGTTGGGCAGGCTTGGCGTGGTCTTCTTTATTTCGGTCGTTGCGATCTTGATCGTTGTGAATATCTACCGGCTACTGCGTGTACTGGGCAGCAGTTCGTCGATTGCTTTCAAGGTCAGTCTGGCTTATGCCCTTGCTTCACCGCTTACGATCTATGCGCATCTGACGTTTGTTGAATTATTCGGAGCTTTTATCTGTATCTATACAATGCGGAAAACCCTGGAGCCAACAGTGGCGCCTACGCAGCTCTGGCTCTGTTCGCTGTTCATCGGTCTGCTGCCCTGGATACATATCCGTTTTGCGCTCCTCGCTGTCTCCCTGTTTTGTTTGCTGCTCTACAGGTTGTACCAGCAAAAGCGGCTGTATTCTGTTGCACACCTCGTGGCTTTGCTGGCTCCAGTTACGACCCTCTTTGTGCTGATGGAGGTGTTTTCGCTGCTGGTCTGGGGAAGCTGGAATCCCGCAGCAAGTCAGCTCGCCAATCATAATAGCCCCTTTGAAATACTACCGGTGAAGAGTATCCTGTTGGGCTTCTTTTTTGATCAGGAGCACGGCCTGCTCTTCTGTGCACCGGTCTTTCTCTTCCTACCTATAGGAATTGCACTTTGCCTTCGCAAACGCTTCCTCGGCTATAATCTAGCGCTGTTGGTCATCTCTGTTCCCTATATCCTTGTCTTTGCTTCGTTTAGAAACTGGTTCGGAGGTGCGAACCCTCCCGGACGCTATCTATTGGTTTTGTTGCCACTCTACTGCTACTATATAGCGTATGCGTTGGAGCGTTTACAGAATGGAGTGGCCAGGGTCTGGTTCTCTCTTTCGTTTGGCTATGGCTTGCTTTACAATCTGGCCTCGCTCTCGCCGCCGCACAATGGTTTTAATGCCGAGTATGGCGCGAACGTGACCTTGCATCTACTGGCGTTTGTCCACCTGCCGGTTACCGACTACTTACCGTCGCTTTTCCTCTGTAAACACTATCCATTCCCAGGATGTGAGGCTCATGAAGCGCTCTTATTTGCCTCCTGGATTACGGTCTTTCTTATAGTTAGCCTCTTTATAGTCATGCTAAGCATAAGGAAGAAAACGAAAGCTATCCTGGAGGTGTAAAATTGTTTCTGGTATGGCTTATACCAATTTGCATTCATTCATGATGCCTGCGCGGGCTATTCGTTGCCCGTCACACAGAGTGGAACAGTGCCGCTCTGAACGCAAATGGTATCATCTGTTGAGAGATAATAACCTTGGCCGGCGTCGTTTTGCCCCCCATCCTCACAAGGCTTTTGACCTCCTCCTTCCCAAAAAGAGGCCTCAGCAATAATTCACAAGCCCTGGCATGCTCAACGCCTGCGGCATCCTTCTGTTGTTTCTATTCACCTTGACAGCATATGTTACGATGACCTTTGAAACGTTATACGTATAATGTCTTAAGCACATTCTCATCTCCATCCTTGGAGAAGAGTGTGTGGTATGAGAAGGGAAGCAAGGAGGAAAGAGGTCGATGACCTACGACGAGACGAACTCTCCTGTGACAAGTGTCGATGTGGCTCATCGCGCAGGAGTATCGCAAGCAGCCGTCTCTCTCGTCTTAGGAGGGAAAGCGGCTGGTCGCGTGGGAAAGCACACCCAGGAAGTGATCCTTCAGGCTGCTCGGGAATTAGGCTATCGTCCCAATAGCGCCGCACGCACGCTGCGCTCTGGTCGCTCTCGCCTCATTGTTTTAGCAGTTCCCGACGTGAGTAACCCGTATTTTGCCGCCGTGTTTCGCGGGGCTGAGCAAGCAGCGAGGAAGCGGGGCTATGCGGTGATGCTAGCCAGCGTCCGAGATGAGCATGATTGGCAGCAAGTGGTTCTCGATGCGCTCTCGTCCCGCTCGGTGGATGGGTTTCTGATCTTCACGTTCTGTCCTCCGCTGGAAGGCGTCTCCACTGTCTTACAAGGAAAAGCGGTACTGGTTGATGCTGCGAGTCACACACTCCCCTCCTTGCTCTTAGAGATCGAGGCGGGCATGCATGCTGCCATGAGCCATCTCCTGCATCTGGGTCACACAAAGATTGCACACCTGGCTGCTGCTATCGATGCCGACACCTTTCACCTGCGTCGTACCGCCTACCTGGACGCGCTAGCGGCTGCAGGGCTGCCTACACCAGTGGCCTACCAGGAATATGCGTCCTTTACCATTGATGATGCGCGTCAAGCTGCGCGCAGGATCTTGGAAAGACCTTCCCCTCCGTCTGCCATCGTGTGTGACAGCGATGTGCTGGCAGTTGGCGTGTACAAAGCGGCTAAAGACCTGTATTATACGATTCCAGAGGATCTCTCCGTTGTTGGCTTCGACGATAGCATCGTCGCTCGTCAGCTTGACCCGGAATTGACCACTGTAGCGCTTCCCACTACCGTCATTGGAGAGCAAGCATTTCTCCTGTTGCTCGCCGTGCTGGAAAAGGGTCATGTGCCTGCTCAGGTCATGATTCCGCTTGAGCTGGTGATCCGAGCATCTACCACAGGAAAAAACGATAATCACGAATGATTGAACAACAGATGCATTACCACCCCTCTTATTTTTAGTGGAGGGAGCAGAGAGGAACTATGGCATATCTCAAAGACGATCCCACCCTGAAAGAGCTTCAATCCTACCTTGTGCTGATCTGTCAGGAACGCGGCTGGACCAAAGACAGCCCGTCTGAAAAATTTGTGCTCTTCATCGAAGAAGTCGGTGAACTCGCGAAAGCGATGCGCAAGACGGCCGGGCTGTACGAAGAGCAAGCCAAAGCACGCGCTATCTCGCTGGAAGAAGAATTCGCTGATGTGCTCAGTTACCTCTTAGACCTGGCGAATTGTTTCCAGGTCGATCTGGAGCAGGCTTTCCGGGCAAAAGAACAGATCAATCAGTTCAGAACATGGGAATGAGGAGTCGCCTGTGCTCTTACGCCTGCGGCGTTCGCTCGAATTTATGATGTTCTGCTAAAGGGTCTGGATGGTGACCGTTGAACCGGCGTGACTGCTCATTCGTCCTCTATGCGGGCCGTGCAAGAATCCGGATTTCATCGAGTGGAGGAAGGATTCTTGCACGGAAACAGATTATGACCGAAGCTGGGACGCCAGCCACGAACGCAGGATCGGCACCACCTGCTTCGCCTGCATGGCCTGTAGGTGATCCAGCCCATCGAGCACTCGCACCTCCCAGCCGAGGCTTTTCAACTCGGCGCGCTCGGCTATGATTGGTCCTGCGATGCTGACCAACACGTCGCCCCACTCTGGACCATACTGGATTTCATCCGCCGACCCTGCAAAGCAGAGGCGCGGACAGGTGATGTTCGCCTGGGCAGCGCGGTCGTCGAACCCTTGCAGCGTCTGGTACAAGGTGACGAACTGCCGCGTCTGGTCTGGCGACACAGTGACCTGCACGTTGGACCAATCTCCGGCCTCGACGGCAGGTAGTTGATCGGCGGCTACTTCATCCGTTTTAGCCGCCGCCTCGACCGCCATCTCATGGGCCGCCATGGTGACGCGGAGCATCGCCGCATATGGCCCGTTGAGCGGTGGAAAGCCGCCCATGATGAGCGCCGACAGACGGTCTGTCCGCATTGCGAGCTGCAGCCCGATCAGCGCAAGCCAGGAGTAGCCATAGTAGGCGAACCGATCTGCCCCCACAGCATTGGCCACCGCGAGCAGATCGCTTGCGACGTTGGCTGGAATCAACGTGTCCGGCTTCGGGAGACGCAAGCACTGTCCTTCATAGTCGAAGGCCACCACGCGAAAGGCGTCTCTCAGTCCCTTGATCAGCGAGTGGCCCAGCGCTGGATCGGCCCCCCACTGTCGCATGGCTTCAGCCTGCGGCCCGGTTACTGGTTGTGGATTGACTGGCAGCAGCAGGGTCGGGCCTTCTCCATCGACCTCGACCTCGATGGTACTTCCGTCATGTAATGTTGCTTCAGGCATGTAAATTCCTCCATCATTCGTTTCATGGCTCCCTCGAATGTCGGCAACAGGTTGTCATCTGTTGCACTATGTTGAGGCAGCACTCCCATTCAGATGTAGACATATGTGTTGATCAAGAGCTTTCCAGGCTTTTTTCTGGATCACATCTCTACTGTACAACACTGATGCCCAATTGGAGGGTTCAGAAGCAAGCAGGGCAGATGTATGAGAACATCAGATCCTTCTTCAAGTTCCATAGGCGTGTTCAATGTGGTAGAAAGAAGGGGACCTATTGAAAGAAGTATCTAAAGGAGCTTGATAGTTTGACATGACAGCTCGTCTCTATCTGCGTACCCCTCACTATGGCCTCGTTGCGCAGCCCGTGGGCAAAGGAACATTGAAGCTCTAGTTCGTGGTGTTGTATAGAGACGAGGCATGTATAATAGTGAAACTAGCAGTGCATATGAAAGGGAAATGTATGCCAAATAAGGACCCCAGGCAGGAGATTATCAGTAAGATTCGTTATTTTTTGACGCCGACGAGTAAAGAGCCGCTTGATGATAAGGGACATTATAGAATTGCGGGTGTTGAGCAGGCGGATGTGGAGACGACGGAGGGAGGATTTCGTTTTCTGAGAGAGAAGTGCAGCGTGGAGGTACCGGGGCGGATGATGCTGGCCGTTACCAATGAGAAGCGGGCCAGCGGGCAGATTTTTGTCGGCTATCTGGAGCAGAACGAACGGGGCGAGTGGCGCTTCAGTGGCGGCGCGAGCACAAGCCTGGGCGGGGTAAGCGCTCACCCACGCGTTAATCTGGGTGGCGGGGGCTGGCCCGACCATTTCCATGCCGGGGGCTATGTGGTTGACAATGGGCTGGATATCGCGCGCGTCCGGCTGGTCGCGGCCAACGGCACGATCGTGGAGGATAACGTGCAGAACAATATCGTGCTCTTCTTTACAGATCAGCGTGTAGAGATTCCACTGCAAGCCGAGCTGTTCGACCGAGCGGGAGAGCTGGTAAGCAGTCATAACGTTTTCGGCCGCTAACTCTCACTTTTTCACGTGTAGCATATCCAGGAAGCGCCACGACTCTAGATCGCGTTCAAGGTGGAAGCGGACCAGGGCATGCATAGTGGTTTCGATTTCGCTGTGCAGGCGCCCTTCGAGGCGGAAGCGCGGCACCTGCTCCCACTCAGTGCGCTGCAGGAAACGTAGAACTTTGAGCGCGTTTGCTGAGAGAGACTGCGACCACAGGTGAGAGCAATTGGGGCACAGGGCACCACCCAGGCTGGGGTTGAAACCATTCTCCTCGGGTCGCAATTCGCTATTGCAATGCGCGCAGGTGCGCAAGACAGGTTCATAGCCGATGAAGGAGAGCAGGTAGATCTCAAAATAGCGGAGCAAGAGCCGGGTACGGTCATAATCCTGGTCGGTAATCTCGACGCCCTGGCCACGGCGCAGTTGTATCTCGCCCGCCTCGCTATCGAGCGCGCGTAATACCACCAGGAGCAGATTGTAGACATCGAGGTGCCGGGTGTCGTCCTCAATAAAGCGCTCTACCAGTTCGGCGAGATAGAAGCCGCAGGTCATATGCCAGAGTTCGCTGCGCAGATGGTTGAAGTTTTCCAGCGCCTGGGCCTGCGTCACGATATCGAGATTGCGGCCCACGGCGACCTGTAACTGGCTGTGGCACAGCAGTTCGAGGTGCCCGGCCTTTTTGCTAATCGGGCGGCGCGTGCCTTTGGCTACGGCCCGAATTTTTCCTTTATAGGGTGTGAGCAGAGTCACGATGCGATCGGCTTCCCCCAGGTCGCTATGTTTGAGAACGACGGCCGTGGTAGAGTAACTACGTTGCTGACGCATGGGCGGGTATTCCAGGTGATGGTGATGGAAAACAAAAGAGACGTGACATAGGCCACGTCTCCTGTGGAGGCGACGAGCGGATTCGAACCGCTGGTGCAGCTTTTGCAGAGCCGTGCCTTACCACTTGGCGACGTCGCCGGGAAGGGGAGCGGGAGACGGGGATCGAACCCGCGACTTTCTCCTTGGCAAGGAGATGCTCTACCACTGAGCCACTCCCGCGTATGCAGTTTGTGTGCCGCATCACGATTGCGTTATTAAGATATCACAACACCGCAAACTTGTCAACAGGTTTTGCCCTAAATTTTTTGCGCTTTTTTTGTAACTGCTCAGCCTCTCCTGCGCCTGCGGCGCAGCAAAGAGAAAAAATAAACATTTGCAGCACATTATGCGGCCTTCGACCGCATAATGTGCTGCAAATGTTTATGAAAATGTAGGTTGTAGGAGGACTGCAAATGTTTGTGAAAGATGCAGGGTGATGACTTTCCACAAATATATGTGAAAGATGCATGTCGCCTACAGCGGCATATTTCTTTTTCTATGCTTTTGCTGCAAGTGCTGCGGCCAGAGGCCGCAGCACTTGCAGCAAAAGCATAACCCTCTTTGTCTTCTGCGCCGCAGGCGCAGGAGAGGGGAAAAGGATTTATTCTACGGTGAAGCCGCGTTCGCGCAGTAAGGCGAGCACGCGCTCCAGGTTATCGGAGGCGACGTGTATGAGGCGGCTGTCTTGCTCAACTTCGCTGCCGAGCAGCGCGTTTAGTTCCGTGTCGGCCTGTACGTCTTGTAGGATTGCCTGTGAGAGGCGCAGGAGGGGAGCGTGTTCGACATGGATCTCCTGCTGATCCTCGTAGCCGCCGCCCCACAATTTGAGGCGAATAACCAGGGAAGCCGGGACACCATCCTCACAGTAGTGTTGCAGGAAATGCATAATATGTTGGAGAGAGAGCCCCTGGCCGAGCGCGCGCTGGAGCGATGATGGGGTGAGGCGATACCAGGACGTGGCCTCGTCGCGTTCGGTGAAGCGCTCTACTTCCGCTACGAGGTAGAGGTCGAGCACGGCATAGAAGGGTTGCAGCAAGCCATCATCGTGGAGCCGCCACTGTGGTTCGCGGTGGACCAGGGGAGAGCCATCCAGCGCCGTCTCTCGCTCTGGTGCGGAGGAGAGGGCGGGCAAGAAATTGCGCCGCCAGAGGAGCTCCTGGATCAGCGGCAAGCGATAAACGGCGACCTCCGCGAGATGAGGAGTCAGGCGGCGTCCGAGCAACTTCCTGGTCTCGGGATCGTCAAAAAGCCCATCGAGCAGGGAAGTATCGGCAACCTCCAGCAGCGTGGCGTTCTGCCATACCTCCACGCGCCGGGCCTGGCGCTCCCACTCAAGCAGGGAATAGCGTACATTCTGGGGTATCTCACCGCCGGCGGCCTGTTCCAGCACCGCTTGAATATCCTCGGCATGCAGTCCGCGCTGGATGGCCCGTGTCACACTCGCCCTGGTCAAACGATATTGCGCAACGTGTTCCAGGCTGATACGCTCGGCGAAGCGATCCAACCTGACGAGCAGAGCTTCGGAGGCCGGGGCCAGAACAACCAGTTCAAAATTTGGCTGGACAATCAGCCGTCCCCAGGGAGCGGCAGCGCTCTGTGGGGCGACAGCGCTTATGACGCTCCCGGTCCCGGGCGAGATGCGAAACAGTGCCGGGTTCTCATCCCGATCAAGCTCCACCAGGCCCAGCCAGTGGAGCGGGCCAGCGACAACGGCGCGCACAAAGCCCCCCTCCACCATATGCCATCCTTCACGATGAGTGAGCCAGCCACGGCGCAGACGGAAATCATAGCCATACGGGTTGCTATTGCTTGAGTAGCGCTCGGCACGTGGCCCATACTGGCGCGGGAACAGCAGGTACGGCACATACAATTTTGTGCGCGCGATAAAAGCGACGAGCTCATGCCAGGTATTGACCTGTTCGCGTTTCAGACGCTCCAGGAGGGTCTGGCGAGCATGCATAGTCTCCTCGTGCGCGGGCTCAAACGGGGGTGGGGTGGGACGTACATTGACTTCAGGCAAATAGAGCAGCTCATTCCAGAAAGGGGTGTCCAGGTAGAGCTGATAGCAACAGCGTGCACGCTCCAACAGGGACAGCGCAAAGAAGGACTCGGAAGGAGCCGCGAACAGCGCTGTGTGCCGTTCTTGCAGGAGGTCCAGTTTCATCAGTAACAGGCGCAGGAACAATAAACGGGGGGCCTCACTCTCCGTACGCACCTGTTCACCCTGTCCGCGTACACCAAGCCCCTCCACCACCAGGCGCAGAGCAGAACGAGCGAGGAGGCCATTGTTCACCAGCGCCAGGCCCTCGCGCTGCGCAGCGACAAGCGACCAGTAGAGATAGAGATCACGTTGTAGTGCGCGTACGCCCTCCCCTACATCGGCGTCATCCCGCGCGAGCAGCTCTTCGTCCAACCGCCACTCCTGGCGTACCACCTCTCGTACGGCCACAGGAACAACCAGCACCCCGTCGTGGATACCGCTGGTGTAGTCGCGGCCCGCGAAATTGGTCTGACGGCCCCAGAACAGCAGGCCGAACAGGAGCAGGCGGCGCAGGGCCTGTTCAAAGGGACCATGAGGATGGGCAGGAGGGTATTGTGGGGGCTGCAATGGCATGGTGGGGAGGTGGGAACGTGGGGAGTCCGACACATTATCAGGAGCGGTTTTTCCGGGTGCGGTAAGCTGACCGATACTGGCAAAATAGAGTGCGAGGTCACGGCTGTTCGCTCGTCCGCCACAGGCGGCCAGTTCGCGCAGGATCAACGTTTCGAGCTCGCTCAGTTCGCGTAGTACGTCCGCGATAGCGCTGGCAACAAAAAGGTAACGCGCAATTTCCAGAGTCGCTGCGGTGGGAGAAGACGATGCAGCAGGGGTAGCAGGAGCGCTATTAAGAGCCAGAGGTGAGAGCGGCAGATGGCGTGCCTTTATTACCGACTGCATGTGATAAGCCGGCACCGTCTGCAACAAATCAAGATCACTCTGGTCCATAAAACTCCTCATCGTGCAAGAGAGGGGACTGTCCACGCCGTTTGAGGTCTTCGATCACCCGCTCAGTACCCGCTTTTTTGAGCAAAAGCAGCGTAGGGTGAATAGTCTGCACGATCTGCTCATCCAGAGAAGTCGTTGCGGCCAGTTCACGCATCACCACGCCGTCAGCGGTCTCAAGGAGCGTGACGCCGGTGTAGATGCGTACACGTCCGTAGCTCGCGATCCACTGCTCAAGCTGCGCCACCATGTGTAGTAAAGGTTCACTCCGCTGAGGCGCGTTGGCGACGACGTGCCGTAAGAGATTCAGCAGGGACGCGGGACGATGTCCCCGACTCATAGCTTCTCCCAGCGCCTTCGGCGTCAGACGGTAACAGAGACGATCATGATGCACGCCCGCCGCCTCCATAAAAATCTCCAGCAACTGCACGATTGGCCATGTGTGTGAGGAACAGGTAACGAGCACCTCTCCGCTCTCCACTACTTCTAACGAATCAGACGACCACTGGTAATCCTGTGCCGTTCCCCCTTCGTCAGCCGGAACACCGTTAAACAGCCAGGCGGCAAGGGGAGTGAGGCGAAAAGCGAGCAGATGTCCATCATTGGAGAGCGCAACATCGCATGCGCCCCACCAGTGGAGGGGGCCAGAGAGCAGATGAGCGAGGTAAAACATTTCGGCGCGCTGCCAATCGTTTAACCCTAACGGGCGCAGATGGCGTCCCTCCTCCTGTTCGAGCCACCAGTGTGGAGAGGAGAAGAGGCGCTGCCGCCGCTGCAAGAACAGCGGGTTCAGACGGTAGACGAAGCGCGCGAAGGAGGCGAAGCTGATCCACTGATTGAGCGGGGCCTGGGCCAGTAAGGTCACAATCGCCTGACGAGCCTCACTATTTTCAGCCTCTAACTCACCTGAGCGCAAGATTGGCTGGTTGAGCGAGCTGGCCCGGCAGCGCAGGCGCACGTTCTCCTCTTGCAGCTCAAACAGTTCCGCGTAAGAGGAGCGAGTAAGCCAGAGTTCGAAGAGGTCGCGCAGCACTGCGGCCCGCGATGGACCAAGTAGCAGTGCTGCGGCATGGGGGAGCAGACGCAGGTAGGGCGTGCCATTATCGTCTTTATGTACAATATCCGCCAGCCGCAGCATACGCAGCGCGAAGCGCAAAAATGGTTGGGCATAGGAAAGATGTGTCCCCAGCGATGAAAGCAGGGACGGCGCCGGCATATCTGCGGGTGGCGGGATCGCTACAGAACTATCAGTGGAGGGAAAAGCGGTCGAGCGTGTAAAGGACGCATGCTCCGGCGAGCGCCTGGCATCCTGTTCCCCACTATCGGCGGAACGTCCTTCCAGGGCACGAGCGACCAGGAGCAGGTCGGCGAGAACACGAAACGGCGCGGCGGATTGCAGGACCGGCGGCGCATATTTCTGGTCGCCCTGCTCTACGTTGAAAAGAGTTACAGGTACCGATACACGCAGCGCCGTGCGCACCTCCAGAGGAACATACCAGCCAATATCAAGCAGCGTACCACTCAATCCTGTCGTACTACGCTGTTGGGTCGTATTATTCAAGCTGGCACGAAAGAGCAGGCCCTTACCCTGGAGTGTTACCAGGATGCTTTGCAACTGGCCAGGCTGGCCCAGCGCGAAACGTTCGAAGAGGCCACGCAGATCGTCATCGGTAATGGTGCCTCCCGCCAGTGTGATGGCCGCCAGGAGCTGGCGCGGCGTCTTCTCCAGCGTTGCGGCTACGCGGCGTACCAGCTCTTGCTGCTGTAAGCAGGCCAGAATGGTTTCGGCGAGCTGGGGCCTGGACATGCCGTTGGTGACAACCTCGTATTCGCGCGCGATGCCGCGCAGTTCGCTTAATCCCAGTTGCGTAAGAATACTGGACAGATCACCAAGGGGGGCCGGGCCTGGATGACTGCGCTGGAGTGCACCAGGGAGGGAAGATGACGCGGGGACACCTGCCCCTGAAGTCGCCAACGGAACAGCGACATGGGCCATAGCAGAAGCTGCGCGTTCCGGCGCGCCGCCGTCCATCTCCTCGCGAGCAGTAGGCGCGCTGGATGAGAGGGCGAAAGAGCCTGGATGGGCGAGCCATTGGTAGAGCAGCGCGGCGGCATGTAGGCAGAGCAGCGCCTCGTCATGATCACAGGGACAGCTACTCACCCAGGAAGTCGAGCCTGTCATCTCGACTTCCACCGGATAGTGATGCACTCTCAGTTGTGGGACAGCCGGCACCATATCTTCATCGCCAGCCACGACACTCGCCAGGTTACTCGGCGCACGAGGAATATCTACAATGCCGGTAACGCGCGCGCCGTGTCGCTGCGTGGTGTGTACCGCCCCTGCACGGCAATATTCCTGGCCTAATGACGCGGCGGTCAGTCCCGCCATACGAATGATGTCAGATGCGCGTAGGCGTTGTAGAGCACCGGGTAGGACATTTTCCATAGTTTGACTACTCGAAACAGTATACAGTATGTTCGTTGACTACGTTGGGCCATAATAGCACGAACTGATATTATAGGTCAATCAGAACAAAGCAAAACAGGCAGCCGTCCTCAGCCTTCTCCTGCGCCTGCGGCGCAGGAGAAACTTGTAAAGATACTGGTGCACATTTTTTCGGCCTTTGGCCGAAAAAATGTGCACCAGTATCTTTACAAAAGAGGGAGGCCGCCTCTGGCGGCCAGGGGATGTGAAGGGTTACAAAAACTTGACATGTGAACCTTTTCTTGCGTAGAATATCTATACTACCTGATAAATCAATTAGCACACCTCCTACCGAGCGCTGGAGCCAGTAAGGAGGCGCCATTGTAGAATGTCACCATACCGAAAGGTAGTGTTCTATGTCAAATCTTTTCCGCTTACTCGCTGATGAAGAGAAATTTACCGACGAACTGTACTCGTTTGTTACTGATCCCAACGCCGACAACCGCAACGAACGGGCCATTGTGAGTGTTCTACACGAGATGGCACCGCAGATCGTGTCAGTCGCCGAATGTATGATTATTGACGGCGTCGATGAGCGGCACTATGTCGCCGACTATGTACACGCGGTGCTGACTGGCGAAGGGCTCGACGAATAAGTTTCTGTATCGTGCAGCTTGCATGTTTACTACCCGCAAGCTGCACGAACAGGAAGTTACAGACGAGATTCCAGTTCATACATGACGTTGGCGACGGTGGCGAGGGCGGCGGTTTCGGCGCGCAGGATGCGGGTGCCAAGCGTGACCGGTTGGACGCCGTGACGGCGCGCAAGCGTTACCTCCTCGGCCATCAGACCACCTTCGGGCCCGATAAACAGGACGACGGTGAGCGCGGGCTGGCTTTCAGCGCGAGCGAGAGCAGCGCTGTGTAGCGCGGCGTGTAGACTCTGCCCACGTTCCTCCTCCCAGGGCATCAACGCGAGCGCGTCGGGAGGAAGGTCGTTAAGCGCGTGCATCAATGGCTTGATAGGCGACAACGTTGGCTTGCATGCGCGGCCGCACTGTTCGCTCGCCTCGCCAATGATGCGCTGCCAGCGCTGTACTTTGGCCGGCCCCGCATCCTCCAGACCGGACATGGAACGGCGACAGAGGACCGGCACAAAGGCCGCTACCCCCAGCTCCGTCCCCTTCTCCAGAATCCACTCAAAACGGGCCGACTTGAGCAGACCCTGGCAGAGCACGATACGCACGGGAGATTCGCTTTTGCCGGCGTGACGCTCCAGGGCTAGCACCTCCACGCCGCCTTTGCCGCTTCTGCTAATCTCGCATACAATCTCGTCGCCACTATTGTCGAGCAGCACAAGCTGTTCGCCTACGGCTATATGCAAGACATCACGTACCTGGTGCGCCAGTTTTTCGGGGAGGGGGATGGTTGCGCCCGCTGTGATGACGCGCTGCCCATCTTCCGCCACAAAGAAGCGATGCATCGTATCCTCCCCTCTACACGTGTCTGCGCAGGATCAGGGCCAGCCAGTCGTCAATCTTCACCTCATCGACCAGGGTCAGGCCAGCGGCCAGCAGAGGTCCCTCAGCATCCTGGCGACGCGCCTCGATAATGCCGCTGACGACCAGGGTGCCGTGGGGAGCCAGGGTCTGCGTGAGCTGTGGCGCGATTGAGCCAATGACATGAGCGATGATATTAGCCAGCACCAGGTCAAATCTCCCGGCCATACGCGCTGCCTCCGCCTCGTCGAGCACGCCGAGCACAACCTGGATACGGTCTTGCAGGCCGTTGAGCTCGGCATTAGCGCTGGCGCTCTCGGTAGCGACGCTGCTATTGTCGATGGCATAGACGCTCTGCGCGCCAAGTTTCGCGGCCGCGAGGGCGAGGATACCGGAGCCGGTGCCTACATCGAGAACGCGCATCCCCGGCGCGACGCGCTGCTCTACCTGCTCAATGCACATACGCGTGGTGGGATGTACCCCGGTACCAAAGGCCATACCGGGGTCAAGTGTCAGCACGACTTCGCCGGGCTTCGGCGTATAGTCACGCCAGGAGGGGCGAATGACGAGGCGCTGCCCGATATGGGTCACGTGATAATAATCCTTCCAGGCGTTGGCCCAATCTTCTTCGTTTACCTCCCGCGTTTGCATAGTACCGACGAAATGCGCACCCAGGCTCGCCAGGTGCCAGAGGCCCTCCTCGATTCGTCCGCGCTTCTCGTCCTGTGTGCCATCGATGGGCAGGTAGGCGTGGACCTGGACGGGCTCTCCATGCAGGATACGATAGTCCTGTCCGTCATCTGTCAGCTCAAAAGGCTCTTCGATCACCACGCCATCCGAGGTGTAGCGCCCCAATAGCTCGCTTACCGATTCTACTGCTTCGGGATGGACGCGAGCAGATAATTCTAGCCACCGCATAAAAATACGCTGTTCCCTTTCAATCAGATACTGGTGTATTTCTCGTCAACGATAGTAGCACGTTTTTGTTAGTAGCTCAATGCTCACTGCCTGCCGGCAATAATACAGTGTTACTTGAAAAATGCCAGCGGCGAGTATACTATTTGCTTGTGAGAACTTTTCCAGAGCATTGCCGCAGCATATGCTGCATGCCTCATTTCTTTTACAAGTGGCGGAACGTTCTCAATCGTATATGCACAACATAGGTCGTTCATGTAAAGCCACACTGTAGACTTTCCTCTTCACTACAGTAAAACACGTAGCGCTCAAGGTAAAAATTGCTCCTGTAGGATGATATCTTTCAGTATGTATGCTGTTATGTAAATGGTAGAGAAGCAGCGCTATCCTCTGCTATCAGGTATGTATGCTTGTACTATATGCATAAACAGCATTGCCACAAAATGTATAAGCTTTCCAGTATACCTGTAGGCTTATACCAGACATTGTGGCAGATTGTCAATGTTGACATGAGAAGAACCGTTGCGTTCTTCAACGTTAGAAAGAGGACTGCTATGAGCATCAAACGAGGCTTCCTCTCATCACACCTGTTATTGTCTCTTGTATTCTTCGTGCCACTTTTCCTGGCAGCATGTAACAGTTATGGTCCACACAGCGTTGTTTTCTGGACATCGATCACCGATGATATCGACTTCAAGGCGCAGCAGCATATCGTCGCTGCCTTTGAGAAGGCCAACCCGGACCTGCATGTCAACCTTGTGCGCGCGCCAAGCACAGGCACAGGTGACGCCACCAGCCTGATTACCTCCGCGCGTGGTGGGGTCGGCCCTGATGTCTTCCTGATTGATCGCTTTACTGTAGCGCAGCAAGCCTCTATCGGCCTGCTCAACGACCTCTCATCGTACGCCTCAAAGGAGTCGGGTCTCGACAAACAGTATTTACCGTTTGCCTGGCAGGAAGCCACCTATCAGGGGCACCCATATGGCCTGCCGATGGATACGGATGCGCGAGCCTTATACTACAACAAGAAGATGCTGCGCGATGCTGGCGTCAACCCTGACGTGCTGAATCCCTCGCATGGCCCTCCCAGCCTTCAGTTGGTCGAGCAGATCGCGGACAAGGTCAACCACCTGGATAATCATGGGGCCTACGATCGCCTTGGCTTTGATCCCTCGAACGACCAGGGCTTCTTCTCCACCTGGCAACTGGATTTTGGCGCGAAGTTCTATAACCAGCAGAGTTGCCAGCTCACGCCAACTGAAGCCGCCCAGCAGCAGGCATATCAGTTTATGTATGACTGGTCGAAGCACCTTGGTCCACAAAAGCAAAGTACGTTCTGGGCAACGTATGAGCCGGCGAACATGCTGCCTTCACAGAACCCTCTCTTCATCAACCGTTTCGCCCTGGACATCAGTGGTGACTGGCAGCTCGCGAACATCAAAGAATACGCTCCCAAGCTGGACTATGGTGTGACCTATCTACCTATTCCCCAGGGGCGCAAAACACCGTTTACCTGGTCGGGTGGCTTCTCGCTGGTCATGCCGGCGGGAGTACACAATCCTGATGGTGCCTGGCGTTTTATGCGCTTTATGGCCGGACCTGATGGCCAGCGCATCTACACGAAAGAATCATCGCACATGCCAACCTGGGCCCCGCTGCTCAACGAAAAGAGCCTCTACACGCCCGATCACCTCTTCTTTGTGAACCTGTTGCGCTACTCCGTCAGTCGTCCGCCGCTGCCTATCGGTCTTCAGCTCAACGATGAGTATTCGGCCGCGCAACAGGCGGTAACGCTCAACACGGACAAACCGCAATCTGTGCTCCAGCGCATTTCCCATCGTTTGCAGCCGATGCTGGACCAGTATTGCCCGGTCAAGCTCAATGGGTGGAGTCCTTACCCGGTCGGCAGTTCTTCCTAGCGCCTGCGTGTTCTCAGCAGAGCTTCATAGAGCCGGTTATAGAGCATTAGCAATACTGCCCTTTGCGCGTTGTTCTCACTGTACATTCATTTGTGTATGCCTTCATCTACAAGGAGGTGGATCTTGCAAACCACAGTACCCCGGCCAGCAAAGAAGATGGATAGCTTAGAGCGAAAAAATCTTGCCAAAGGTCTGCTCTTTATCAGTCCCTGGCTGATTGGTTTCCTGGTGTTTATCGCGTATCCGCTGGTCTATTCTTTTGTGCTCAGCCTCACGCGCTATTCGGGCTTTCAGACACCCGTCTGGCTTGGCTTCCAGAACTATACGCGCCCGCTTGGTGACGACCTGGTCTGGAAATCGCTCTCCAACACGCTGTTTTATGCCGTATGGGCGGTCCCGATTGGGCTGATTATTGGCTTGATTTTAGCGCTGGCGATGAATACCAGGGTACGCGAGATTGCTATCTATCGCGCGGCCATCTACCTGCCATCGATTCTGCCCGCCTTCGCCTTCGCCTTCATCTTCATTGTGCTGATCAATCCGAAGTTTGGCCTGGTGAACTACGCATTATCGGCTATCGGTATTCCCGCTGAGACCAACTATCTGGGTGATCCCACCAGCGCCAAGCTGGTTATCGTGGCCCTGTCCCAACTGGGGGCGGGTGGGACCGCCTTGATCTACCTGGCCGCGCTGCGCGGCATTCCAGATACGTTATATGACGCCGCCAAGCTTGATGGCGCGGGTCCTATCCGCCGCTTCTTCTCAATCACGCTGCCGCTGCTCTCGCCGATCACGCTGTTCCTCGCCATTACGGCGATCAACGCGGGCTTGCAGATCTTTGATGCGGCCTACATTCTGACCAACGGCGGCCCGAATAACGGCACTTTATTCTTCCTGCTCTACCTGTACAACAACGCCTTCTCGTACGCGCAGTTGGGCTATGCCTCGGCGCTGGCCGTCTTCCTGTTTATTATTGGCCTTGTGCTTGCCGCCGCGACCTATACGCTCTCGCAGCGCTTCGTCAATTATGAGCTGGTAAGCTAACACGCAAAGGAGCAAAGGAATGACTACCCAGGCGATAGAAAAGCCGCGCCTGTCAGAACAGGCGGTGCAAAGGAGCCGCGCCCTGGCGACGCAGCGTGTGGTACAGGCGATAGGGCCACGCATTATCCTGATTATCATGGCCATCATCTACCTGGTTCCGCTCTACTGGATGTTTGTCACGGCTTTGAAGCCAGCGACGGAGCTCTCGGCCTTTCCGCCGACCTTCTGGCCGCAGGATGTGCGCTGGGATAACTTCGCGAAGGCGGTAAGCTATATCCCGTTCTGGAGCTACTTTCTCAACACAACGATTATCACTGTCGCGAATGTGATCGGTGCGGTGTTAGCGAATTTAGTCGTGGCCTATGGCTTCTCATGCATCACCTGGCCCGGCCGTGACAGGGTCTTCTTCCTGGTGCTGGCAACGATTTTTATTCCTTTCCCCATCACCATCATTCCGCTCTTCGACCTGTTTGCCCACTTGCAGTGGATCAATACCTATCTGCCGCTGATTGTCCCGACCTTCTTCGGCAGCGCGTTTTACGTGTTTATGCTGCGACAGTTTATGTTGCAGATTCCGCGCGATCTGCTGGAGGCAGCGCGCATTGATGGGGCGAGTGAGTGGCAGATTTTGCGCCAGGTGGTTACTCCGATGGTGGCGCCGACGCTGGCGGTCGTGGCCATTTTCACGTTTGTTGCTTCGTGGAAAGACTTTCTCGGTCCGCTGATCTATCTGCAAGACGATAGCGTACGGACGCTCTCAGTCGGCCTCCAGGTCTTCCGTTCGACGCACGATATCCAGTTCAACCTGCTGATGGCGGCCTCAACGCTGATCGTGCTGCCGGAGATTATTATCTTCCTGGCATTCCAGCGCTTCTTTATTCGCGGGCTGACGATCGGGGCTATTCGCTAGCGCCTGTCAGGGATGCGCTAGCGCATAGGGGATAAAATGGCGGATCAGAAACGTGTGGATCGGAGGATGTTTTCCGACCCACGCGTTTCTGTGGTTTCACTTCTTACGATTGATCCTATCACCAACCAGCAGGATCATCCTGGCAGGAAGATCATCAAGCGCCGAGATAATATTGCTTGTACAGGTCAGCCGCGTTCTGAGGCGTGACTGCTGTTGTTCCCAGCACCAGCTTATGCTCAACCGACTGCTTATGCATAATCTTCTCTACGTAATCGGCGGCTTCTTTCGCCCCGGTGGGATAGACAAAGGTGGCAGCCAGTTGCCCCTGTTGGACCGCGCGAATACCCCCATCAGGGATGGCCAGGCCATCAGTGCCAATAAATTTGATCGAGCTGGTCTTGTTCACAGCGGCGGCAGCGAGATACGCGCCCAGGGCCATCGGATCATTTTCCCCGTAGACAAGATCGATCTTTGGATACTGGTTCAACCATTGCTGCATGATCGTGGTGGCATCAGGCTTGAGCCACTTGGCCTCGCGGTCCGCAATGATGTGGATATTCGGGTTGGCTGCGATGCCCTGGCGGAACCCTTTATCGCGATCAATCTGAGGCTGATTGCTCAGGATACCGCGCAGCTCGACCACGTTGCCGCCGTTCGGGAGGAGCTTGACCGCCGCTTCTCCGGCCATCTTGCCGATAAGGACGTTATCACCACCGATGAACGAAGTATAGCAATCGGTATTCACCGAGCGATCCAGGATAATCACCGGGATATGCGCGGCACAGGCTTGCTCAACCGGGGCGGTCAGCGGGGCTGACTCGTTGGGAGAGACAATCAGTGCATCTACATGCTGAGATATAAAGCTCTGAACCTGGCCTACCTGGGTGGTGCTATCCTGATGAGCATCCGTGATCGGCAACAGCTTGAGATCGGGATACTGTTTGATATAATGCTGAAGTTGCAGGTTGAGCTGCGCGCGGTATGGCTCAGCATTGTTGGATTGCGAGTAACCAACCACAAACACCTTTGATCCGCCTGTGGTCGTCGCTGGTCCCTGGCCACAGGAGGCCAGCACAGCAAAGACGCAGATAAATACGCTGCAGACGAGCATTCTTGCGAGAGTTTTTTTCACAGAAAAGTCCTTTCTTTCTGGTTGTCTATGCTATCGTTGCCAGTACACCATGAGCCAATTTACTCTGATTGCGTGGTTTTGCTCCTTTCAGGACGAAGTCGGACAATGACAGAACGAAAATACGCCAGTATAGCTGTGAAGATACCTGGACGTTGTAGGACAACCGCCGCCACCACAATCAATCCTTTAATCACCAGTTGCCAGTTATCACTTATAGCATTCAGGCCCATCACATTATCCAGCAGTGTTAATATCAAGGCGCCGACCAACGTACCAATGATCGTGCCTTTCCCGCCGGCCAGGCTTGCTCCGCCAATGACGGCGGCAGCAATGGCATCCAGTTCAAAGGATTGCCCGGCCAGGGGATCGGCCGAGGCGCTATAGGCCGCGTCGATGGGGCCAGCAAAGCCTGCCAGCATGCCGGCGAGCGTGAAGACCGCGATCGTGATCAGCGTCACATTTACACCGGAGAGACGGGCCGCGGTGGGGTTGCCGCCAACCGCGTAAATATGGCGTCCGAAACGGGTTCTGGAGAGGATAAACTGGAAAAGAACACAGACGACGAGAAAGGCCAGCACAGGATAGTAGATACCAATCTGGCCCACACCGGGCAAAGAGAACGTGAAAAGGTTATGCCCGGGCGTTCCCAGGAGCTGAAACGCATTGGAATTGGCGGTCAACTTGCCATTAGCCTGTACAATCTGAGTGCCGACGCTGACATTATTGCTCAATTCGCGGTCCAGGCCACGCGCGATACTGAGCATCGCCAGTGTGACAATAAACGACTGGATACGCAGCGCCGCCGTGGCGAGGCCGTTTAAAAACCCGAAGCAGGCTCCGACCAGCATGACAATGGGCACAATCGCCAGAGGAGGCAAGCCGCGTGTGGTGAGCAGCAAGGCCGCGATCATGGAGCAGAAACCCAGCACAGAGCCAACTGAGAGATCGATCCCGGCGATCAAAATCACCAGGGTCTCGCCCACTGCCAGGATGCCACGCGAGGCAAAGGCACCGATCGCATTCGTCAGGTTGGTCCCATCCAGAAATGTATTTCCTTTGGAAAGGATGCCAACGCTTATAATCAAGATGAGCCCGATATAGCCTTGCAGCGAACCGAGTACCATCAGGGTGCGTTTCAAGTTTTTTCGTCGCGCTGGGACGACACGTTCATTTCTCACAGAGGGATCGCCGATATCAACGCTCATACATTCCTTACCTTTTCTGTTCTTGCAAACTACATAACCGGCGAAATACCTACGGTGACACAGGGGTAGCTACATAGCTTTCGTTGCTTTATGTAGCCACACTCGCCCGCGCCTCCCGGGTGGTAGCAGCTTCCAGGATCATCTCTTGCGTCACCTCGCCACGGCGGAATTCCCCGGTCAGCCAGCCATCACAGAGAACCAGAATGCGATCACACATCCCTAACAGTTCTGGCAATTCCGACGAAACCATCACAATGCCCATCCCCCGCTGCGCCAGACGATTCATCTGTTCATAAATCTCAGCCTTGGACCCTACATCGATACCCCGCGTTGGCTCATCCAGCAAGATGACCTGCGGATTCGTCAGCAGACATTTCGCGAGCACAACTTTCTGTTGATTGCCGCCTGAGAGATTATTCACTATCGTGCTCGCCTCTGGCGTCTTAATCCGAAAATCGCGGATCGCGGCGACGACCGCCTGCTGCTCTTTTTGCTGCTGGACCAGCAGAGCGGGGGTGAAACGTTTGAGCGCGGCCAGCGTAATATTGAAACCAACAGAAAGGAGGGTAACCAGGCTCTGGCTTTTGCGGTCCTCGGTAGCGAAGGCCAACCCACGGCGAATGGCCTGCCCGGGTGAACGAGCATTGAGCAGTTTTCCCTTGAAATACACATTGCCGCTGACACGACGCTGTGGGTAAACGCCAAAGATCGTTTCCAGCACCTCAGTGCGGCCCGCGCCCATTAAGCCGGCAATACCGACAATCTCTCCAGCGCACAGATTGAACGAGAGATCATGCAAAGGGCGCTGGCCCTCGCCTGCACCGCGCCGCAAACTGAGATGCTCGACGCGCAGGAGTTCCTGGCCAGGCACAACAGGACTTTCCCCTCTGGGAAAAATCTCCTGCAAGGGCCGGCCAACCATCATACGGATCAGTTCACCCCGCGAGACAGCGGCCAGTGGATGAGTACCGATCAGCTCCCCATCGCGCAAAACAGTTACTGAATGGGCGATACTGGCCAGTTCCTCCAGGCGATGCGAAATATAGAGGATAGCCACACCTGACGCGCTGAGTTGCTGAATCACCCGAAACAGGCGCTCGACCTCGGCGTCGGCTAAAGCCGAGGTTGGTTCATCCATAATCAGGATGCGCGCATGCAGGGAAAGGGCCTTGGCCACTTCGATTAACTGCTGCTCCGCCAGGCGGATCGTGCGTACGGGACGGTCTGGCGCAATGGCAATATCCAGTTGGGCCAGCAGTTCCGCTGTTTGCTGCTGCATACGCTTGCTATCAAGCGTGCCTCGGACGGTATGGAGCTCGCGGCCCAGGAATATATTAGCGGCAACAGAGAGTTCGGGGACCAGGTGCAGTTCCTGGTGGATCATCGCGATCCCTAACTTCTGCGCATCGCGCGGTGAGCGGATCGCGACAGACCGACCATCAATGAGAATATCGCCGCCGTACTCGGAGAAGACGCCATCCAGTATGTTCATGAGTGTCGATTTACCGGCCCCATTTTCGCCTAAAAGGGCGCGTACCTCCCCGGCCTGTACGTCGAGCGACACGCCTTTGAGGGCTTGCACACCTGGAAAGCTTTTGGTAATCTTCACCATCTCAAGCAGGGGACGTTTCCCCTCTTCGGCGGAGAAGGACGTCCTGCTTTCTGTATCCCCTCTGATACTCATCGTTCTCCGTGTCTCCTTTCCATCAAGGACTGTTCGCGCTGAAAGCTTTTTCACTGCGAGCATGCCATTCTCGGATGATGGCCATGAAAGCCTTTTCAAATTAACTGCTTCAAGAGAGATAATACCTGCCTGATTCCCTTTTTGTCAAGAGGGTAGCGGGCCTATTTTTTCGTCACATATGTCGTTATTGACCTTGACAAGAGAGCTTTTCTTCCCTATACTCCCTGTTAGGAGCAAATCATTCTCATTGAGCGGTCGTGAAAATGCTTTCATATTATCCGTGAAAATGAGAGCAAGTGTTCCCTTTTCAACAGAAAAGGTTCTCATTTCTGCGTATGTAAAGGAAATAGGCCGAAGGAATATATGGCAAATATTCAAGATGTCGCGAAGCGCGCCGGAGTTTCTATCTCGACCGTCTCACGCGTGCTCAACGGGAGCGCGCGCGTCAACGGAGAGGTTGCATTACGTGTGCGCGCAGCTATTGAAGAACTCCACTATCAACCCAGTCACGCGGCGCGCACCCTGCAAACCAATCGCTCACACATTATCGGACTCTTGCTCACAGACATCCAGAACCCGTTTTTTACCACACTCATACGGGGGGTTGAGGATGTTGCGCAGCGCAATGGCTACAGCCTGATTCTGTGCAATTCTGATGAAGATAGTGCGAAAGAGCGTCAGTATATCGAGGTGTTGTGCGCGGAACGCGTCGCGGGCGCAATTGTGGTTTCTATCAACGGGCGCCAGCGCGACCTGCAACTCTTTCATCAACACAACATTCCAATTGTGGCCGTTGACCGGCGCATCGCGGACTCGGATGCCGACGCTGTGCTGGTGGACAATGTGCGGGGCGCGCGTGAGGCTGTGGCTCATTTAGTAGCCAATGGCTATCAACGCATTGGCATCATTACCGGGCCTCCGACCGCGACAACCGGACAAGAGCGCCTGGAGGGATATCGCCAGGCACTCCGGGCAGCCGGGATTACACCTGATGCACAGTTGGAACGCTATGGTTCGTTCAAGGAGGAAAGTGGACGCCAACTGACGAATGAATTACTTGATCTGGAGCCCGCGCTTGACGCGCTCTTTGTCGCAAACAATCTTATGACGCTGGGCGCGCTTGAGGCTTTTTATCTGCGCAATATACGCGTGCCCGATGATATTGCTCTCGTGGGTTTTGACGAAATGCCCTGGGCCGCGCTCAGCGCAATTTCCTTGACGACCGTGACGCAGCCAGTCTACGAGATCGGCAGTACCGCTGCCATGCGCCTGTTCCAACGTTTACAAGCGCCCACGACGCTGACGCATCAAGAGATTGTACTGGCTCCAACCTTGCGGATACGTGGGTCTTCGCAGCCTCGCATGGTACCCATGCCCTAGTATACCAGCCCGCCAGGGTCTGTGCCTGCTCGCACAGCGCATTCCCTCGCGTAAAATATTTACCGAACCAGGTACCCTTTCCTCACGTTTACAGTGCGTACGACAGTTTTTCTGTAGGTAACAAGGAGGCACACTTTGGCTCGCATTGGCATTCTTACATTCTCTGATGGTAGAGATTTTGTCCATCGTGATCTGGCGGATTTTACGCAGCGGGTTGAGCGCGGTATCGCGGATGCACTTGAGACGCGAGGGCACGTCGTGATGCGCGCACAGGAGGTGGTCTGGACTAATGAGCTGGCTACTCGTGAAGCCAGGCGCATTGCCGACACCCACCCGGACCTGACGATTTTTAACATTCCCGTCTGGGCCTTCCCGCATTTCTCGCTGCTGGCCGCGCAAGCGACGCCAGGGCCCCTGCTGCTCTTCTCGAATATCAATCCCCAATTTCCGGGCATGGTCGGCATGCTGGCGGCGGCCGGCGGGCTCGATCAGATCGGGCGGGTGTATGGGCGCGTCTGGGGTGAGATTACCGATCCGGCGGTGCTGACCCGCGTTGAGCAGTACGCGCGCGCGGCATCCGCGGTCTGTGCCCTGCAAGGCAGCACGTTTGGCCGGATTGGGGGTCGCCCGATGGGTATGTATACCGCCGTCTCCAATCCTGATCAGTGGCTGGCTCAATTCGGCCAAA
>JAABUQ010003941.1_pt1 | contig 26245 bp, 21 predicted proteins | sample 5560001 | NCBI WGS metagenome assembly JAABUQ01 (sample SAMN10711888, study PRJNA513371) | rock metagenome | isolation source: Antarctica rocks | place: Antarctica: Victoria Land, Finger Mt nord | collected 2015-12-18 | reverse complement strand
GGGACGTGCAACGTACGCTCGCACAAGGGGTGGCGATCGGCGAAACGCCGGCGCTGACGGCGCAAGCGCTCTTCTTGTTGGTGGACGAAGAGCTGGTTCGTCAGAACGTTACGACGGGAGCGACACTCGACGAGGCCCAGGCGGCCGTGCGCCTTCTCGAGACGCGCACGTTGTTGCGCATAAGCGGTGACGGCTACGTGCTGCGACAGCCGTCGCAGTGCTGAAACGTTATTACGCGACTCGGGTCTGACGGCCACCGAAGATTGAGAACGATGCTCTCGCATGGAACGACGGCGCGAACCGCATACGCGTTATAATGTCAGGCCGGATCGTCGCGTACACGAACTCCTCGATACGGTCCGTGCCGCTTCGCTCGGTGCCATCGCGGAGCGGCTCGAAACGCTCCTAGTGTCATGACCGGTTAATTGCATTACGATTGGAAGCGCTTTGTGGTACGATATCTTCGTGCCGAATCATCCTGCAGACCGCCTGCGTGTGCGCCCGAAAGTGCGATTGGCGCTGATTGAATTGACCCGACGTCCGACCACCCCGCAGCGAACGGTTCTTCGTTCGAAGGTTATTCTCGCGGCGGCCAATGGACTCTCGAACACGGAGATCGCGCGGCGAACTGGTGTCGCGCGCCAAAACGTTATCGAGATACGGCGACGCTTTGAGGACAGTGGCCTTGAAAGCGTGCTTGCCGATGCAGCTCGCCCCGGTCGGCCGAAGCTGATCGGTGCAAAGACGGTAGAGAAGATCACAGAAACGGCCATGAAGGCGCCGCCCAAGAACGCGACTCACTGGAGTTCGCGAGACCTGGCGGCCAAATACGGCGTGGGCCGCACATCGGTGCAGCATATCTTGCGTTCGCATAACTTGCAGCCGCATCGTTTGCAGAACTTCAAGTTCAGCAACGATCCGCACTTTGTCGAGAAGCTGCGCGATGTCGTTGGACTGTATATGAACCCTCCGGTGAACGCAATCGTGCTGAGCGTCGATGAAAAAAGCGGCGTGCAGGCGTTGGAGCGAAGCGCCCCGATCCTTCCACTTCGTCCAGGCGTTCCGGTTCGGCAAACACACGACTACGTCCACAATGGAACCACCACGCTCTTTGCAGCGCTCAACACACTTAGCGGAAAGGTCATCGAGCAGTGCTTGCCCCGGCACCGCCATAGCGAGTTTCTTCAGTTTCTCGAGCACATCGACAAGAACGTTCCGGCGAAGCTCGATATCCATCTGATTCTGGATAACTATGCAACGCACAAGCATCCGGCGGTACAGGCTTGGTTCGGAAGCCATCCGCGCTACCACGTCCACTTTACTCCTACCAGTTCGTCTTGGCTCAACGCCGTCGAGCGTTTCTTCTCGGAGATCACCGTCAAACGGATTCGTCGCGGAACGTTCCGTTTGGTGCGCGAACTTGAGCGTGCGATATCTTCCTTTGTTGCCGAGCACAACTCGCAAGCCAAGCCGTTCATCTGGACGAAAACCGCCCGCACCATTCTGCGCAAGATCAAGAACTGTCATGCAATTTACGGGTCAGCACACTAGAATGCCTTCATCACAGTTAAAAAGGACACAATCGGCCATTCAGCGCGGGTTTTGCCGGAAACAGAATGGTTGCCGGTCGGGTCATACGCTGGTTCATTGCGGCCGGCCCTCGTTACGGTAGCTGCGGGCACGATATTTGATCATCTGGATCTTGCTGTTGAGGCCTTCGGCTGCAGCGTTGCTGATCGGTTTCTTGATGTACGTGATGATGTTCTCGAATTGCCGCTTGAGCGTTCGGGCCACGCTGATGAGAGCGGGCAATCGAGAATGGGTTGCCCAGTAGTACCACTGCCCAAAGAAACCGCGCGCGCTCGTCTCTCGCCGGTAGCGCCAGAACTCGGCGAAGTTTTCCTTGACTGCCCAAGCCCGTCCCAAACGCTTATATTGCGCTCGCAACGAGATGAGATCGCGGCGCTGCGCACGGTCCATGTTGGTCATCGAACGCAACCAAGTGTACTTCGTTCCCTTCAATGCCGTCCGTCCAGCGTCTGATCGCGCATCATCGCTCGCCGCGTCAGATCGACGGCCTTGGTGAGATACGCGGTCACGTGGAAGCGGTCGAAGACAATCTTTGACTCGGCGTCGGGAACGTGCTGCATCGTTGACTCAAAGTAGGGTCCCCACATATCCATCGCGACTCCCTCGATGCCGGCGAGCTGCTCGGGGGAAAGGCCGCCCAGAAGGCATCCAGCGACGCCCGCTTGCGATCGCGACCGACCCACAGCACCTCGCCCGAATCAAGATCGAAGACGATCGTGAAGTAGCGATGCCGCTTCTTGACAGCCTTCTCGTCGATACCCAGATGTCGGACGATGCGCGGTTGGCGTCGCTGCTTTCCACGTTCAACGGCGCGCAACATGATCGCGTCGACCTGATCCCAGCTGATGGCTAAACGACGAGCCACGCCGGCGACGGACATCTCCAGGCGCAAGGCGATCGCCAGACGCTCGAAAGCGCGCGGTAAACGCGGTGCGTCCCGTCGACCAGGGCACGGCCACCGTCGTGAACTCCATGCTCGGGACAGTCCACACGCGGCACCAGCGCATGCAGGTAGAGCTGATCGGCGCACAGATCGAGATCGCGCAAACGCGCTCGCGATGGTCATGCTTGGGATCATGTTTGCGCCACCCACTTGAAGCGCATCCTCGACATCATTCTGTTACCCGCGTGGACGTTATAATAAGGCGGAAAGTAAGGTCGCGTACCAAAAGCATAGCGCGTCTTCATTTTGGGGTTTTGTGTTTCAAAGTAAATAAGCGTGGAACGAGCCATCATCGCCGCGATGATTAGCACCTCCGCGTCTAAGTTATACTAGCCAGCAACTTCATCAGCACAAGAAAGCGCAGGCTCCAAAAACGGGCTTGGGCGCGTCCCGCACAGAAGCGTCAACCGCTCGCGGGCTCGTGTGGCGGCAACATACAAGAGACGGGCGTCGCTGCCGATCTTCTCCGTTCTATCGTCCTCAGAGAGACCCGTGTAGACGAGCGGGAACGATCCATCATCGACGCCGACGACGTAGACATCCCCGAACTCAAGCCCCTTTGCCGAGTGCGCGGTGATGCAGCGAACGGCATCCCGGCGATGAAAGTCCGCAGCTCCATAATCGACGCATGCAATGTGCGCCGCCGTAAGCGCTTCACGGACACGCTCGAGTTCTGTCTTCGTACGCGAGATAACAGCGATCCGTCGTGCATCGACGGCTCGCAGCCGCTCACGCAGATCGCCGACGAGCCACGCTCGTTGGTCTTCGCGATCGGGGAAGTTACGAACGATGCGCGGCCGAGGGCCGACGCGACTTGCCGTCACCAATCGGTCCTCATCGTGTTCCTCAGGCTGCCGTCCTGCGAGCGCGGCGGCAAAGCGAAGAATCTCGATGCTCGAACGCTCGCAAGTCTCGAGGGTGACGACGCTCCCGCCGCCAAGCCGAAGCCCGACATCCGCCCATTTGAAGCCGGCGCGATAGATCGACTGTCCACCGTCGCCAACGAGCGTAACGTCGCGAAAGGTCGCCTCGCCACTGGCAAGCCCGATCGTGAGACCGAGCGCCGTCGTCGTGAGGTCCTGTACCTCATCGACGACAACGAGGTCATACAGATGCGCCTCATCCAAATGCTCAACGGCCTCAAGCGCGGCAATGCGCGCCTCGCCCAGTGTTCGAAACCCGCGGGCCGCAAGACCGGCCGTCCATCCTTCGTAGACTGACCACACGGCGCGTCGGTCGGCCTGCGCGAGCCGTTGCCGTCTGCCCGTGCGACTGACGGTGAGGTACGCATCCAAAGTTCGCAGTCCGCGCGCGACGATCACGTTCTCAATCTCACTGCGAATAAAGCCCGCGTCGAATCGCCCGAGCTCTGGAAGAGCCGCGATCGCAGCATGCAACGCCTCAGCAATGATCCGGTCCTCATACGTCGTACGCTGGTCGCTTGGCGCGTACTGCTCGACAAGTCGATCGACAGTGGAGATCTCCAGCTCGGGAGGCACACTGCCGCGAAGTAACTCCACTTTGCCGCGTGCGTCCTCGGCAAGCGTGCGCGTGAACGTCACGTAGAGGACGCGTAGCGCTCCGCGATCGAGGGTAGCAGGGCGATCCAACGCATGGAGCGCGCGATACAAGCCGAGCAGCGACTTTCCGGTTCCCGGCCCTCCGCGAACGAAGATCGGGCCGCGGCGCGCGCGTTCGACGATGCCCCAGGAGCTCGCCGGAAGATTGAACTCCAGCTCTTCAATTCTACCGGTCGCAAAGGCGCGCGCCACGTCCAAGCTTGGCACCCGATACGTCGGTGCAGCGCCGGTAGAGACGATCGGCGTTGGTGGAAAGAGCGCGGCCAGCTCGTACCACGCCATCTCGGGTATTATCGTCTCGAGATCCTGACTTACAAACTGTTCCTCGGTTCGCATGCTGCGTACCGTTTCGATCCAGTCGTCCGGTATGCTAAAACGCGTTCGAAGCGTGTCATCATCGAATACTGCGAGAGGACCACTCCGAGAATTGCCAGCCTTCTCGGGGGCCGAACCGTCACCATACCCGGCGTTCATCGTCAACGCGAGATCACTATCTGCGGCGAACGTTCGAAGCCTTTGCACGTCCGGCATCACGCCGAGTCGTCCCTCGGCACCCGCCTTGAGCGTTCGATCGTGCGGCCCAACTCGAACGCAACAGATATCATCGCCCTCGCGCCGTGCGAGGATCCGCAACGACAAGCTCGCACGAATCTCGTACACGTCTGTCGACTTCATCTTCTTCGTCTGCAAGCCGCCCCCGTGCGGCGATGGGTTCTCGATCAACTTATCGATCGCGTCCCATGCATGGCGACGGTCTTCTTTCGACAATGCTTTTAGATCGCTGCGAAAGCCCTCACTGATGACGACGTTCACGGGGCGGCGACAAGGACGCCGCGCGCGATTAGCATGTCGACTTGACGTTCGACCTGGGACGGGATCCGCGCGTCCTCGAAGTACGCTCCCAACTCGAGGTTCGAATCGACCCCGCGTTCGGTAAGATTTGCGCTCGTTACCAGTGCCGCGCAACCGTCGGCAACGGCTACTTTCGCGTGCATCATGGCGCCAGCAGTTCGTAACGTGTGCGGCCAAACATAAAAGTGTGCTTGGCCGCGCAGACGCTCGAACGGCGCTGCCGCGTCGACGGTGAGGCGCCCGCCGCTCTCGACCGCAGATTCGAGAACAAGCCGTACCGAGACGCCGCGCTCGCAGGCGGCCTGCAGCTCGTCGAGCAGCCCGGGAATTGGAAAGGCACTGAAGCTCATTAGTAAAAGCCGCTTCTGCGAGCGACGGACGATTCGGAAGAGCACCGCGGTGGTGTTGAGCGTCGTCGCGGCGTCGGTCGCAGGTCCAGTCCATACGAGCTCGACCGCGCAGGCGGCGGTGTCGCGGGCTCTCGACGCGGCTTCGACGGCGAGTGCCAGCGCGAACGCATCGATGTCAGGATTGTTCCTCCACGCCGAGAGCAGTGGCGTTAACGCGCCTTCGAACGTACCCGTGCCGATCCAGCTTTGGAAGCTCTCATCGCGGCCGTCGCCTCCCGTTCGCTCACGCAGTTTGCGTACGAGCGCCGATAGGTGCGACGGAGGGCTCTCGGCAACAGCGCGCGCGACTACGTCAGCGACGGACGGCGAGTCGGATTCAAGAGGCATCGAAATAGCCGAGGTCGTCTTCCGCGATTGTTACCTGTAGCACGCTGCGATCGAGATACCGATTCCCGCATTCGCAGCTCGTCTCAGGTAGGAACAGGCACGCGTGGCAGGCGGCGCCATGCAAACTCGGGTCGTACTCGCTCGGAATATGTTCCGCACACATAGGATCGGAGGCGCAGATGCGCGCGCGCTCGAGGGCTTGATCGAGGATGCGGCCGAGCCGCTCGGGCTCGGCAAGTGATACGAGTCCGCCGAGCGTTCCCTCCGCATCGGGCGCAGCCGTATATAGCAAAATGCCGGCCATCGGCTCGCCAGGCAACGTTTCGTCGGACGAGTAAATCCGCTCGCGAATCGAAGCGGCGCTATACCCGCAGTCAAGCGCCACGCCGTTCACGATCAGGTGAGAGAGCGAGTGCAAGAGTAGAAACCGGGGTGACCGCATTCCCGCTGTACCGGAACGCCCCGAGAGGACGCGCGCGATGCGTTCGGAACGTGCGACGCGCGCGCTCCAATCGGCGACCCGAGACTCTGCGAGACGAATGAAGAGTCCCTCGCCGCGCATTTCTGCGGCGGGGACCCAGTGCGGGTCGCGTTCCGAAAGCGAGGCGCGATTCCGCGTCGCATCGGCATCGTCCGCGACGCCGGAATCGGGGGCTTCGATGCGCGCGAAGCCGACCAGCGCAACGACCGAACGAAGCCGAGTCGCGGCGGTGACAGCAGCGATGCTGGACGCGTAGCCTACGGGGACTGGGCGCTCGCGCACGTCGAAATGCTCTGAAGCCCGGGTGCCGCTGGGATCAATGAAGCGCTCCCATTCGGGCCGCTTGAGATCGATCGGGCCGCCGACGGCATCCTCGCTTGTCGCGCCACGACGCCGCTCGACTGCAGCCCACACGTCGTCCGCAGGAAGGTCGCGAAGCTCGACAAGTTCCGGCGTGTTCGCGATCGCATAGTCGTAGACGACGCGCTGTGGTATGGTCGCAAGGTGACCCCACGCGTCGTCGACGGCGCGCTCAATTCGATCGGTTTGCGTTGACGGTAATGCGAGCGCGCTGCGCGTCTCAGGAAACCACATGTTCGACGCGCCGAGGAGCATGGGTGACGCCGAAAGCGTGCAGCCCTGCGGATCGAAGCTCCGCAGATGAACGTTGCGGCCGCGGCAGCGCGGAAGCATGCGCTGCCGGTGATCGCCGCGCGCATAGATCGTGCTCATCGACGCCTTAGCATCGCAGCGATCGCAGCGGACGGTGACGTCGGTCGAGCGCATGCCGCTGCCGACATCGTACATCTCGAGCCCGGCGTCGACGTCGCGCTTCTTGCACGGTCCGAATCCATGCACGAACTCATTCCAGGGGAAGTCGTCGAGATGACCGTTCGCGCAGGCGAGAACGAAGCGGGCCGGCACAACGGTCGGCTTGAATTTCGGACTTTTCAAGCACGTCTCGTGAACGTAACGCGTACGTTGCGGTCGATAGCGATCGACCCGTAACCGGAAATGGCCGCCATCGCAGGTCGAAAGCAGATTGCACGCCGTGCAGCGCATCCAACGAGGAAACGGGAGGACCGGTACGCCGACGAACCGGGACGGGTCATTGCCACCCGCCCGAACTTCTGGTATCCAGGGCAGCGCCGCGAGATAACCGACTTGTTCTCCGAGTCGCTCTTGCACCGCAGCAAGCAGCCGCGGCTCGACGATACGTTCGCGTGGCTTATCCCAAGCATCGAGTCCCGCGACGACGACGGATAGGCTCGGTAAGTCGACTTGCGCACCGACGCCGTACGCGAACATCATCTGGCTCGGTCGAGCACCGCCGACATCGGGACGCGATTGAACGCCGTTCGTCTGGGCTCGCGACGGTCGGTTCACGTGCTCGGTCCCGCCGCGCTCTCCGACACCGCTTCAGGCGCGTCGTCTTCGAATGCGCTACCGGGTACGCCGACGTTCGACCTGTCGAGCACGTATTCGGGCGCAGCATCGCGATTGGGGTCGGATTCATCGAGCAAGAAGTTGACTTCACGCTCGACTTCTCGCAGCGAATTCGGCACGGACCACGCGTCCCACGCGCGGCTGACGCCATCATTGAGAAGCTCAACGCTGGGCTGCGTGCGGCCGATGAACGACAAGACCGCAGCGTCCCGTTCGGCGCGGCGTTGGCGGCGCAGCCAATCCCCGAGCCGCGCTCGGACCAGAAGCTCGACGCGGCGGCGAGTCTGTTCGTCCGACGAGACGTGTCCCGCGCGATCAGATACGATTCCGATCACGCGTTCGACCTCGGCATCATCGGTCGGTACGCGTTGCGCCGCTTTATCGGGATTCGTAGCGTTGCCGAGTGCGCGATCAGCGAGACGATGACGAACGATCGCAACGACGACGGCGGTGAGACCGCGGTCTAGCGCCCGTTCCGCGAACGGCGTCACGGAGAGTGGCTCGACCTGTTTGTAAAACGTCGCGTGGTCGTGCTCGAAGCGCTCGTAATGCGAGACGTCGCGGGGACGCGACCAGTTGTACAGGGTCAACACGAGCCCGGGACCATCGGTGGAGCGGCCGACGCGGCTCGTGGCTTGAATGTACTCGGCGGTCGATTTCGGCTGGCCCGCAACCATCATAAGTCCGAGGCGCGGAACGTCGACGCCGACGGAGATCATGTTCGTCGCCAGCGCGACGTCGAGCGGACGCTTGAATTTATCGTACTTGCCGCCCGGCTCGTGACGGTACCCGAGCCGCTCGAGGATCGTGACGATTTCGTCGCCGCCGACCCGACTCGTAAGCTCGTCTATTTGCAGCGGCGTGCGCCGGCGTCCGAGTCCTCGACGTGCGGCCATCGGGAGACGCGTCTGAACGTCGTCGTCGAGAAGTCGCTTCATCCCCGCGAGCTCGCGCATCGAGCTGAAATACGCGAGCAGCGTCATGTACGGATCGGCGCCGCTTCCGTAGCGATCGAACATCGTCTGCGCTGCGGCGAGCACCGTGATGGCGACGCGCGCCTCGACGGCCTTCATGCGCTGGCCTCGCGCGCAGATGCCGAGGTATCGCCGCCCCGGCGTCGAGTCGCTCGGCACGCGCGATCGCGCGAAGAAACTGTCGCCGACGTCGAGCCCAGGCGGCGGAAAGACGCGGACCTTGCGGTCGAAGACACCGCGCACTTGATACTCCGCGCGCCGAATCGTCGCGGTCGAGGCAACGACTTTCGGGCGCGAGAGCGCGCCGCTGTAATTCGCGCAGGCGAGTTCGTCGATCGCCGTCTCGTAAAGGCCGACGAGCGTTCCAAGCGGTCCTGAGATCAGATGCAGCTCGTCTTGAATGATCAGATCGGGCGGACGTAAACGCAGACACGCACTCGTGGACGCCGCAGGTTGACCTTGCGCAGCAGCGTGCTTGTCGCTCTCGATCGATTCGCCGACCTTCGTCATGTCGAAGGAGCGGAACCCGTGGCGCGAGCAACGTTCGGAGACACGGCCAAAGAGCGTATGGAGCGGGCCCTGACGCGGAAGCTGCGCGAATTTGTCGACAGTAGCGATGACGAACGCGGGGAGAAGGCGATAGATCTCCTCGTCGACCGTGACAATCGGCAACCCTTCGCCGTTGGAATTGCGCTTTGTAAACGCGCAGGTGAAGGCGGGATCGGGGCACGCGAAGATAGTGCGGGCACGAACTTTGTCCGCGTCGACGTCCTTGTCGATCGTCAACGCGCTGCCGCACCAGGGGCAGGATGCAAGCTTTAGCGGATCGGCGTAGCTTCCGGTCTTGCCTTGCCGTTGGCGTGCGGTGCCAATCGCTTCGTGCGCGGCAGCGGTCGTATTGGGCGTCGACGAGCCGCCGATCCACAGACCAAGACGAAACGGCGTGATGCCGAAGCGCGCGTCGCCGGAACCAAGGCGCGCTCGCCGCAAAACTTCGCAGGCGGCGACCAGTGCAGCGGCGCGTTGAAACTGTTGGGCCGTCAACAGGCGCAGCGTGTAGCGCATCAAGACCGCCACGCCCTCAGAGCCGTCAAGATCGCCGTCGTCGCTCTGCAGCGTGCCCTGAAGACGCCGGATCGCGAGCATGTAGGCGGCGAGCCCGAGGTAGGCCTCCGTCTTACCGCCGCCGGTCGGAAAGAACAGCAGATCGACGATGGCGTCGTCGCCGCTGCGTTCGCCGTGGCGCGGATCGGAGAGCGACGGAAGGTTGAGCAGCAGGAACGCGAGCTGGAAAGGCCGCCAGGTCCGCTCTTTCGGTTGATCCGCAAGCGCGATTGCGTTCTCAAGGCTCGTCGCTCCGCGGTCGCGTCGCCGATCTTCGATCGCTTTCTGGTGAATGCGCTGGCGCCACATCGCTTCGTTTGCGAAACGGAACGCCTCGCGCCCGAGTTCGTCGCGCTCAAGCAACGCGATCCCGGATGCGATTCGATCCGCGGCGATACGTGCTTGAGCGAGGTGAATTCGCGCCGTCTCTTCGTAACCGGTCAGACGCTCGGACGGATTCGTGAGCCGCGTTTCCTGTTCGTCGATCCAAGCGTTGTACGCCACGACGAGTGGACGCAGCATGCGGGGCAGGTCGCCATCGTCGGCGTAGGCGAGCGTCCGCATGTCGAGCGACACGTCGTTGAGCAGCGGAATCTCGTCACGCGTCGGCGGATCGGTGCGCGCGACGTCGTACGCGGGCATCGCTCGCGTTTCAAGGCGTACGGCGCGCGTCGGATCGTCCGCTGCGGAAATGGCGTGAACTGCAACACCGTGACCGACCGCGAAGTCGACAGCGTATCGGTAGAGCATCCCGAGCGAACGCGCTTCACGTTCGTCGGGATCGAGCGACTCCGCGAGCCCGACGAGGGCGGCCGATCGATCAAGAAAGATCGCGCCGCCATCTTGCGCGCGAACTGCGAGCGAAGCCTGAAAGAGCCACGCCTCGTCGAGATTCTGCTCGGGCGCCGCCTGCTCGTTGACAAGGAATAGGGTGACGAGCGCCGCGTTTCCGCGGCGCCGCACGCGACCGCTGACGACGACGCGCTCGAAGTCGGCATCCGCCTGCAGCGTTTCAAGAGCGCCGTCGACGGTTGGCAACGCGATCTGAAGCGTACCGCCGCGAGGCGATCGGTGCCACACGCGCGTAGGCTTTTCATCGTCGTTTTCAATCGTCTCGCGCACGTAAAGGCCCCACGCAGCTTCGACCACCAGCATGCGGGTGTCGGCCGGAACCGCGAAAGTGAGACCGAGCGCCGAAGGGACAAGTTGCGGCGGGGAGGCAACATGATCTTCGCTCGTCGCACCGCTCGGATCGGCGGCGGTCGCCGCGTCGAAGCGCGACGGCGACACGTACGATTGCCGCGGTGCGAGCAGCCCAACGAGATAGCGGTCGCGCGGCACCGGCTGGGTCGGGATGATCTCCTCGGGACCGCCCGCAGGTCCGAGCAGATCGTCGACGATCAGCTTTTCGAACTCGGCGCGGTTTGCGGCTGGTGATAGGGTTTCTCTAGCCATCGCTGATGAGCCGTTCAGCGACTTGTGCAAACTGTGGCGCGCTTCGTCGCAATGCACGCAAAACGTCTGCAACAGCAAGCGGCGGACGAGTTAAGGCAGCCGCCTGCGTGCGTAGAGCTGCCAGTGTTTCGCCGGGAAACAGATCGATGACATTGAGCAAAAATTCGTCCGGAGACCGCACTTCGATGCCGAACGGCTCCGTGGAATCTGGGCCGAAGTCTCGCAGGTTTTCGGTTACGAGCTGATCGGTGCCGGCTTTGACAGCAGCCGCCAGCACGTGCCGATCTTTCGGGTGGTTTGTCATCGCCGGAATCAATGACTCGTGGCCATATACGATCGCTTCGGGGAAATGCACGCATCATTGCGATGCGCGCAGTTGCTTTCAACGTCGAACTTCGTCCGTTATTCACGAGATTGCGCTGGACTTCTTCAAGGATCGTCTCGGACCAGTACGGCTCGAAAAGCTCGGCAGCCGCAAGTCGAAGAACGGTATCGCAGAGTGGCATCGGGTACAAAACGTTCGCATCCAGCAAGACTTTGTAGCGTGGTATTAGTCGTACGCTCCATCAGCCGCAGCTGCCGCCGTCATCTCGTCGAGCCCACGTCGGCGAGCGTCATCGCGGTCACGTTTGTATGCCAGAAGATCGCCCAACTTAATTCGCCGATGCCGTCCGGTAAACGAGCACGGTATTTGTCCATTATCGAGCAGGCGGGTCAGATATTGACGAGACACGCCCAAGATGTCGCCCGCCTCCGTCGTAGTTAACAACCGATGAAGCGGCGCGATCGTAACGGCGCCCCCCTCAAGTAACGATTGCACCGCGACTCGAAGAACCTCATAGAGTGACGGCGGCAACTCGATGGCGGGTTCGTCAGGACCGAGAAGCTGGCGAACCGTACTTGATGGAACGTGCTTGAACGAGCGAGCTACCGTTTCCAGATGATCTTTCTCAGCTGGGCTCGATTCGATGACCTCACTGGGACCTGCTGCGCGCGTGCTCATAACGCTAGGCTACCACACAAACGTCCTAAACGCAACCTAGACCCCGATGGCAACAATTCGGAGCGGCTCAATGCCCAGTCGCGGCTAGGAAAGCGTTCGGGTTCGCTCATATTAGCGGGCCGTCGCCGCGTCGAAGCGCTAAGCGGGAATGGCGTGAACCCACCCGTGTGTCGCTGGGAACGGCGAAGGTGAGGCCAGCGCCGACGGGACGAGTTGCGGCGGCGAGGCGACATGATCTTCACTCGTCGCATCGCTTCGGTCGCCGCGTCGACGCCCGACGGCGAGAGTACGATTGGCGCGGCACGAGGAGCCCAACGAGATAGCGATCGCGGGGCACCGGCTGGGTCGGGATCATCTCCTCCGTTCGAACGTTAGATGGGTCTCGTTGCGGCGGCACAAAAGGGAGCCGGAGATTTGGAACCCGAGCGAACCGCTCGCGTGTGCGCACCGATGCAGACATTGAGCTGGACCGAGTCCTCTTCATGCGGCGGCGGAAGGCCCGTACCAATCGCGCCGATGTTCATCAGGCCTGGCGTCAAGCGCAGAACGCGTTCGATTTCGGCTCGTGCCTTGTGCAGCAAATCCTCGCACGCAGGCGTCATGCGTAGCCGGAGCTGGCGCCGCTCAAGCCCACGAACTCGCTCGTGATCGTTATTTTCCAAGATGTCGTTAAAACTCATCTCGTTTAGTCTTCTCCGCCTTATGATACTCGCCTAGGCCGTGTCCGCTAAGCAACGCCGATGGTAGGCGTTGTATGGAGCACGTTCACATCTGGGTACGAACGTAAACGTCAATGAGCGACATCGGCTTCAGCCCTGCGCCGACCCTGAGCGACGAGTTGCTCGAAAGATGCCGAGTTTCAGGAGACTTCCGCGAAGCCGCATTCGAATGGTACAAGCATGTCGCTTGCCTCGCGGCACAATTCGCTAACCTGCGAGACACGGGCGGAATGCGGTCGATTGCGCCGAGCAAGCTCGCTGCGCTCTCGGGGCTGCTGATCCGATGCGCCAAGCTCATGCTCGCGAACCTTCGCCTTAGCGCCGAATGCGGTGGCCAAGGCGAAGCGACGACCATTCTAGACCGCAGCATCACCGAGTCGGCCGCGAAAGCACGGTGGCTTTGCCAACCGGCGACCGAGGACCGCTTTGTGCGGTTCGCCGCAGACGGTCTCAAAGCGGAAATACGACTAAAGGAGACCATGGAGAACAACATCATGGAACGCGGGCGCGCGTCATCGAAAGACGAATGCTAAAGTCCATCGCGCACACGTTCGCCTTGTCGGGCCTAACCGAGGCCGACGTGGCCACCACCAAACCTCTTCCCGACTATGCCTCGATACTGGACTCTCTCGGCGATGATCCGATTGCCTACATCGTACATCAACGCATCGGTTCGCACGCGGTGCACGGTACTTGGGTGGCATTACTCCTTCAGTACCTTGACGAAAATGACGACGGAAGTCTCGTGCCGAGAGACGTCGATCGCGAGACGCATGTCAACCAATACCTCGCGGTCGCGCTTTCGGTGCTCGCGGCAGTGGATGGGGTCGCTGCGTTCCTGGCCGCGAAGCCATTCACGCTAAAGGTGCTGCGAGAACCCGTGGAGACCGCGCGGAACGGCCTCCTCCGACTCTGCAGCGAGGCCTTCGGCAGCGATTATGAAATGGCCGATTAGTTTAGCACTTCATCGCGCACGACCGCTCAGCGACTTTCGAGTCAGTTGAACCGCGCTTGAAAGCGGTAGCTGCTTCGACTCGAAATTTGCGGTCAACGGCGCGGTCGGGGCGAGGGCGACGATTCGACCGCGCTGAACGGCTGCAACTGATCGAGCACCTCTGAGAGGAAGGCCAGAGCATCGAACCGGTCGACGGTGTGGCCTCCGAAGGCTCGTCGTCGCGCGACGACCTAACGACTGTCGCGTGCTCGAACCGCCGCCCGCACCTTCGAAGCACGCGACAGTCGTAAGGCGCGGACGAGGCTGTCGGCCTCGAGCGCTCGTCGCGGGACTATACGTCGTCGAAGTCGACGGCCGAATAAGTCAACTCCCACGCCGGGTCCGGGCCGCCCGCAAACGCGACCTTGAAGCGCTCCGTCCTGTCGGGATTGCGTTTAGCCATGGGAATCTCGATGATCGTCATCGCTGGCGCCAATGCTCGCTTGAAAGACCACACCAGGATCTCTTCGACGAACCGGTTCAGCCGGTTCTCGATGAATCGCACGAACGCCGTTGCAGACAAGCCGAGCACCTGCGGCTCCTTGGCCGCAATCCTTCCGTCAGCGGTCCGATCGTGCCTGACCATCGGCGGAACGTAGATACCGTGTTCGAGTTGAATGCGAAAAGTCCGAAGAGGCTCTAGCCACTTCCGGCTTTCCCGCACGTAGTCCGCGAGGACGGGATCCGCAACCTCCATCGCCGCGAGGCCCTTGCGGTACTCGTTGTCGTTCTGGAACAGAAAGCCGATGTCGATTTCAAGCAGCTTGGTCAGCTGCTGCATCGTCTTCGCGACACGCGCCGCGTCCATAACAAAGGTTTTAACGTTATTGTTCAGCGGCTGGTCGATCGGCTCGTCGATGTGGATAGCATTTTCGTATCGAGCGATCTCTCCGCTCTCGACCCGCGCCGCGTACGTCAGCCAGAGATCAGTAATACCGCGCGCCGTCTTGCGAACGTCGACCAGGTGGTTGATTACGAACTGAAACACCTGGTCAAATTGATCAGTTTTCGTCTTGTCCGTGAACGCTAGGTCCCGCAGCGCCGGCGGCGTCATGTAGAGCCGCGCAACAAACGGCGTCGTCGTGCCTTCGTCGAGAAGCTTCGCGATGGTGAACTGCGGCGGTTCCTGACGAACTGTCATCCCGGTCGTCTTTCCGCCAATGCGCTGCATCATATCCACGAATCCGCGATCGTTCATCGCAAGAACGCATGAGAGTTGGCGCCCGTTACTTCCGGGAAACGTCGTCGTCGGGAAGTTTTTCCCGGCTAGCGGTAGGAGCCCGGCGAGCGGTAAATCTCCCTCGGTGATGACGATCCCGCCATCTTGCCAGGGGTGGAATCGCAGCTTGCAAAGCAGTGTGCCTTTCCCATCTTCGATGTGATACGCCCCGGCATGCGACCCGCCCACCGTGGCGTCGACTAGCTTCCCCCCGACGTTGTACTGATATGTCCACGCGATTGCGGAGCTTGCCGGCACGCCTTCGAGGACGGACTGTATGTTCAGCCTCAGCTTCTTCGGCGCAAAGAACGCCATGTGGCCGATTACGAACCCGCAAACCTTATTGAGCGCATGCGTCGTCGTCTCGGTTATGAGCAGGTGCACGTCGACCGGCGGCACGAGCTTCGCCTCTCGGGCCGGTGGAAGAAATCCGCCGACTGTTTCAGTATCAAAGAACGCCATTCCATAACTGACAACGCCTTCGGATAGGATCGCGATCATATCGGGCCGATGGTCGTCGGCGATTCCTCGGTTGAGACGACGGATCTCCTGGGCGATCTCATCGAGGGACAGGGTCGCATCGGCGGCGAGTATGAGGCCGAGCGTGACCGTCGTCTGGGAGTCAACGGGACTCGTGGTCTTTTGCAACGCCCTAACCTCACCGATGCGCTTGTAGCCATCCGCCAGGCTCGCGGCGTCAAGCGTCTTGGAGAGATAGAGCACGCAAACGACGGTGTCGGCGGGGACGGTGCCGTCGGCGCCCGGTGCCTCAAGAGCGATCAATGCATCGAAGGAGGGGCCGCGAGCTCCACTCGCGTCGACCATCGTTCCAGGGCCGACGTAGACTCCGACCAGGACCTGCGCAAGCGCCGGGTTCAACCGGGCCGCGAGATCAGTCGCCTCGGCAGATGCGATGTCGCGGCTTGCGTCCCTAAGCGTTTCGGCGATGGTTGCGGCCATGTTCCACACCAGGACCCGCCGGGGCAGTTGGCGGGTTACAGCGACCGCGCGGCTGGCGACGGTCCGTTCGCGTGAGATGTCGCACTTCGGACTGCGGTAAGGCGGGGCACGGCATACAGGCAGCCCATGGCCGTCTCTGTGTCGGTGCGGTACGTGAGAGAGCACCAATGCGACGTCGCGTTCCCACAACATTTCGGCAAGATCGGGGAGGTCTCGCAGCGATCGGCCGCGCCGACCGAGCCGCCAGACAACCAGCACCGTCGTCCTTGCGCGCGCCAGCCGGCTCGGTGAGTGGAGTTATTCCCGTGGCGATCCACTCGTTTTGATTACAACCGCACAGCCGCGCCACCACTGAAGTCGACAGCCGTGTTGTCCACTTATTCTAAGTCAACACCTTTAGAACGGCGTCGATCCATTGTTCGCCATTAACAAGGCGTCGCTGGTCGACCGGCAGCACCGTGAGTCGATCGGTGTGGTCGACACGCAAGCTTTCACCGAGCGCTTCCCGCGCCGCGGCGACTTCGAAGGCGCCATCGGGAGCATACTGCAGCACGATGAGCCGTTTACTGTCGTCGTCAACGGCCTGTCGAAATAGCGCGTTGATGTGACCGTCGTCGCCGTGGAATCCGAAACCCGCGACCACGGCAGCGTCGCTGTCCTTTACCGCGTCGTGGTAAGCAACGTACTTGCGCGAGACGTCCACGGACGTGAGCGGTTTTACTCCGCTCTGCGTGAAAAGGAACGGCACCAGAAAGCGGGCGACTTGCGCGGAGCGACTCGCCGGGGCGATTTCGTTCTTGTACGGGTCAGGGAAAGATCCAAACTCCCGTTCAGCGCGAGGACGGGTTCTTGGTGAAGCTCGCGGATCGCCGAATGGCACAGGTCCGTGTAGTTCGAGCTGCCGACTCGTACAAGCTCGAACCGCCGCGCGGCGAGCGCTACTGCAAGATCGTGGTAGTACCCGTCGGTGACTCCGCGTGCGGCGTTCTGCTGCTGCACGACATAGTCACGCGTTGCCCGCAAGAACAAACTGACTTTCGTGAATTTTGCCCAACTGTCGCGCGGTCGGTACAGCGAGGGAAGCAGCTCGTCGAGCATCGCGCGGTAGTCCAAAAACTGCTCGACCGCCGCTTCCAACACCGACCGCGAGGATCTGGAAGAGTCCGGGAGCCGTTGCGTCGACCGGTCCGCCTTCTTGATGATCCATGACGGTCTCGAACGCCGCAACCCCGGCGTCGACTGGATTCACGTCAAAAAGTCGGCCCAGCTCTGCGAACGCGGGGTTATCGTCCGGTGCGTTCTTGAGCGGATTGTCGCTCATCGCGTGCATCGCGCCCTGCCCATGCGCACCGAGATAGAACTGCATCGTTGCGCGTGCCAGACGCGTCATTTCATCATGAGGCCCGCGCGCCTTCGCGAGGGTCAGGATGGCCGAGAAGAACTCGGAAGCAAAAAGGCTCGATGGGTCCCGCGTAATCGAATCGCTGACCGCGACATGGGCGTACCGCTCGGCGCCGAGCGTCGCGCCCCCCCGAGGCTTCTCTGAACAGCGCTTCCACACGACTGCGCGCAACCCCATGCTTGCTTATGAACGTTGCGGCCGACGCGTCGTACGCGTCCAACGACGCTACCACGCGTGCATATCCGCTGCGAAGACTGTCCTCGAAGATGCGGCTCCGTTCGCTCTTGCCAAAATGCGCGACCCTTTGCTTCATGAGGTCGACGGGCAGCCAATTGCGGTACGCCATCGTGCAACCGCCGTTGATCCGCACCCGATCGGCCTTGAACGCATCGACCGGATCCTTCGCGCGGCGGATAACCTCGAGGGCGAAGCGTCCCCCCGTCGGCAGACCATAGGACGCTTCGGCGCCCGCTCCAAAAAACAGCGTGAGGCGCGCGCGGCGGCGCGGGCTTGCAGGCGTCACCGTGCTTGCGGCGGCCTTGCGACCACCCGACTTTTTCGGGTTTGCCATCGCAGACTTAGGCCTCCTAACGATCAGGTTGCCCGCAACGGCGGACGTGCGAAGCTGCCGCCGCTAGCGCACACGCTCGCCCTTTATGACGCCGCACGTCTGATAGTTGGGAGGGGCGGATTCGCGCATTTAGCCCTGCTCGACGAAAAGCGGAGTTGCGCTCTCGTTCGTTCCGCGCCCGCGTCCATTCCGTGGCTCGCATCCCATGCCGCGTATGACGCCGTTTGCGACCTCTTCGGCATAGCGTTCATGATTGAGTTCGAGGAGCCGATCGAGGATTTCGATTCGAGCTAGCTCGGAGATGGTGAATCGTGGTCCTTCATCGGTCAGGCGAAAATCGTGGTTGAGATCGATGTCTTGCCAGCCGTATGCAGTGAGAACGGCGACATCGAGCGTTCGGTGCAGCTCGCGCAGAGCGAGGACGTCTGCGTCTGCCTGGTCCGCCACATGCATGCGGTTGTAGGTCGCGGTCAGGCCGCGTCCGCTCGCAACCATCAGTGTTGCGCGACATTCGTGGAGCCGCAGCATCGTCTCGCCGATCATCATGTTAGCCCAATCTGGGAGCGGAAACGTCTCAAAGCAATCGGTTGGAGTATACCGCGAACGAGTTTCTAAGGTGCTTCCTCGTGCCCGCGACCATGCGCGGTGGATTTGCGACGAAATGATTCCGTACAGCACGTCAGATTCCGTGACAAACATGACAAGCTGCTCCGAGTACACGTATCCCGCTGGCAGGCGTATCGGAATGGAATATTTGCTGACACGTGGCATTGCAATTACCAGCTTTTTGCTTCCGATAGCCTTGTACAAGTTTGCGCATCTTTCTGCGAAGCGCCACCAGTAATCTCTATAGTGCGCTCTGTTAAGCGTTGCGCGTTGAGCTTGAACTAACGATGCTACCTGTGCAAACGCATCAGAATATGTTGCAGCATGGTCGACATCCCAGTCCTGGAAATTAATGACCCAGCGTCGAGGCGACGCATCGGGCCGGCTGCAGACATCTTCCCCGTTGATGTATGGGAACAGCACATCTCGATTGCGCATGTCAGATTCGATGAGTTCGAACGCGCGTTCGGGAGACATCGTGAATCCCAATCCAAGCACAATAGAGCCGATAAACGCAACGTTCGCGTTGGCTGCTAGACGATGCGGCATGCCAGCAATCCGGCTCGTAGGCACCAGCAACGCTGAGATTCCGGGAACGATTAGACCACTCAAGATGGCGGATTCTGCGCTTTTCCCACTATGACACCATACTTCGGCGACTTGAATGGCGGCCGCACCGGGCCAGGTGCGGCTCTTTTCGGCGCGGCCGATCGACCATGCGTCGCCGAGCAACATATCAAGCGCGACTTCTCGTGTATCGCCTTGACCTATTGTATTCGTTGCGATAAAGCCAAAACGTTGCGCCACAGCCGCCGCTCGCAAAAAAAAGTACGCGACGAGATCAGCGTGCCCGCGTATTCCCGCTGCTATCCATCGCACAAGAAAGGACCGATAGTCGGTCCCGAATCTGCCTGAGATAAACTTGCCGCCAAGAAACGGCGGATTGCCGAGCACGAGATCAAAGCCGCCGTTCTCGCGCGTAAAGACCTCTGGGAATTCGAGCGGCCAATGTAGTGGTCGACGCGTCGGAGAGATTTCCGGCTTCTCGCGATTCAACCGGAGCCGGACGGGGAGTGTGACCTCTTCCATACTCGCGACGACGCCGTTCGAGACTCCGGTATTGCCGATGACAGTTCGGACGTCATTTCCCAGTGCAACGAACGCGGAATCGATGTCGAGCACCGTAGCTTCCGTATTGGAGATTGCAACGGCCGTTAGGGCATCGGCGATCAGACGCGCCGTCTCAGTGCGCTCGCGCGCAAGCACGTTTAGGCACGCTTTCTCGCGTGCATCAGCTATGTCCAGCGTGGCATGCTCTTCAAGCTGAAGACGGTACTGCACCGCTTCGTCAACGAGGTCGCCGAGGGGGCGCAGCACGTCGAAGAGCGAGCCGTCGTGCAGCACGCGGCCGCGCTCAGGGTCGAAGTGCAGCGCGCGAAGTTGATCGAGTGACGTGATGCCGAGAAGCGAGTCCCCTTCGCGGATCGCGTGATCGAGGAACCCGAACGGGCGCTGACGCGCAAACGTCAACAGCCACAGCGAAAGCTTCGCCATCTCGACAGCCATCGGGTCGCGGTCCACACCGTAGAGACAGCGCTCGCTGATGATGCGTTGAGCGTCTCGAATCGGGTCGTCGTCAGCGATTGAGCCCTCGCGCTGCCACGCCTCGGCTACGCGTTCCGCGAGATAACGACAGGCAGCGACGAGGAATGCGCCCGAGCCGCAGGCAGGGTCGCAAATCTTTAGCGCTAGTAGCTCGGTGGACGACCGCACCTGCCATGTGTCGCGCATTGCTCCATCGACGGGTCCAGGCGAATACACGAGTGGCTCGAGCGCGTAGCGCACGATCTCTTCCGCGAGAACGCGAGGCGTGTATTCCGTACCAGAGTCACGCCGGGCCCGAGTCTTCGTGACGATGATGCCGCCCGCGGGATACACCGTCGGCAGCCCTTGAAGATCGTCGCGCAGCAAGGGCGCGTATGGGAGTACGCGACGCACCAGCCCTTCGTCGCTTTCGCAGGCCGTCATGAGGAGTCGTCGCGTCTCCGGCTCGTCACCTGCGACCAGCTTCTCGCCACGGGTGAGTCCCTTCTCGATCGCCTTCTCCGAGCGGTCGAGCTTCTCGGCGAGAAACGTCACAAGGTGCGCGCGGCCGATTCCGAAGATCCGTTCAATTTGCGCAAGGGGAATCTCACTCTCGGCGCCGCTCTTGCCATCGAAACCGAGGTGAACTTCGGTGACGCGAATTGCATCGTGATCCAGCAGACCCTCGTAGACGTGTCCAATTTGTTCCACATCGAGTGTTTGGAACGAGAGCCGCCGTGACTCGCCGCCAAGCGTTACCGTTTGCAGCGACGTTAGAATCGCGCGGGTCGTGAGGTCGTCGACGCGGCACGCATCCAGAAACGGAAAACGCGCCGGATCGAACAGCCGGCCGCCGTAAGCCGGCAGCCGTAGCCGGTCGTGATCGATGCCGGCGTAGATTGCGTTGAACGTGGCGAGCAGTCGTCGCCACCCGGTCGCGCGACGTTCGAGCGGCTCGTCACCGAGGCGAACGACCTCGGCCTCCAGTTGATCGCGCAGCGTCGAGACCGCGTAGTTTTCCGCATACATCGGGTCGCCGATCGGCAGTAGATCACGCTCTTCGGCATAGAGCATGAACACGAGTCGCATCATGACGGTCGCGGCCGCCTCGTAGACAACGTGCGGCGGTAGCGCGTCGAGCAGTTCGCCGCGACGCTCGCGATCGGCGCGCGAGAAGGCGCCGACGATCAGCTCGACGGCCTTGCGAACTTGGTGGCCGAGAGTCTTCGTGAGGTCGGCTTGCGTGAGCGCGGAGCGCTCGAACAGCGCTTCGAGCGTCTCGCGTTCCCCGGCGTTGAAGAACCGCTGGGCGTGCAGCAGCGCGACGAAGGCCGCGAAGTATTCGCGCTCGGCGCCCTCGGCGAAGAGTCCGGTCTGCCAGATCGCGTAGCCGCCAGTCGTATCGGTCGGCGCGTCTTTCTTCGCGATTGGAATGTTCACGAGCGCGACGCGGTCGCCGTCGGAGAGCAGAGCCATGGCGACGCCGTGCGCGCGCGCGAGCTCTGTAATGCGGTCGAGCGGACTCGCACTCCACTCTTCACCGGGCAGTCGCGCGTCGAAACGCGTGCCGAACGGAACGAACATGACAAGGACTCGAATTGCGCCGTTCGGATCGAGGAGAATGGCATCGGCGCGCAACGTCGTGCGGTATTCCGGCACTTCGCGCACGAGAGCCGCGGCCTCATCGCCGGTCCGGTAGCGGTCATCCCACGCGAGCACGACGCGGAGGAGCCAGTCGAACCATGCGTCGTGTGCGCCGGCGTCGGCTGGCGCTTCCGCGAGCGCGGCTAAGCGATCTCGCGCCTCCGCGCGGAGCTCCGCCGGTACCGACGGTAGGCCTTCGGGGAACGCGCTCCGCAGAACGGGCGCTGTTAGAAACTGTCCGACCGGGTCGACGAGCGATAACCAATCGGCATCCTGCGTGCGCCGACGTGCGCGGCGGTTACGAGTCGAACTGCTCCCCGTCGCGCTCATTTGGCGAGCAACTCCGACGATGCGCGGCGACGCGGAACCAGCAACTCGATCGCCGCTGGAAAGACGAGAGCTCGCGGTTCTGCATAGCGGCGGACGAGTCGCTCGGCGTCGCGATCGGCTTCCTCGGGAATTGAGGCGATTCGGCGTCGTAAAGCATGGACGTCGCGCGCAAACTGGCGCCGTTCGGTATCGCGGGCGCTCTCGAAGAGGCGGAGTTGTTCGGCCTCGCCGCGCTCGACGCGGTCGAGTTCGCGCTCGATCGACGCCCGTAGATCGCCAAGCACTGTACGCAGCGCAGCCGCCTCGCTTTCGCCGCGCTCGGCAAAGAAGCGCGCGAGTGACTCTTCGCGCTCGCGCATTCTCGCGTCGACGGCCGCGCTCACCGCGTCAACGAGACGCGGCCACGCGTCGACGAGCGCGACGTGATGATGACGCGGCAATGCACCGACGCGCTTGGCGTTTGTGACGCGGCGCGTTTCACCGACGTTATAGCGCGCGAAGCCGCTCGGGCCGAGACGACCGCTCGCGGCGAAGAGTTCTTCGTGCAAACACACGCCATCGACGCCTGCGACGACGAGCCGCGCGTGGATGACGAGCGCCGGCTCGTCGAGATCGTCGTCCGCAACGAGGGCTCCCGAGACGCGAGCGAGCCGCGCCTCGTTCGCCGACGACCACATCTCCGCACGCAGCAACCGCAGCGCTTGAGCCACGAGCGGATGACCGAGGTGCGCGTGGACCACGTCGTCGCGCAACTCACGTACGCGCGCGTCGAACGTAATTGGCAGTCGCCGGTCGCGTATCTCGTCGTAGAGGTCGGCGGCCGCGCTCCCCCACGAACGCGTGAGTTCCGGAACCTCGAATGCTTCGGTGCGCGGCGCACGGCCGCCGGCCGGCAGCTCTATGCGGCGAAGGGGAGCCTGACGGCCGAGTTCGAGGCCGAGTTCGACAGCGCGCGCGAGCGCGTCCGGTGTGACGCCGAGTTCCTCGATCGAGCGATCGATGCGGCCCTTTAGTTCGCCAATGCGGTCGCGCAGTTCGCGATCGAGACGGCGCACCGTGGCTCGAGCACCCGACGTCGCGGTTGCGCGGTCAACGTCGGCGGAGCGTCCGAGCATTGCGCTTTCCACCTCGCGCGCGAGGACGACACCGGCCGCTCCGAGATCCGCGCGAATCTGTTCGACTTTGCGCGCAGCGCGCGAGAGGAACTCAAGATCGGCGTCAAGTGAGCCCGGTGCGGCGTCGACGTTCGCACCGATAAAATGATAGATCTCTACGGATGGACTCGGCTGACCGTGACGATCGATGCGGCCGTTGCGCTGCTCGAGACGATTGGGGTTGAATGGAATCTCGACGTGAACCATGAGGCGACAGTGCCGCTGCAGATCGATGCCTTCGCTCGCGGTGTCGGTCGCCAGCAAGATACGCACGGGTCGCAGCGCGGGGTCTGCGCCGAACTCGGCGACGATGCGCTGCCGGTCGTCGTCGGGCATCCCGCCATACATCAGCGCGAGGCGCTCGCCGCCGTCGCCTGCTAGGCCGGCGTCGACGAGGATGCGATGCAGCCACTTCTGCGTGGCGCGATACTCCGTGAAGACGATGACCCGTTCGCTCGTCCACGCGGGCTTTCCGGACGGGCGTTCGCGGATGCACCACCCGCGCAGTTTCTCGACGAGAACCTTTGCTTTGGCGTCCGAACGTTTTGCCGCGCTCGCCGACCACTTGCGCAAACGGTCGAGAAGCGCAGTCTCATCCGGTGCGAGGGCCTCCGACGCGCGGGCGGCAACGAGCATCGCTTCTTCCGTCGCGTCTTCGAGTTCGTCGTCGAGCGCGAAGTCGTCATCCGTTTCCTCGTAGGCGGCTCGCACGAGCTCGCGATCCGGACGACGATCGGGGCGCGACACAGCGAGCGTGCGAACGTGCGCATCGAGCGTCGTCGCGAACGCTGCGGGCGACGAGAATAGGCGCTTCTTGAGGAGCAGCAGAATTAAGTCGCAAGCTTCGCCCGCCGCGTCGCCCTTCGTGCGATCGCGCGCGCGACTTCGGCGCAGACCCGCGTAGGCTGCGAGATCGGCATGGGCGCGCCGCTCGTCTTCGCTGTAGGCGACCGGCAGCGCGATGACGTCGCGGCGCGGGAAACGGCTGGAACCGTCCGCTTTTGGACCGAGATCCGCGTCGATTTGTGACTTCATCCGGCGTACGACCGCTCTTCGAAGCGCAGCTTCGTCGGGTGGCACGCCGCGCTGGAACCGTTGCGGATCCAGCATCTCGAGCAATGCCGAGTACGAGCTCTCGTAGCCGTTATGCGGCGTCGCGGATAAGAAGAGGCGGTGCTCGACGTGTGCCGCGAGCAGCGATAACAGCTTCGTGCGCTTTGAATCTGTTGCGTATACGCCGTCCCCGGAGGGCGCACACTGATGGACCTCATCGACGATCAGCAAATCGAAACGTCGCGGATAGGCATTCGTGTCCGGCGGCAAGGTGGAGCGCAACATTTCGAGCGGCCGACCGTCCTTGGCCAATCGAAGCTGATGATCGCTCGGGGAAAATGCCGAAACGGATCGGCGTTGATGCCACGGCGTCGTCTTAACTCGCGAATTTTGTCAGCATCGATGATTTCGAAGGCGAGCCCGAACTTTTCGAGCATCTCGGCGCGCCATTTGTGCCGAAGCGCAGGCGGGCACAGTACAAGAACCGTCCGCGCCCGATGCCGCAGCAGCATTTCCTGGGCGACTAAGCCAGCTTCGATTGTCTTCCCAAGTCCAACGTCGTCGGCAATAAGCAAGTTCACGCGCGGCATATCGAGCGCGCGAACCACCGGATCGAGTTGATAGTCCTCAATCGTGATCGCCGACCGGAACGGTGCCTGCAGCGCCTTGCTATCGGCTGAAGCGACTGCACCCCATCTTACCGCGTCGAGGAATGCCCGAAGTCGTTCTGGGTCGTCGAGGCGATCGCGCCGCGGTGTCGGAAGGGTCGCGCGATCGAGGATGCGCGCGTCGCCTTCGAGCTCCCAAAAGACTCGAAGCTCATCGCTGAGGCCGTCGTCATCGACCGACGAAAGCGTGACGAGATGATCTGCCCGATCGCGCCCGCTCTCAGGGCTTGGCGGGAGCGAACTGGCAACGACCGACACGACGATCCAGTGCCGATCTCGGACACGCGCCAGCTGTCCGACTTCGGGAAGCGCCGCGATCGGTAGTGCGAAAACCATTAACGACGCGTATCGCGATGACTCGCCCAATTCCTATGGACCAACATCAACGATCCTTTACCATTCGCTGGCGCACCTCGCGCCTGTTCAAGCCCTAAGGTTCTCCACGCTTAGCAACATGCCCGGCATCTTCGATCTCCCCCGCTGCCGCCGCCCACGCGTTTCGAATACTATCGAATCATCGAGCGCCGCGTTCACCTCGACGGGCACGTCGAAGTTGACCGAGCGTATTACTCCGCGCCGCCGCGCAAATGGCGGCGCGAAAGTTATCGTTCACGTTGGTCGCCTCTGGTTGCGCATACTTGACCCTTACAACCATGAGTTAGTTCGCGAACACGAACTCACGCAACGCGGCTCCCGGCGCACCGCTGGAGCCGATCGGCCCAAGCAAACGCCGCCGAAGATCGAGCATCTAGTCGACAGAATCGCTCGCCACGGCCCAGCCTGCAGCACATTTGCTCGCTCCGCCGTCGACGAGTACGGCGCAACCGCAGCACGCATGCTCTTCGGCGTGCTGGACCTCGTGAGTCGTTACGGTCCGGAATCGGTCGAGCGCGCGTGCGAAGTCGCTGCTCAAGCCAACTCGCTGCGATATCGATTCTTACGCGCGTACTTGCAACACCAGGCCACGACGCAGCCGCTGCTCGCACGACACAAAGTAGTCGCCGATATCGGAACCTATACCAAACATCTTCATGCCGTTGTACAAGGAGACTTCTATGACCGCCGACGAACTCGATCGCACGCTACGGCAATTGCGCCTGGGTGGAATGGCCGACACGCTGAACACCCGCTCAACAAGCCAGGGCGGGGCAATTAGGGCCAATCGATTTCCTCAGT
>JAABUQ010003940.1_pt1 | contig 26254 bp, 24 predicted proteins | sample 5560001 | NCBI WGS metagenome assembly JAABUQ01 (sample SAMN10711888, study PRJNA513371) | rock metagenome | isolation source: Antarctica rocks | place: Antarctica: Victoria Land, Finger Mt nord | collected 2015-12-18 | reverse complement strand
TGCCTGGAATCTCTGACCCCGGATATGAGCTAGTTAAAGCCTGTATTGCATCTGGGTTCCCTGTAGTACCGATTCCAGGTCCTAGTGCAGCCATCGCGGCACTGAGCGCATCTGGGCTACCAACGGAGCAGTTCGTCTTTGCAGGTTTCTTACCATCGAAAGGTCAAGAGCGTCGAGAGCGCTTGCAAGCAATTCAGGCAGAATTTCGCACCCTAATTTTTTACGAGGCTCCCCACCGACTGCGACAAACTCTGCAAGATTTAGCAGAGGTTTTGAGTCAAGACCGGCAACTAGTGCTGGCAAGGGAATTGACCAAACTACATGAGGAATTCTGGCGGGGCAGCATTGGGGAGGCGATCGCTCAACATCTCGAGCGCGAACCCCAGGGAGAATATACTATTGTCGTTGCTGGTCTGCCGCTAGCTAAACCCCAGTTAACCGAAGCCGAACTCAAAAACGAGCTGCAACAGATCATGGCCCAGGGAATATCGCGATCGCAAGCCAGTCGCCAGTTGGCGAAAGACACCTCACTTCCCCGTCGCCAACTCTACCAACTGGCTCTGAGCCTTCCAGCCCCCGAACAAGAAGAGGGGGAGGGGGCGAGGAGTTAAAACTCTCCTGGAACTCCCAGAGCCCGACGGAAACTTTGTTCCTCTGCTCTAGGTTTGTGGGGTGATAAAGTTGGATCTATATTCTGCTTTCTACTCCCCCACTCCCCCCTTCACCCCCTCCCCCCCTCCTTCTTTAAAGGCAGAAGACTCACAAATTGAATGAAAGGGGCAATATCGGCAGTGGAAACCTGGATTTGGGGCAAAAATCTGGCTAAATTTGCTGGGATCTTGCCGATGTTGGCTCAAATCTTCCTGGTGCTTTTGCGCTACCTGCGCCAGTTGAGTCTCAATCGCATCCAATTGGCTAGAGGTGAGCATGATTAGATCCGATTGCTTACACTGTTCCAAGTTGTAAAATGAGGCCACTGCATGTTGCTGCGGGTAGAGATAGCGAGCTGCAAGTAAGTAAACTAATGCCTGCCGCTGGTCGAAGGCTGATTTACCTGTTTTGAAATCTAAAATGTGTAGCGTTCTATCAGTTTCAGTAAAAACGCAATCCATCGCTGCATACAGCCGGAAGCGATAATTCTCCTGGTCAATCAAAATCGGTCTGGGAAACCCTTCGTCGCCTCTAGTCAACTGGATGATGTGTTTCCCCACTAAAACTGGGTCATCGTGATAGTTTTTCAGAATTTGAATGACGCGCTGCTGAACTTCAAATGTCGATCTGCTCAATAGCAGCAGCTGTGCTACTCTCTCTACACCATCTGGCTGGTTCAACAGCTGGCTATGATGATGATGAAATTCATACACACCTTTTTGGGCGAGTAAGCCAATCCGCTGAGGGGGAGTGGCTTGAGCCAACAGGGCTTTGACTGCTGGTTCATTTTGCCGCGCTTTGATAAACCCCCGCTTCATCTGACAATGCCAGCGTTCTTGCCCCACGGCAGGGGTAACTAAAGACCAAAGGTGATAACTAGCGAAGGGTCGCCCTGGGGTTGGCATTGTTGAGAATCAGCGAGTAAAAACGCGGGTTGGATGCTTACGGTTATACCGCGAAGCCAACAGCTTCAGATAATATGTGAATGATGAACAACAGCAAGTGGCAAACGATGAGCGCTAGTAGCAATTCCAGCAAGATCAAGTTTGGCACCGACGGCTGGCGAGGGATTATTGCTGATGACTTTACTTTCCCTAACGTCCGGAAAGTGACGCGGGCGATCGCTAGTTATCTAGAAACCGCCTATGCCAAAGACCGACCAGTTCTGATCGCCTACGATACCCGCTTTCTCGCCGACCAATTTGCCCAAGCTGCCGCTCTGGTGCTGGCAGATCTGGGTTGGACAGTTAAAATTGTCGAGCGGGATTGCCCAACCCCAGTGATTGCTTACAACGCCCGTCACTTAAATTCAGCTGGGGCGCTGATGTTCACTGCTAGCCATAATCCTGCACCATATTGTGGTATTAAATATATTCCCGACTATGCTGGTCCTGCCACTCCTGAAATCACTGATACTATTGTGGCAAATATCGTCAGTGCTGCGGATACCTCGCCCAACGGCAACCTATCTGGTCAAATCTATACCTTCGACCCGAAACGGGACTATCTACAATTTATTTATACCCTACTGGATGTGAATCGGATTCGCAGCGCTCAGTTGCAGGTGAAGTACGATGCTCTCTATTCTACCTCTCGTGGCTACTTGGATACGGTCTTGGAACACTGCGGTTGTCATCTAGAAACCTTCCACACATACCGGGATGTCCTATTTGGCGGTGGGATGCCAGAACCTAAGGGAGAACAGCTGATGGAGCTGGTGGAAGCAGTCAAGCAAGATCGGGCAGATTTGGGTCTAGCGACCGATGGAGATAGCGATCGCTTTGGGGTGATTGACGATCAAGGCAACATCCTACCCCCCAACACCGTCTTGTTGGTGCTAGCGCGCCACTTAATTAAAAATAAAGGCAAGACAGGTGCGATCGTCCGTACGGTTGCCACCACCCATCTGCTCGATAACCTCGCAGCCAAATACGGGCTGGAAATTTACGAAACTCCGGTGGGCTTCAAATACATTGGGGAGAAAATGCGCCAAACCACTGTGTTGATTGGGGGGGAAGAATCGGGCGGCTTAAGTATTAGCGGTCACATTCCTGAAAAAGATGGCATTCTAGCCGATATGCTCGTGGCAGAAGCGATCGCCTACGAAGGCAAACCCCTGAGCCAGCTCGTGGCAGAAGCGATTGCCGAAGCCGGTGGACCCCTCTACAACAAACGCCTCGATCTGCACCTGGATGACACCCATAAAGCATCTGTTATAGAATCCTTCACGAAAAACCCACCAGCAAATATCTCCGGCATCTTGGTTAAGGAGGTAGGTCGCAAAGATGGTATCAAACTCTACTTAGAAGACGGTAGCTGGGTCCTCTTACGCCCTTCTGGAACAGAACCCTTAATGCGCGTTTATCTGGAAACCAATTCAGAAGAAAAACAAATCCAAATTGCCGCCCAAATGCAACACCTAATTAACCAGCTGGCACCGGCAAGAGTTTAAACGCCGATGGACGCGGATGAACGCTGATAATAGAGATAATCTGCGTTTATCTGCGGTTTATGAAAACCCTTGCCAATCTGCTTACATCGCTCATTTTAGCGAGTTGGGTGGCAGCGATCGCTATCCTCTCTGTCCAAAATGCCACCCCGGTATCGCTGAAATTTCTCAACTTTGAGTCGATTCAGCTGCCGGTGGGTTTAGTGCTAGCCTTCAGCGTCTGTGTGGGAATAATTGTTGTAGCCTTGCTCCAACCCCTCTGGAGTCTCGCTAGTCCATGGCGAGGTCGTTCTCAATCTCAGGATGACCTGGAGGACGATTTTTTCTCAGACGATCAAGCTCGGTGAAATGCCAAGTAGGAGTAATGTTTATGAATAGAACTGACGACGCAACTTCGAGCCAACTACTTCGTCTCCATCCAATTCTGCCCCGCACGCACATCAACCACCAGAGGCACACTTAGCTCCACAGCCGATTCCATCGTGGAGCGGATTTGCGGCTGTAACTCTTCCCACTCAGATGGGGGAACTTCAAACACGAGTTCGTCGTGAACTTGCAATAACAACCGTGCCTGGTAGTTCTGCAAAACTTCGTGCAATCTCACCATTGCAATTTTGATAATGTCGGCACTCGAACCCTGAATTGGGGCATTGGCAGCTGCCCGTAGCAACCCTGCATCATATGCACTCAACCCCCGCAGGCTCTCAAGGTTAATTTCTTCCGGTTTGCGGTTTAGGAGCCCACGGAGGCGATCGCTGGTGAAATTAAAGTAGCGGCGACGACCAAGAATTGTTTCAACATAACCTTGGGCGATCGCTTGCTGCTCCATCCGTTGTAAATAGGCAAACACCTTTGGATACCGCTGGTTAAACCGCTCAATAAACACCTTGGCGTCTTGTGCCTTCACCTTGGCTTCCCGCGCAAACCGCTGAGCGCCCATGCCGTAAATCACACCGAAATTGATCACTTTGCCCAACCGCCGCTCTTCTGGTGTCACAATTTCCTTCTCGAACAGCAGTCGTGCAGTCACAGTATGAACGTCCTTATTCCCTCGGTACGCCTCAACCAACACTGGTTCTTGAGTCAGATGAGCCAAAATCCGCAACTCAATTTGCGAATAGTCCGCTGCTACCATTAACCAGCCCGGTTCTGGCACAAACGCCTTACGAATCTCCCGACTGAAAGCCGTGCGGATGGGAATATTCTGCAAATTCGGATTAGAAGAAGACAACCGCCCTGTTGAGGTGCCAGCCTGGTTAAAATCCGTGTGTACCCGATGGGTATCTGGACGCACCAGTACTGGTAGCGCATCTACATAGGTAGACTTCAACTTAGACAGAGTGCGGTGTTCCAGAATCGTATCAACGACCGGATTGTCTCCTCGTAGCTTTTCCAGCGTTGCCGCATCGGTAGAATAGCCCAGATTAGTTTTGCGAGACTTCTTACGATCTAAATTAAACTTGTCAAATAACAACTGGCTCAACTTTTTTGGGGAATTCAAGTTAAACTTTTCTCCCGCTACTGCGTAAGCTTGCTCCTCAATCGCTGCTAAATCCCGTGCCAGTTGCTGTGAGAGTTGCTTTAGATAAGCTAAGTCAATGCGGATGCCGTCGTATTCCATCTCGGCTAGCACTGGCTCCAAAGGCTGTTCGACTTCCCACAACAGCTTGTGTAAGTCTAGAACCTTCTCCAGTTCCGCCCGTAACTTCGGCACCAACCCAAAGGTGGCATAGACATCTATACCACAATAGTCAGCTACAGTCGGAATATTTAGATCGGCGATCGTTTTGCCTTTGGGTACTAAATCTAGGTAACTTTTAGCCGTTAGTCCCAAATATCTCTGAGCCAGTTCACCAAGATTGTGGCTGCTATCGGGATTCAAGACGTAACTAGCCAACATTGAGTCAAATACTACCCCAGCAAGCACAATTCCCTGACAACGCAGAATTAGTCGGTCAAACTTGGCATTTTGCAGTGCTTTGGGATACTCCGCGCTTTCTAAAATCGGGCGCAGAGCCTCTAACACCGTACTTTTATCCAGGTTGCCCCCATCGGTGTGACCTGTAGGGATGTAGGCAATCTCATCAAGTTCAGGTCCCCAGCAGCAGCCAATTCCTACGAGTTCAGCATCGCGGGGCTCTAGGTCTGTAGTTTCAGTATCCCAGGCTACTGGAGAATTTGGGTTGGTATAGCTCTTCAGCTGGCTCACCAACTCCCTCAGTTTAGCTGGGGTATCAATAATCCGAGGTTTAATCGGGGAGAGTGCTTGCTGTTGAGCCGCTTCTGTATCGGCAGCACTGAAAAACCAGAGGTCATCACTGAGAGAGGGCGAGAGGCGTGAGAAGTAAGAGCTTGCTTCCCCTGCTCCCCTGTCCCCTGTCCCCTGCCCCCTGCCCTCTGCCTCTTCCGCTATGCCACCAAATCGCTGCTGAAGTTGAGTAATTTTGCCTAAAAAAGATTTGAACTCTAGCTTTTCTAAAATTAGTTCTAGAACAGTCGGATCAAAACCCCTGAGTTTGCAGTCTTCTACCTTGATTTCTAAGGGAACATCGAGTACCAGAGTTGCCATGAAACGGGAGTGGTAGGCTAGCTCCTTACCCTCTTCCAGCTTTTTCTTAGTGGCTCCTTTGAGCTGATCCAAAGCAGCATAAATCTGGTCGAGGTTACCGTAGGAGTCGAGCAACTGTACAGCTGTCTTCTCGCCAATGCCCTTAACACCAGGGATATTATCCGACTTATCTCCACACAGAGCTTTGAAATCCACCACTTGGGATGGTAGAACCCCTAGTTTCTCTTTAACCTGCTCTGGTGCAAACTCGGTAAGGGCGTTGGTACTGCTACGCTGCCAGAAGGTTGAACCCAGATACAAAACGCTAATGCCCTTAGCTGTGTCAATCAGTTGAAATAAATCGCGGTCACCCGTTACAACTTTTACCCGATAACCCGCGCTTGCCCCCTGAACCGCTAGAGTTCCCAAAATATCGTCTGCCTCGTAGCTTGGAGCTGTCACAATTTGCAGATTCAAAGCATCTAGCAGTTCGTGGAGATTTTTCATGTCGGGGATAAAGTCTTCTGGTGTCCCCGGACGGTCGGCTTTATAGGTATCATCGGCTTCGTGGCGAAAGGTGGGCAAACCCAAGTCGAAGGCGATCGCCATCGCTTCAGGCTGCTCGGCTGTCATCACTTCTAATAGCGACTTGAGGAAGCCAAAACAGACACTAGTAGGAATTCCAGTAGTTGTTTGTAGTCCCCCATCGCGCCCTTTAGCAAAGGCGAAATAAGAGCGAAATGCCAAGGAGTGTCCATCAACCAAGATGAGTGTAGGGTGCATCTCGGCTGAGTTATCAGATACCAATAGGTTGGAGGCGGAAGTAGCTTGAGACATAGATATATTCTACCCAGTAGCGTCCGTATATACCATGATTTAGCTAGCCCAAGGAAAGCACTTACTTGACACTTACTTAGCTAACCAACGATAATAATGTGTTTGCCACCTAATTTCTGCTCGGATCAGGTAAACACATGGCAAAAGCTGGAACTGTTTTCAAACAAGACCTGTACCAGCTACCTGTACGGCAAATCCAAGAACCAGATTATGACCTACGCAATCATTGAAACCGGCGGCAAGCAACTACGAGTCGAACCAGGTCGCTTCTACGATATTGAACTGCTTAGTGCTGAACCCGACGAGACAGTCACTCTAGAAACCGTCTTATTAGTGCAGCATAACGGTGACGTTTCCATCGGTCAGCCCTTTGTGGACGGGGCAACGGTGGAGGGCAAGGTGATGCGACACTTGCGAGGTCGCAAAGTCATTGTCTACAAGATGAAGCCCAAGAAGAAAACCCGCAAGAAGCGGGGGCATCGCCAGGAAATTACTCGACTGATGATTAACTCCATCAGCCTCAATGGTTCAGTGCTAACCTATGAAGCAGACGTTACCGATGAGGCTCAAGCAGACGCTATCACGCCGGTAGCTGATGCAGACCCGGTGGAAGTTGCTGCTGAAAATATTCCTGAGACAACTGATGCAGTCGTGACGGAAGCGACGACTGGCGTCATGTCGGAAGTCGCTGAGACGACAGATGAATCGGCAACGGACGTGGCTGAAATCGCTGCTGAACCAGAAGCTGATGAATCGGCAACGGACGTGGCTGAAACTATTCCTGAGACAACTGATGAACCAGCGACGGCAGTGACGAGCGAGGTAGCGTCGGAAGTCGCTCCTGAGACAGCCGATGAACCGGCAACGGCAGTGGCTGAAATCGTTGCTGAACCGGAAGCTGAATCTCAATCCTAAAATAGTAGAGACAAGGGAGGAAATTATGGCTCATAAGAAAGGCACCGGTAGTACTCGCAACGGTCGCGACTCTAATGCCCAGCGCCTTGGTGTCAAGCGCTATGGTGGTCAAACTGTGCGGGCAGGCAACATTCTCGTGCGTCAGCGCGGCACTAAGTTTCACCCAGGCAACAATGTTGGTCGCGGGAGTGATGATACACTATTCGCCCTGATCGACGGCGTAGTGCAATTTGAGAGAAAGGGTAAAGACCGCAAGAAGGTAAGCGTCTACACAGCGCCAGTCACAGCTGAAGCGGCACCTGAAGCTGAAACGGTTGCGTCCTTAGCCTGAGAAAGGAAGGTGAAAGGGAAAAGGTGGTTTCTTCCCCTTTTCCCTTTCATTAAAAGTGGTGTCTATAAATGAGTGTATGTGCCGCCCCACCTAGACCCAAGCCAGCGAGGGATACAATCAGCAAAATCCCAAAGGCTTGCCATTGACTAAACCTAGATGTTTGCAGCTCTAGCCGCGCTAATGACTTAGCTGACATCAGAACCAAGGCTTGGGCAAACGCACTAAACCAGGTAATGACGAAAACTGTCAAGAAAGCAGCTATAGTTACGCTCACGAAAGCTCTAGTATCCGACTTCAGCGTAAATCCCACAAGATCTTTGACTAAGGGCAACGCGGATGTTAAAGCTCCCGTCAATACAAACGCGAACGCCACAGCCGCCAGCCAAATCGCCCAAGGAGCATTGGGTACTGTAGATAATAGCCACCCCAAGCTCATATACGTAACCAGTAATAGCAGCAGGGAGACCCAGGGAAGTCTTTTTGAGGTTAACATTCTCTAAGATTGCCAGTCTTATTGAGCTTGCTCGACGCTAGCCAAGGAGCTACCTCCGGCGGACCGTTGAGTATTCCTTAAAACTACCCCATTGTCTAAATATTGGAGACTGATCGGAGTAGCTTTGTAAAAAATCCTGGTTGACCATTGTTAGTAGCTCTATGACAATAGGAAAAATGAGAGTTCTTAAATATATGCTCTTAAACATTTGTAATACTGTGTAAAGGCGCTTTCCGAGTGTCACGTCTTCTTAGGGTATCTTCATGAAGCAACTTGTTATCGTCGAGCGCTTATGCCTCGTTGGTCATATTTTGTCGAAGGCTTTTGGACTAGCAGGGTTGCTGCTGGTTGTGCCTCATGCGGAAGTGGTTCTGAATTTAGCGGCTGGGCAGACAGCCATTGAGTGGAGTCTGGCTGGAGGTGGAGTGGTTGATATCCTTTTGGGAACAGTTGCTGTCTCCATTTATGCCTACCGGACTCTGGGACTGCGGTCAACGCTAGCGTTTATGCTGCCAACTATTTTTATCTCATTAGGCAGTGAATTACTGGGAACCAGTACCGGCTTTCCATTTGGTGACTACAGCTATCTAAGTGGCTTAGGATACAAAATTGCTGGGCTAGTCCCTTTCACAATTCCCTTGTCCTGGTTCTATGTGGGGTTTTCTTCCTACTCGATTGCTCGTGTAGGTCTGGATGCCACTCAAAAGCCTAGCTGGCTGCGCCACATGGGTGCAGTCGTGCTGGGAGCTATGCTGTTCACCTCCTGGGATTTTGTCCTAGAGCCAGCTATGAGTCAGACAGCTTTTCCTTTTTGGTATTGGGAACAACCGGGAGCCTTCTTTGGGACGCCTTACCAAAACTACGCCGGTTGGTTTGGCACTAGCGCTTTGTTTATGAGTGTAGCAGCACTGTTGTGGAGCAAGACTCCGTTGAAATTAGAGCGAGCGCAACTGAGTCTGCCCTTAGCTGTTTATTTAAGTAACTTTGCCTTTGGAGCGGCGCTCAGTTGGGCCTCTGGGTTTTCAATTCCAGTGTTGCTGGGCTTATTAGTGGGCGTTGTTCCCGTTTTTGCCCTGTGGTGGATGGCACAACCCACAGCAGCAACCGTTGCTATGGACTCGACCACACAAATCCCAGTTGCTCCCGTTGAAGTGGCCTTGAAATGATCTGGACTGGTGGCGATCATGGTTGACTGGCTCACAGTGGAGGGCTCACTTTCACTGGGACTGCTACTTATCCAAGTGCCGGCAACGGCGATTCTGCTGTCGCGCCTCCTCAAAGGTCCCACCCGTCTTCCTCCCATTGAGCCTAGCTGTGCCACACCAGAACTATTGGGTACTGTCAGCGTTGTGGTCCCCACCTTAAATGAAGCTGAACGTATTGGTCCCTGTCTTTTGGGGTTAAGCCGGCAAAGCTATGAAGTCCAGGAAGTTATTGTTGTAGACAGCAACTCTCAAGACGGGACGCCCGACCTGGTAAAGGCAGCTCAACAGAAAGACCCACGCTTTCGCCTGATAACGGATGACCCCTTACCAGCTGGCTGGGTGGGGCGTCCTTGGGCTTTGCATAATGGCTTTTTGCATATTGAAGCGGCCCCAAGTTCCGTGCCCGTAGAGTGGGTTCTTGGGATAGATGCCGATACCCAGCCCCAGCCCGGTTTGATTGCCGGTTTAGTCAGGACGGCGCAAGCACAAGGCTATGACCTGGTGTCACTCTCACCTCAGTTCATCCTCAAGTATCCAGGGGAATGCTGGCTGCAACCGGCGCTGTTGATCACTCTCCTCTACCGCTTTAACCCAGCTGGGAGCAAAACTCAAGTTGCTGATCGAGTGATGGCAAATGGGCAGTGCTTCTTGTGCCGTCGTGAGGTTTTAGCCCAGATGGGTGGTTATACCAGTGCGCGTGGTTCTTTTTGTGATGATGTCACTTTGGCAAGGAATGTCGCTGCTCTTGGCTTCAAGGTTGGCTTTCTGGATGGAGCCAAGGTGCTGAAGGTGCGGATGTACGAGGGAGCCGTCCAGACATGGAAGGAATGGGGGCGATCGCTCGACCTCAAGGACGCCTGCTCTACCGCCCAGTTATGGGGCGATTTATGGCTGCTGCTAGCCGTCCAAGGGCTACCTCTACCTATAGTACTCAGCTCCCTCTTTCTTTCCCCCCCTCACCCCTTCACCCTCTCACCCTCTCACCTCTCGTTGGGGCTGAATCTATTTCTGTTGGCGATTCGCTTTGCCTTGCTGTTCGCGATCGCTCCTTCCTACGACCACAAAAACACTACAGCTGGCTGGACGTTCTGGCTCTCCCCCTTGGCAGACCCTTTAGCAGTGCTGCGAATTTTTCTATCTGCCCTGAGCACTCCTACTCAGTGGCGGGGGCGGAAGTATGGAGGAGGGGGTGAGGGGGTGAGGGGGTGAGGGGGGAATTTCTCCCACTCCCCCACTCTCCCCCTCCCCCCTCCTATTCTGGGGTCTCTACATCCTTCTCAGAGATTGAAGTTACCTGATCTCCCCGTTCCAGCTCCCAGAGAATTTGATTCCCCTCCCGTCGCACTCGTGACACGATCCAGTTACGCCAGCGCCACTCGTCTCCTCGGCTCGTGACAGCACTAGCATGGACATCCATCAAGTCGGCTAATTCGGAACTGGTAATTAGGTAGCCTTTAACAGCAATTTCGTCGGCTATGTGTAAGGTTTCTACTAGGTTGCGGAGTTGAGCAACCCTCAACTCGCGCGGCATTTCGTCGCTAGTGTTGGCTTGAGTTGGGACTGGCAAATCCGTCATAGTCATATCTGAGGTGAGACGACTGGGTTGTGTAGTTTTGTGAATGATCTCAGGGATAGGGTCTAAATCAGATTCTCCTACTATTAATCGATGAGTAGCTTCAACCGTTGATTCGTCAGAGCCGTTGGGCAGCATTTGTTGTAGGGATGGGGATCTGCCATTAGCAAAGGCACGTGCGATCGCATCACAGCGCTCGTTACCGATATTGCCTGCATGACCCCGGACATGTTGCCACGTAACCATCTGGATATTGAGTTCATCCAGAATTTCCCATAAGTCTTTGTTGAGGACGTCTTTATTTTGGGCGGTTTTCCAGCCTTTCTTTTTCCAGCCTTTAATCCACTGGGTAACGCCTTTGATCGTATATTCGCTATCAGTGTAAAGGGTAACGGGCGCAGATTGTTTAGCTGCCCTCAGAAGTTTTAGGGCAGCGATCGCAGCTTGCATCTCCATCCGGTTATTGGTAGTGAGAGCTTCATCGCCGCCCAGTTCATAAATTGAGCCATCGGTGAAATAGACGACGACAGCCCAGCCGCCAGGACCAGGGTTGCCGGTGCAGGCTCCATCAGTGTAAATGCATTCGATTATGCGTGGTAAGGGCATGATTATGGCGCTACTTTAGTTCCTCTGGGACCAGGATGCGTCCAGCATAACCGGCACGCTTATAGCGTTCAAGCACGTCCAAGGCGATTGCCCTAGCCTTGAGCGCAGTCACCAGAGCCACGGTTGCCCCGCCGAAACCAGCACCAGTTAAGCGGGCTCCAAATACGCCGGGAGTTTCCTGTAGCATCGCCACCAGCGTATCCAGCGCGGCAGTTGAAACTTCGTAATCGTCGCGCAGGCTGATATGGGAAGCGTTCATCAGTTCACCAAAGCGCTCAGCGGAGACCCCTTGAAGAACCTCAAGCACCCGGTTATCCTCAGTGATTACGTGGCGTGCGCGACACCGTAAGGGTTCTGGTAACGCTTCTGCTACCTGTGGATCGGTGATATCTCTCAATGCCTGAACTCCCAACAGCCGCGCCGCTTCCTGGCATTGGCGCGAACGTTGGTTGTACCCGCTTGCCGCTAGAGTGCGGGGGACGCCACTGTCTATAACTAGAATCTCGGTAACCGTTGGGAAAGTCAGCATTCGACGCTCAAGTGTGCGGGTGTCGAGAAACAGCATGTGTTCAGTGTCAGCGAGGCTTGAGGCCATCTGGTCCATGATGCCGCAGTTGACTCCAGCATACTGGACTTCAGCCTGCTGTCCGAGCTGGGCAAGCCGCACATCGTCAATATTGAGCCTCAACAAGGTGCGCAGCCCCCTAAGAGTAGCAATTTCCAGAGCGGCGCTACTAGACAAGCCTGAGCCTATAGGAATCGAGGAGGTAATGTGCAGATTGATGGGTGGTATGGTGTACCCTTCCTGCTCCACAAGCCGGATACACCCCAAGACATAGCTCGCGAAAGAGTGTGGCGGTGAACTGCCTGAACTGCTGACTGGTTGGTTGAGCTTGCGGGAGCGCGTCGCCGGAGCCGCCACAGGCGTTCCGTTGAGTTCTTGGGAGTAAAAGTGGTGCTGCTCATCTGGACTGAAACCCAGCTGCACCTTGGTGCATTGGGGGATCGCCGTCGGGAGTACAAAGCCATCGTTGTAGTCGGTATGGTCGCCGAGCAGGTTCACCCGACCCGGAGCAATGGCTTGTGTTTCAGGTGCTGCACCAAAGATCTGCTGGAAATTGGTCATTACACATTCAGAGCTACAGCTTGTAGCTCCTTAGCCTTCTCCTCAGGGAGAGTGTCGTTGGCAAACATCCCTGCTGCCAGCTCGGTTCCCGCCAGGTACTTGAGCCGATCCTTAGTACGATACGGTGGATAGAACTCGGCATGCAGGTGGATTTCTGGATGGGCCTTTTTGTCAGTAGGCGCTTGAAACCAGGCCATCAAGTAAGGGAAGGGGCGATTCCAGAGACCGTCATACTTGAGAGTGACGGTCTTTAAGGCTCTAGCAAGCCCTCCGCGCTGCTCGACCGTGAGTTCCATGAATGTAGCGACTGGTTGAATTGGGGCAATCCAGACTTCGTATGGGTAGCGGGCGCATACAGGTACGAACGCGATCGCCTGCTCATCTTGATAGATAATCCGCTGATTGTCCGCAATCTCTTTTTGAATCAGGTCTTGCAGCAAAGAGTGCTGATGTTCCCGATAATAAATCTGCTGACACTCTCCCATACGTGCCGGAAGCGGTGGCACAAAGGGATAGGCGTAGATCTGACCATGGGGGTGGTGCAAGGTCACCCCTACCTCCACACCACGGTTCTCAAACGGCAGCACATACTGAATCTGTGGGGGCGCAAGGCGAGTCCGGTCAGCCCACACTTGCAACAGCAGCTCGAGGTGGTCGAGTTCCAGAGAGCTAAGGGAGGCGCGGGAGTCCTGAGTAAATACCACAACCTCGCACGCGCCATTGGCGGGCAGGGTGTCAACGACGCTATCAGGTGGATTATGGGCAGCCGGAGTCATCGAGGGAAAGCGGTTGTCGAAGACCGCTATATCATATTGCCCTTGGGGGAGTTCGGTCGGCAGCTGTAGCTCTTTGGTGGGTGCTAGTGGGTTGTACTCAGGAGGCGGCATAAAGGTACGCTCCTGACGGTGACTAGCGTAAGCGACCCATTCGCCCCGTAACGGATGCCAGCGCAGGTGTGGGTTTGCCGCCATTGGCTCATCGCTGGGGCTGGGGGCCGCGATCCCTTCCACTATCGGGTAACGGCTATATAAAGTCATCTGACGACCATCCGGCTTTAGCAGCTTCTGGGAGTACATAAAAAGAAGGGTGTGGGGTGTGGGGTGTGAGGGAAAGACACTCTTGAACCTCTTTCCCTATACCCTACACCCCGTTCTTGGCTTGTACCCTGTGGGATGTAGGTGCATCATCTTCCCCGACACCCTACACCCCACACCCCACACCCTGCTTCAGGTTTCCCTGTTCCAAAAAGCCTGGATTTGCCTCAAGGCTGCTGGGGCGATATTGAACACTGCCCAACTCGCTGCTGCAACCACTGGTAGTAGAACGAACGCCACACGCCAATCAATGTCCATATCTAAATTCCTTCTCTTAGCTAGAGATTAAAGTTTTTTCAACTGTTCTCATTTTTATTTTTAGCTGAAATGGGCAAATTTTCCATACCCTTGCTCAGAATTATTGGTAATCATTACATTTGATCGCCAAAGTAGCCCTGATTAGGTGATGGGAAATCCGAGTTCTGTGCCCTTACCAGCATGAACTAAAGCTAACTTTTTGTAACGGCGTGCATGTTCGAGCAATTCTGCTACTTCTGCATCTGAAACCTCGCGGAGACGCTTGGCAGGCACTCCCACAACGAGCGATCGCGGTGGCACATCTTTGTTAACCACTGCCCCGGCACCAATAATGCTACCGGCTCCCACCCGGACCCCGTCTAACACCACTGCCCCAATCCCAATCAAGCTACCCTGTTCAATGGCAGCCGCATGCACCACCGCACGATGGCCTACCGTTATGTGGTCTGCCAAAATCGTTGGTTGACCGGGGTCGCCGTGTAAAATCGCCCCATCCTGGATATTCGTACATTCTCCAATTTCAATTCGCTCCACATCCCCCCGCAAAACCGCTCCATACCAGACACTGGACCCGGTAGCTAGCTTGACCCAGCCCATGACAACCGCATTTTCGGCGACAAAGGCAGCAAGGGAAAGGTCGGGACGGGGCCAGTAGGATATGTTAGACACGGTAGTATATTGGATATGATATCTTGGAATACGGTTGGAACTCCAAACAAACCTTGAGCTTGCTCAAGGAAGTCGCTGGGGGTAGCTCCAGCCAACCCTTGAGTTGCTAAACGCTTAAGGATCTGGTGGCAAGACTGCAAAACCAGGATATCACGGTGTAAGACTGCTACAAAACCACTGGCGTTGGTGCTAAAAAACATGCTCGTCCGCTCTTCATGATGAATCCAGGCTTGCAGTACCCAATTTTTGGCCCAGAAATTCAGTGCCCTCACTGTCGCCAAACCATTCCGGCGCTAACGTTAACGGACACTTACCTGTGTCCACGCCATGGCGCCTTTGAAGCAGACCCAAAGACAGAAGAACTGATCCATCTCCAATCGGAGCGTCACTGGCGGCGCTGGAATAATCAATGGTATCGGCAACACGCGCATCCGGATGGAATTCGGTTTGAAATCCATGAAGCGCTAGACCGGCTCTATACCCAAGGCTACCGAGCAACACGCGTAATCATTGCTCGCCGCTATCAGGAATTAATTAGTGGCTATTTAGAGCGCAGTACACCTTGGCGCGGGCAGTCGGAACCGTCTCAACCGCGCCTGTACGGCTTGCCGGTGGAATTTAGTCCCGATTCCCAAGAGGAACCGTGTTGGGAAGTGATTAATTTTGACCTGGAAAAAGAGCCCGGTGTCCCAGTCCGCTACCCCTATTTCCGTTTATTTGAGTAGGTGTAGCCCGATGCATCACGCCTCAATCCGCACCGGGGATATTCATCACGCGATCGCTTTCTACGAACAGCTAGGATTTAGGGTCTCTGAACGCTTTACTACTGGCTATACCCTGGCTTGCTGGATGGAAGGACTAGGCGGACGCATTGAATTGATCCAAATTCCAGAGCCGCGTCCTGCCCCGGATGCCTTTGAGGATGAGCACTATGTTGGGTACTACCATTTGTCGTTTGACCTCACTGATTTAGCGACAGATCTGCCAAGTTGGTTAACGGGCTTGAAGGCACGCTTTGTCGAGGCGCTTTATACCCAGCCAGACTTGTTCCACCCCCTGAAGGTGCTGTTGGAGCCAACGCAACAACAGATCGGCGATCGCATCTATGAGGTGGCCTTTATTGCCGATGCTGATGGTTTACCGCTTGAGTTTATCCGGGTTTTGAGCTCGCTCAATGCAGCCGCCGGAGCTGCCTCCGGCGGAACATTGAGTTTCTAGGCGGGAATTTGAAACGCAGAGGGGAAGAGAGGATATCGCAGAGGTCCGCAGAGTTAAGGGTTAGTTTAGAATTTCTATTGGTTGGCTCCACAAGTTTTCACAAACTTCATGTCTTTATTGCGTCGATATCATTTCCTGCTTTTTCTGTTCAGTCTCTGCCTGAGTACGATGCTTTTGTTCTCCACCAGCAAGGCTACCTCTACCCAGGTGATAGCTGCCGAGTCCCAGCCATCAGTTACCCAGGAGGAGATACCGTCTTTAACCACGGATGTCCGCAAAACGGTGCTGGAAAATGGTCTCACTGTTTTAACTAAGGAAGTGCATACTTCCCCACCCAGTTGTGAGTGTACAGGTGTGGTATCGGGTAGGAGAGCGCAACGAAGCACCAGGGCTTAATGGCATTGCCCACCAGTTGGAACACCTGATGTTCAAAGGCACGGTGGATCGCCCGATTCAGTTTGGTCGTCTGCTTAATGCGCTGGGCAGCGATTCAAATGCCTTCACCAGCTATGATGAGACTGCTTACTTCGACACGGTGGAGCGAAATAAGCTGCGGGCTATGCTGACACTGGAAGCTGACCGGATGCATAACGCCCTCCTGGGGCCAAATCAATTGGCTAGTGAAAAGCGTGTGGTAATTTCTGAGTTGCAGGGATACGAAAATAACCCTGCCTACCGCCTAAGTCGGGCGGTAATGCGTGCCGCATTTCCTAATCAGCCTTATGGGTTGCCAGTGGGTGGCACTAAGTCAGATGTGGAGAAGTTTACGCCTGCCGAGGTACAGAAATACTATAAAACCTACTATAGTCCCAATAATGCCACTTTGGTAATCGTGGGGGATTTTCAGACAGAGCCGACTCTGGCGGCAGTCAAAGAAATTTTTGGCAGGGTGTCCGAGCGGGGAACTCCAGCAGTAACAACATCTGCATCTATTAGTCAGAGCGGGGTAGTACCTGGAGCGCCTTCTAAAGCACCGATTGTATTGCGGCAGCCGGGGAGTGCGCCATTGCTACAGGAGGTGTATCCGTTGCCACCGATCAATAATCCGGATGTACCAGCGCTGAATGTGATGGATTACATCCTGACAGGAGGGCGGAGTTCTCGACTTTATCAAGTACTGGTGCAATCGGGGCTAGCTAGCGACTTTGGGGGTGGGACACAAAACTTGATTGCAGGCGGCTGGTATGAATTGTCTGCGACGGCGGCTCCTGGTAAAAACTTGGCAGAAATTCAGCAGGCGCTAAACCAAGCGATCGGTGATTTACAGAACCAAGGTGTGACGGCAGCAGAGCTGAATCGGGCAAAGACGCAACTGCGAGCTGGCTTGCTCTTGCAAAATCGCGATATTACCAGTCAGGCGACGCAGCTGGCTAATGACCAAACAGTAGCTGGGGATTATCGCTACACAGACCGCTATCTGGCTGCAGTTAATCAGGTCACTACAGCAGATGTGCAGCGGGTGGCCAAAAAATATCTAGCACCGACATTGCGCACAGTGGGATTGTTTGAGCCGACCCAAGTGACAGGTAAATCGAGTGCTGGGGTGGCAGGTTCGACGCAGACCTCCGAACACTTCAACCTCGGCCCACCGGTAGACCCAGCTGAGGTGGCAAAATATCTGCCGCCAGTAGGACCAGGCGCAGTGTCTACTACTCAAGTGCTGCCAAAGCAATTTAGTTTGGCAAATGGCTTAAAAGTTTTGTTGTTACCCGATCGCAGTACCCCAACCGTGACGCTTGCTGGTTATGTTAGAGCCGGTACAGCGTTTGACTCCGATGCCAAAGCAGGTCTTGCCAGTCTGACTGCAGAAAACCTGATGAATGGTACTAAAACTATGGCTGCCTTGGCTATTGCCCAAACTTTGGCAAACCGAGGCGCAGATCTGTCGTTTAATGCCAGTCGCGAAGGGGTGATCATTACCGGCAATGCCTTGGTAGCAGATTTACCCACCTTGGTCCAGGTGCTAGGCGATGTGATGCAAAATGCTACCTTCCCAGCCGATGAGTTAGAACTGAGTCAGCAACGTGCCTTGACTGCCTTGAAGGTGGCATTGGATAACCCTGCATTCTTGGCACAACGGACATTTCAACAAACGATCTACCCAGATACTCATCCGTTTCACGTCTTTCCAAAGGCAGTCAGCCTGATGAACATTACCCGTGCCGATCTCGTGCAGTTTTACCAAGAGCATTATCAGCCAGAAAACACAGTGCTAACCCTCTTGGGAGATTTTAAGCCCGACCAGGTACAATCGCTACTTGAACAGCAACTGGGCAGTTGGAAAGCTAGTGATCAATCCACACAGCTCAATTATCCACCCGTGCCGCTGCCCGCCAAGACTGTTCGCCTCCATCCAGTCCTCCCTGGTAAAACCGAGTCCGTCACGTTTATGGGTTACAGGGGCATCGACCGGAAAGACCCACGTTACTATGCAGCGATGGTGCTGAATCAGATTGTGGGCGGCAATACGCTAGCGAGTCGGCTGGGAACTGAAATTCGCGATCGCCTAGGTTTGACCTATGGCATCTATAGCTCCTTCCAGGCTGGAAGGTATGCTGGTCCGTTCCTCATAGAGATGCAGACGGCTCCAGAAGATACTCAACGTGCGATTTCTAGTACCATTACCCTACTACAACAAATCCACCAGCAAGGTGTGACTGCGGCTGAAGTGGATGCGGCTAAACGCTCCATCACTAGTGACTACGTTGTTTCCCTGGCAAACCCTGACGAGATAGCCAGTATGACTTTGACGAATGAAGTCTACGGGCTTGGTGCAGATGAATTGCGGCAATTTCCCCAACAAATCAATTCTGTCACCCTTGCCCAGGTCAATCAAGCCAATAAAGAGCTACTTCAACCAAATAACTTAGTGATTGTGACTGCAGGGCCACCTAATTTAGCAGCGCAAAGCAAGAAGTAAAATGCTTGTGTTCCCCGTTAAGTGGCAGCAGGCTCACGTAGGAGTTAGTTTAAATATAGATAGATGATACTCCTTAATTAGCCTGGGCGAGACGAGTGCGCTTTGCGCCTCTTCGGTCAGGTAGAAAGTTGTATTTTGCATTATTCTGTCGATCTAACACGCTTAGCTACCTTTTCATTTCCATGAACATTCTTAGCAATCTGCTTTCTCAACCGGCTCAATCTTCCCGTGCTAAAAAACAACGTCGAGGGATTGAAATTAAATCTCCACGTGAAGTTGAAATCATGCGGCAGTCGGCGAAGATTGTGGCAACGGTACTTAAAGAAATCTCAGAGCTGGTACAACCCGGCATGACGACTGCTGATTTGGATGCTCATGCAGAAAAGCGAATCCGTGAAATGGGGGCAACTCCTAGCTTTAAGGGTTACCACGGCTTTCCGGCTTCCATCTGCTCCAGCATTAATCATGAAGTCGTGCATGGTATCCCCAGTCCTAAGAAAGTTATTCGGGCTGGGGATGTCTTAAAAGTAGATACTGGCGCTTATCAGCAGGGCTTTCACGGTGACTCCTGCATCACCATTGCTGTGGGCGAAGTCACCCCAGAAGCGGCTAAACTGATTCGGGTGGCAGAAGAGGCTCTCTATAAAGGAATTGAACAAGTTAAAGCGGGGAATTACCTGATTGACATTGCTGGTGCGATTCAAGACCATGTGGCAGCGAATGGCTTCAGCGTGGTGGAAGATTTCACTGGGCACGGTGTTGGTCGCAATCTGCATGAAGAACCTTCAGTCTTCAACTTCCGCACCCGTGAGATGCCTAATGTTAAGCTCCGCACCGGGATGACGCTGGCAATTGAGCCAATTTTAAATGCAGGTTCCAAAGTCACGCGCACTTTATCAGATCGGTGGACAGCAGTGACGGTGGATAATTCCCTGTCAGCTCAGTTTGAGCATACGGTGTTGGTAACAGACAGTGGCTATGAGATTTTGACTGATCGCTCGCAGGTTTAGAGTTTGCACGGGGTTCGCTTAGCGTTCGCACCTAGCAATCTGGCTACTGCATCTGGCAAAGTTGCTATGCTTACCTTAATTTGTCTTCAAAGTGCAAACTTGTGAGGTCAGGAAAATGGTGCAGTCTTGGTCGGCTGTGACTGATGAACAGTTAATGCAAATTAGTTCGCAGAATCCAGATTGGCGATTCGAGCGAAATGCTGACGGGACATTGATGATTATGCCACCCACTGGGGGAATTTCTAGTAATCGAGAGGCCAAAGCAGTGGCTTACTTGTTCAATTGGGTGGAAAGTCACGCTCTTGGTGAAGTGTTTAGTTCCAGTGGTGGATTTAGATTAGCTAATGGAGCAGTGCGATCGCCGGATGCGGCTTTTGTTGCCAAGGGACGATTGCCAGAAAATTGGGATCAGGGAGAGGATGCGTTTTTAAATTTGGCTCCCGATTTTGTGATTGAGGTTCGTTCTAAAACTGACAGCCTAGAAACGCTCCAAGCAAAAATGCGAGAGTATATCGACAATGGTGTGGGATTGGGATGGTTGATCGACCGTCAGAATCAGCAAGCTTGGGTGTATCGGGCAGATCAATCGGTTACGCAGTATCCAGCAACAGCAATTTTGAGCGGTGAGGATGTCGTGCCTGGGTTCAGGCTGGCAGTAAAGTCTTTGTTGTGAGATCTATGAGATAGTAAGGATGAATCAGGTTGACTTAGTCTTTGCCCCAGCTCTAGAACAGGCACGTCTGATCCGCAGCAAGGAAGTTTCGCCTCTGGAATTTGTCGAACTTTACTTGCAACGCATCCAGAGACTTGATGTCCAACTGGGTAGTTATTTTACAGTGATGGCGGAAAGCGCGATCGCAGATGCCAAAGCCAAGACGCAGCAGCTAGTAATGGCAAAAGACGCCTCAGAGCTGCCAGCTTTTTTCGGTGTACCCATTTCGATTAAAGACCTGAATCAGGTTGCTGGTGTAGCTTGTACATACGGAACCCAGGCGTTGAGAGAGGCCGTGGCTACCAACGATGATGGGGTGGTGACGCGGATTAAACAGGCTGGGTTTACGATTCTGGGCAAAACAGCTACGTCCGAGCTGGGTTCACTGCCCTACACTGAGCCACTGGGGTTTCCACCGGCTCGAAATCCCTGGAACTTGGACTATACGCCAGGGGGGTCAAGTGGTGGGGCGGCGGCATCTGTGGCAGCAGGATTATGTGCGATCGCTCAAGGCTCTGATGGTGGCGGGTCGATTCGTGGTCCAGCTGCCTGTTGTGGTTTGGTGGGGATCAAGCCAGCGCGCGGGCGGGTGTCCTCCGCACCTGTGGGTGAGCGCCTGAATGGGATGGCGACGATTGGTCCTTTGGCTCGTACCGTTGCCGATGCAGCAGCACTTTTGGATGTGATGTCTGGCTATGTTACTGGCGATCCCTACTGGTTGCCCGATCCAAACCCATCGTTTCTGGCTGCTACCACTCAACAACTAAGTCCTTTGCGAGTTGCCTTTGTCACGGCACTACCACCTTTGGGTGAAGCTGACCCTGTATGTCAACAAGCCGTACAACAGACTGTGCAGCTGTTATCAGAACTCGGTCATCTAGTTGAACCTGCTGACCTCGATCTCACCGATTTGATTGAGCCTTTCACCACCGTCTGGCAAACTAGCATCGCTGCCTCTGGGATTCCGGGAGAATTACTGCAGCCAATGAATCGCTGGCTACTGGAACGAACCACTTTTGCTGGTGACTACCTACGGGCTGTTTCCCAGATACATGTGATAGCGCGACGGATTGTGGCGTTTTTTGATTCAGTTGACGTGCTGGTGCTGCCGATCTATATGTATCAACCGATCCTGGTCGGTGAGTGGGCGAGCTTAAGTCCCGAAGAGACATTGGAGAAGATCATTCACTGGATTGCACCTTGTCCGCCATTCAATGCAAGTGGACAGCCCGCGATCGCACTTCCTACTGGTTTTGATTCCAATGGCTTACCAATTAGCGTGCAACTGGTTGGACGTCCAGCAGCTGAAGCGACGCTGATTGCCCTAGCAGCCCAGATGGAAGCCGCGAGACCTTGGAGCCAGCATCGCCCAGCTTTTGCTTTGTGATTCCTAAAGAAGAAGCAAGTCCCAGTTTTGAAAGCCGCTTCAAAGAACTATATGAAAACAGTAATTATTGGTGGTGTTCCCAGAACAGGCAAATCAATGCTTGCCAATAAAGTATTCCAATCAACGAAATCTACAGTTTTCCATGCAGACACACTAACAAATGCTCTTAATAACAATTTTCTAGAAGTATTTAAAGTTGAAGATAGACTAGATGGCAATCCACGAAGGACACCTGGCAAAAAAATTTTGATTAAGTTAATAAGAAATATGGGAAAAGAGTTCAATTACACTAAAATATTTGATACATGCGCACTCAATCCATTAACGGTTCGTCAGGCTTTCACTTCGGATAATTTCATTGTGTTGTATTTGGGATATCCGGATGTCGAGCCACAAAGGAAATTGGAAGAAATCAGAAAATGTGCAAAAGAAAACCCTTATTGTTGGTCACATAAATTTGATGACGGTGCAATGTTAAGACATATTGAAAAATTTAAATTAGCTAGCAGAGATATAGAAAGGCAGTGCAAGGAAACAAACCTTATTTTCTATAACACTTCGACAGACTTTTTAAGAGTATTCAATCGGGCTTATTCTGATATCATGAACCAGTTGACTAACTAGGCGTTAACAGGGAGGTCTGTGACTTGCACCATAAAATGGCCGTTTCGTTTTGGCTTATATGGTAAGTCTTTTAGACAACAGTTTTTTTTGTTACGCTTCCTCACCCCATTCACCAGCACCTCGTAGGGTGATCTCCTTTGCCAGCAAGTTAGGATTAAAACAACATCTGCGGGGGAAAGGCAATGACTCAAGCTAGGGTAAAATTCACCACCTTTGAGGAATATCTCTCCTACAGTGATGCAACGCCGATGGAAGGGCGTTACGAACTGCTCAATGGGGAGTTAGTCAAGTTGCCACCAGAATCTAGACTCAACAGCACGATTGCTGTCCGTATCCTATTAGTTCTCATGGCGATAGGCATTCCGGTTGAACTCATCCATCCTGGTAAATGTGAAGTGCAAGTTCCGGTCCTGCGACCCGGCGATGCGGCAAATCGTTATCCTGACCTGGTCGTTCTGCGAGAAGAGCATTTGGATCTGACTCAACGGCGGCTAACCATTACCCTCGACATGCCCCCACCCCGTCTAATCGCTGAAGTAGTCAGCCCCAGAAAGACAAATCGAGACAGAGACTATATCCACAAACGGGCACAATATGCTGCCATTGGTGTTCCCGAATACTGGCTGATCGATCCAGTGGCTCAAACGGTGATGGTGTTGTCGCTGGAAGGGGAGGCTTATCAAGAAGTCGGAGTGTTTGGCAAACAAGAGGCGATCGTCTCAGTCAAATTTGCAGGGCTGAAGTTAGTTGTGGGGCAGATTTTTGAAACCGGAAGTTAAGGCAGAGCGCATCAGGCAAATTCAGGTGTCGGCGGTGCTGTCCAGTCTATACATCTCAGTGGTTGAAGAAGCATTGCGGCGCAGCTAAACCGAGAATGATGGAGCTGTGAAGGAAGCGTAATAAATCATTGTGCTAGCAAGAAATGGAGGACTCATGTGGAATTTATTGAGAATGGCTAATGAGGAATTAGTATTTTTAGCCTCTCTCATTTACAATAAGCTAAGGTATTGAAGGGTAAAAGCTGCAACAAATCATTAGCACGATAATCTATTACGCTTCCAAGTGCTATTGTCAAATTAAGGAAGTACTGATAAGGCTTTAGGTCTGAGGACTACCAGTAGGGATTTTGCTGCTCTCTTACCTGTTTCAGCTCCGCCATTCATATAGCCCTGAAAAGAGTAGCTACGGTGTTCGCCAGCAAAGAACATATTCCCCACAGGAACGATTTGTGAGTTGGCAATAGTTGTCCACTGACCAGGCAAATAGGAAGAATAGCTCCCTCGAGTCAGGTGATAGTGAGGCCAGTCAAACCGCAACACTTTGCCATTAAGCATTGCTGAAATCCCTGGAAACACCTTGTCCAGTCCTACCAGTAGGCGTGCTGCTTGTGTAGCAGCTGTACCGACCCCCACTTTTAATCCAGGTGTACCACCAGAGAAAAAAGTGATCCCACCAGCTTTCTCTGGTTGCAGTTGACTGTTATCCCAAGACTCTTGGAACTCCAAGTCAGTATAAACTTCACCGTTAAAGCCCTTCTCCCGCCAAAACCGATGAGTAAAGCCCACTACAACTTTGGCATTGGTACCATACCCAAGTTCTTTGATCGCTTTCAGTTTGACTGGCGGCATTTCTAGCTGAATATCTACAGTTTGTAAAATGCTGAAGGGAATAGTCATAACGACAAAATCGGCATCCACATCAACTGGCGAACTATTGGGTCTAGCAAAGGTTAGGGTAAATCCCTTATCCTTACTCCTGACTGCTTCTAGTTGATGCTCCAGATGAACCTGCCCGTGTAGCCGTTTAACTAGTTCATCTACAATTACCTGACTACCACCTTTGAGCAAGTAGCGTTCATTGCTGTCTCCGAAAAGCTTGAAGCCTTGAGTGAGGTCGGTGCCAATCAAGGTAATCAGGTTCAGTGCGGACTGTCTATCTGTATCGAGACCATACTCAGTTTGATAGGCCACATCCAGCAGTTTCCCTAACCAGCCAGTCGCCTCGATTTTCTGTAGATATTCTGCCAGTGGAGTTCGATCCAAAGTCCCAGCATTGGCCTCATGCTGAAAATCGACCATGCCATTATTGCCAATTGAGCTATAGTCTTTCTGAATCCTAGCAGCAATTGGGCGAAAGACTTCGATAATCTCTTTCTCCGTGTAATTCCTGCCGTCAAAAAAATAACTTGTGCGGAGTATAGATTCACTAGAAGCCTCACGATCCAACAACTCCACACCCAGCTCGTGGGCTAGAGTCCGAATTTCTAGATGGTTACTGTCAACGAATTCACCCCCCAAGTTCGTAGTCAGTCCTGGTCCCAGAACATCTTTGACAGTGTACATTCGCCCACCTGTGCGCTTAGCTGCTTCATAAACTTCGGCGCGATACCCCGTCTGTTTTAATCTGTAAGCTGCATTCAAACCAGCGACGCCAGCTCCCACTACTACGATTCGAGGACCAATCCTTGGTCGGGCGTTGCCCTGTTCCCCTAAGGCAGTAACCAGTCCAGCTCCTCCCAGAAATAGACCGACTTTCACTGAGTTTTTAATTAGCCGCCGCCGCGTCAATAAGGCTGCTCGCTGCATCTCCACCAATTCATCGACTGGGGGTGCATTTTGCTGGTTAGCCCACTGGGCTAGTTGGAGGGCACGCCGCAGAGCTTTAAACAATGGTGTCCGTCCCTCACTAGGTTGTCGCCTGGACTTTCCGCTCATATTCAGGTTTAACTTGTACTTAAACTAAAAATTTACCAGAATTTAGTACGTTTTCTGGAAAAAGATGAAAACTTATAATAGAGATTGGAAGCATAATGTATTTATAGGGTAAATAGCTCTATGATAGAGTCCCCTAATAAATTCTCGTGAATCACATAGGATTGCTATAGTTCTCCATGCCGAATTGCCACATCATAAAGCTGAAAATGTCAGCTCGTTGTTGGACAAGTTGTGTTTTGGTCGATTCATTGCCGTGTCCGGCTTCATAGTCAATGCGGAGCAAGACAGATCTGCCCCATGAGTAAGATGCAGCTTGAACGCACGCTGCGAATTTCATCGATTGCCAAGGCTCGATTCTCGGGTCGTTCATACCTTGCGTAATTAGCATTGCCGGATAGTTCATGCCATCTTTGACATGCAAATACGCATCCATTTCGTAAAGCGCTTTGAAACCTGCTTCAGTTTGGCAACTGCCAAATTCGGGAATGTTCGGCACGCCGTTTGGTGTCGTTTCTAGACGAACCGGATTCATGAGACCCACCCGTGGAATCGGGACAGCAAAAAGGTCTGAACGCTCTGTAATGGCTTTACCAATCGTGATCCCGCCTGCACTTGGACCTTCACCCGCCAGTTTTGCAGGCGAACTATATTTCTGCTCAATCAGATATTCAGCGCAAGCGATGAAATCCTTCCAGGTGTTCGGCTTCGTTTGTTGAAATCGGGCGCGATACCACTCCTCTCCGTTTTCGCCACCACCGCGCACATGTGCATATGCTGCAATGCCCCCTTTTTCGTAAGGATTCAGGTCGAGGACTTGACAGAGAGCCATTTTCTAGTAGTCTAGCTGTATGAGTGATGCACCAAAGCCGATAACTGTAGAATTGCAAAGCCTCAAGCAGTTGTCACCAGAAGAA